>Ga0247842_10000796_pt1 | contig 59809 bp, 58 predicted proteins | sample LaCruzMarch2015__3_FD_192411 | JGI IMG/M metagenome (GOLD analysis project Ga0247842, IMG submission 192411) | Freshwater microbial communities from meromictic Lake La Cruz, Castile-La Mancha, Spain - LaCruzMarch2015_19m | ecosystem: Environmental > Aquatic > Freshwater > Lake | place: Spain... | reverse complement strand
CTCAGGCTTCAAGGGCTGGACCGCAAGGTGTTCTGCCTGTGCGGGGACGGAGAGATGGCCGAGGGACAGGTGTGGGAGGCGGCCATGTTCGCCGCGCACAATCACCTCGACAACGTCATCTGCATCGTGGACCGCAACGGTCTGCAGATCGATGGCCGGACGGAGGACGTCATGGCCTTGGAGCCGCTGGGCGACAAGTGGAAGGCCTTCGGGTGGAACGTGCTGCACATGGACGGCAACGACATGTGGCAGGTGCTGGATACGTTCGAGGAGGCCAAGAAGCACCGCGGAACGCCGACGGTCATCATCGCCAAGACCGTCAAGGGCAAGGGCGTCTCCTTCATGGAGAACAACGTGGGCTTCCACGGAAAAGCGCCCAACGAGAAGGAGTATGAGCAGGCCATGCGGGAACTGGGGGGATCGGCGTGAGCTGGGCCATGGAATCGCAGCGCAAGAACTACGGCAAGGCGCTGGTCGATCTGGGCAAGGTCCGCGAGGACGTGGTGGTCCTGGACGCTGATCTTTCCGGTTCGACCCGCACCGTCGAGTTCGCCAAAGCCTATCCGAAGCGCTTCTTCAACTGCGGGATCGCGGAGCAGAACATGATGGGCACCGCCGCCGGCCTGGCCGTCGGAGGGATGACCGTCTTCGCCTCCACCTTCGCCGTGTTCGCCACCGGACGGGCTTACGATCAGGTCCGGCAATCGATCGCCTATCCCAACCTCAACGTGAAGATCGTGGCCTCCCACGCCGGGATCACCGTGGGAGGCGACGGAGCCTCGCATCAGACCATGGAGGACATCGCCCTCATGAACGCCATTCCCAACATGACCGTTCTGGTCCCGGCCGACGGACCGGAAACATACAATGCGGTCATGGCCCTGGCCGAGAGACCTGGTCCGGCCTATCTGCGCATGGGCCGCAGCGACATACCCATCATAACCTCGAAGGAGGACAAGTTCCACATCGGCAAGGCCACTACCATGCACGACGGCACTGACGTAGCGCTGGTGGGCACCGGCCAGATGGTAGCGCCGTGCCTGCTGGCCGCCGAATCTCTGAAGGCCAAGGGCATCTCCGCAAGGGTCATCAACCTGAGCACCATCAAGCCCTTGGACGTGCATACGTTGGTCAAGGCCGCCCAGGATTGCGGCGCCGTCGTCACCGCCGAGGAGCACAACATCGTTTCCGGCGTCGGAACGCTGGTCGCCGCCGCATTGGCCGAAGCGTACCCGGTCCCCATGGAGAGGGTGGCCATGCAGGACGTGTTCGGACAGTCGGGCGACAGCGACGAGCTTATGCGTGAGTACGGGCTGAGCGACAAGGAAGTCGTCGCCGCGGCCATCAAGGTCATGGAGAGGAAAAAATGAAGATATTCATAGACACAGCCAACATCGAACAGATCAAGGAGGTCAACTCCTGGGGCATCTTGGACGGCGTCACGACCAACCCCAGCCTGATCGCCAAGGAGAAGAAGGACTTCGCCACCATAGTCGACGAGATATGCGAGGTGGTCGACGGGCCGATAAGCGTGGAGGTCATCGGCCTCAAGTTCCAGGAGATGTTCGACGAGGGAATGAAGCTGGCCGCGATCAACGACAACATCGTGATCAAGGTGCCCATGACCGAGGACGGTCTTAAGGCCACCAAGATGCTGTCCCGGGAAGGCATCTCTGTCAACATGACCTTGATATTCTCGGCCAACCAGGCGCTGCTGGCCGCCAAGGTCGGCGCTCGTTACGTCTCCCCGTTCGTGGGAAGGTTGGATGACGTGGGACAGGACGGCATGGACCTCATCTCAGAGATCATGGACATACTGGACAACTACGACTTCGATACCGAGGTCATAGTGGCCAGCGTGCGTGACCCCATACACGTGACCGAGGCCGCCCGCATGGGCGCCCATATAGCCACCATACCCTTCGACGTGCTCAAGAAGATGTTCAAGCACCCGCTGACGGACATCGGCATCGAGCGCTTCCTGAAGGACTGGGAGAAGGTCAAGGGCGGCAAGTGACCGCCCCTCCAAACTACTTTCCTCGTCTTTTCGTTCGAAAAATTTGATATACGTCACCCCTCTACGAATCCCGATGCCCTGTGACGTGCTGGTGGTGGGCGGTGGCCCGGTCGGCTGCATGGCCGCTTCCGTTCTGGCCCCCGCCCTGGAGACGGTGGTGGTCGAGGAGCATCCCCGCATCGGCGAACCGGTGCAGTGCGCCGGATTGGTCACCCCGAGGGTGGTGGATATGGTCTCGGCCAGGGACGCCGTGATCAACCGCGTCGACGGAGCTTTTATTCATTTTCCCGGAGGAAGGACGCTGACCCTCCAGGGAAGCGAGGTCAAGGCCGTGGTGGTGGACCGGGGCGAGTTCGACCGTCGCTGCGCCTCCCTGGCCGAAAAGGCCGGGGCGCGCGTCATGACCTCCCAGCGCTGTTCCTCCGTGCGCCGCGAGAAGGGCGGTATTGTGATGGAATTGGATGGGTCGGAGCGAAGGTGCTGGGCGCTTCTGGCCGCCGACGGTTACCGCTCCAAGCTGGGCCAGCAGCTGGGTCTGGGAGAGGCCCGGGACCTGGTGCGGGGCATCGAGGCGGACCTCCACCTCAGGCTGGAGGACCAGGGCAAGGTCCATGTGTTCCTCGGTCGGGACGTGGCCCCGGGCTTCTTCGCCTGGGCCATTCCCTGCGGTGACCTGACCCGGGTAGGTCTGTGCGTCTCGCCCGGCAACGGCACTCCACTGTCCTATCTGGAGAAGCTCCTAAGAAGACAGGGATGGGCGGAAGCGAAACGGGAACGCACCTATTCCGGGGCCATCCCCCTGGGTCATGTGCCGAGATCCTACGCCGACAGGGTGCTGCTGGCCGGCGACGCCGCGGGCATGGCCAAGCCGTTGAGCGGCGGCGGCCTTTACACCGGCATGACCGCCGGACGTATGGCCGCTGAGACCTTCATCGAGGCCTTCCAGAAGGACGATCTCTCCGCCTCGGGACTGTCCGTTTACGAGAGGAGGTGGAAGGCGGAGTTCGGCAGCGAGCTGCGCAGCTCCTTCAGGGTGCGCCAAGCTTTCGTGAAGATGACCGACAAGGACCTGGACAGGGCCGGGGAGAAGCTGGACCGGGAGAAGGCCCGCGCGGTGCTGGCCACGGGGGACATAGATTTCCCGACCGCCCTGGCCCGCCCGCTGCTCAAGGCCGCCCCTTCGCTGCTCACCCTCTCGCCCACGCTCATAATGCGCCTGATGAGGCGGTGAGATGCGAGCTCTGCAGGTCCCCAAGATAGAGGCCGACGGGGTCAAGGACCGCCTGAACCGCCGGCACTCCCTGAACCTCAACTGGAGGCCGGGAAGGAAAGGCGACGTGGTGCTGCTGCCGCTGCTGGGCGAGAACCCTTTCCCGCAGTATCCGGTGGTGGAGGCGGAACTGGAACCGCAGGACCGGCACCGCCCCCCGCAGGAGCGCATCGCCGAGCGACTGGACCTACCCCCGATGCTGAAGGCCCAGCTGCCGGAGAAGTACGAGAGGCTGGGCCACGTGCTCGTCCTCCGCCTGCCCGATGACCTTATTCCTTACAAAGAGAAGGTGGCCGAGGCCTACGCCAAGGTCCTCCGGGCCCGCACCGTGCTGCTGGAGAAGGGGATTATCTGGGGCGTGGAGCGGCGGCCGGATGTGGAGCTGATCTACGGCCGGGAGACGGAGACCACCCATCTGGAATCCGGGATCATGTACCGTCTGGACCCTACGAAGGTGATGTTCTCTTCGGGCAACTTCGACGAGAAGCAGCGCATGGGTGCCTTGGACTGCCGCGGGGAGACGGTGGTGGACATGTTCGCCGGCATCGGTTACTTCACCCTACCTCTAACCGTGAAGGCCGGGGCGGAGAAGGTAGTAGCATGTGAGATCAACCCGGTGGCCGCGGGATATCTTCGCACCAACGCCCGACTGAACGGGGTGGAGGACCGCATCAGCGTGTTCGAGGGGGACAATCGGGACCTGCCCGGGGAGGGCTTCGCCGACCGGGTGGTGATGGGCTACGTCAACATAACCTGGCAGTTCCTGCCCAAGGCCTTCTCGCTGGTGAAGAAGGGCGGCATCGTCCATTACCAGGACACCTGCTCCATCGACCGCATACCGGACGGGCTCATCGAGAACCTTAAAAACGGATGCGGCGGCAGGCCGTTCGAGGTGCTGGGCGTCAGGGAAGTGAAGGCCTACGCCCCTTCCATATCCCACATGGTGGTGGACGTCAGGGTGCTCTGACCGCCGATTCCCCTGAACCGCTGTCCCTCAGTAGAAGCAGCAGCGCGTGATGATATTCCTCGCCGCAGCCCTCGACCATGACCTTGGCGTGCATGGTCAGATGCTCGCCATAGTCCCTCTCCTCATTGCTGAACTGCCACTTGCGCGACTGCCCCTCGCCCACGGCGTTGAGGAAGGCGAAGCATACCGCCCGCAGGAGATGCTCCTTGGCCGTGCGCTCGATCAGCCTCAGCATGGCCGACGCCCCCTCGGTCTTCTGCGCCTTGGCCAGGGTGTCCGCCAATTGACCGATCTTGCCCAACCCCTCGTAGCGGGGCAGGGTGCATAAGGCCTCTCTTTCTCTCACCAGACGCTGGGCCTCGGAGAGCATCTGCCCGGGGGTGAGCTCCTTCAGGCCTAGGACGCGGTCCGCGGTGGTCGCATCCGAGATGGCCGTCAGCATGGCCTTGCCGTGGGCCCCCCACATCTCGCTGATGACCTTTCCGGACTGGTTCTGCTCGGAGACTATTGGAGAGCCGCTGACGATGACCGCCTGCAGCGCCTTTCGTTCCATGTCGCTCCCTTTCAGGGCGCTGAGGAAAGCCTCCCCGTCCTTGCCGAAGCATTCCTGGCCGAGGATGTAGACCTGCCCGCGCTGGCGCATCCATTCGTTCTTGGCCGCCACGTGCGCGGCTATCAGGCCAGAATCGTCCAGGTCGCCTTGCAGGTACCTCTGCACCAGCTCCGCGGGGGTGTCGAAGTCCCCCTGACATTCCTGCCGGCCTCCGGTGTAGGCGTGCTCCACGCTGACCTTCAGGTCGTCGTAGGGGTCAGGCGCGGCCACCCGGGCCATGAGGTGCTGGGCGGTGTTCACGTCCCCGGCGCATTCGGCGCAAACGCGCAGTTCCTTGTTCGCCGATATCCAGCGGAGGCGCACCCCCGGCCGTTCGCGGTGGCCGCAGTTGCCGTCGGTGACCCGGTACGGCAGGTTGTCCAGCATCTCTTTGACATAATCCTCGGGGGCCTTGGGGGCGGTGAAGGAGCAGGACAGCCCCCTCTCTGTGGAATAGATGTGCATCTTCCCTTCCCTGGCCATGTCCCAATAGGCCAGGAGCCTCAGGTCGGGGTCGTCGAAATGCTGCAGCGCGATCAGCTTCTCCCGGTCCACCTTTCCCCGCAGGGCGTAGGACACTGTGCCCACGGGCAGGTCGGCGGTGGTGAGATAAGGCAGCTTGCCCGAGGCGGAGAGGGAGATGGCCGCGGCGTAGGCGCGCACCAACTGGTCGCCCTTGCCCGCCAGCTTGATGAGCTTCTCCGGGTCGTCCTTGTACCGCAGCACCTTTCCGATCCGCTTCTCCATCTTGGCGAAGGGATCCTTGCGCACCTCCTCCAGGCATCGTGGCATTACCTGAGAGGGGTCGTCGGCCAGCCTCTTGGAGGTGGCCAACATCTCCTTCTCCATGTTCTTGGGTGTCTTCTTGATGCCGCGGAAGCGGGCCCGGCGAGGCATGTGACCTCAACCCATCCCCTCCCATAAAAATCATTTGCCGTTCGGCTCTCGATAATTATTTCACCGACTCCAAACATAATGCCTATTGAGGGATGGGTTGACCAAAGAATATGCCGACGGGTACCTGAAAGGCTACGAGGATGGCCTTAGAGAGGCTCTGGAGGAGCTTCTGAGCAATACCTGCCGCCGCAATTACAACGCCACGGAGATCCAGCTCCTGGCCAAGAACCAGAGGAACGCCATCCCCAAGAAGCTGGCCCAGCGGCGGAAACAGATCCAACGGGAGCTGGGCGTGGACCTGGACGAGAAGGTGGGGGAGGAGACCGTTCCGCGCACGGAGGCCGGGCCGGGAAAGACCGTGCTTCTGACCGGCGAATCCAACCCGGAGGCCATGGAGGCCTTCCGCGACCTGGTCCGGGAGGGTTGGGAAGGGCTGTGCATATCCCGAACGTGCCCCAAGGATGTTCGCCAGTACGTCGGCCGGGAATGCTCGGTCATGTGGCTGACCAAGGCCGACCCCCAGGCGGGGGACCTGGACCGCGAGGAATACTTGCAGCCCACGGAGACGGCCAAGATGCAGACCAGCATACGGAACTTCCTCACGAAGAACAAGGGCAAGCCCTCGGTGATACTGCTGGACGGCATGACCTACATCGTGACCAACACCGATTTCCGCTCCTTCCTCAAGATCGCCCAGAAGATCAAGGACGATGTTTTCCAGGCGCAATCGATGCTGCTCCTGCCCTATGAGCCCAAGAACATGCTGGAGAACGAGGTCAACCTGCTCATAAACGAGATGTCCTAGTTCCTCTGCGTGGATATTTTGATGGACGAGGCCTTTGGTTGCCGGACCTCAACGTTCACCAGTTGCTCGTTTTTGATCGCCATCTTCTGCGCCTGGCGGTCCGGCGCCAAGCGGTCCCTGTACAATCACGTCACGTCCACCTCCTTTGAGCTTGAAGACCAGGACATGGGTCATGATCGGCTTGTGCCCTGCGAATATGGTGCGGTCATCGTTCATCGTTTCTACGATTCATAATTATTTTATCAAAGTTCTATAATATATTTTTCCGCGAACATGGCGTATGGAAATGGACGCCCCCCAGGCTGTGGGTGAACGCTGAGCGATCGAGATGGTACTAAAACCCCTTCAAGGGAAAAATATAGTAATGGCTGAGGTCAATGGAGTGACTGGGACGAATGCCGGTCCTGAGGTGATGTATACCATGTCTGAAGAGGAAGTCTCGTTGACGAGGGAGGAGATGGAGAACATGTCCAAGGAGGCCATCACCATCTGGTGGTCCACGGTCATTAAGGCCGTGGTGTCCAGCAGCAGCTCCGAGGAGATGAAGAACATTCTGCATAATTTCCTTTCCTCAGCGGTCAAGGAGATGGTGAAGAGCTACGGCTCGAAACGCACCATGGAGCTGATGGGGCCGATGATGAGGCAGGGCGGTAAGAAGGCGGCGGTGCGCGCGCTGGAAGGACACGAGATCGTGGAGCGCGACGGCATCGCCATCTCCTCGCTGATCGACCTGTGGGAAGGAGCCTTGGGCGTACGTGGCACCATCGTGGAGAAGACCGAGATATCCGTGATCAAGGTGGCCAAGGAGTGCCCCTTCGCCAACCAGCCTCCGGAGCTATGCGCCCTTTTCGGCAAGTTCGTGGACGGCTTCTGCGAGGTCATAAACCCAGAGTACGGGTGGTGCCAGACCCACAAGATGTCCGCCGGGGACAGGGAGTGCCGCTGGGTCTGCAAGAAAGAGAGCTGAGGAGGTACGGTGGAGAACAACGCCAAGGTGGCCGCCGTCCTTGAGGAGGTGGCCGACCTTCTGGAACTGAAGGAGGGCACCTTCTTCCAGGTCCGAGCCTACCGCCGGGCGGTGAAAGAGCTAACATCGCTGACCGAGGACGTTAAGGAGATCTACATCCGAGGGCATCTGGACAGCGTCCCAGGCGTGGGAAAGGCCATACACGACAAGGTCGTGGAGATCCTGCGGACCGGCGAACTGCAGTATCTGAAGGACCTGCGGAACGAGTTCCCCGCGGGACTGTTGCAGGTCATGCAGGTCCCGGAGGTCGGTCCCAAAACAGCCGGCCGTTTGTACAAGGAGCTGAGAGTCACCAACCTGCAGGACCTGCGCACAGCGGCGGAACTGCACCAGATACGCCAGCTCAAGGGTTTCGGGGACAAGAGCGAGGAGAACATCCTCAAAGGCATCCGGTTCCTGGAATCCCATCAAGGCCGCATGCTGCTCGGTTACGCCTATCCTCGAGGGAAGGCCTTGGAGGAGCACATGCGTTCCTCCGGGTTCGAACTGGTAAGCCTGGGCGGCAGCCTGCGCCGCATGAAGGAGACCATAGGCGACATCGACATTCTGGTAGGGAGCGCCGAGGCCGTCCGGGCCATGGAGGCCTTCGTGTCCTACCCTCTGATGTCGGAGGTGCTGCTCAGGGGTGAGACCAAGACCTCCATCCGTCTGCAGGACGGGGTGCAGGTGGACCTGCGCGTGGTGGCGTCGTCCAGCTACGGGGCGGCACTGCAATACTTCACCGGTTCCAAGGAGCATAACGTGCACGTGCGCTCCCTGGCCCAGGACATGGGGCTCAAGGTCAACGAGTACGGGGTCTTCCGCAACGCTGACGGGAAGAAGGTGGCCGGGGAGACCGAGGAGGGCGTCTACGACGCGCTCGGAATGCAGTGGATGCCCCCGGAGATGCGCGAGGACCACGGGGAGGTGGACCTGGCCCGGAGGAACGAGGTACCCCGGGTGGTGACGCTTTCCGATATCTGCGGAGATCTGCACACGCATTCGGAAGCGAGCGACGGCGTGGACAGCGTGGAAGCCATGGCTCGGGCGGCGGCCGCGCGGGGGTACGAGTATCTGGCCATCACCGACCACAGCCGCTCGCTGACCGTAGGGAACGGCCTCAGCGTGGAGAGGCTGCTGGAGAGCATGGACCAGGTGCGCCAGACGGCCAAGCTTGTTCCGGAGGTGCACCTGCTCATGGGGGCGGAGGTGGAGATCGACGAGAAAGGCCAGCTCGATTACCCGCCGGGGGTGTTGAGCGACCTGGACGTGGTGGTCGCGGCGGTGCACAGCCATTTCAAGATGTCCCCGGAGGAGATGACGCAGAGGCTGCTGACGGCCGTCTCCAATGAGAACGTGGACGTTCTGGCCCATCCCACGGGACGCATCATCGGGGAGCGGGAAGGGTATCAGTTCGACATGGAGAGGGTCATGCAGGCCGCCAAGGACAATGACGTGGCCCTGGAGGTCAACTCCTTCCCGGAGCGCTTGGACCTGAACGACGTGCATTGCGCCATGGCCCGGGAGCGGGGCGTCACCGTATGCGTGAACACGGACGCCCACAACGTCCGGCAGTTGGACCATATGCAGTACGGTGTGGCCACGGCCAAGCGGGGCTGGGTGCCGCCGGAACTGGTTCTCAACGCCCTGCCCTGGGAAGAGCTCAGAAAACGCCTGAGACTGTGAATCTGGACCGGCAACGTTTATGAGGTAGGAGTACCGATACTCAGGGGATGTCGGCCGAGGAGATCGCGGAGCGCATCCGCAGCATGGATATCAGAGGGGCGGCGGAGATCGCCCGGCAGGCGGCCCAGGCGTTGAAGGACGAGGCCGTGGACTGCCGCACCAGCGACCTGAAGGAACTGAAGGCCTGCTTGGAGAGGGGTCGGGACACCCTCATCGCCTCCCGGCCCACGGCCATCTCGCTGTGGAACGGCGTCCAGTACGTGTTCAAGGACACCGCGGGCATAACTGACGCTAACGAGTACCGGGAGAAGGTGAAGGTAAACGCCGACCGGTTCATCAAGCGCTCCAAGAACGCCCTCATGACCATCGGCAAGCTGGGCGCGAACCGCGTGCGCGACGGGGACAAGGTGCTGACGCACTGCAACAGCAAGGCCGCCATAGCCGTCATGGCCGAAGCCTGGGCTCAGGGCAAGCGCTTCGAGGTCTTCGCCACCGAGTCCCGGCCCTGGAGGCAGGGCGTGCTCACGGCCAACGACCTGGCGAGATTGGGCATCCCGGTCACCATGATCATCGATTCCGCCGTGCGCTACGTCATGAAGGACATGGACCTGGTGCTGGTGGGGGCGGACACCATAGCCTCCAACGGCGCGGTGATCAACAAGATCGGGACCTCGCAGGTCGCGTTGGCGGCGCACGAGGCCCGCGTGCCTTTCACCGTCTGCGCGGAAACCTTCAAGTTCTCCCCCCGGACCATCTACGGCGAGCTGGTCAAGATAGAGGAGCGGGACGCCACCGAGGTGGTGAAGGCGGGCGAGGTGCCCCCGCATGTCAAGGTCTTCAACCCGGTCTTCGACGCCACCCCGCCAGAGTACATCGACTCCATCGTGACCGAGATCGGGGTCATACCGCCCTACGCCGCCTACCAGGTCATAGTCAAGGAGCTGGGCCAGGAATTCATTTTCTACGAGGATTGACAACATGGAATACGAAGAGAGATACCTTCATCTGAACGAGGCCATAGACGTGGACTCCCACGTCATATGCAAGTACCGGGTCAGGACGAGCATGAAGATGACCACGGCCGCGGCGGCCATAGCCACCGAGCAGTCCACCGGGACCTGGACCAAGCTGTCCACGCTCAAGGAGGATAACTTCCTGAAGCGGAGCGGCAAGGTCACGGCCATCGACGGAGACGTGGCCACCATCGCCTTCCCGGTGGAGGACTTCAGCCTGGACATAGGCGGCGTGCCGCAGATCCTGAGCGTGATCGCCGGCAACCTGTTCGGCCTGGAAGCGCTGGAGGGCGTGCGCCTGGAGGAGGTGGTGTTCCCCCAGAGCATCTTGAAGGAGTTCAAGGGACCCAAGTACGGCGTGGACGGCATTCGCAAGATATTGAAACGGCCGAAGAAACCCCTGGTCGGCACCATCGTCAAGCCCAAGATCGGGCTTTCGCCCAAGGAGACCGCCGAGTACGTGTACGAGGCCGGCATGGGCGGGCTGACCAACGGCAAGGACGACGAGACGCTGAGCAACCAGAAGTTCTGCCCGTTGGAGGACCGCGTGGTGGCCATCGCTGAAGCGCTGGACCGCGTCAAGAGCGAGACCGGGCACGTCATGATCCACGCCATCAACGTGAGCACGAACGGGCATCAGATACTGGAGGTGGCCGAGCGCGCCCAGGAGCTGGGCGCCACCCAGCTGATGGTGGACGTGCTCACCTGCGGCTTCGGAGCCATCCAGGTGCTGGCGGAGGACCCGTCCATCAAACTTCCGATCCATGTTCACCGGACCATGCACGGGGCCATGACCAGGGACCCTCAGCATGGCATAAACATGAACGTTTTCGCTACTTTGGCGCGCATGGTGGGCGGCGACGCCCTGCATGTGGGGACCTTCGGCGTGGGCAAGATGAAGGGCCACCCCGGCGAGGACCTGGCCAGCAAGGACCTCTGCCTGACGAAGAACTTGCCGTACAAGAGGGTCATGCCAGTGGCCTCCGGCGGAGTGCACCCGGGCATGATCAAGAAGTTCGTGGACATCGCCGGAATGGACCTGCAGATACAGGCCGGCGGCGGCGTCTCCGGACATCCCGGCGGAGTGCGCGGCGGCGCCCGGGCCATGGTCCAGGCGGTGGACGCGGCCTATGAGGGCATCGAGCTGGAAGCGTACGCCAAGGACCATAAGGAACTGGCCCAGGCCCTGGAGAAGTGGGGATCAGCATGATATTGAAAGCCAAGTACGTGGACGTGGACACCGGGGAGGCCACCGCCCTCCTGCACGACGAGGACTGTTCCGAGCTCGGCCTCAGAGAAAGGGACCGGGTCAAGCTCAACCATGACGGGCGCACCACGGTGGCCATCGTCAACACCAGCGACACGGTGGTCAAGAAGGGCGAGATCGGACTTTTGGGGCTCACCTGCAAGGCCATCGGCGCCAAGAACGGGGCGGCCATCGAAGTGACCATGGCCAGCAAGCCGGAGTCGGTGGAGTACATCCGCAAGAAGATGGACGGCGCGGAGCTGACCACGGAGGAGATAAATTCCCTGATAGCCGACATATCCTCCCGGGCGCTCTCCAACATAGAGCTCTCCGCCTACGTGACCTCGCTCTACATACGAGGCATGAACATGCGGGAGACCACCGACCTCACCAAGGCCATGGTGGCCAGCGGTGAGACCATCAACTTCAGCAATGGACCGATCTACGACTTCCACAGCATCGGCGGGTGCCCCGGCAACAAGATAACCTTGCTGGTCGTGCCCATACTGGCCGCGGCCGGCTGCAAGATCCCCAAGACGTCCTCCCGGGCCATAAGCAGCGCCTGCGGGACCTCCGACATCGTGGAGACCTTCGCCAACGTGGCCCTGTCGCCTTCAGAGCTCAAATCGATAACCGAGAAGGTGGGCGGAGTTCTGGCCTGGGGAGGCTCGCTCAATCTGGCCCCGGCCGACGATCTGATAATCAAGGCCGAGTATCCTTTGGGCATAGACCCGCACGCTCAATTGCTGGCCTCGGTCATGTCCAAGAAGAAGGCCGTGGGGGCCAACTTCCTGGTCATCGACATCCCCATGGGAGAAGGTACCAAGGTCCTCACCATGGACGAGGCCAAGATCTACGCCCGGGACTTCATCCAGCTGGGGGAACAGATGGACATCCGGGTGGAGTGCGCCATCACCTACGGCGGACAGCCCGTGGGAAGGGCCATCGGACCGGCCCTGGAGTCCATCGAGGCCATCTCCATCCTGGAGGGCGCCAAGACGCCCAACAGCGTCATCGAGAAGACGCTCAGCATCAGCGGCATGCTCTTCGAGATGGGCGGGGAGTATCAGGGAACGGAAAAGGCCAGGCAGATACTGGAGAGCGGCAAAGCCCTTAAGAAGTTCCAGGAGATCGTGGCCGCCCAGGGCGGCGACCCGGACCTGAAGTCCTCCGACATCAAGGTCGGCCAATACAGCGTGGACGTCATCTCTAAAAATAGCGGCTACGTGGGACAGATAATGAACAAGGCCCTGGTGCGGGTGGCCCGCGCGGCCGGCTCGCCGAAGGACAAGGGCGCCGGACTGGTGCTGAGCAAGAAGGTCGGCAACAAGGTGGACAACGGGGAGACCATCTTCACCATCTACGCCGAGCACGAGTGGAAGCTGCAGGAGGCCTTGAAGTTGGCCATCCGCCTGGAGCCTATCCGAACGCAGGGAATGGTCCTGGCCCGGGTGCCGTCATTCTCCCGAATGACCCTCTGAAACCCCTTTCCCCTTCTGTTTTTCTATGGCCTCGTCCAGGCTGAGCGCTCCCCTGGCCACGTCCCGGGCGAGAACGGAGGAGATGGTCACCGCCCCGTGGCTGTGGATGCGGCTCAGGCGCTGCACCTCCCTCAGCTCCCCGGGCGTGGGCTCTACCTGCGGCTTCGTAGGGATGAGCTCCCCATGCATCCTAGCGATGGCGATGGCCGCGTCGGCGTCCGAACGGCCTATTCGCGGCGTCGTCGAGGTCTCGTCCACCATCTCTATGTTGCGCGTTATCGACCATAACGAGTTCACCACCCGGTCGCGGTTGGTGCGGTCGCCGTGCCCCACCCGTACGAGCAGTTCGTTCGTCTTGATCAGAGAGAGGAAATCCCGCACCGCTGGCCCCACGCCCTCGGGGGAGAGCAGGGCGTCCGAATGCAGCACCTTTCCGTCGCCTAGTACGGCCAGCCCCGGACGCGGACCTGGGTCAACGCCCACCACCACCCGGTTGTAAGAACCGCCCTGCATCAGCGCCAGGGCGGTCCTGACCGCCTCCTCCGGGTCATCGCTGGCGATCACCTTCTTGCCCCGCAGCCTCTTCCTCTCGACCTCGGTGGTGAGCACCAGCTCAACGTTAAGAGGGAGCGGGTCATGGAAACCTTGGGAGATGAAGGGCTGGCCCTTTTCCTTCAGGCAGCGTACCGCCCCGTAGAAGAAACGGAAGTCCTCGGTGATGACGGCCACTACCTTCATTCGAGGACTACTTGTCGCCACGGGACTTAATGGTTGCCCGCGCGGAATTTCGTTCCTTTCGGTCACGTCTCCGCAACGGTGAAATAAACGTGGTTACCATGGATTCGCGTGGATGGGAAGGCGCTCAGCGATTCGGTGAAGGGGCACTGTGAGAACACCTGCCGCGAGTTCCTGAACGAGGAACTGCCGGAGATGGCCAACCAATATTTGTCGAAGTACCTGGCCATGCAGATAGATCGGGAGCTTCCGGAGGCCGCTCGGACCCTGAAGGGCGAGCGCCGGGTCATCGAGGAGTTCGACCCTCACCAATGCGTGCGGGTGCTGACCTCCGAGGGCGGGGAGCACTCCATGATCATCTTAGGATTGAACCTGTCCCGGGACCATGTCATCGAGGCGGTGGAGCGCCTGAAGGGCTCCCAGGCCAAGGAAAGGCTGCTGGTCTACTTGTTCACCTTCGATAGGGTGGCGGACGAGGAGGATATCTCCAACGCCATCATGGAAGGGGAGCTGCTGCGGCTGATAAAGGACACCGGCGTCATGGCCTTCTTCGCCATGCTGGACGCCCGGGCGGGCATGGGCATGCTGGCCCGCATCGATGGGAACCGCCGGGCCATCGAGTATCTGCCTCATTAGACCGGGTCGGCTTCATCCACGCGGTCGGTGCGCTCCGGTATGGCCCTGCCTAGAGCCAGGAAGCCCAGGGCGGCGAACAGCCCGAAGCAGCCGATGCCGGCCCACATTATAACCGGGTCGCCCAGGAAGTTATCGTAGAGCAGGCCGCCGAAGAAGGGGCCGGCGGAGAACCCGAAGCTGCTGACCAGGCCGTACATCCCCTGGTACCGGCCCCTCTCCTTTTCGGGGGACATCTTGGCCACCAGGGCCGTGGAGGACGGCGAGACTATCATCTCGCCCATGGTCACGACGAACATGCACAAGGCCAGATACATGAAGCCGGGGGAGAAGAGCCAGCTGGGGAAGCTCAGTCCGATGGTCGGCGAGAGACCGACTATGCCGTAGCCTATGGCGTAGAGCAGGGAACCGAAGGCCATGACCCTGGTCATGCGCTGGTGACTGATCATCCGGGAGATGGGGAACTGTATCAGTACCACCATCAGACCGTTGATGGCGTACAGGTAGCCGACCTCCGTCTCGGTTATGCCGATGATGTCCGTGGAGAACACGGCGTAGGTGGAGGCCATCTGCCCGAACATCATGAAAAGGAAGATGGAGATGAAGGAGAAGGCCAGGAAGCGGTGGTCCTTGCCCATCCGTCCCATGTCCTTCAGGGAGAAGCGCTCCCTCTTGGAACCGGCGCTGATGCTCTCCCCCACGAACAGGAAGACCATGATGGAGACCGTCCCGGTGGCCAGGGCGCTGATGAGGAACAGGAAGGGATACGAGACCATGACCAGCAGCCCGCCCAGCAACGGCCCCAAGGTCCAACCGAGGTTGCCGCCTATGCGTAATAGTCCGTACGCTTCCAGCCTTTTCTTCGGTTCCACCACGTCGGCTATCAACGCGCTCGAGGCCGGTTCGAAGAAAGACCCGGCCAAGCTGCTCAGGCAGACCATGGCGCCTATGACCACCAGGTCGGCGCCGCCAGAAATGACGTAGGCCAGCAGGGTGAACATCAGGCAGCGGGCGGCCATGGCGATGACCATGATCTTCTTACGGCCGATTATGTCGGCCAGCTCGCCCCCGAGTATCTGCCCCAGGGCTCCGACGACGGCCGATATGAGGAGGACCAGCCCCACCACGGTCATGGGTATGCCCAGCTCCCGGTGGAGGTATATGGAAAGGAAGGGCATCACGATTGAGAAGCCCAGCGAGGAGATGATGCGCCCGTAGAAGAGCATCCAGACCCGGCGGTCGTACCCCCGGGCCGATCTGAATGAAGGCAACCTGATGGTCATCTGTCAGGGGGTAGTCAACGCCGAGCCTCAATTAATGATTTTCACTGTCGATATGTAGCATGGGAGGGCGCCGGCGTCCGGCAGATTTATCTTCGAATTTGCCCATCGAAACCTTGGTCGTAGCACTAGGAGGTTCCCGGACATGATGTCACCACACATATTTTCAGCAGGATGCCGGGAACCGAACTGATATCCCGGTCCAGGCATCCGTCTTCGCCAGCTTTTCGACCGTTCGATCATGATTTCGCGTAGAGAAAGAGATGCCTAACGATCCGTATCTAGACGCCAGCGTGGCCTGGCGCATCAGAACAGGGAACATCAAGTTCCAGGAACAGGGTTACCGCCAGACCGTCCAGTGCATACTGGAGAACGGGCTGGCCACCAGCGTGAGGGGGATGATCTCCTCGGGGAAGGAGGCCGACGTATACCTGGCCGATTATCACGACGCCCCGTTGGCGGTGAAGGTGTACCGGTTGTATCAGACCTCGCACAAGGGCGGCCGCCCCATCAAGCTGAACTCGGCGGGGTGGATGGCCGCCCACGAGTACGACATGCTGCTGCAGTCTGGAGAGGCGGCGCGCCGATGCCTACGCCGGCCAGGCGCGTGGAGAACATGCTGTCCATGAGGTACCTGAACGACGAACACGGTCCAGCGCCCCGTCTGCAGGATTGCCAGCTATTGGAACCGAAGGAGATGATGGACCTGGTGGTCCAAGGCGTGGTCTCCCTGGCCCGGGCGGGGGTGGCGCATTCCGACCTCAGCCCCTACAACGTGCTGGTGGCCGACGGCCGCCCATGGTTCATCGACCTCTCCGAGGCCATCCGGGTGGACCGCATCGGCGATACGCCCTGGATCAGGCTGACGGAGGCCGAAAAAGCCCTGCGGAACGGACTCGCGTCCCTGGACCAGTACTTCCGCAGGTTCGGGCTGAAGGTGGAACAGGAGAGCCTGGTGTCCCAGCTCGTTCAGGGTTGGGACCGCTTCGGGGTGATGGAGTGACCTGAGGGCGAGGAAAATCATTTACCGTCCTATTCGCATCAGCCGCGCATGGATTGGGACCATCCGACGCTGGTGCTGCTGGGCGCCTATCTGCTTGTGAACCTGGTCGCCCTGATTATGTACGGCTTCGACAAGTTCCGGGCCCGGGCCGGCGGCCGGCGCATTTCCGAGAAGAACCTGCTGATCTTGGCCTTCTTCGGCCCCTTCGGCGCCCTGGCCGGCATGAAGTGGTTCCACCACAAGACCAGGAAGGCCCTGTTCATGCTGGTGCCCATCTTCGCGGTGCTGCACATCGCGCTGTTCGTCCTGCTGCTGATGTGAACCTCAGCTTTTCCCTCTTCCGAAAATACCTTTCTTGCCCGGCGATACGCCGTCGAACTGGCGCAGCAGGTCCTTCTGCTCGGCGGTCAGCTTCTTCGGCACCACCATTTTCAATCGGACGTACTGGTCGCCGCGACCGTGCCCTTCCATGCGGGGCAGGCCCAGGCCCTTCAGGCGCTGCACCTCCCCTGGCTGCGTCCCGGCTGGGATGGTCATCTCCACCTTCTTCTTCTCCAGCGTGGGCACCTCGAGGGTGGCGCCTAGCGCCGCCTCGGCGAAACTGATCTCCTGTGTCATGTACAGGTCGGAACCGTCCCTCTGGAACAGGCTGTGCTCCCGGACGGTTATGACCACGAACAGGTCGCCGGGCGGTCCGCCGTCCGGGGACGGCTCACCGGCGCCGGCCACTCGCAGCCGCATTCCGGTGTCCACTCCCTTCGGGATGTCCAGCGAGATCTTCTGGCGCTTGCGCATCCAGCCGTTGTCGCACTCCGGGCACGGGTCCTTTATGTCCTTGCCGGTGCCGCCGCATTTGGAGCACGGGCCGACCGTGACGAACTGCGAGTAGCCCCGGCGCTCCACGCGCTGCATCTGACCCTTCCCGCCGCATTGATGGCACAGCTCTTCCTTTCGGCTCTTGGAGCCGGTGCCGCCGCAGGCGTCGCATTTGACCGTAAGGGGCAGGGTGAGCTCCCTCTTGACGCCTGATGCCGACTCCTCCAGAGTGATCTCCAGGTCGTAGCGCAGCGACTGGCCCTGGTGCGGGCCGCGAGAGCGCCCTCCGCCGAAGAACATGTCGAATATGTTGCCCCCGCCGGAGCCGGCGTCCCCGAATATATCGCGTATGTCGCCCTGATGGGTGAAGTCGTTCCAGTTGAACCCGCCGCCCTGGAACTGGCTGTTGACACCGGCGTGGCCGTACTTGTCGTACAGGTCGCGCTTGGACTTGTCCATCAGCACTTCATACGCTTCGGATATCTCCTTGAAGCGCTCCTCGGCCACCTTGGGGTCCTCCTTGGTGACGTCGGGGTGGTACTGCCGGGCCAGCTGGCGGTAGGCCTTCTTGACCTCCTCCTCGCCGGCCTTGCGGTCCACGCCCAGTACCTCGTAGTAGTCGCGCTTCTCGGCCATGTGGGCGCCTACTTCTCATCCACGATCTTGTAGTCGGCGTCGACCACGTTGTCGTCCTTGGGCTCCTCGGTTTGGGAGCCCTGCGGGGCACCCTGCTGGGACTCCTGCTGCTTCTGCGCCATGTTCTGGTATATGCGGGTGGATATGGCGTAGAAGTCCTTCTGCAGGGCTTCCATCTTGGCCTTTATCGAGGCGGCGTCGCCCTTCTTGATCTCTTCCTTGACGTCGTTAACCAGGGCTTCGACCTTGGTCCTCTCCTCGTTGGAGGCCTGGTCGCCCAGGTCCGTCAGGGCCTTCTCCGTGGCGTAGACCAGCTGGTCGGCCTGGTTGATCGCTTCCACCTTCTCCTTGTTCCTCAGGTCGTCCTCGGCGAACTGCTCGGCCTGCTTGACCATCTTGTCGATGTCGTCATTGGAGAGCTTGGTGGAGGCGGTGATGGTGATCTTCGCTTCCTTCTTCGTCCCCAGGTCCTTGGCGCTGACGTTGACTATGCCGTTGGCGTCTATGTCGAAGGCCACCTCGATCTGCGGGATGCCGCGCGGCGCCGGGGGAAGGCCCATGAGCATGAACCGGCCCAGGGAGGTGTTGTCCTTGGCCATGGGGCGTTCGCCCTGCGTGACGTGGATCTCCACGCTGGTCTGCCCGTCGGCGGCGGTGGAGAATATCTGGGACTTGCGCGTGGGGATGGTGGTGTTCCTCTCGATGAGCTTGGTGGCGATGCCGCCCAGCGTCTCGATGCTAAGTGACAGGGGCGTAACGTCCAGCAGGAGAACGTCCTTGACCTCTCCGGACAGCACGGCCGCTTGCACGGCGGCGCCCATGGCCACGCACTCCATGGGGTCCACTCCCCTCTGGATCTTCTTGCCCACCAGGTTCTCCACGAACCTCTGGATGACGGGCATGCGTGTAGGCCCTCCGACCAGGATCACGGCGTCGATCTTGTCCGGGGCCAGGCCGGAGTCCTTTATGGCCCGGTCCACCGGCCCGCGGCAGCGGCTTACCACCGGCTCCACGAGCTCTTCCAGTTTCGCCCGGGTCAGATTGAAGGCCAGGTGCTTCGGCCCGTCCGCGCCTCCGGCGATGAAGGGCAGGTTCACTTCCGTGGACATGGTGGTGGAAAGCTCGATCTTGGCCTTCTCGCAGGCCTCGCGCACCCTCCACATGGCCATCTTGTCCTGGGTCAGGTCCACGCCCGATTCCTTCAGGAAGTTGGTGACGGCGAACCTGATGAGCAGCTCGTCCATGTCCGTTCCGCCCAGCTGGGTGTCGCCGCTGGTGGAGACGACCTCGAAGACGCCCTCGGAGAAGTCCATTATGGTGACATCGAGCGTCCCGCCGCCCAGGTCGAAGACCATGATCTTCTGGGATGTCCCGGTCTTATCCAGACCGAAGGCCAGGGCGGCCGCGGTAGGCTCGTTGATTATTCTTATTACTTCCAGGCCGGCGATGGCGCCCGCGTCCTTGGTGGCCTGCCTCTGGTTGTCGTTGAAGTAGGCCGGCACGGTGATGACGGCCTTGGTGACCTCCTCGTTCAGGTAGGCTTCCGCGTCCCTCTTGATCTTCTGCAATATGAACGCCGAGATCTGCTGCGGGGAATACTCCTTGCCCAGGGCCTGTACCTTGTAGTCCGTGCCCATCTTCCTCTTTATGGCGGCGATGGTGGCCTCCGGGTTCGTTACCGCCTGTCTCCGGGCCGGCTCGCCGACCAGAAGCTGATTGTCCTTGGTGAAGGCCACATAGGACGGGAAGGCCTTCCCTCCTATGCTGGTCCCCTCCGCGCTGGGTATTATCGTCGGCCGGCCACCTTCCATGACCGCCGCGGCCGAGTTGCTGGTTCCTAAATCTATTCCAATGATCTTAGCCATCTGATTCACCTCTGTTGTTGTCCTTGCCAACTTTCACCTTGGCGTAGCGAACTACCCTGGGTCCCAGGCAGTATCCCTTCTGGTACACTTCCAGGACCTTGCCCTCTTCCCCCTCGCCTACGCACAATGCCTCGTGCAGAGCCGGATCGAAGGTCACGCAGGGCGTCTCCACCAGCCCCTTGGACTGGAGCAATGATCGTAAATTGGCCTGGACGGACTCCACGCCCTGCCGGAACTCCTCCGGCGAGCTATTTGACGCTAGCGCACGCTCGAAGTCGTCCAGGAAACCCAGCATCTCGTAGAGCAGCTTGTCGTTGGCCGCCTTGACCTGCTCCTCGCGATCGCGCTGGGCGCGTTTTTTGAAGTTGTCGAATTCGGCCTGTATCCTCTTGGCCAGGTCCAGGTTCCTTTCCGCCTGGGCCTTCGCTTCCACCAGATCCTTCTTCAAGCGCTCCGCCTCTTCGACCGATTCCGACCCTTCTTGGGTTTCCCCCGCCTGCGGGGGCCGCGTGTCCTTGGAGCTGTCTTCCATCGAGGGCCCACCCGTCAGCTTTGATTTCAGAATGTAAAAGGTTATTGCAGGGGGTTTTTCCCCCCTTAAGCGTTTAATCCGTGTCGCCCAGACCCTGCTTGCCGGCCATGTCCCTCGAGCTCATGCCCGGGGTGCCCTTGGAGGCGATGACATCATCGATCCTCAGGATCATGACCGCGGCGTCGGTGGCCGAGCTTATGGCCTGCTTGCCCACCCGGAACGGCTCGAGGACGTCGTTGGCGACCATGTCCTCGACCTGACCGGTGAAGACGTTCACTCCGGCGTTCTTCTTGCCCGCCTTGTGGGACTTCCTCATCTCTATGAGTATGTCGATGGGGTCCAGTCCAGCGTTCTCGGCCAGAGCGGTCGGGATGACCTCCATGGCGGAGGCGAAGGCGTCAATGGCGATCTGCTCGCGTCCTCCTACGGAGGAGGAGAACTCGCGCAGGCGCAGAGCTACCTCAACGGCGGTCGAACCTCCACCGGTGAGCATGCGTCCGTCCTCGATGGCCACGGCCACGACGCTCATGGCGTCGTCCAGGGAGCGTTCGATCTCGGCCACGACGTGGTCGGTACCGCCCCTTATCAGGATGGATATGGCCTTGGGGTTCTTGCAGCCGGTGACGAAGGTCATCTCTTCATCCTGGATCTTGCGGACCTCTACCAGGTCGGCCTTGCCCAGGTCAGCGGCGTCCAGCTCGTTGATCTTGGAGATTATGGTGGCCCCGGTGGCCTTGGACAGCTTCTCCATGTCGCCCTTCTTGACGCGGCGGCCGGCGTAGATGTTCTCCTTGGCCAGGAAGTGCTGGACCAGGTCGTCGATGCCCTTCTGGCAGAAGACGACGTTGGCCCCGACCTTCTTGATCTTGTCGACCATCTCCCTCAGCATGCGCTCCTCCTCGTCGAGGAAGGCGTGCATCTGGGTGGGGTCGGTTATCTCGATCTTGGCGTCGATCTCGGTCTTCTTGATCTCCAAGGCGACGTCCAAAAGGGCGATCTTGGCCTTCTCGATCTTCTTGGGCATGCCGGGGTGGACCGGCTCCTTGTCCACGATGATCCCCTGGATCAACTGGGTGTCGTCCATGGAACCGCCGTGCTTCTTAGTGATCTGGATGTTGTCCATGTCCACGGTCCACTTGCCGTCGGCCTTCTCGGCCACGTTGGATACGGAGTCCACTGCTACCTTGGCCATCAGGTCCTTGGAGCCGGAGACGGACTTGCTCATCATGGCGGTCTTGGCTATCTTCAGGAGGGTCTCGCGGTCCTTGGGCTCGACCTTGATGGCCACGCTGTCCAGGATCTCCATGGCCTTGTTGGAGGCCATGCGGTACCCGGCGGTTATGATGGTCGGGTGAACGTTGGCGTCGATGAGGTCTATGGACTTCTTCAGCAGCTCGCCGGTCAGGATGACCGCGGTGGTGGTGCCGTCGCCGCATTCCTCGTCCTGGGTCTTGGCGACCTCGACGAGCATCTTGGCGGCGGGGTGCTCCACGTCGATCTCCTTCAATATGGTCACGCCATCATTGGTGATGACGACGTCGCCCATGGAGTCGACCAGCATCTTGTCCATTCCGCGGGGACCGAGGGTGCTCCTGACAGCGTCAGCGATGGCCCTGGCGGCCATTATGTTGTTGTATTGGGCGTCCTTGCCCTTCTCGCGCTTGGAACCCTCTTTGAGTATCAGGATCGGTGTGTTTCCCATTGCCATACTGTTAACCTCCGTATCAAATCAGATTGATATCTAGCTCTGAGCTAGCGGGCCTTGGAATGTTTGTTCTTCTATATAACGGTATTGTAGTACCCCGTTCCACCCATATTAAAAATGATAAAAACACGGAACGATCGCTTTGCAGGGCAAATGGCTGGGCCGTATTTTATCTTATCGTGCGCTGGGGGCAAGGTTATATTGAAGGAAGGGATTCTTGAGAACGATCGAATGAGCGAACTCCAGAAGACCGTGGCCGTGGTTTTCAACCGCAAGGGTAAGAAGATGCTGTCCGAGCGGGAGTTCATCAACGCCTTGTTCTTCGAACTGAAATGGTCCGACCCTACCGGTTCGGGCCGGATCGAGGCCAAGGAGGCGCAGCGGATATTGGAGGCCGGTATGCGCCAAGGGTTGATGGAGATGACGGATGGATACGTGCGCCCGACCTTCGATCTCAAGACCGTGGAAGTGCCGCTGAACTACAAACCCACCAAGGACATGCTGAAGGAGTTGGGGGACGGCGCTCCCGCGACCACGGAAGCCCCGAAGACCAAGGCTGCGGACAAGAAGGAAGCAGAGCCTCAGCCGGTCTTCTCCGTTCTCATAGACGACATCGCCGCCAAGTCGGGCTGGAACAAGCGCGAGGTGGTGGCCCGCATAAACAAGGTGGTGGAGAAGTTCTCCGTCGACGCCGAGGTGGCCGCCCTGCTCATCGGGCGGGACGTGGGAGTGGACGCGGGCAAGTACATATTAGAAGTGAAGGAAGAGGTTTTACGGAAGTGAGGCTCCGGTAGCGGCGCTCACTTCTTTTTCTTTACGCAGTCCTCGAGTGTTAGGACCTTGCCGCCGGAGGTCTTCTCCACGGTGGTGATCATGACCTTCTCCTTCAGCTTGATGTCCAGGATCTTCTCCACCTTCCGCACCAGGGTGTCGTTCGGGTGCATCGTCCCGCTCTCCAGCTTGTGGATGATGCTGACCCGCTCATTGATCTTGGCCGCCAGCTCCTCCTGCTTCCAGCCCATCTTCTCCCGGGCCTCCTTGATCCGCTTGGGAAAGTCCTCGGCCATCTCGATGGACTCCTCGCCCGTCTCGTAAACGGACCGGGTCTGCATCCGGCGCTCGCGGTTATCCAGCCTCGCCTGTATCACCGACGGCTCGGCGGTGGTGGTGGTCTTCTTTCCCCCCGTCTTCACGTTGTCGCCGAAGCGGGCGCAATCGCGGCAGACCTGGAGCACGGTCCCCTCGATCCTCACCGGCAGCAGGCTAGCCAATTCCTTACCGCACATTTCACAAATCATCTCTATCGTTCGTGCTAATGAAGGAAGAATAATTTAAACATGAGCCGCCGGAGCGACGGACGCCGTCCGTCATCCTCCTTTCATCCCAACGGCTGGCTTCGATCGGCGTTCCCGTGATAGCGCCCATGATCCGAATGGACGGAGCAAGGAGACCGGTCACCGACCATGGGGTGATTTCTAATCCGTGACACAAGTTGGCAAATGCTCTTATAGAGGACGGTTTAATCAACATTCGAAGGTGCCACGATTGATGGATGAAGAACTTGACCAATCCATCTCCAACGAGATGGTCGAGAAGCTGGAGCTATTGGAAAGGCAGAACTCCGAGCTGCTCGAGGAGGTCAGGAGGGTGGAGGGCGAGAAGAGGTACGTGGAGAGCGAGCTCTTCCGCCTGCAGAAGGAGATCAAGCGCATGCGCTCCGAACTGGAGCGCCTCAAGTCCCCGCCGCTCATCATCGGCAGCATAAAGGACATGCTGATCGACGGACGTGTCATCGTTAAAAGCAGCACCGGACCGGACTTCATCGTTACCACTTCCGAGTATGTGCCGCAGGAGGACCTCATCGTCGGAGCGCGCGTCGCCCTCAACAAGCAGACGCTGGCCGTGATGTCGGTGCTTCCGCAGTCCCTGGACCCTATCGTCACCGGGGCGGAGATCATCGAGAAGCCCACCATAACCTACGAGATGATCGGCGGGCTGGACGAGCAGCTCCTGGAGGTCCGCGAGGCCGTGGAGGACCCGCTGCTCCGTCCGGAGCTGTACAAGCGCGTGGGCATCGAGCCCCCCAAGGGCGTGCTGCTGGTGGGACCGCCAGGAACGGGTAAGACGCTCATCGCCAAGGCCGTGGCCAATCACACCAACGCCACCTTCATCCGCTTCGTCGGTTCGGAGCTGGTCCAGAAGTATATCGGCGAGGGCGCCCGCCTGGTCAGGGAGCTGTTCGAGATGGCCAGGGAGAAGGCTCCCAGCATCATATTCATCGACGAGCTGGACTCCGTCGGCGCCAAGCGCCTGGACGTGGCGACCTCCGGAGACCGCGAGGTGCAGCGCACCCTGATGCAGCTGCTGGCCGAACTGGACGGCTTCAACCCGCTGGACAACATCAAGATCATCGGCGCCACCAACCGCCCGGACATCCTGGACGACGCGCTGCTGCGGCCGGGCCGCTTCGACCGCATCATCGAGATACCTATTCCGAGCTACGAGGCCAGGCTGGAGATATTCCGCATACACTCCACCCGCATGAGCGTGGTGGAGGGACTGAACATCGAGGCTCTGGCGACCAAGACGGAATTGGCCACCGGCGCGGACATCAAGTCCATATGCACGGAGGCGGGGATGTTCGCCATACGCGACAACCGCGACGTCGTGACCATGTCCGACTTCGAACGGGCCATAACCAAGGTGCTGGACAACGAGGCCAACAAATGCACCGAGTCAGGCGTCATGTTCGCTTGAGAAACCATTTTCATTTACCTCTATTTCCTTTTCCAGGGCGAAGGAGCCCATGTACCCGCACTTGAGGCAGCGGTACTTCTGACCCAGCATCATCCCTGTCTCATAGATGAGGTCGGCGGAACCGCACTCGGGACAGGTCAGTACCCAGGTCTTCACGCGTTGTCATAGGTCCGGGAACGAAGATAAATCAATCGCTCGATAGGTCCTCGCCGCCATCGAAGGACTGCTGCACCATGTCGTAGATGTCCTCCAGCCCCGACGGTTCGGAGGCGGAGGCGGGCACCATCTTCTTGTAGGCGCCTACGCTCTCCAGGGCCTTGAACAGCTCGATGCCCAGCAGGGCCCGGGAATCGATCTTGTCCGTTATGGCCCCATACAAAGCGTCGGCGGACTCGGACCAGCCGATTATGGCGTCCTGTTCCTCCTGCTTGAGCAGGTCGCTCTTCGAGAGAACGGTGAAGAAGGGGACGTTGAAGCGGAAGTGCACGGTGGCGGCCAGCATCACGGACGAAACGAAGCCGGAGGGGGACTTGCACAGGGTGGGATCGGCCAGGAACAGCAGGCAGGCGTCCTCCTTGCCCAGCTCTTCCATTATGACCTCGCTGCTCTGCCGGAAGGCGAACAGCTCGATCTGTCCAGGGGTGTCCACCAGCACGTAGTTGGTGCGGAACTTCTCTATCGATTCGGCCAGGTCCTTGGCGTTCACGGCCATGAGGTCGGCGGCCACGATCTGCGCCCCGTTGGGACCGAGACCATACTCCTCCATGACGTCGCTGACCCGGACCCAGTCGCGTATGTCCACGTCGGCCTCGTAGGGCATGTTCTCCACGCCTGGATCAAGGTTCACGGTGACGCAGTCCAGCCCCTGAAGGGTGAGCCATTCCTTGAAAGCGTATATGAGGGAGCTCTTGCCGCTGCCGGCGGTGCCCACGAAGTAGATGAAGCGCATGATATCCACCCGAAGGAAGGCCGGCGGGCTTATGATACTTGCTACCCGACCACGACGCCTACAGGTCCTCGCTAGGATAGAACTCGACCGGAGAATCGTAAGCTTTTTCGTAGTTCTCGGCCACGTTCACCCCGATCCAGCCATGGATAGGGACGTAGATCACCAGCATGATCACGTTGACGATCCAGTAAGGGAAGAGGTAATAGACGATCAACGAGGGGATGTTGACGAGCAGGAGCAGGACGAACAGCACCAGACCGTGCAGGAACACGGCCTTTAGATTGGAATCCAGGCTCATCTCCCATACCCACCCGGCCAAGAACGTGTTTATGTAGCCCAATGCCAGGAACAAAACGGCGAACCCGATCATGAGCCCTATGATAGAGCCAACGGCCATCAGGACGATCAGGATGACTGCCCAGCCGATGACCAGGCCGAACATTATTATGGCTAAGCCAATCCCGTGCAGGCAGTAGCTCTTAAGGTTTGCAGTGTCCCAATGCATTGAACTTTTCCCCACCACGGAAGGTTTGGGGTTGCTTCTTTATTAAGATTTCTATTCTATTTATTAATTAGAAATCATTGGTTCGCCTGGCATCGCAGGACGATCAGCGCGTGATGCGCTCCAGGGACTTCAGCAGGGCCTCGACCTTGTCCGTCCTTCTCTTTATGGCACCTTTGATGGCTTTGCGCCCTTGGCGGTTTCCCGGCAGGTTGCGGGCGTGGATGTAGGAGTGGATGAGATGGTCGTCCAGGCGGGACATGCGCTCCTTCAGTGCGCTCAACTCCTGGCGGGGGATGTCGTTAAGCTCACTGGTCAGCAGCTTCCTCTCCATCTTCTCCATTCGCTGCTGGAGGTCCTCCACTGATTCCCCCACGTTATCGATGAAGGAGCGCGTGGCCCCCTCCCTCAAGGCTGGAGGCAGATCGATAATGACCGCCTGGGTCTCCTTCAGGACGCCTGTGACGTCCGCTACTAACGCTCTAAGCCCCTCCTCCGGGCGCGTCCTATCATTTTTCCTGAAAGCGTCGAATAAGCCCATGGACGCCACCATATCTTCCGCCTGGAATTAATAGATAAGGAGAGGGGCGAGATTCAAGTTGAAAGATTTAGGGGAGCCCCTGAACCCGGGAAAAGGGGTCAATGTTCTTCGTTCGAGGCGTATGATCACGCGTCGGAGCCGCATCTGGTGCGCAGCAGGGTGGTATTACCACTGATATGGTCGCAGTATTCCCACAGATCTTCCTCGGCCTCGACCTTGGTCTGGGCCTTGAGAGTCTTGCTGGGCCTGCCTTTGACCTTTGCCATTGGAGTCACCTCCGTAAATACCTCGGCGTCCGGGGTATAATAGCTTGGGTAACCACAACCAAGGACGGCGAAGGAGCTCAATCGAAGGTGATCTGCCCTTTGTTCTCCAGGTGCACCGAGGGCATCTTGATCATGTTGGCCCGGACCTTGGCGTCGTAGGCCTCCAGCCCTCCAGCCTCCTCGATGACCTTCTTGCCCCTCTCGTGCAGCTTGAGGGTGGAGATGTTGACCCTCTCTATGGAACCGGGAGCGGTGACCAGAAGCGTCCTCATCAGGGTCTTGAGCCCGTAGGGAAGGGATTCCATGATCATCACCGTGCCGGGCACGGCCTCGAACCAGTTGCCGACGGAAGATTCGCCCAGTTTGCTGACGCATACCCCGGTGGCGGCCTGCCATTCGGCCTCGGGACCCAATACGGCGGTGACCCATTCCCCGTCCAGCTGAATGCTGGCCTCCGCCTCCAGCACGAAGTAGCCCAGGGAATCGTACCAGCGCTTCATGAACGGATCGGCCCCCAGCATGCTGTCGTACCAGGAGGCGATCATGCTCATGGCGAAGATCTTGTACCTGGCCTTGATCCCGGCGCAGCGGCACAGGGCCACGAACACGCTGACCAGGTGAAAGCAGGTGCCGGTCCCTCTTTCCAGTGTCTCGGCCACATCGTTGATCGGCGTCTCCTCGATGAGCATGCGCTCCTTGACGAAGTGGTGCGCCCGCTCGGCGAACTCCCGGTCGGAGAGCTGGAACGCCCCCAGTTCGTGGGCCAGGGCGATTATCAACGGATCGTTGGGGTCGCAGTGCAGGGTAGGCCGCAGGTACTTTTCTTCGGAACGGACGCTTCTCATGCCCTCCGTGTACTTGGACAGATCATACTGTCGGGGTGGACGCACAAAACGTTCCTGCCCTTCGGGTATATTCCTCATGCGCAGCACCTCTGGAAGGTTGGCAACGCCGATGATCAGCAGGGAGGATATCCCCTTGGTCATGAGACGGATGAACGGGGCTGGCGGCATGTACTCGCGATCCTTTATCTGTCTGAGCGTCAGCATTTCACGTCACTCTCCTGCCTGTATGCGTACCTTTCCGGACATGCGATCGTCAATCGAAGACGATCTGGGAACGGTTCTCCATGCTGACCATGGGCATCTTGACCCGTTTGGCACGCACCATGGCGTCGTAGGCCTCCAGGCCTCCGGCCTCCTCGATTATCTTCTCCCCTTCCTTGGACATCTTGTACACGTTGGCGCTGACCCTCTCCACGGAACCCGGGGCCAGAAGTATCATCAACCGGCCCAGGAAGGGCATGCCGTAGGGAATGGACTCGCAATGCATGACCGTGCCGGGTATGGCCTCGAACCAGTCCTCCAAAGACGTTTCGCCCAGCTTGCTGATGGGGTCTCCCATGAACGCCTGCCAGCCATTGTCCGGGCCGACCACGCCGTCCATCCACTTCCCGTCGATGAGCACTTGCACCTCCGATTCGATGAGGAAATATCCCAGCGAATCGTACCACCTTTGCATGAAGCTGTCCGCCCCCAGCATGTTCTGGTACCAGACGGCGATCATGCTCATGGCGAAGACCTTGTACCTGGCCTTTATCCCCGCGGCGCGGCACAGGGCCACCATGGTGTTGGCCAGATGAAAGCAGGTCCCGGTACCCCTCTCCAGGGTGTCGCCGGCCGTATCGAAGGGCACGTACTCCACGATCATCTTGTTCTTGACCAGGTCATGCGCCCGCTTGGCGAACTCTAGGTCGGAGACCTGGAACGCCCCCAGCTCGTGGGCCATGGCCACTATGCGGGGATCGTGAGGGTCGCAGAAGCGTGTGGGGGATAGGTACTTCTCGTCGCTGGCGCCGCAACGCATGCCCTCCTTGTACTCGGGAATGTCGTACTGGCGCTGAGGCCGTACATAACGAGGCTGGCCCTCAGGGAAAACCCTCATCTTTTTGACCTCGGGCAGGTGCAAGGCGCTGGTCTTCAGCGTCGACGTCACGCCTTTGACCATTAGTTTGACGAAGGGAACGCTGGGCAGGTATTCGTGCTTCTTCAAGTGACCGAGGGTGAGCAATCTACGCACCGCCTACGTCCGCGGCCATCATCTTGCGCACCTCTTCACCGCAGCCCCGCATCTCCTTACCTGGCATGCGGGTGATCCCCGGCTCCAGCACCGGACCGGGGCGGTCGCAGTAGGGGCAGTGCTCCAGCATGCTCACCTTGTCGTTGGTGACTATGAAACCGGGATAGCTGCCCATGGAACCGTCCAAAAAGGCGAATCGACCTACCTTCCCGTACCCCAGGTTGTGATTGTCGTCGTCCAGCACCATGGGGTGGATGTAGGAGTGGGGGACGTGGAAGTGGTGGCCCTCGGGGCACTGGATCATCCAGCCATTCCCCTCCACCATGCCGTACATGTCCAGGCAGTGTTCCGGTTGAACGCCCAGCAATTCCTCGACGTCCTTGCGGAACTGGACCTCGGGGATGCGCTGGTCCTCGTGGGCCTTCCAGCCTCCGCCGGTGAGGATCATGGTCCGACCGCCTATGTCGAACGATTTCCCCCGTTCCTTGAGCTCGTTGAGCACATAGTGGAGCATGAACGGCACGCCTACCAGGGCGATGCGGGAACCGTCCTTGGACCTTTCCCCGATCCAGTTGACGATGCGGTCGATGGACCTTTGCGTGGTGCGGCTGACCACGTACTTGGTGAGCTTGCCCATGAGGCTGTCGCCCTTGGTCATGGACTGCCGCACTGTCTCGGTGTTGACCTCGCGGTCTAATGCCACCTCGACGTCCTTCATGATGTCGTACATGATGGTGCCCAGGCGCCCGGCGAAGAGGTTGGTCTTGAAGGGATTGGGCATCATCAGGAAGCTGCGCATGTCATGGCCCCATATGGGATAGAACATGGATATGGCGCCCTTGGCCAGGGAATATTCGTTGGACAGGAAGGCCCTCTTATCGCGAGGGATGAAGGTGTGACGGCCGCTGGTGCCGCTGCTGTAGGCCACGTCCATTCCAGCGTCGTTGAAGGATTGGATGACCTCGTCGTGGGTGGGCTCCTTGCTCCTGATGCGCACCTTGGGCAGCTCGCCGGTATAGATGTTGGCCAGCCAGAGGGCGAACTCGCGCCCGGATGGGTAGCTCTTGAAGAAGTCACTGGAGACCACAGGCACCTGGTTCAGGTCCTCCGCCGATCGGATCTTATCGGGGTCGAACTTGAGCTCGTCGCAATATGTGCGGTAGGTGCGGTTGCTCTGAAAATGCCGATTTAGCTGGTACTTGACCGCCTTGAACCGGAGCTCGTCCGCCTCTCTGTTCTCGAGACGAAAATAGTGGGATGGACCGTAGACGGCTTGCTCAGAAGGTGTCCATCCTTTGTGGTCCGGAATATATTGAGCGGTAAGGGCATCGAACTTGCTGATGTACTCGCCATACTCCATTGGGTTCTCAACGGTACCCGTGTTATAAAGATTTGGTATTATTGTTGCGTCGAAATATTCGACGATTGCCTACATCAACGTTCTTACCCAGTGCTCAGGTCCATCGATGATATTATATGTATGCAAGTAATTGCTTACATAATTAGGTGGACAAGATGCCAAGCGTTCCCGATGCCAAGGTCCCGAAGGCTCGAGAGAAGGTGCTGGACTCCGCGTTCGCGCTGTTCGCGGAAAAGGGGTACGATGGCACGACCACCAAGGAGATCGCCTTCCTGGCCGGGGTGAACGAGGTCACCCTTTTCCGCATTTTCCGGAGCAAGGAAGCGTTGTTCCATCTGGTGGTACTGGAGAAGCTGCCGGTCCACAACATCCAATCCGTGGTGGACTTCGATGCGGAAGGTCCAGTGGAGGAAATGCTGGTCGAGAACGCGCGGAAAGTGCTGGGCGTTCTGAAGGAGAACCGACATTTCTTCATGATGCTGGTAGGGGAGATCTGGAGACATCCGGAGCTCAAGAGTGACATCGGGGCCATGGTCTTCGACCGAGCCGCCCAGTTCTTGGCCATACAATTGCAGGGCCTCATGGACCAGGGCCGCCTGCGTCAGGTGGACCCCTACGTGGCCGCCCGGTCCTGGATGGGGGTGGTGCAATCGCACTACCTCATGAACTACCTGATGGGCACGGGGAACGTGGACCCGGCGGAGGAGGAACGGCTGTTGAGAGGCTTGGCCGACATATTCGTGAACGGCGCCGGGAACCGGGAGGGAAGCTGATGGCAGACGATGGATACGCGGTGATTACCGAAGGCTTGCGGAAGGAGTACGCGGACATCGTGGCGGTGGCGGACCTGCGTCTCAGGATACCTTCCGGGTGCATCTACGGGCTGATCGGCCCCAACGGTTCCGGGAAGACCACGGCCATCAAGGTGCTCATGGGGTTGGTGAGATCCACCGCGGGCTCGGCCACGGTGCTCGGGCAGCCCGTTCCGATCAAAGCCAAGGATAATCGGGTGAGCTATATGCCCCAGGAACTGGCACTGTACACCGACCTGACGGTGCATGAGAACGCCCAGCTGTTCTCCGAGCTGAACGACATGGAGCCATCGACCTTCATGGAGAGGGAGAAGGAGGTGCTCCAGGTGGTCGGTCTGCTGGAGAGGAAGGATGACCTGGTCGGTCATCTGAGCGGGGGAATGCAGCACCGTGCGTCGTTAGCCTGCGCGCTCATCAGCGTCCCGACGCTGATGTTCCTGGACGAGCCGACCGTCGGCGTGGACCCGGAACTGCGCTCGGGGTTCTGGGAGCATTTCCGCATGCTCAAGGGAAAGGGGATGACCGTGGTCCTCACCACGCATTACATGGACGAGGCCTCGCGCTGCGATCTCGTGGGCATGATGCATAAAGGACGGTTAATCGCCGAGGGGGCGCCAGCGGACCTTCTCCAGGAGACCGGGCGCGACAACCTGGAGGACGCGTTCATGGAGTTCATCCGGAGGTGCTGCTCATGAACGCCAAAAGGACGTTCGCGGTGACCAGGAAGGTCCTCCGGTCGCTCAGGCACGACCGCCGCACGGTAGGCTTTCTGGTGCTCATGCCCATCTTCATGATCGCCATCTTCGGCTTCACCTTCGGCGGGGAGGTCAAGGGCGTGGAAGTGTACGTGGTGAACTTGGACGAGGGCGCAGGCAACGTTTCTTATGCCGACCTCATCGTCGCAAACCTGCAGCACGACGAGACGCTGAATATAAAAGAGATAATCACGCCGTCCTCCGGCCTGGCCGATCCTGTGGCCTATGGTCGGGACAAGGTGGTGAACGGTGAAGCTTGGGCCTGCATCGTGTTCCCGGCCGATTTCACCTTGGACATCGTTACCTATGTTCCGGGCAACTCCTCCATCTTAGACACGGCCTCGATAACGATGCTCCTGGACGGCAGCAACACCAACATCATGCAGTCCGTGACGTCCACCGTACAGACGTCCATGGCCGTGGTGCTATACCAGGACATCGGGTTCACCTCCCCCGTCCGCGTCAGTGTGGACATGGTGTACGGAGACGACATGGAGTTCATCGATACGTTCGCGCCAGGCGTGATATCGCTGGCGGTGATGATGGTGACCTTCATGCTCTCCATCATCTCCTTCATTCACGAGAGGACCACCGGGACCTTGGCTCGGCTACTCTCCACCCCGGTGACGGAAGGGGAGGTGGTGATGGGCTACGCCATCGCCTTCGGCCTCATCGGGCTGGTGCAGTCGCTGATGGTGCTGGCCACGGCGCTCATCCTCTTCGATGTGCAGGTGGAGGGATCGCTGCTGCTGGTGCTCCTCATCATATTCCTGCTGGGCGTGGGGATGCAGGGGCTCGGTTTCCTGCTGTCCGCTAACGCCAGAACGGAGTTCCAGGCCATCCAGTTCATCCCGCTGATACTGTTCCCCTCCATCCTGCTGTCCGGGGTCTTCTGGCCCATTCAGGCGGTGCCGGAGGTGCTGAGGCCGATCTCCTACTTCCTACCGCTGACCTACGCCGTGGACGGGGCGCGCTCGGTCATGGTCCGGGGCTGGGGGCTGGAACAGGTTTGGCCAGACCTGGTGATACTAACGCTGTTCGCCGCGGCCATGCTGGCCCTGAGCGTGCTGCTCATGAAGAGGAGATGACGGAGGGTCTCAGGAAACCGCTTTCAAGGCTCGCATGGCGTTCAGGGTGACCCATTTGCTATCGCGCTCGTTGGTCTCGATGGAGGTTATGAAGCGGCCGTGGAAGTGGTTCTCCTGCTTCCAGCGGCCGTTATTTCCCTGCTTGCTGAGCACCAGCTCGATGGTCTCGTCCATGCGGTCGTCCCTGACACCAAGCCTTCCCAGGATGCCCAGTATCTCCACCAGGTCGGTGTTCCACATCAGCGGAAATCCGAAGCTCAGCCAGTTTTTCCGGGATATCTCCTTTAACTCGGGAGGCCGGTAGAAGATGCGCTGCGTCAGGAGGAACTCTACCCCCTCCTCGACCTTCTCCCTCATGCCTTTTATTCGTTCCCCTTCCGGAACTTCCGCCAGAGCCTTCAGGACCTTCACCGCACCGGAACGACAGGTGTGATCCCTCCAGCATAGATCGTACTGGTATGGCCATTCCCGGTCGGGATAAGGTCCAAGATCGAACCTCTGGTACTGGGAGATCCATCGGTAGCCCCGGTGGACCCGCTCATCGTTCCCATATCCCAGGCGGACAAGGGCGAAGAGCATGTTGGCCGTCAGGCAGCTGAACACGGTCCGGTTCCCACCGTTCTGGTCCGTGCCTTTGTACGAGAAACCTCCGGAAGGGCGGTGTTGGCTCCAGCGTAGGACGAACTCGCAGGCGTTCCTTATCCTTTCGTCATTGGGATCGGCGCACATCTCGGCCAATACGATCAGGTTCCACACCGTGCCCTTGTACTTGGAGTTCTGGTAGAAGTGCTCGGGCAACCCCCAGTGACCACCGGGCTCTTGCTTGGCCAGCACTTTGGGGACGACCCCTTTCTCCATTATCCGGCGTTTGGCCTCGCGGACCTCTGGGTCGTCATCCCTCTTCCCGAGGAGATCACGCAAGGCCAGGTATCGGACCGATGGGTTGCTCTCTTCCAGCAACCATTCGGTGGGGTCGCCCTTGAGCTGGGAGGTCCAATCGGTCATGATATTATCCTGAAGAGCCTTTAATAAAGTTTGAAAAATGTTATTGGCCCATCATTCGGTGGGCTTGCCGTCGTACTCCTCTGGCTCCTTAATCGCGTCGGCCTTGGTGTGGCGGACGGTCTTGTCGATATGCTCCGGCGGGGAGTAGATGGTGTACAGCTTGAGGCTCTTCTTGGCCGAGGTGTTGATCACGTTGTGCCTGGCCCCGGAGGGCACGACGACCGCGCTGCCATCCTGGACCTTATGCTCCACGCCGTCGATGACGACCTTGCCCTCGCCCTCCTCGAAGCGGAAGAACTGGTCCACGGTGTCATGGACCTCCTCGCCGATGTCCTCGTTCGGCCTCAGGTTCATCAGCACCAGCTGGCTGAACTTGCCGGTGTAGAGCACGTGACGGAAATCGGTGTTCTTCAGGGTCTCTTCCTCGATGTTCGCTGAAAATCCTTTCTTGGTCTTCATGTGATCACCATTTCCTATGAGAATGAGGTCTATTAGTTGGCCGCCGTTATTTATCCTTTTTACTGCGAAAATTGCGATTAGATATCATTCCATCTTTTTCTCGTCAGCCGACCTTCTTCAGGTTCCCCCGGTCGTCGTAGACGAACCCCTGGAAGCACACTTCGCGCTCCGCTTTCGAACGCACCTCCTTCAAGATGCTCTGGTAGATACCTGAGGCCATGTTCCGGGAGAACTTGGATTCAGGGAACAACAGGACCAAGGCTCCGAGGCTCTTTCCTACGTCGATGTAATCGTCGAAGTACTTCAGCTGCCCGGCGGTCGATTCGGACTCGATGAACTCCAGGCTCTGCAACTCTCCGTTCTTGAGCACCTGCAAGGCGCAGCGCAGCCCCGAATCGTCCATGGCCAGCTTTACCTCGACATCGGGAATGACCTTCATTATCTGGGCCGATCTTCGGTTCGCCACCATCTCGATGAAGGCGCTTATCTCCTCTCGCATGACCAGGGATTATACTTCTCAGGGCATCATCCTATGCCTCTTTCGGCTCAAAGGTAGGTGTTGCCCAGCCTCCCGTCGTCTGACACCCCACCGTTGGGGATGAAGCCGCTGTGCGATACGCCGTCGCCATTGTCATCGTAGGTCGGAGTTTGGCATGAGACCGAGGTTATGGCGGCGAAATTGAAGGCCTCCGCCAGGGAGACCTTGCCATTGAAATCCATGTCTGCGATATCATATCCCCAGTAGCTCTTTTGGAACGCGTGGATGAGGTTGTAGGTGAAGTCGCCGTTCGGAAAGTTTGGATTGTCGACCGCACCCTGACTTTCCAGGCAAGCGGTCATGATTATCCTGTTGCTGTGCGCCTTAAGGTCCCAGGTGAAACCGCCCGAATAGCACAGGTCCAAGATGATGATGGCCTTTTCACACTTGATATTATAGAGGTTTGTGTTCAGTTGGTCATCTCTATAGACATCATGCCAAAGGGAGATGTATTCGTCATTTCCTTGGTCGTTGCTCGGCTCATTCCCCGTGCTCGGTGCACAGGTACCATGGTCCGTAGCATAGAAGAAGAACGTGTCCTCTGTCGTCATGACCTCGCTCAGGTTGTTCAATATAGTGGTGATATGAGCGGCTGAGGCGGAACAATCGACCGGTATCTGACCGTCCGCGCCCACACCGTCGTTATAGATAACAAAGATGTTCGCCGGATCGTAGCTATAATCCTGGACCAATACGGAATAGACCAGCACCAGGTCGTTCCAGAAAGAGGGCCATGCATTCTGCGAGTTGACCCCTCCGCTGATGAGCACGGCATATTTGGTCGCCGAATGCTCGGGCGGGATCAGCATAGGAACGTCGATTATGTAAAAAGGCGGCTCGAGGAGCGGAAGCAGTTCCAATGAATATTTGTCGGTCCCGAGGTAGACCTTCTCGTCTACATCGGCTGATTCGAACACCTCTCCCTTGATCAGGTATTTCCCGAATTGGGTCGCATCGTCAGGCAACGGGTTATCGATCCTGAGGAACTCCGATGTGTTCAATGGTCGCCTGATCTGGGTCAGATAGGGGTCGGATATCAGCATTCCCATTCCGTTGTTCTTCACGTAGTAACCTTCGACCGTGACCGTCTCGCCGACCAAGCTTTCCCAGTCATCCCCTTTGAGGTCGGCTATCTGGATGGGGACGTCCTCCTGCTTCACCCCATCGTTGGAACTGACCATGAACTGGAAGACGTTCAGCACCAGCAACAGGACGACCGCGCAAACTAGAATCAACTGGATGGTCTTGCCTCGCTCCATATGAACCCCGTTGATTTCATTGATGGGCAGGTTGATAATGATTGGCAAGAACATACGCGTGATCGAGCAGGGAAACATTGATGTCCATCCAACGCACGTCCATGTCGGGTATTCACATGAAACGATCATTGGGCGCGAAGAGCCTGGTCTATCCGAACCCAGTATTTCTGATAGGCACCTACGACAAGAAGGGCGAGCCGAACCTCATGACCGCGGCCTGGGCCGGGATATGCTGTTCCAATCCGCCGGCCATAGGTGTCTCGCTGCGCGCGGCCACGTATACCCATGGGAACATCGTGGACCGCCAGGCGTTCACGGTCAACGTGCCCTCGGAGGACCTGGTGGCCGAAGCCGACTACCTTGGCATGAGGTCAGGCAGGGACGAGGACAAGTTCGCGGCCACCGGCCTCACCCCGGTCCGATCCGAACTGGTAGACGCCCCTTATTCCGGGGAATGCCCCATGGTACTGGAGTGCCGTTTGATACATACGGTGGAGGTCGGCCTGCATACGCATTTCATCGGGGAGATCGTGGACGTCAAGGTGGACGAGGAGGTGCTGGACCAGGACGGGGTTTGCCAGATCTCCAAGGTCAGGCCGTTCGTGTACACGCCTGGCGACCGCGGCTACTACCGCATCGGCGACAGGATCGCCGGAGCCTTCGACCAGGATAAGGTCAGGCTGAAGAAGAGTTAGGGAAAAAGCTATCCCGATATTCTTCAATGGACTTCGATCGAACGACTGAATTTAAAGCACTGGAACGATTTGACCGGGGATGCTGAGCCCGTCGCGGAACGAAGGAGACCGAGCATGAAGGAAAAAGATAGGATCGCATTGACCAGGGAGAAGCGGGAGGAGATGGTCGCGGCCATCAAGGCCTATTATCTGAAGGACCGCGAAGAGGAGATAGGCCAATTGGCGGCGAGCATGCTCCTGGATTTCGTCATTGATGAATTGGCCCCGGAGTTCTACAACCAGGGGGTCGTGGATTCATGCAAATACATGAGCGAACGGATAGAGGACATGCAATCGTTGCTGCTTTGACCATTCTTTAGACTGGACCAGATAGGTCGAACGTTGTGTTTGAAAAACGGCATCCTTTAAGATAAGCTAGGGAGCTATCTCGAGACCATGGACAGTTACCCCTTCGTAGGCGAGGTGAAACAGGACCGCGGCTGGGAACAGGCCGGGTGCGAATGCGAGATGTGCAACACCTATGACCTGAGGGGGTTGTGGAAATGCCAGTGCGGATCACTTAACGTTTCTAAAAACGAGACCTGCTGGAAGTGCAGTCTCCGTAGGCCCTGCGGTAGATAGTGTGATCAGAACTGAGAGATCGGATCATCTTTGATCCAACCATAGGATCGAACCTCACTTCACTTTGAAGAGCACGTGAGACAAGAATATCATCCAGGCGATGTCAATGACGGCGCATACCGTGGCCGGGACCGCTGCCACCGGCCCTATGAGGCCAATGGCCAGGGTGGCGGCCATTCCCGTGTTCTTGTGCGACGCGAACAGCACCTCGGGGACCCTCTTCTCGTGGGGAACGTTCTTGCGCCGGAGGTACCAGTTCCAGATCAGCCCGATGCCGAATATCCTCAGCATCGCCGCGGTCAGCAGCATGGAGAGCAGCGTCCAGTCGTGAAAGAATATATGCCTGTTCGGACCGGCAATCGCTATGATGAGGATGGCAAATGTCACGTTCAACGCCGCCGACTTGTGGTCCTGACGGATGTTCAGTTTCCGCAGGGGGCGGGAGGCGCAGAGCGGCAGTACGATCAGCAGACTGACGTCGAAGATCAAGATGCCCACGTCTATGGCCTGCCCCAGGAACAAGAGGGTCACCAGGGGCGTGAAGGCCAGGGCGATGATGTACAACGCCGCCGTCGAGACGAGCGTCGGTTCCAGGTCCCCCTTCATCATGTAGGTGAACGGGACCACCGATATCGCCGACGGGACCGCCGCCGCGATTATCCAGCCGGCCCGCAGATCGCCCTCGAACAGGAACGATATCAGGATGGTGGCGCCGGAGGCCAGCACCATGGAGAGCAGGAAGGCCCGGCGGATGGAGACGGCGTGGTCCTTGACCTTCAGGCCGCGCAGCTGCAGGTTCGTCAGCGATAAGGACATCATGATCACCAGCGTGATCATGGCGATGTTGCTGTTGGTGAGGACGAACAGATCGGGAAAACCGCCCAGCGCCAACGCTATGATGAAGGACAGCGTCATCATGACGGCGTTGTTCCCCAGGAGGCGCAGGACGTCCATGGCCCCTGAAGGCTAAACGGTGATTAACGGTTTTCGCCGGTGCCTTCGTTGAACATATGGAGATCGGCGATTCGATCGTTCATAAATAAAAAAAATGAAAATAAAAAGGTTTGCCGATAGCCAGATCAGTTGCCCAGCATGGCCTTCAGGTCGGCGTCGACGTCCCCTATGGGCATCCAGTTGAACTTCTCCTGGATGACCTTCCAGTTGTTGGGGCTTATGAACGCCGGCACAGTGGGTCCGACCCTAACGTTCTTAACGCCCAGGGCCAGCAGCGTATAGACTATGGCGACCGCTTTCTGCTCGAACCAGGACAGGACGATGCTCAGCGGCAGCTCGTTCACGCCCACGTTGAACGCTTTCGAAAGCGCCAGGGCGATCTGCAGCGCGGAGTAGGTGTCGTTGCACTGCCCGATGTCCAGCAGGCGGGGGATGCCGGTGCCCTCGATGGTCCCGAACTCCCGGTCGTTGAAGCGGTACTTGCCGCATGCCAAAGTCAATATGACGCAGTCCTTGGGCACCTTCTCGGCCAGCTGCGTGAAGTAGTCGCGGCCCGGGGTCGTTCCGTCGCATCCGCCGATGAGGAAGAAGTGCTTGATCTTGCCGGCCTTGACCGCCTCGATTATCTGGGGAGCGAGGGAGAGCACGGCCTTGTGATGGAAACCGGTGCTGATGTGTATGCCCTGCCTCTCGGCCAGGTCCCCGATCCTTTTAGCGTGCTCGATTATCTGCGAGTAGTCGGCCCTCTCGATGTGCTTGACGTTGTCCAGGGCGGTGATGCCGGTGGTGTACAGACGGTCCCGGTAGCTCTCGGGCGGGTTCAGCACGCAGTTGGTGGTGGCCAGGACCGGGCCGCCGAACTCGGCCCACTCGGTCTTCTGCTTCTGCCAGGCGGAGCCGTAGTTGCCCACCAGGTGGGAATATTTCCTGAGCTTGGGGTAGCCGTGGGCCGGAAGCATCTCGCCGTGGGTGTAAACGTTCACGCCGGTGCCCTCGGTCTGCTTCAGCAGCGCCTCCAGGTCCAGATAGTCGTGCCCAGTGACTAGGATGCCGGGGCCTTTCTTGACGCCAGTGAAAACGGAAGTGGGGGTGGGATCGCCGAAGAACTCGGTATTGGCCTCCTGCAGGAGCTCCATGGCCCAGTAGTTGATCATCCCGGCCTTCATGATGAGGTTCCAGTGGTCCTCGGTGGAGAAGTCCACGTTGGTGAGCGTCTTGAACAGCGCCTCGTGCATGAAGGCGTCGATTTCCTCGTCCCTTTTTCCCAGAACGCGGCAGTGGTAGGCGTAAGCGGCGATGCCTTTCAGTCCGTAGATCAGCATCTCCTGCAAGCTCTGAATGTCCTCGGTCTTGCCACACACCCCGCGGGTGGTGCAGGCCACGCCTTTGGCGGTCTGCTGGCATTGATTACAGTACATTGACATGTTCGCACCTTGGTCCTAACAAATTGATTATAATATATCAAGTCTGCCACTATAAACGATAGGATTATTACTCATAATGACTATGTGTTATAGAGAGAAGGTCGATTTGATGAAGTTGGACGACAAGGACCGGACCATAATATCCATGTACGCCGAGGACCCCGGCGTCTCCCAGGAGAGCATAGCTAAAAAGGTGAAGCTCTCGCAGCCCTCCGTGGCGGCCAGGATCGCCAAGCTGAAGGAGAGCGGGGCCTTGGCGCAGCAGCTGGGCGTCAACCCGCTGAAGTTGGGGCTTTACCTGGCCAAGGTGGACATATCTTCCACCAGGCCGGACGAGATATTGCGCATGTTCAGCGGCTGCCCCTACTTCGCCAATGGGTTCACCATCTCCGGGAAGAGCAATCTATGCCTGTTCTTCTTCAGCGAGAGCATCGCCACGCTGGAATCGATCGTCAACGGACACCTCCGCTCCAACCCGTCGGTGACCGACGTCGATTTCAACATCGTCATCACGTCCGAGAGGGACTTCATCGTCCCTTCCGTGCTGACCTTCGAGCATTGCGACGACGCTCCCTGCGGGATCAAGATGAACTGCCGGGACTGCCCCTCGTTCAAGTCGGTCAAGTGCATGGGGTGCCCGGTGACCGGACAATATCAGGGGACGCTGTACTGAACGGAGAATCCTCGCGATTCGGTAAGGGTTGCCTCACCTGTTTGGCCCGGACCTTTCCTCCAGCCCATTCTTATCGACGGCAATACGGAACAGCAACCTCTTCCCTACCTTCATCTTCTCCAGGAATCCCTTATCGGCCAGGAAGAGCAGGTCCGATCTCGCCGTCTGGAGCACCACGTTGAACTTTGTTGATACCTCCATGATCGAAACTGGCTCCCCCTTGTGCTTGATCATGTCCTTCAGTATCTCCGCCTGACGGAAGTTGAGCTCCGGATGAGTTGATATCAATCTCATGGCATCGCGCTGTTCCTTCTGTTTCCTGGCAATGTATTGGCGGGTGTTGTCGAGCGCCTTTTCCATGCATTCCAGGTTGTAGTTGATGAAGTAGGTGACGTCGTTATCATCCGTCTCCGCGTACAGATAGGCCAGACCGTATCTCCCCTTGCTGCTCTTGATGATCTTGGAAATGGCCATGTGCTCGAAGAGCCAGTAATTGCGCTTAAGCCCATACCAGTACATCAGGGCCCTGGCCAGTCTTCCATTCCCATCGACGAACGGATGGACGTAACCGATCATGAAATGGAGCATTATGGCCTTGACCAGGGGATGCTGGAATCCCGGACCGTCCTGGCCATTGGCGAAGGCGCAGAGGTCCTCCATGTAGGACTGGACCTTGGTGAACGATGGAGGCCGGTGGTACACCTTGTCGAGCTCGAACGGGTCGGCCACCACGACATCGTCGTCGGTGCGGAACCGCCCTTCAGAGGCCTGGTCCTCCAACGTACCATTGGTGATGGACCGGTGCAGATCGAGGATGATCTCGATGGTGAGCGGCCGGTCCTTGATCTCCTTGAGCTTCTGCATGGTGAGATAGTCGTTAACGATCATCCGCTCGGAGGACGAACGGGGCTTCCGGTTATCCCGGAGCATCCGTTTGGCCTCCTTGGTGGTGGTCACCGCTCCCTCGATCTGGCTGGATGCTATGGCCTCCTCCATCAGCGAGCTGATCACGTATCTGTCCATCTCGTGCTTCATCAGCGGTTCCTCGATGATCACCAGACCCGAGGCCCCGGTATCTATCAGGTGAAGGATGCGATGAGCTTCGTTCGTCAGGTTGTAAGCGAGCGTTATGTCATGGAACATTGCGTGCATGGATCGGCTTTGCCGGGACATCTTCATGAACGCCCATATCGCCTCTGGGTCCATCGGAAGGTCCTTTCGCCTGAGCTCGTCCCAATGAACGTACTCCTCGTTGTAGCGCCTCACCAGATCGAGAGCTTCCTTGTTCTTGGCGACGTCCGTGGACAAGGCTTTCGGCAATAGCGCACGGTAAGGCTTGGGCCTCTCAGGCATTTTCACGAAGGTTCACACCGAAGAAATAGAACAACGACTGGGATAATAAACTATCTGCTAATTTAGTACATTTTAGCAGATATTAGCAGTTGGGAAGATATTGGTTCAATTGGAGATGAAAATTCATATTTACTGCTAATTTAGCACATTTTAGCAGATTTTAGCAGTTACGATGATGGCCGGTTTCGGGGCGGTCCTTTTCTCTTCCGCGGAAGGACACGAAGGATAGACCCGTTCATCGGAGAATGGACGGTCGGATGGACATTCCTCGCGCTCCGTCCAGTTCTTCGATCTTTGATTTATTGAAAGAGGGTATTTTGGGAAAAGATTTATTCTTTATTCGGCGTTCCACGGCCTGTGAGGCGCAGGGAGCTCGCCGGGATCTTGCTGTTCGTGGGCATCACGCAGTTCGCCCTCCTGACCAACATCGCCGAGACGCAGTACCCCGGCTTCAGCATCCGGAACACACTGCTGTCCGACCTGGGCGTTTGGGGAAAGCCTTCGGCCCTGATCTTCAACGCCTCCCTGGTCATATTCGGCGTTCTCGGACTGGCCATTGGATTCGTCCTGAAAGGGGATAGGAAGCTGACCTTTATCCCCCTCCTGTTCGGGCTCAGCGGCCTCGGCATGCTGATAATGGGCGTGTTCCCGATTTCCGTGGAATGGGTGCACGACGTGGGGGCGTTCCTGGCCTTCGTCCTGATAGCCCTGGCGGCGCTATGCTGCTACTGGACATTCCCTGGAGCGTTCCGTTTCGTCTCTCTAACGCTGGGCGCGATCGCCTTCATCACCATGACCCTGTACAAGGGAGGCGTGTACGTGGGGCTGGGGGCGGCAGGCATGGAACGGATGATAGTCTATCCGTTGTTCCTGTGGATGGCCGCCTTCGGGACGGCTCTGTTCCTAAGCGATGAGAATTACCGCGGGGACAGCCTCCTGCACCGTTTCTTCAACTGCTGCGTCCGGCGCATCTGTGTTCCCCAATCGTCGTAGCTGGGTCCTTGAAAGATCTTTCTTTCAATCCACCTTCTTCAAGGTCCCGCGGCTTTCGTAGACGAAACCTTGGAAGCTCACCTCGCATTTCGCCTTCAGACGCACCTGGCTCATGATGCCCTGATAGATGGCCGAGGCCATGTCCCGGGTGAACTTGGACTCGGGGAAGAACAAGACCAGCCCACCGAGGCTCTGAGCCACCTCAATGTAATCGTTGAAGAACCTGCCCTGCCCGGCGGTGGACTCCGACTCGATGAACTCCAGGCGTTCCAATTCCCCGTTCCTGAGCACTTGCAGAGCACCTCTCAGCCCCGACTCGTCCATGTCCAGTTTCGTCTCGAGCTCTGGTTCGGCCTTCCGGATCTGCTCTGCCCTCTTCCTGGCCACCATCTCGAGGAAGACCTTTGTCTGCTCATGCATGTTGATAGGTTATACTTCTTGACTCATCATTATATGCCCAACTTGGAATCGTAGTAGGGAGGCCTTACGGCCTCCTGTTAGAGTTCACTTCTTCTTGCGTTGGAAGATGAGATATCCTGCACCTCCCACGATGGCGATGATCACCACCGCTCCCGCGATGAGCAGCATGCCATCCGAACCAGACGATCCGTCGTCCACATCCTCCGCGAGCATCTCGAGGTCGCCGAGATCGTTCGTCCCTCCCAGCTCGACGGTGACGTTCTCCACGGTCAGCGTCTGGTAGCCGTCCTTCGAGGCGGTGATGTTGAAGGGACCGAATATCTCGAACCCGTAGCCGAAGCTGAAGCTCCCGTCCGCTCCGGTGACCTGGGTCTCGGAGGAGGTGCTGTTGCTTATCATGACCGTCACGCCCGTCAGGGGATCGCCGTTCTCGTCCACGATGACCCCTACGAACAAGGTCAATTGGCTGGTGTTGAAGGTCCAGGACATCTCCAGTCCGTTGCCCGCCAGGTCCTTTCCGGAAATGGTGACCTGGTACTCGATGTTCCAGTTCAGGGTCTGATCGGGGTCGAAGGTGGCGGTGTTCCCGCTCCAGGAAACGTGTCCGGGTACGCCATCAATGACGATGCTCACCGAGGTGGCGTTCATAGCCTCGGAGAACTCCACTACGATGTTCGTATAGATAGGGACCCAGTTCCCGGTCGGCGATACCTCGGCCATCGGCGCTGTGACATCTATGGCGAACGTCACGTTAAGCTCGCGCTCGTTGCCGGCGTTGTCCACCACCTTGATGTAGATGGTGAACGCGCCGTCCTCCAGATCGAACAGGATGTTCCTGGCCGAGGCGCCGAGAGTGGCGTTGTCCCAGCCTGTACCGTTGAAGATGCTGACGTTGATGTATGCTATGCCGGAGAGAACGTCCTCGGTCATCCAGGTCACGTTCACGCTGGTGGAGCTGAGCAGCGCGCCCTCGCTCGGCGAGGTGATGTTCAGCGTCGGGTCGACGGTGTCGACGGTCAAGGTGATGCTGGCCTCGGCGAAGTTGCCCAGGGCGTCGTATGCCCTTACGACCGCGGTGTATACGCCGTCGCCCAGGGTCAGCTGCCTGCTGGTGATCGAGGAGGCGAGGGAGACGTTGGTCCAACCCTCCCCGTCGTAGCAGCAGAACAGGTAGCTGTCGATGCCGGAGAGATCGTCCTCGGCCGTCCAGTTGACCGTGACGGTGCCGTTGTTCGTGATCGAGCCGGTCGCGGGCGAGATGATCTCTATGGACGGCCCAGCGGTGTCCACGGTGAAGGAGACGCTCGATCCCAGATAATTGCCCGCGTTGTCCGTGACCCTTACCGCGACGGTGTACTCGCCGTCCTCCAGGGTCAGTGCTCTGCTCCGAACCGAGGAGCCGAGGGTGGTGTTCGACCAGGATTCTCCGTCGAAGATTCCGAACATGATGCTGGCGATTCCCGAGGCGCCGTCGCTGGCCGTCCAGTTGACCGTAACGGCGCCGCTGTTGGTCGACGAATCGCTGACCGGCGAGGTGATGGCCAGGGAAGGCGCGGTCTTGTCGATGCTGAACGTCACCTCGTCGGAGACGGAGTTCCCGAGATTGTCGACTATGGTCACGTTCACGGTGTGCGCGCCGCTGGTGGCGCTCAGAGCGTAGCTGGTGGCTGACGAGCCGATCTCGACCTGCCCACCGCCGTCCACGGAGACGTAGACGTGCTTGCCGGTGTTGTTGCCGTAGTAGGTCCATTCCACCGTGGGGTCGTTGGTGTACGAGCCGCCGACAGGGGAGGTTATGCTCACGGAGAGGGGGATGACGTATGCTATGCTGGAGTTGTCCCCGTTGCCGACGTCATTGTGCGCCGCCACGTGGAAGGCGTACTCCTGACCGGTGGTGAGGCCGTTGACGGTGAAGTTCAGGTCAGTGGTCGTCCCGATCTCCGCGCCGTTCTGAAAGACGGCAAAGTGGTCGATGGATAGGCCGCCATTGTCGGCCGGGAGGTCCCAGGCCAACCGGGCCCAGTCGTCGCCCGCCGTCGCGGTCAGGTTCTGCGGGGCCGAGGGTCGCTCGAACATGACGGTCGGTATGCCCTGCCAGGTGGGGGTGGTGAAACCGATGGCCCCTTCGTAGAAGTAGATGACGAGGCTCCCGGTGCTGCCCTCTATCCACCTGTCGCCCAATACGGGGGCGTCCCCTTTGAAGGTCATGGAAGCGAGGACCGTACAGTAGGCGAACGCGCCGTACCTGATGTTTGTGAGATCGCTGCCGAAGGTCACGTTGGTCAGGGCTATGCAGTTCCAGAAGGCCATGTTGTCGATGCTGGTGACGTTGTCCCCCATGCTGACGGAGACGATGTGCTCGCACCATTGGAACGCCTCAAGGGCGATGACGGTGACGCTCTCTGGGACGGTGTACGCGCTGGTGGTGTTGCCGATGGGATAGTACATCAGCGTGCTAACTGGCTTGTCGAAAAGCACCCCATCGATACTGATGTAATACAGGTTGCCGTCCTCGACGCCGATGTATATCAGCGCCTTGCAGTAGTAGAACACCTCGGAGGAGATGGAGGTCACGTTGGCGGGAAATGTGACGGAGACGAGGTGGTCGCAGTTGAAGAAGGCCCTGGTGCCTATGGTGGTGACGTTGGAGGGAATGGTCACGGACGTGAGTGCTAAGCAATAATAGAAGGCCGCGCCCCCGATAATGGTAACGCTGTCGGGGATCGCGTAAGAGCTGCCGGCCTTTCCAGCTGGATATTGAACTATCGTGGTGTGGGCCTCGTTGAATAGGATGCCGTCGACGCTGTCGAAGAAGGGGTTGTCCGGGTCCACAAATATCGAGGTCAGATATGAGGTCTGCAGGAAGGCGCCGTAGCCTATGCTGCTGACGTTGGCGGGTATGGTCAGCGAGGTCAGTCCGTCGCAGTAGAAGAAGGCGTAGGTGCCGATGGTGACCAGGCTCTCTGGCAGGGTGAGGCTGGTGATGGCGGCGTTGTAGAAGGCGTAGTACTGGATCTCGGTGACGTTCTTGCCGAATGTGAGGGAGGTCAGGGAATAGCAGTTGAAGAAGGCCTGCTCCTGTATGATGGTGACGTTGTCGCCTATCACCAGGGTGCTCAGGGCGGTGCATCGGTAGAAGGCGAAGGCTCCGATGCTGGTGACCGTGTCGGGGATGGTCAGAGAGGTGATGTTGGAGTTCTCATAGAAGGCGTTATCGTTGATACGTGTGACGTTCCTGGTATCTATCACGCTGGGGATGGTGACGCTGCCGCCGGTGCCGTGATAACCGGTTATCTGGACGGAGCTAGCGTCAATTATGGCGTAATCGTAATCGCCATAGGTGTCCGCCGAGGCGGTATCGGACATCAAAGGGAACGAGGTCAAGCATAAGAGCAGAGCCATTACTATGATGACGAACTTGGATCGCATTCATCTCACCTACCGACGATATCGACCGATGTCATGACCGAAGCTGCTCGGTTATTTTACGCGGTAATGAACACATCTTCCGAATTCTTTCCGGATGGCGTTGAGGAAGGATGTTTCCGAGGAACTTGTGTGGAAAAGAGTTGGTGTGGCGTTGATAATTGTTTCCACTCCCGTATTAAAATGAGAATATCTAGATGGTTGGTGAACGGACATGCTCATTGGCGGGCCTGGGGGAACAGAGATCTAGTGCGCCAGATCATTGAGAGGAAGGCCTGGAAAGAGGGTGATTTTTCACGACCATCGATTATGAGCTAGAATTGGGGGATGGGTCTGTTCGCGCAGTGTTCCCTCCAACTTGCGTTGGCAGACGAAGTACTCTGCGCTCTGTAAAAAGTCAACGAACTCGGTCGCATACCACGCCAATTGTTCATATCTTCGACCTTTACCTCTCAAGATGAAGATCGATCCCTGAACATTGGCAAAATCGTCTGCCCCAGGCCGTCATTGATATGATATACGGAGATCGGCCTCGTCCAGATCCTGATATACTTATCAAATTTAACCTGCGGAGCGTCTTCAGTTGTCTCGATGCAGTAGATCTGGAAATTTGTAGATTGGTACAGATCTGCTCCATCGAACAATTATCATTGCTTTTTATCTCTTCCAACAACCTCTTGCGCTTTACACCGCACTGCAATAGTTCGTTAAGCTCGGTGAGATGGATCAGTATGGTCTCGTTCTTTTCTTCGTCATATGAAATCAGATTAACACCATGCGCGCTTGCGAACGTCGTCAGGGCAGAGGCACCCAACCCCGGACCATCGGTCGCATTGACCCATGCGGGTTCCCCATATTTCGAGCAGACATATTCGGCCGATAAGATGATCTCAAAAAAGTTGAATGCGTCTTCGATTTGAATTTTAACTACCTTTATCCCGACATCATGCAAAGCCATTGATATGGAGTTCGTCGCGGCCGTCGACATAGGATTTGCGGAGTGGAAGAGGACCAAAGTTCTAACGGACCTCAAATGGGGTATCAGTGACCTCATTACTAATTCTGGTCTGGACCCTATCAGTGAGATGGCGAATGGTATTTCTATCGTTTCGTCCATCGTTCTGTTGTATTGTGTCATAAATTATATTATTTTTTGTAATATTGCATTATTTTAGAATATTCTTGCTTATACAATAAATAGCTTTTTATCACGCGACATCCAATTAAATTCTGGGATGCACTATGCCAAACTCATTAGTCAAGAGCGCTCTTGCGAGCCTTGAGAATAATAAATCGAAAACGCCGGCTCAGGAGAAAGCGGCGACGGAATGCTCCTCTGCCGATGAGGAGATAAGGAAGATCGCCCAGCAGCTCGATGTGTGCATTAAGATCATCGGCTGCGGTGGCGGCGGATGCAACACCATAAACCGCTGTGTGGACGAGAGCATAAATGGGGCACAGCTGTGCGGCATCAACACCGACGTGAAGCATCTTCTAACCATACGAACCCCGGCCAAGATATTGATCGGAAAGACGACCACCCGTGGCCTGGGAGCGGGGGCGATACCCAGAGTGGGGGAGCAGGCGGCGCGGGAGAACGATACCGAGATCAGCAACTTCCTCAATGGAGCGAACATCGTGTTCATCACGGCGGGAATGGGAGGGGGGACGGGCACGGGAGCGGCGCATTATGTCGCCCAGATGGCGAAGGAACGGTGCCGGGCCATGACCATCGGGGTTGTGACCCTGCCCTTCAAAGCCGAGGGAACAATTAGAATGGAGAACGCCCTCGACGGCCTTGAAAAGCTGGCCCGAGTCACGGATACCACGATCGTCGTTCCGAACGATAGACTGCTCGACCTGGTGCCGAAGCTGCCGATCGAGCAGGCGTTCAAGGTGGCGGACGAGGTACTGATGCAGACGATCAAGGGCTTGACAGAGATAATAACCAAGCCTGGCCTGGTGAACCTTGACTATTCTGACATACTCACGCTCATGAACGAGGGCGGGGTGGCTTTCGTAGGCATCGGAGAGGCGAACAGAAAAGACACCGACGATCCCGTCAAGGAGGCGGTCAAGGAGGCCATCAGCTCACCATTGCTCGGTGACATCGCCGTGAAGGAATCGAAGGGCGCGCTGGTGCGCATCGTCGGCGGGCCGGACATGACCGTCGATGAGGCGCAGAAGGCCGCGGAGTACGTGGGCAAGGCCATCGATCCCATGGCTAGGATCATCTGGGGTTGCTCCATCGAGCCGGCGAACGAGGGGCTCATCAAGGTCCTCTTGATCTTCACCGGCGCTAGATCGAAGTACATGGTCGACTCGATCTCCACGAACGTGGCGGGAAGACTGGGGGTCAAGATGTACAAGCTGGGGGAGACCGTCAACGCAAGGGGTGAGCCCTCGGGAGATGGTGTGGACTTCGTGCATTGAAGGTCATGAGTTGATAGGGGCCTGGAGGGTATCGCAGGAGAGCATATCCAGTTCCCATTTTTTTGCCTCGCCCATATCCGAGGGAGGGGGAAGAGGCAGCTCAGGCCTTTAGAGCCCTCTCAAGATGAACGATGGCCGCCTCCTCGAAACGCCTGGCATCCCTCAATAGTTCAGCTCCCCTACGACCGTCCTCATCGCTCACGTTCTTTTTAGCACCCTGGAACGGGAACATGCTCGCCAGGTCGGTCATGTGCTTGAAAGCCATAGCGTACTCCTCCGAGGCCAGGAGGAGCTCCTCGGTCCATTTTCCCTTCCCTTCCTTGGCCAGCCTTTTTGTGAACTCGGTGCACATCTCCTTTGACTCGGCGAAGCATTGCGTGATGTACGAGTGCCCGAAATAATCGATGAGGTCTTGTCGCCTTGAGGACAGCACGTCCGCCCATTCCGTCAGCGCCTTCGGCCCGCAGACGAACCCATCGACCGTCTTGAAATCCCCCTTGGCATAGTGGATCGCCCTTTTCAAGGCTGCCCGGACTCTCTCATCCCTATCGACCTCTTTCCTCTCGCCGAAGAAGTAAGCGTCTAGGCATCCAGTGGCCTTCAGATCGTAATAGATGATAGGTTCGTCCTTCTGGCCGATATGGCGATAAAGCGTGTCGACCACGTAAGAGGAACCGTCATAACCGTTGACTATGCCGTACTCTGGCAGGTGAAGCCCCCAGAGCACAACGGGCTTGCCCTTGTCAATTGATTTCTTGACCTTCTCGAACAGCTTTCTCGCCTTGTCTATCTCGTTTGGCGAGGGCATTCCTTGCTTTTCGGGGTAGCTTCTATCGTCGAACCAATGCTCCAGATGGATCCCAAGAGATTCCGTCCCCTCCTTAATTGGTTCCCAATTATTGAACGCCGTGGGACCGGCCGGGCTGGTCCTGCCTTTGCTGACGTTCAAGATGAAGGCGTAACCGCTGTATCCGCCCACGTCCACGATGTCACAATCTATTCCCAGCGATCTCAAGCACCCAGCCATTGCTCCAGTGAATGATAGCCAGCAGGACTGATATTCCGCTGGCGCGCTGACCGTCTTCTTTTCCATTTTGACACCTCTATAATATTTCGAGTCGTAAAGGGCACGGAGCTTTTCGCGTTCGACCTCCTTGCGCCATTCCGAGGTCGAATAGACGATGGAGGCTGATTCGAGCATCTCCTTACCGTCTTTCGTCAGACTATAAACGCCCCTTTTGGCGCGACCGACAAGCCCAGCCTTGATCAGTAGGTTCAGATGGTTCACCAGGGCGTTCTTGGAAAGACCGGTCGATTCCACGAGCGAACTCAACTGGAGGTCTCCCGACATCAACAACGATAGGACCTTGACCCTTGCCGGATGCGCCCCCGAGCGCAGCATATGGGCGATGCCTTCTGGTGCTTCCGTCAATATCTGCAGTGGGTCGTCATTTCGCTCTTTTTGGTCCATGCCTTTTTCCTCTCGGATTGGTTCAGACTTTAGTTATAGTTGATATAAAGGTATGCTTTTTAATGAATATTAGTACCATAATTAATGAACAATTCTGACAGATTAAAATATAGCGATATGGTGGCGATCATCATCGAACCTAAGTAAAATTGAAAATTCTTCGATGACTGGATATGCCTTGTGGCGGGTCCGAAGGGTATCGAAAGGAAGACCTGTCCAGTTCCTCTTTTTTCTTACTCATAACGGCATTTCGGTAATCTATTCGATATTATAATAATGTAATGAATTTATTATTGTTTATTTTATTGGGAAGTTGGGAAGAAATGAATTTTCTTCCATATGGATAGGATAAGTGGTCTCTCCCAACTTCGATTGGAAAGCCTTAGAGATTGGGAACGGAAAAAATTGAGGTAAGCCAGTGAAATGGATGGGCCCAAGGAGATGTGGGCTCCAGGAGATCACTGGCTCCGGCGATTTGGGTAATAATTTTTAGGTCTATAAGTTTAGCGGGATATCCTTACAGATGGCAAGGCTGGACTCGCATGGGTAACGAGTATCTTGCATCTCGCATTGTCGAGCAGCTGCGACACCCCCAGATGCATCTTCGTCATATCGTCCACCGTCAGCCCGCAGTACCTTCTCGTCTGCGTTTCCGACGCGTGCCCGAGCGCCTCGACCAGGACCGGCATGTTGTCCGAGTCCGATTGGATGACGAACCTCGCACCCGACCGCCTCAGCGTGCGGTTCCCGATCGAGCGAATGATCCGCGCCCTCTCGGCCGTCCGATGCACGATTCTGTCGATGCCCGTCCCGGCCTCCGAATACGGGTAGAGCTTCCTGCCTTCCCTCCACAATAGATAGGGGTCCGGCACCTTCGTCGAAGGATCCAATTCCTGGGCCTCTGCGATGGTCCTCTCGCGCTCCATCTTCCATTCCTGCATCACCATAAGGGTTTCCGGCGCAAATGCCAAGGGCGCTATTTGCAGGCACCGTGCCCCTTGCCCCTCGCCTCCAAGACCCCCTGGAACTTATCCTGAACGGTCAGACGAACCACTTCGCATCGTCGCATCATCAACCGTAGCTCGAGGTGAATGACCGGTCTTTCCACGCCGCGGGCCGCATCTATCAGCGCCATCGCCTTCTCCACAATCCGATTGACGGCGGTCCGCTGTTCCGCCGTAACCCAGGAGGGCAGATCGTAAGACAGCTTCAGCTTGTTTAAGTTAGACTTCTCCATCGTTTCCCTCTTACGTTCTCACTATCCGGGAGGTCTTAGGGGTTGCGGGGAGAGGGGAGTGAAAAGTGAATATCGTGGCTGCAAAGATTTGCAAGTTTACCGAAAAATATTTGACTCATATTTTGACATTCACTCTGAAATTAGAATGACCCGAATTTATATCATTTCATATTTTTTGGAATAACAATAAGAAGCGCCACAGACCATCAGTATTAATTCTTATAAATTAATCCAATCACACGTTAATGATTAATGACCATGTTCCTAAAGGCAAGATCTACTTAAGAGATGGTCGAGCTCCTGTTCCAGACAATGAATTTACATCGAAGGCGATGAGTGCGAACCGAGGGTCGAATACTGGTCCTGAGTTAGGGCTCAGGAAAGCCCTACGGGCGGTCGGCCTTTCAGGTTATAGATTGCATTGGAAAAAAGCACCAGGTCATCCGGATATAGCATTTCCGGGAAAAAAAATTGCGATATTCGTTCATGGTGATTTTTGGCATCACTGTCCAACATGCAATCTGCCCATTCCAAAGACTCATCATGATTTTTGGAAATCGAAACTCGAAAGGAATGTTCAAAGAGATAAGGAAAAGATAGATGCTTTAGAAAAGGATGGATGGAAGGTAATTGTCTGTTGGGAACACGAAATCAAAAATAATGCCTTAGGATGCGCTAAGAAAATCAAGGAAATCGTAGGTCCGATCAATGGTTTTGAAGATATGTAATGAAGGATTTATTAATATTTCTTGATTAATTCTGCAAAAAGTCCATCGTTTGTAACCTTCCAATTATTAGTTTGATTAATAGCCAATAAAGGTTCCTTAATGATCCACGGCTCATATGTTGAATCGGCTATCCTACTGGATTCGACAATATAAATGTAGTATTTCGATCCCTTTCTTTCAGCCACCCTTATCTCGTTCGAACTCCAATGGAACGATGGTTCCTGGCTGAATGATTTTACCTCGATGAACCGATCAATCTCTTTGGAATCCTTGCTTTCGAAGGAAATGATGTCGTATCCAGCGCCGACATCGAGCTTTGATATTCTTTTAATGCGACTCGATTGCTGATGCTCCAGTAATCGGTTCTTCTCGAAACGAAGGACGAATTCTTCAGCAGCCTCGCCCTGTTCTTCCATTCTTTTTTGAAGCTGCCTAAATTGGGTTAAGGATAATTCTCTCCTCTTCTCCCCAATAACTTCTTCGAATATCCTCAAGAACTCCTTCGAAACGACAAGCTCCCTGTTAAAAGGTGGCGGTAAGAATGTCAGAACACCTAAGTCGATCAATAGTCTCTTAAAGGCTGAGAAACTAAGAGGTATTGACGAGTTGTTGACTACATACCTGTCCTTGATATAGTCATAATTAATTGAAAGGCTTTCGAAGAGCATCTGGAACTGTGAATCATTCCTAACCCAATTCATTACCTCTATGATCATTCCTTTTCGGATGCTTTCAATTGAATCCATAGATTGAAGTTTTAATCCGGATTCGGTCAAACAGATATCCTTAGAGTCCATCCAAACAAACCCTAAGGTCTTTAGCAAAGCCATCGTGCTTTGAGCAGGTATCCTAGAAAAACCTAGATCGTTGGAACAATACTCAACAATCTCGTTCTGATGCCTTTTATCCGATGGATCCAGAAGATTCAAGACGAAAACAATGTCGTTCAAAGATCCAAATTCATCGTATCTTAGAACGCCCTGCATCCGATTCACCGACACAATCCTCGCCTTTTCTTAGCGTAGTCCTCCAAAATTGCTCGTATATCCTCATCGGCCAAGTCATTGTTGTCAGCGTTGTTAAAAAGGGGTATCGGTTCATTCTCTATCACATTATTCATCCTTGCCTCTTTCTCCTGGAGCCTTGCATGAATAACTGAATCAACACTATTATTTGATACCATATAATAATAATTGATGATATCCGTGGGTTTCAGGCCATAACGGTGTATCCTGTCCTTCGATTGAATAAAGTGCCCTGCATTGAAGGTCCTGTCAACATAAATCGCATTATGACAGACCCTATGAAGGGAGATTGATTCCGAGACAGCATGAGGGTTAGCTATTATCACCTTGAAGGGAGAGTCGGTTGAATGGAATTCTCTTATGATTGACTCTCTTGTCTCACTGTCTGGCTCATCCTCTTCATCATCCAGTTCGATAGGCACTCCGCCATATATAATTCGGTTCTCAATACCTTTCGATGACAGGAAGGCACTCAGATCCATTATATTCTGAACGAATGAGGTCCAAACGATTACCTTTTGATCGTTCCTGATTATTTCTTGGACTAATGAAAGGATCTCGAGGAACTTCTTAGGAACTTCATTCTTTCCATATTCCGATATGGCCCGCATTATCTCCATATCATTGAATAGAAGGTCATCGGGTAACGTTTCATCCGTAAAAAAATGCTCAAGTGGCTTCATGAGCAGGTTTGGATTCGTTGCCGCTTGCATAAGTCTAATCAACCTTGCCCGAGTAATGACGTCGCCGAATCCTGATGAGCTTGACATTTCTCGCACGATTCTATCCAGATAGAAATTCTCGATGAAATCGTAAATTTGTCTTTGAATGGGGCCCATTTCAACCATGATAGGCGGGTTTTCAATGGGTACTGGAAGACCTAGGTGCGATTTCCTTATTCGGATGAAAAATGGAGATATATTATCGATAAGTCTCGGAACCCGATCATCATCCATTGCAGACGACATCTCCTCTAACTGGAAGAGCCTGAATCCGATTATCTCCTTCGTAGGCCATATGAACCTGTAGAGATTAAGTAAATCCTGATACCCGTTCGGCATTGGCGTCCCCGTCAGAACAACGCGGGATTTGCTGTATCTAGCAATCTGAAGTGCTGCTCCAGCTATTACTCCTCCTTCAGCGTTCTTAATACGATGGGCTTCGTCTAATACGACCATGGTTTTATTGTTCGTTAAAAACTTGATAACCTCATTCTGGATACCAGGCAATCCTTGGTACGATAATAGAATCAACTCTGGAGGATTGACCGCCGTCAGAGTTCGCAATCGTTCTGTCTTAGGGACCATTCCATGTAGTCTCTTAGATTTAGGTCTTAATCCGAAACAGGCTTTATATTCATCCTCCCAGGGTCCAAATGAATTCAATGGTCCAAAGATGAGGAGCCTATCGACGTGTTTCGGATCATCCATCGGAAGGGATTTAAGATATGAATATGCCGCATAGACTATTGTTGTCTTACCCGATCCTGGAACAGAGAAATTACAAGCATTTTGAGAGAAGGCAAGGTGATAAGCTGAAAGCAACTGTAAGGGATAGAGGGCCCTCTCGGTTACAACTTCATTAATAACCGAAGCAAATTCGGTGAATTCTTTTGTGTCACAGTTATTATTCCTTATTGAGAGCGCCTTCTCGGAGAAAATCTTAAAATTGACTTCTTCTTGGAAATATGAATGTAGGTCAGATCTTATTTTCTCCGACTTGGTTGCAGAAATGCCATACCTTTCGAATGTTTTCAAGATCTTGTCCAATATCGTCTCTTTCTGATCCACTTCAAAAGGAACCGAAATTGACCCCGCCTCTATGGATGCATTCAGAAAGCTCTTCAGATAGGAACGAATTTCCACCCTCTGGACAAGACTCCCGATATCTCCACTGATAATGAAGGCCTTTTGTTGATTATCGGTGTCTATGCTTACGTTGATCATTCCGATTCCTTTGTTGGCTTATTCTGAAGTTCCAAGTCCTCAATCATGACCTGTACCATATCGTTAATCCTCTTTAGCAGGATAAGAACGTCTCCTGAGCAGTACGTCATTGAACCTCGATCTATTGATTCAATTAGGTCGATAGCCTTATTCGCCAGTTCAATAGGCTTATCCTTATCCCTTACTGCATCGACTTTGAATGCAGCTTCCTCCAGGTTTTTAACTAGATCTTCGGTTGCAGCTTCTGAATATTGTTTGTCCCTTTCCTCAAGGATTTCGGAGATGTCTCTATTGGGGTACTCTACTCGCATATCTTGCAAGGTTTTCTCTGGGTGCTTCTCTTTAATTTCCCTATGCTCCTTCAAAAACTCTTTCCACACATCCGGAGATGTCCCAAAAACACCCTTATTGCCTCTTGCCCCTACAAGGTCTCTGAACCTTTTACCTTCATATCTTATCCGAATGAAGTCGTAAGCAACCAATTTGAGCTCATTTAAATCGAGATCTTCCGCGCTCCATTTAGTCCCCTTTCCGTTTTTATACGATTTCATTGCCTTATTAAGATTTAAGAAAAGGTCTTCTGTTTTGTCCAAACGGGTATATATCCCCTCATATCCGAGGCAGTCTAGGTAATCTTCCATTAGCTTCAAGGTCTCGAGCCATTCTTTGATTTTCCCTATCTGCTCGTTCATCATCTCGGCTATGTCCGCATCACTGAATTTTTCGGCCTTTAGGTCCTTACATTTAAGATATTTTTCAATTGGGTTGAAGTCAAGTTTCTTGTCCTCACCCATTTGATATACTGTTTCTAACTTCATCACTTCTTTTTTATCCGCGTCTAGTGGAAGGATGACCGCAACGAAAAATTGGCAATGTTCGACGTTAATACCTCTCTTCTTGTATGCTTCTCGCTCATTCCTGTAAATACGATTAAGAAGGAATGCTCTTCGATTGCCATCGATTATCATTCCATCAGCTGTAACGATTCCATACTCCCTTTGAGTATTCTTAGCGAGATCGTCCTTCGTTATCTGGTTGCGGTCCGCTTTTGATTCCCAAAGGAATTTTTCAATCGTTTCTTTGTCCGCAACAACTTCTGGATTTAGCTCATGGCTTTCCTTTTCATACGACTTTACCGCGCTTCCAATGCGTCCGTTGTACTTGTTATAGATTAAGTATTCCAGCGGGATCTGATAAACATTGAATATTTGAGGCTGACCTTTGTATCTGATTCTGATACCGGTCATATATGGAGTTCCGCTTTCAAGGATTTCCTTCAATTTTCGTACACGGAGTTCTCTTTCCACCCAACCACCACCGTTGAGCAGGGCTATGATCAGGTGTGGCTTAATATCTGTTGCACATATTCGTGAAAAAAAATACTGCATATCATTCTATTCGTCAAAACATTGAGAATGAGGCTTTTTATGATTCGATTTTGCCCAGGCTATGACGCTATCATTAGCTGTAACGATTGAATGATGGTAAGCTAAAGCATCTGAGCTTTCATCTTTAGCATACATTGTAGCCAATACGTGGATTCCCATCAAGCTGCCGGCAAGGGTGATGAAAGGTATCCTTTTCCGGTCAATCGACCAAACAATTTTACTATCTCCATCATGATTATAGATTGGATTACTCTTTAGTGACTTTAGTTCTACCCTGGATCTTGCCAACCCCTTGAATTCCTCATTCGAAAATACGATTGTCATAATTGCATCCATTCCATCAAATAGATCGATGGGCCCTGCCTCCCCTCTCAAATCTGGCACGTCATTAGTGAATGCCATCTGAAATTTTGCAATTCCAGGCAGCTCAATCCTTTCATCGATCCGAATGACTTCGGCAAGGTCTGAACTAGATAAAATGAAACCGGTAAACTGATCCCATTGATCCGTTAGGGTTGGGATGCCAATATCCACCTGTTCAATGAGCTGGCCGATAGTTTCCTTCATTATTGCATTTTCTATCGATGAGTCAATCGCCTTGATTATCGTATTGACATTATTTTCATCCAGGAAAACTTTTGAATAGATATTTCCAATTCCATTTTGAAGGCAAACTTTCCACTCCGCTCCTCCTTTGAGCCTTTTTTTATGGCTGTCTGTGTTTTCAAACACAACCGTTGAACTGCTGCTGCGTATTTTCGATGAAAGCATTTTTCGACGCAAATGTTTGTCAGCTTTTGCAAGAAAGTTCAACTCACCATTATGGAAATCGCTCGCCTCTTCCATGATCTCATGATAGACAGGCAAGATGGGCCTGCCCCCGTTTTCTTTCTGGCGTCTAAGTGTTTCTTTTATCCGGGATGAATATGTCGATTCTGTCTTTTTGGTCAATTCTCTTGCAGCCTCAGCTACAACTGATTGTGCCAGTGCGTAGGAGAGCTGACAGGGTACTGCGTTTCCGACTAGCCGATATCTCTCCGATAATCTCAAAGCGTCCAATTGAAAGTCTAATGGAAATCCTTGGATTGAAGCAACCTCGCGAATCGATGGTTGTCTATAAATCTTTCTCATTCGACCTTGGTACATCGTCTTTTTATCCGTACCTATAATGAATGATTCTCGGGATGATATGTTATGCGTTGCCAGAACAGTTCTTGCGGGTGCATCCAGATCTTCGGGCAAAGCCATCATTCCATATTGTATATGACGCTTTTTCTGATGCCTGGCCTCTTCCCATTGCATTGGATGGAGATATCGGATGCAATTGTCTCTAATGTCTGAGCGCTTAACAAAATGTCCACGGTAGTTTGGGTCTTCGACTTGATCCATGCTTATAGGGCCATTTAAGGACTCAACGATTGGTCTTAGGGTCTGTGTTTGATTTCCTGGACATATTTTCGCTTTTTCAAGCATCGAAATTGGATATCTGCCAGCGATAAATCGTATCCTTCGCTGCCTGGTTCCATAATCCGTCGCATTTAATACTTTTCCGACAGGAATCTGTAGATAATCTTCCTCTATCCCAAGTTCATTCATTATTGATCTGTTAATTCCAAGATCGGAAAAGCTTACCTGCCATCCTCCATTTTCATTGATGTTGAACTCCTCGTTCAGTACCTTTTCGAGTCGGGGGACATTCTCGAGAAACCAATAACTGGGTGAGAACACTCCTACAAAAGCTAGATACTTTAATACTAGCTTCATCCCCACCTTGATATCACCACCTCCCCCATTCTTTGAATAAGAGAACTCTGTGCAGGGGGGGCTACCCATTAGGACATCAATTCTGCCAATTTCCGAATCCAATTCCGACTTCATCTTTACTATGTCGTCAATAGAGAATTTAAGAAGGTCTAACTTCTGTGTCTTGCCAAGACCATTTCTTTCGTGAGTTCTTAGTGCTGGATCCCAGTAGTCAATCCCTAAGGCAATGTCAAAACCTGCCTGATAAAATCCATGGCTGAATCCTCCCGCCCCACAGAAGAGGTCCATGGCTAAGAGACCCATATTCTTCCTGATCATTTCATTCAGGCGGAGCACATTGATATTCTATATTATACTCTCTCCTATCTCAAAACCTAAGAATTCATTTTAATAATATCAGACTTCGGTCAGAATTCCATTCGATGAATTGGTATCGACCATTCCAAGTATATTAGATAATCAATCGAGTCAACTCTGGCTGTAATTGTTTGACAAATTATGAATGATATTATTATGGACCTAAATTTAGTACACAAGTAATCACCATCACAGGTCGAAATGGCTATCGCTAATTTGCCAGAATTTATTCGGAATAATTACGAGGTCAGAGAACGGAGATTGATCAAGCACAGGCTCCCCGACCCCAAGGCCCTCTTCCCGGCCATAGGGTACGGGAACACCTCGGGACACTACTCCTTGGCCA
>Ga0247842_10000795_pt1 | contig 59847 bp, 45 predicted proteins | sample LaCruzMarch2015__3_FD_192411 | JGI IMG/M metagenome (GOLD analysis project Ga0247842, IMG submission 192411) | Freshwater microbial communities from meromictic Lake La Cruz, Castile-La Mancha, Spain - LaCruzMarch2015_19m | ecosystem: Environmental > Aquatic > Freshwater > Lake | place: Spain... | reverse complement strand
GAAATCTCCGAGGCTTGGGAAACCTCCAAAGCTTACCTCAACCCCACACTCCTCAAATAACCAGCACCACTCTCAACCAATCACATCACCCAATTTAACTTTTACAGAAAAACTGTTGCTTAACCGGCGGCCTGTCACCGTTCGTCTCACCGCTAAAGAAGTAAAGTGCCTCGACGGCCTTGCTGCTAAGTCCGGAATGACGCGCCACCGCTACATGTCCTTCGTTCTTGATCGGGCCATGCAAAGTGGACTGGTTGTCCGGGAGAGAGTTGAGTTCTCCGAGTCTGTGACGAGTCCTTGACTGAGCTACGATCGTCCCGACTTCAGCCTGATCCGTGCCCATCTTGAGTTGGGTGGACTTTGGTGTCGTGACGTAAGCGATGCGGTACGAATTTTACTTCCGACGTTCGACGGAACGAAATGTCGGGTAGTTACTAATGTGGTAGAATCCACGGGAGGAATTGAGGGTCCATGTGCCGTCACCCCGACTTAGCATGCGTGTCTGGCGCCGCCTGCGCGCCTAGGAAAGCCGCCGGCGTATCTTCCACCACACACCGACTGCAGCGCTAAGGGCGAGGAGGGTGAAAGTGGATGGCTCCGGGACAACGACATTACCGGAGAAGGCGAGCGGTGTATCCAGCCCTGCTTGGCCGAAGGAACTCTCGGCCTGGTAAGCATAAAGCCTCAGGGTGATATTCGTTACGTTGAGTAGACGGAGGTTACCCAGGGCAAAGGTGTTTCCGCCGAACGTGTCGGTCGATGCCGTATCCGGCAGGGTGAGTACTCCGCCCGCGAGCATGAGAGAGGCGTTGAGCGAGGAAAAATTTGTGATGGCAGCAGCGAAGTTGTCGAGGCTCGAGCGCCACTGAAATTGCCGCGGGCCGGAGGAACTGCGCCGCAGGGCGAAGTCCACTTCCAAACTGTCGAAGTTGGCGAAGGGAATCCCCGGCGCGGCAGCAGTGCCAAGAGTGAACTGGAAATACTTGGCGTCGTTGAACGAGTTAGTCGACCACTGGGAGGCCATGAAGCGGTCTGCCGCAGAGGAGGAGTCCACGCCGACTTTTTCGAGGGAGCTAGCAAGTGTGAAGGTTGGTTCGGAGACGCTAACGGTAAGAATGCTTGAGTTGACCTGCCCTGCAAAATTGTAGGCGCCCGAATAGGGATCAGTCACAAAAATAGCGGACTGGGCCGGGGAAAAGACGAAAACAGTGGCGGCCAAAAAAAAGATTTGGCGAAGCGGAATCATGGGAATGTGGAGGTTGGAGGACACAGTGGGGGTGTTATCCACAACTCAATTATCACGCCCGCCGCCGCTGTCAAAGAAATTGTCGGAGGAAAGTAAGAAAAAAGTACGACAAAATGCTTCACAAACAACCGATTGGATCTTAAATTGCGTCTCCCTTATGGATGCGCCTGTTAAATCCAACAACCACGACGCTGCAATTACGGCGCACCGCGGGCGGCGCATTCTGACCGCTACTTTGCTGATAATCGCTTTTGCTTCTTTGGTCGGGTGGGCTTTTTTTTACCGCGCTTTGCCCCCTCTACCGTCAGCATCCCCGGTCACGAATTCGGCGACTCCTCCCCGCGTGGAGCCCGCTCTCAGCGTCACGGTGGAACCCGAGCAATCGGTGTCGGGGCGCCAAGTCCGTCCTGCCCCCTCGGTCATTTTGACCGATGATCAAGGACGTCCAGTGGCGGGCGCCGTCGTCTCGGCGAGCATCGAACCCCCATCCTTTGCCGATGGCAGCGTGGCCGAAGTGACCACCGATGAGGAAGGGCGCGCGGTCTTTGACTCGCTCGTGGTGGCGCAGGCCGGCGCCTACCGCTTGGCCTTCACGTCGACCGGCTACGACACCGCGCGCAGCGCTGAATTCGTGGTGCGCTTCGGCATTCCCCGTGTTTTGACCGTGGTACGCGAGCCGCTTCACGGCGCAGTGGGTGCACCGGTGGCGGGGGAGCCGTCCGTGCGCATCACCGACGACGCGGGCAATCCTGTGCCAGGAATCAACGTGGATGCACGCCTCGAAGCAGCCGGTACGGCCGCGGAGAAGATTGCCACCGCACCGACCGATGACCAAGGGGTGGCCGTTTTTACCGATATCGTCATTCCTGCCCCTGGCGCGGACTACCGACTCAAGTTCAAGGCCCGCGCGGCGGGCGTGAATGACGCTGTCTCGACCCCTTTCAATCTGACCAACAGTTGATCTCCTCTCAGTCCGCCATGCCTCCCCAAACCCCAACCAGCCTCGACCAATTAAGAAAGGGAGCCGCCGACCGCGGCTCGTGATGTCATGAAATGTTCCTCCAAATTTTCCGGCTTGCGGCCTTTGGCTCGCTTGTTCCTCCTGCTTTCTCTCGCCGCTTGGCCCGCTCTGGCGCACGCGCAAACGCCGGCCAGCGTGAGCATGGTGACCCAACCGGTGCAGACCGTGGCGGGACAAAACATCCTGCCGAGCGGGGGACCCTCGGTCATTGTTCGCGACAACCTCAATAATCCTCTCGCGGGGGTGAACGTCACGGTCAGTCTCAGCACCGGATCTTTCGCCAGTGGAGCCACCACCGTAGTGACCACCGCCGAAGGCACTGCGGCCTTCTCAGACCTGAAGATCAATACGGCCGCCTCCGGCTACACCCTGACTTTCACCGCGGCGCCTGGAGTCAGCGCCACTTCTTCCCAATTTCCGGTCGTCCCGGCACCGCCGGCCCGCGGCGAAGTGACCACCCAGCCGGTGACGACCGTCTATGGCAGCACGCTCAATGGTGTGCCCGCCGTCACGCTCTTTGATGCCTTCAACAACCCGGTCCAGCAGGGCTTCAACATCACGGCATCACTCAACAACGGCGGATCGTTCAAGGCCGGCAGTGCGGCGACCGTCCCCACGGGCGTCAACGGAGTGGCGGTTTTTTCCAACTTGAGGCCCGTGGCTGTGGGCACCAGCTACAGAATCACTTTCAACCCGGCCCCGGCCGGCGTGGCCAACGTGGACTCGGCTTCCTTTGACGTCACGCCACTGGGACTCTCGATCGGCGGAACCTTCACCGTCGAAAACAAGGTTTACGACGGGGACACGGAAGCCACGATTGCGACCAATAGCCTGGTGCTGCAAACGCCCGTGGGTGGCGACAGTGTCACGCTTTCTTCGATCATCGCCACGTTTGCGCAAACCAATGCCGGGACGGGCATTCTCGTCAGCCTGTCGACTCCCGTCTTGGGTGGCGCCGATGCGGCCAATTACACGGTCACGGCAACCGGATCTCCGACCACCACGGCCAATATCACCAAGGCGCCGCTGACCATCGGCGGTTCTTTTACCGCCAGCAACAAGGCCTACGACGGCAACACGGCAGCGACCATCGCGACGGACTCTTTGGTGCTCAATGGTGTCGTGGGTGGCGAAAATGTGACGCTCAACGCGGAGGCAAACTTTGCCCAGAGCAGCGCGGGGACCGCTATTGCGGTCAATCTCACCGCATCCACCATTGGCGGCACCGCAAATCTCTCCAACTACAACTTCAGCACCACCGGTGCGCCGACCACCACGGCCGATATCACCAAAGCCACGGTGACCATCGGCGGAAGTTTCACGGCAAGTGACAAAACTTACGACGCAACCACGGCGGCGACCATCGCCACGGATAGCCTGACCCTCATTGGTGTCGTCGGCTCCGACGACGTCACGCTGACTAAGGTGGCCAACTTCGTGCAGTCGGGCATTGGCACCGGTCTTTCTGTCAATCTGCTCTCCTCAACCCTCGGCGGCACGGCATCGGGCAATTATACTTTGTCTTTTACCGGTGCTCCAACCGCCACGGCGGACATCGCGGCGAAGGCCCTGACGATTACCGGCGCTTTCACGGTGGAGAACAAAGCCTACAACGGCACCACGGCGGCTACCTTAAAGACGGAAACCCTTTCGCTCGTCGGCTTGGTCGGCGCCGAAACTGTCACTTTCAACAAGGTGGCCACTTTCTCCCAAGCCGCTCCGGGCAGCAATTTGCCGGTCAATCTGGACAGTTCCAACATTAGTGGCGGTCAAGCGGCCAACTACGTGCTGAGCTTCGTCGGCGCGCCAACCACGACGGCCGACATCACCGCCCGCTTGGTCACCATCACCGGATCCTTCACGGTTGGAAACAAGGTCTATGATGGGACCACCGCAGCCACCATCACCGCAAACTCCCTCACCCTTGACGGGCTGGCGCCGGGTGATACCACGACCACTCTCAGTGCGGTGGCGAACTTCTCGCAGTCTGGGGTGGGGAATGATCTAGCGGTGAGCCTCCTCGACTCGGTCCTGACGGGCAGTGACGCCGGCTCTTACACCCTGTCCTTCAAGGGCGCGCCGACCACCACGGCCGACATCACGTCGAAGGAACTGACCGTCGGCGGTGGTTTCACGGCCAATGACAAGGTTTACGACGGAGAGACTGCGGCCACCTTCAAGACGGACAACCTCCAACTGATCGGCAAGGCGCCGAGCGATGACGTCACGCTGATCAACAGGGAAATCGATTTCGCCTCGGCAAATGTCGGCACGCAGACGGTGTCGTTGACCTCGGCCGAACTCGGTGGTGCGGACAAAGCCAATTACACGCTTTCCTTGACGGGCTCGCCGACAACCACGGCGCAAATCACCGCGTTGGGATTGACCATCGGGGGCAGCTTCACCGCGCAGAACAAGCCTTACGATGGCAACACGACGGCGACGATTGATCCCGCCAATTTGACCCTGATCACCCCGATCACCGGAGATAACGTCGAGCTGACAGGCGTTACGGCGGCCTTCGCTCAAGCCAACGTGGGCACCGGCATCACGGTCTCGATCACGGCGGCCAATCTCACCGGTGCCCAAGCCGCCAACTACACCGTCACGATCGATGGAGCTCCGACGGCCACGGCAGACATCACGGCGTTGACGCTCACCATTGTTGGAACCTTCACCGCCGACGACAAGGTCTACGACGGCACCACGGTAGCCATTATCAACGCCGGCGGGTTGTCCCTAGGCGGGACAATCATAACTCCAGGCAGCGTCAGTCTCAACGCCGTGGGGACCTTTGCGCAAGCCGATGTCGGCACCGATATCGTGGTCAGTCTGACGGACTCCACGCTGACCGGCAGTGCAGCGGGCAACTACACGCTGGATGCCGTGGGCGCACCCACCGCAACGGCCGATATCACCGAGAAAAATCTCACCATCGAAATTGGTGCTTCGACGGTTGAAGCCGGCCAGACAGTTGCCAATTTGAACCCGACGCCGTCGGTCGTCATGACCGGGTTGGTGCCCACGGACACCGAAGCGGATGTCACCGGGACACCCGTCGTTTACACATCGGTAGTCCTACCGGGAACCACCACCGCGGGCCAATATCCGGCTGACCTCGGCGTCGAGACCAATGGCGCCAAGGCCAAAAACTACATCATCACGCAGACCAAAGGCACCTTGACGATCGTGGCGGCGGCGGCTCACAGCATCGACATCATTTCTGAACCGGTAACCACCACCGCCGGCGAAACCCTCCAAGGTCTCTCGGGAGCTCCCGCAGTAAAAGTTACTGATGCTTACGGCAACAATGTCGCGAGTTTTGAGGTCTACGTGGCACTGAACCGCAACACGTTCGCTTCCGGAAGCACGACCGTGGCGACGAATCCGGACGGCGTGGCAACCTTCGGCAACCTCGCCATCAACACGTCGGATACCGCCTACTACCTGAGCTTCTCGGGCTCCGGTGTTTCGGCGGTGGATTCGGCGGAATTCAGCATCATTGCCGCCACGGCTCACAGTCTCTCCGTCGTGACGCAACCGACGGACCGGTCGGCGGGCGAGGAATTGACCCCGGCTCCCGTGGTCCAACTCACCGACGTCTACGGGAACCCGGTTCTGGTTGGACCTTACAACATCACGGCATCGCTCATGCCCTCGGCAACCATCTTTGGGCCGACCACGCAGGGCACCAGCAGCATCAACGGCACGGCTACCTTCGGCGGCATGTCCATCCGCAAGGCTGGAACTTACAGGATGAAATTCACGCCATTCGCCGCAGGGGTCAGTACCGTGGAATCCTCCCCCTTCGTAATCTCGGCCCAGCTCTCCTCGGCCGCGATCAGCATCGCCACGGAGCCGAGCAACACAGTTGCCGGTGTGGCTATCGCTCCCGCTCCGCGAGTCTTAGTGCAGGATCAATATCTCAACCCGGTTGCCAACACTTTGATCACGGCGGCCCTGACCGGCGGTAGTTTCACCCCCGAAGCCACCACGACGGCCAGCACCGGCGCCGACGGCTCAGCCAGCTTCGGCGCGCTCGTCATCAACACCGCGAAGTCCGCTTACACCATCGCCTTCAGCTTCAATGGAAGCGCTCCGAATGGAGCGACGAGCGTCACCTCCAGTGCGTTCAACGTGACCCACGCCGCCTTGGCCAAGTTCGACTTCGCCACGGTGGGCAACCAGACCGCCGGCGCAAGCTTCAACCTCGCCATCACCGCGCAGGATGCATTCGGGAACACGGTGACCGCGTTCAACGGCACAGCCAACCTCACGCTCAATCAAAACAGCTTCGCGAGTGGCGGCGGCTCCACCGGCAACTTCGTCAACGGCGTGCTAGCCTCCCAAGCGGTCTCGATCAACACGGCGGCGAGCGGTTACAAGGTGACGGCCACATCTGGTGTCATCACCGGCCAGTCCAGCGCCTTCGATGTCAGCCCGGCGGCGGCCGCGAGCCTCACGCTGTCAGGCCCCTCCAGCGTGGTAGCCGGTACGACCAGCACGGACTTCACGCTCACGGTGAAAGACGCGCTCGGCAACACCACCCCGGTCAACACGGCGACAACGTTCACACTCGTCACCAGCCGCGAATCCGGCACGGCGACATTCACGCCAGCCAGCCTGTTGCTGCCCAGCGGGGCCAGTAGTGGCACCTTCACCTACCGCAACACCAAGGTGGGTGTGGGCAGCCATGTGCTGACCGCAAGCCGGACATCCGGTGATACCGGGCTTACCGGGGATTTTGCCGAAGCAACGATTACAGTCACGCCGGCTCCGGCGGCTGCGCTTTCCATCACGACCCAGCCTTCGGGCACGGCGCAGGCGGGCCAGGTGTTCGTCCAACAACCGGTCGTGCGGGTGCTCGACCAATACGGCAACAATGTTCTGCAGGCCGGTCTCGCGGTCTCCGCGGCGATCGCCACTGGCAACCCCGCGCTGCTCGGAGCCGCAACGATCAATACTGACGCCAACGGCACAGCCACCTTCACGAATCTGGCCATCGGTGGCACCACCGGACCGAGGACTCTCGGTTTCTCGGTCTCCGGTTTGACCAGTGCGACCTCCTCCGCGATCACCATCTCCGAAGGTGCGCCGGGCACGCTGACGGTTGTCACGGAACCCAGCCAAACCAGGGCCAACGAGGCCATCACCCCGGCTCCGTCCGCCCGCCTCACCGATGCTTACGGCAATGTGCTGGCCAGCCAGACCGTCCAAGTGGCCCTGACACCAGGCAGCGAGGGATCCTTCGTGGCCGGCAGCACGACCAGTGTGGTGACCGATGCCGCGGGGTTGGCCACCTTCAGCAATCTCAAGATCGACAAGGCCTTCTCTCCGTATCAACTCGAGTTCCGTATCGGTGCGGTGACTGTCCTGTCGCGTCAATTCGCGGTGATCGGCGGTGCGCCGACCCGTTTGGGGATGGTACAACAACCGCCGACAGGCACGGCTGGTGCGGCTCTGACTCCGGCGCCTGCGATCAAGGTCTTCGACCGTTTTGACAACGGCGTGGCTGACATCCGCGTGGTTGTGACCTTGAATGGCGGCAGCTTTGCGGCTGGGACAGTCGCGGAATTGCGGACCGGCGATGACGGTGTGGCCAGCTTTGCAGATCTTAAGATCAACACGGCAAAGGCCGGATACACCCTAACCTTCAACACCTTCGTGTCCGGTAACCCGTCTGTGACCTCTGCCGCCTTCGAGGTTAAACCCGACTACGTCAACAGTGTTGTCATGTCTGTCTCGACCCAACCCCGCACCACCACGGCTGGCAGCACTGTCTCCGGACCTCCGACGGTCACGGCGAAAGACCAGTTCAACAACAACATCACGGGCAAGGATATCTCAGTCACCTTGAATACGGGCTCCTTCACCGTTGGCAGCACTACGACGGTCAAGACGAACGACTCCGGCGTGGCCGCCTTCAGCAATCTGGTCGCCAACACGGCCGGCAGCTACACGCTGACCTTCCGCCTCGTCGATCACACCGCCCAAGCCACGTCGAACTCCTTCACGGTCAATCCGGCGGCTGCCGCCAAGTTGGTCATGGTGACCCAGCCGTCGGCTACCGCCTCGGCGGGTGTCGTTTTCGGCACGCAGCCTGCCGTGCGGTTGCAGGACAGCTTTGGCAACGACGTCAGTCTCTCGGGCCGGACCGTGACCGCTTCGGTGGCCACTGGTGCCGGCGCCTTGGCTGGAACGCTGACCGCCACCACCAACGCGAACGGAGTGGCAACGTTTGCCACCCTGCGCCTTGACGGCGCCACGGGTTCGCGCACATTGCGATTCACTTCCTCAGGCGTGACCGCCGTGGATTCCCAAGCTGTGGTCCTCGGGCCGGGAGCTGCGACTGGGTTGACCGTCACGAGCCAGCCGGTGCAGGCTGTGGCCGGTGAGATCATCCGGAGTTCTAGTAACAATCCTTTGGAGGTCCGCGCCACCGATGCGTTCGGCAACAACGTGCCGGGAATCGCCATCACGCCGGAGGCCAACGGATTCTTCTTCGCTGGCACGGCGGCCGCGGCCACCACGGATTCCTCGGGTGTGGCCACGTTCGCTGACCTCTCCACGACGGAGGCAGGTCGGAGTTACACCATCGCGTTCCAGGGCGGCGTGCTGTCGGCGACCTCGGCCGAATTCAACGTGGTGCCGGCTACCCCAGCCAGCTTGCTCGTCCTGCAGCAGCCGTTCAGTGGCGTGGTGGATTCCCCGCTGCGTCCTGCGCCAAAGGTGCAACTCACCGACCGGTTCGGTAACCCGACGACTTCGGTGACACCCTACAACATCGGGGTAAGGATAAGTGCCAGCTCCTTCACCAGCGCCAGCATCACCAGGGTGCGGTCCACGAGTGACGGCACCGCGATCTTTAATGATCTGGTGCCCGCCGAAGCAGCAACTGGTGCGGTCCTGAACTTCGATATCGATGGCACGCCGGTGGCCAGCTCCAGTGCCTTCAACATCTTGGGCAGTGGTCAAGATCCGGAGACAGTCACTTCCATCCTGATCGGAGGCTCGCAAGAGGATCTGTTGGCCGGCGAGCAGAGGGTCTTCACCGCAACGTTGCTCAACGCCCAAGGCACGCCGGTGACATCGGGCCCGTCCAGTTCGGCGTCTGTCACCTTCGCCTCGGCGGATGGAACGGGCGGAACCTTGTCGGGCTTGGGTAATGCTGCCGCAGTCGGAGGTATCGCCAGCATCACCGTGACCGGCGGTAACCCCGGTGAGGTCAGCGTCTCAGCAGCCTTTGAAAGTCTGACCAGCGGGTCCCTGGAATTCACGGTCATCGGCGTGGAAGCCAGGATCATCCGGTTTGCGCAGCCACAGGCGACAGCCGACGTTGCCCCAGCCGTACGAAGTGCCTCTACCGCATCGGACATCTACCACACCTTCGAGCTGACCTTCGAAGTCACGCCCAAGGCGAACTACGAGGTGCAATTCCTCGATTCCCTCGGAGGTGTCTGGCAGACGGTGTTCACGGGCAAGTCGGAAGCCGAAGAGTTGACGGTGGAACTTCCGGTGAGCCCGACTCAGGTGCGCGGTTTCTGGCGCGTGCGGGCAGGCGTGCTTTCCGAATAAGACAGAGCAACACCATTCATCCGGTTACGAGGTGGCGCCACTACGGCGCCGCCTTGTGAAGGGTTGGTCTGGCTCAGGCGAGTCCCTCGCCCGAGCGACGCCTTTTGGATTGCGTTGGGGGCTCTGTTGTCCCTCCGTGCCGCATCAGTCAATTGGCGCGGCGGTCTTGATCCGTGTTTTGCTCCGGTTGCTTCCGCGAGCAGCACGCTCGGTCGGTGTATTCCTGAGGGGTGACGGGGAACAGGAACCAGGCCTTGCAGGGACGTCGATAGTCTTTGGGTATATGCTCACAGTCTTTGGTCGCGCGGCCAGGTAGTTGACAAAGAGGTTAGCCGAGGCCAAGGGCTACTTTCCCCTGTTTGAGCGCGCCAAATGCCGGTGCCTGGGTTCGTGAGGCAACCTATGCAGAACCATGTGCTATTGCGGCATGGACTCGGCCGCGCAGCGCCGCGCACTTTATCGCTGGCTGGGCTGCGAGCCGGTGCGGAACGAGGCCCAGAGGAAAAGGGCGACGGCGATGACGATGGCAGAGTCGGCAATGTTGAAGGCGGGCCAGTGGTGCCGGCCGATATAGAAGTCGAGGAAGTCGATGACGTGTCCGTGGATCATGCGGTCGGTGATGTTGCCGAAGATGCCGGAGAGGATGAGGGCGCTGGCGAAGCGGGTGAGCTGGTCGGTGGATTTACGGAAGAGCAGGACGAACATGACGACGGCCATGATGGTGCCGAAGACGACGTGGAAATTGAACCAGCCGCGCATGAGTCCGAAGGCGGACCCGGTGTTGGTCACGTGGACGAGGTTGAAGAAGCCGGGGATGATGGGGATTTCGTGGTGCAGCGGGATGTAGGCGAGGGTCGCCCACTTGGTCAGTTGGTCGACAACGTAAAGGGGGATGGTGACCAGAAGGAGGAGGCGGAGCGGGGGCATGGGAAGGGAAGTTTTCAGTGTTCAGTTGGCAGTGCTCAGCCGGAATTTAGCGGCGGCGGGGACGGCGCCGCTACAAAGGCACCGCTGCGGCGCAGCGGTCGCAGAGGGTGGGGTGGGCTGGGGATTGGCCGACGGACGGGCGGTGGCGCCAGCAGCGTTCGCATTTGGGGGCGCTGGTTCTGGTGATGGTGGCAGTGTCGGACGGGGCGCCAGTGCCCCCTGGGGAGGCGGCCTCGAGTTTGAGTTCGCTGAGGATGAGGAATTCCTCCAACTCGGTCAGGCGCGAGGACCACCGCAGCAGCTCGGCGGGGTCGGCGAGGTGCAGGGTGACGGTGGCTTCGAGGTTGTTGGTGATGATTTTTTCGGCGCGGGCTTTTTCGAGGGCTTGCGAGACGATGCCGCGAAGTTGGAGGAGGCGGTCGCCTTCGGCTAAAGCGGCGGGGTCGGGGGTGCGTGAGGCCGGAAAGAGTTCGGTGTGGACGGATTTTCCGGGGCGGAAGTAGCCCCACGTTTCTTCGGCGGTGAAGGCGAGGATGGGGGCGAGGAGTCGGGTGAGGGACGAGAGGATCTCGTGCATGGCGGCCTGGGTGGCGCGACGGCGTCCGCTGTGCGCGGCGTCGCAATACATCCGGTCCTTGGTGATGTCGACGTAGAGGCTGCTCAGGTCGACGGCACAGAATTGGTTGAGCGCGTGGTAGACGCGGTGGAATTCGAATTTTTCGTAAGCATCGCGGCAGGTGTTTTCCACCTCGGCCAGACGAGCGAGGATCCAGCGGTCGATCGCGGTGGGTTCGGTTGTCGCCGACGGGTCATAGTCGTGGAGGTTGCCGAGTAGGATGCGCAGGGTGTTGCGGATGCGGCGGTAGGCGTCGCCGAGGCGGTTGAACATTTCCTCGGAGAAAGGGACGTCATCGGTGAAGTTGACGCTGCTGACCCAGAGTCGGACGAGATCGGCACCGGATTTTTCCACGAAGTGCATGGCCTCGGTCGGCTTTGTGTAGCCGCCCTGCGCGGACTTGGAAATTTTTTCGCGCGTGTCGACGTCCACGACAAAACCGTGGGTGAGGCAGGTCTTGTAAGGCGAGGTCCCTTCGATCCCGATGGCGGTGATGAGCGAGGATTGGAACCAGCCGCGATGTTGGTCGGTCGCTTCGAGGTACAGGTCGGCGGGGTAGGCGAGTTCGGGGCGGCGGCGGAGGACGGCTTGATGGCTGACCCCGGAATCGATCCAGACGTCAATGGTGTCGTGTCCTTTGGTCGTGCCGGCGGGGAGTCCGAACATGGCAGCGAGTTCGGCGTCGGACATTTCGAACCACGCATTGGTGCCGCGTTTTTCCACGAGGTCGGCCACGCTGCGGACGAGGTTGGCGTCGAGGAGGGGTTCGCCGTCCGGGGTGTAGAAGACGGGAAGCGGCACACCCCAGCTGCGTTGGCGGCTGATGCACCAGTCGGGACGGGACTCGACCGTGCCGGTGATGCGTTTGAGTCCCCAGTCGGGGATCCACTTCGTGGCGTTGATCGCTGTGAGGGCGTCGGCGCGGAGGGCGTCGATGCGGATGAAGAATTGTTCGACCGCGCGGAAGATGATCGGCGTCTTCGAGCGCCAGCAGTGGGGATAGGAGTGCTGGTAGGGAGTGGCGCCGAGGAGGGCGCCTTTCGACTTCACGTGCTCGACGACGAGCGGGTTGACTTCGAAGACTGGTTTGCCGATCCACGCGTCCACGCCGCATTCGTCGGTGAAGCAGCCGAGGTCATCGACGGGGCAGAGGATGTCGAGGCCGCGGGCTTTGCCGAGTTGGAAGTCGTCGGACCCGTGGCCGGGGGCAATGTGGACGCAGCCAGTGCCGGTGTCCATGGTGACAAAGTCAGCGGTGAAGACGGTCGCAGGGCGGTCGAGGAATGGGTGGCGGGTAATGGTGCCTTCGAGGGCGGCGCCGGAAAAGGTCTGCGCTTCGCCTTGTGGTTGCCATCCGGTTTCCGCGCTGAAAGTGGTCGCGCGATCGGCGGCGAGAACAAGGGTGCGGGTTTCTCCGTCCTTGATAAAGGCCTGCGCGATGTAGGTGTGTTTTGCGCTGACCGCGATGGCGAGGTTGGCCGGGAGCGTCCAAGGCGTGGTGGTCCAGATGACCACGGCGGCGTGGGCAGGGAGCACTGGGCTTTCGGCGACATCGAACGCGACGTGGATGGCGGGGGATTCTTTGTCTTTGTATTCGACTTCGGCTTCGGCCAGGGCGGTTTGCGCGCCGTAGGACCAGAGAACGGGGCGTTTGCTCCGGTAGACGAGGTCTTTTTCGACGAAGACAGCGAAGGCGCGGAGGATGTCGGCTTCGTAGGACGGGTCGAGGGTCAGGTACGGGTGCTCCCAGTCGCCGAAGACGCCGAGGCGGCGGAATTGCTCGCGCTGGAGGTCGATGTATTTGCGGGCGTAGGCTTCGGAGCGCTGGCGGATTTCCACCGGGGTGAGGCCGGCCTTTTCTTTGACCACTTTGAATTCGATGGGGAGTCCGTGGCAGTCCCAGCCGGGGATGAAAGGCGCGCGGAAGCCGGCCATGGTCTTCGATTTGACGACGAGGTCTTTGAGGATCTTGTTGAGGGCGGTGCCCATGTGGACGTCGCCGTTGGCGAAAGGCGGGCCGTCGTGGAGGATGAAAGCGGGGGCGCTCTTGCGTGCTTCTTGGATGCGAGCGTAGAGGTTTTCTTTTTCCCATGCGGCCAGTTGCTCCGGCTCGCGGGTGGTGAGCCCGGCCTTCATCGGGAAATCCGTGCGCGGCAGGTTGAGTGTCTTTTTGTAGTCTGAGCCCATGCGAACTGGAGAGATTAGGGGACGGTGCGGCGGGGGGCAATCTGAAGAGAGGGATGAGGCTTGGGTAAGGGGGGGAGTTTTTGGACAGAAGGTGGCGAAGGTGTTCGGGATCGGCGGGGACGCCGACGAGGCAAAGGGCCGGATGAGTCTTGAGTTGGAAACTTGAGCGAGAGGATGGCAGCTTTGCGGGATGGACGAAGACGAGCAGCCATCCAAGCCGGCGAAGCGCTGGCGGGTGGGGCGATGGTTGCTCGTTTTGTTGGCGGCCCTGGTGGTCTTGGCAGCCTGGGTTGCTTGGAAGGGGCCATCGGCGGCTTTGCGTTGGGCGGTGCGGACCTACGATCCGGCGCTGCGTCTCGAAGTCAGGAGCAGTTTTTACCGTGACGGCGAGTGGGTTTTGCAGGGTGTTGTGCTCTCGCTTCGCGGCAGCCGTGAGCCGGTCTTCGAGGCGGGAGAGTTGCGGCTGGGTCCGGGCCCGCAGTGGTCAAGCGGCCGGTTTGGTTCGTTGCGTTTGGTCGAACCATTTATCCGCCTTGATCCCAATGCCATCGTCCATTTCACCCGCGGCGGCGGCTCAGGGGGAAGCGGGATTGGGTGGGAAATCGGCGAGGTGATGATCGAACGCGGGTATCTGTGGGCGGAGAACTTCGGTGAATCGGGGGTGGATATTTCGGCCGGGATCAACGGGACGCTAACTTCGCTCGGCCCGGCCCAGGGCGATCAATTGCACCAGCTAAGGGTCGATAATTTCTATCTCGCGAGCCACGATCCCGCGGGAAGCTTGCCGGTCATGGGTGCGGGGCTCTCCCAGCTGAATTTCACGGTGGCCGGTCTGCAGCAGGGGCGGGTGGCGGGGGTCCGGGTCGATGCTGGCTGGATGCTTGCCGGTGAGGGGTTCGAGCGCCTCATGGAGGAGGGTGAGTTTGCGCCGGCCCGCGAGCCCGGCGCGACCTTAGTCATCGAATCGCTCGACCTGGTCGAGATGCAGGTGCGGCCCGATGGATTGCCGGGCGGCTTGCCCGCGATCAGTCTCCAGGTCAACACGGCCTTGCGGGATGTCCCCTTCGGCGCGGTGGCGGACGAGTTGGGCGAGATCAGACACCAGGTGGAATTTAGTGACATCGAACTGCTTTCGCCGACCGACCCGTTGCAGCGCGCGGTCACGGTGAGGTCCGCCTTTGTTATTTTCACACTGGCCGGTCTGGCCCGGCGCGACTTGGAGGAGGTGAAGCTGATCGGTCCGACGGTCTACGTCGGCGAGGCGCTCTTTGAATACATGCAGGCTGCGGACGAGCCCGACAAGGAGCCGGTGGCGGTCAAAGAAAGCGAGGGTTGGAACGTGGATACTTTGCGCGTGAATTTCGGGCGGGTGGTTATTGCGGTGGGGGGGCGCTCGCAGGTCGGCTTGCCTCTCGCGTTCCACACCATGGTACGCAATCTTTCGCTTTCCTCGCTGGCCGGGTTGAATGTCGAATTTGTCCTCAAGGTTCCGGAGGAGGACTACGATTTCCCGGCCTATGATCTTTCGCTGGGCAAGGTGCGTGGGGATCTTCTCTTCAACTATCCGACGGACATCTTGCGCAACAATTTGGTCAACGTGGTGAAGTTCGGCCGGGCGCGCTGGCGGAACTTCCGTGCGAGCGACCTGTGGGTTTCGGTCACCTTCGACCGCAAGGGAATCAACGGTGACTTTGGTGGGCGAGCCTACCGCGGATACGTGAACGGAGGGTTCAGCTTCTTCCTCGAGCCCGACTCGCCGTGGACCGGCTGGATCACCGGGCAGGACGTGGACCTCGCACCGCTGACCTCAGACGGCGCTCCGCAGCATTTTGTCATGGACGGTCTGGTTGATTTCAAGGTCGAAGCCAATGGTCGGGCGGCCGTGGTAGAAAGGGTGCGGGGAGAGGCCTCGGGACAGGGTAAAGGCCGCATGGTGGTCAACAAATTGAACGATTTGCTCGCGGGCCTGCCCCCGGACTGGACCGCGCTGAAAAGCGAACTGAGCAGGGTAAGCCTTGAGACCCTGCGGGACTTCGACTACACGGAGGCGAGATCGGAATTCTGGTTTGTGGGAAAACAAGGCATCATCGACATCCGTATGAAGGGTCCGACCGGAAGCCGTAACCTCGAACTGGTCTTCCACGGAGACGAAGCCAAGCGACCATCGCGATGGCAGCAGGGAGGGAGGCGGTGATCGGACGCGTTCTCATTGCTGCGGCCGCGCTCTTGCCCGTGGGGTGTCAGGGCCCGTCGGTCAGGCTCTCCACCCCCGAACCCATCGTGGTCGACATCAACATGCGCGTCGACATTTACGAGCGCGGCGTGGGTTCCCCTGCGGCGAAGGCGGCGCCGGGAACCGACCTGCCGGCCACCGATGCGCGCCGCCGTTCGCGGATGGGAGACATCCAGACCTTCAAAAATTCACGACTGGTCGGCGAGGGGAATGATGGTCTTCTGTCCGTGCTGAGTCGTCCGGAGGGAAGCTACGGGGCCTACGTCGACAAGACCGTCGCGGAGGAGAACGCGGATCGTGTGGTGGTCATGAGGCAGTTGGGGGTGGAACGGAAACTGTCGCTAGCCGACGTGCAGGCCCAGCAAGGCGAGTTGTGGCGTAACCGCTCGTTCAGCGGGGAATGGATCGAGGTGCCTCAGGACAACAATACTTGGCGTTGGGTGCAGAAGAGGTGATCCGGAGTTTTTGCACAGAAGGTAACGAAGGGAACAAAGGTTTTGGGGATTTCCCCGGGTGGTGGAAACGGCGCTGCTCTGGGGTGGGGCGATGACCCCAGACTGCGGGGGGGATTTGCGGGTGGCTTGGTACGGCAGCGGGTGGGAGACTTTTGGCATGAGCAACGGGAGTGAAAGGGTATTTGCTGACCGGGCGGAGGCGGGGAAGATTCTGGCGGGCGAACTGCGAAAGTATGCGGGGCGGGATGATGTGGTGGTGTTGGGATTGCCGCGGGGCGGGGTTCCGGTGGCGGCGGAGGTGGCACGGGCGTTGCGGGCGCCGCTCGATGTTTTGGTGGTGCGGAAGTTGGGGGCTCCGGGGCGGGAGGAGTTGGCCATCGGGGCGATCGGGGAAGGCGGCGTGCGGGTGTTGAATGCGGGGTTGGTGCGGAGCCTGGGTCTGGGGGAGGAAGAGGTTGAGCGTATTGTCGCGCGGGAGGAGGGGGAGTTACAGCGGCGGGTGGCCGTTTATCGTGGAGGACATGAAGCGCGGGGGGTCCAGGGTAAGACAGTGATTGTGGTGGACGACGGGGTGGCCACCGGGGCGACCATGCGGGCGGGGCTGCAGGCTTTGCGGGCGATGGGCGCGAGGACAATTGTCGCGGCGGCGCCGGTGGGGGCGGAGGATTCGGTTGCTGCGGTGGCGCGTGAGGCTGATGAGGTGGTTGTGCTTGAGGTGCCGCAGTGGTTCCGTTCGGTGGGGCAGTGGTATGCGGATTTTGGTCAGACCACAGATGATGAAGTCCGGGGCCTACTCACCGAAAATCGGAGGGTGAGCGCATGATCCGGGCAGTGCGGATTGTTTTGCCGGGTGCGGTGCTGTCCGGGGACTTGGCACTACCGGTGGGAACCACGGGGCTGGTTATCTTTGCCCACGGGAGCGGGAGCAGCCGGCACAGTCCGCGAAACCGTTTTGTGGCGCAGCGGATCAATGCGCAGGGCTTGGGCACGCTCTTATTGGATCTGCTCACCGCGGAGGAGGAAGAGACGGATGAAATGACCCACGAGATACGCTTCGACATTGGCCTGCTCGCTCGGCGCGTGGCCCAAGTTGTTGCGTGGGCGGGGCGGCAGGAGCAAACGGCGCATTTGCTCATCGGACTGTTCGGGGCGAGCACGGGTGCAGCCGCCGCTTTGGTCGCGGCGGCCGGGTTACCGGCCGGCGTGGTACGGACGGTGGTGTCGCGCGGGGGACGTCCGGATTTGGCGCGAGAGGCGCTTGCCCGGGTGCATTGTCCGGTGTTGCTCATCGTCGGCGGTCATGACGACGTGGTGATTGACCTCAACAAGCAGGCGCGGGCGGAGATGAGATGCGAGACGGAATTGGTCATGGTGCCCGGCGCAACGCATTTGTTCGAGGAAGAGGGGGCTTTGGAAAAGGTGGCCGATTTGGCGGCGGAGTGGCTAGGGGAAAGGCTGAGCAAGGGGGCTTCAGACGGGAGGCACTGGCCCCGGCGCTTGTTTCCGGGGTCCGCGTGAGGTGCATCAGTTGGCCGCGACAATGCTCTATGCACATGAAAGCGCAGAGTAGTGAATAGCCTGTCTCCCTCACGGGGACCGAGGCGCTGCCGGAGTTAGGGGTTTGCCGTAACCCGCAGAAATCTCGGTGCGGCGGCGGAGAACGGTAGCGGATCGCGGTAGGAGGTGGCCTTTTCCGTCGCGACAAAGGCCGAACCTACGGGCCCCCAGCCAACGAGGTCCGGGCTAGCTTCAATTTTATATTCCAGGCCGGGGACTGACTCGAACGTAAGCTCCAACTGTCCGGCAACGAGGGCCACCGCAGTGATTCGGAAAGCGTTGGCGGCATCGAGCGGATCAGTCACCGTGTGAAAGAGTTCGTAGTAGTCAGAAAAACCATCGCCGTCAGAGTCGGCGCGGACGGGGCTCGTGCCGTAAACAGCAGCCTCATCCGTGTCGCTGATTCCATCTCCGTCGTTGTCGGGCCCCGCATCGAGCACGGTGAGGGTCGTGATCGCGCCAATGACCGGCCCGGCGGCGTTCCGGGCGACCACGAAATGGGTTCCGGCAATGGACGGCGTCGCGACCAAAGTGGCATCCGCCGAAGTGGAGGTCTTTCTGCCTTCGTGGTACCACTGGTAGGTCAAGGGGCTGGTTGAATTGACGGTGGTATCGAGGACGAGCGGATCTCCGTCCCTCACGACAAGCCGACGGGCCGGTTCGCCAGTGAACAGGGGTAGGGCGGTATGGCCTGGAACCTGGAGGAAAACAGCGTCGGCAACCAAGCTGCCCGAGGTGTCGGTTTCCGGGCGGGAGGTGAAGCGTTCGATTGAGAGCCGCGCCCATGCGGCCGTGGCGGGCGTCAGACTTTCGAGCGACCAAGCGGTTGCCTCGTGGGGGCTCGCTGCATCGACCAGTGGTGTGACCACTTCAGAAATCACGACGCTCGCGTTGTTGAGAAACTCGAGCCGCAGGCGGCCTTCGGCGCCCGCTCCGATCGGATCGGTGGCGGCATTGGCCACCATCAATCCGTAGCGGACGATTGCTCCGGGGCGGGCTGCCACCGTCTGCGTAAATCCGGTGCGGCGGGTGGTCGGGGCGGGGGGAGCCGACGCATTATCCACGAGCTTCAACGCCGTGGCGACGAGGCGTCCGGGGGAACCCGTTGGTCCGCTCGTCTCGAGGCCCACTTGAATAAAGGGAACATCGGTGAAGGGAATGGTGGCTTGGATGGTGAATTTCCCCCCGGTCTTTACCGAGGTCATCACGTCCGAAAAACTATAGTCCCCTCGAAAGATACGGATAAAGACGAGCGCTTCTGTCCCAATGGGAAAGGCCTGATCGATCTCGACTGTGCCTGTGTAGGTCAGGTTGAGCCCGCGCACCAGAGCGCCGCTGAGCTGACGGAAAACAACGGCGTTTGCACGCGGGAAGGGGGCTGTCTGGTGCACGCCGAGGATGACCCTATCGTTCGCTGCTGTGGCCGGTATGCTGGCGGGGCTGATCCCGGCACCGGAAGTCGCGTTGCCATTGGCATCGAGTTGGTTGAGCCAAGCACTCCAACCGCCGGCGCTGCCGTCGGTGAGCAGATTTGATGCACTGGTGTTTCCCGAAACGATCGTATTCAGGCGGGCAAGGCGCACCGAGGAGTTCCCGTGCAGCGCACCATTGCTAACGGTGCTCAAGTTGCCGTCGTCAATCGTGTTCCAGTTCGCCCAGTGCGCTCCTTGGTGAGTCTCAAAGTCGCCGTCGGCCAAGTCGCTGGGCCAGGGAGAGGGTTGCCACACACGCACCCAGTCGATGAGAAAGTTGCTCGGAAAGATCGCGTCGTTGGCCGGCACGGAGTCAAATGCGCCGCCGACGGCGGCGTTCATGATGAGAAACATCGGGCCTTGGGGTACTCTCTCGGTATCGGTGAAAACGACCTGCTCATTGAAGTGCGTTTGGATGCGGCCGGTCGTCCATTCCAATCCGTATTCGTGGAAGCCGGTCTGGAGGTTGAGGCCGGTGCTGAGTTCGGCGCTGTTGTATCGGTTGACGCGGTCGACGCCCGTTTTGAAGTGGTGGGCACTGGTCGTGATGTTCGGAAGTGAGCCGCGGGCCTCCATCACGTCGATTTCATCGTCCCAATACCAAGGGTTCGGGGCATTGAGCATCCAGAGGGCTGGCCACATGCCTTGGCCCGCCGGCAACTGGGCCCGCCACCGCACGATGCCGAAGCGGAACTGAAATTCGTCCGCGGTGTTCAGCTTTCCCGAGGTGTAGCGGTGGAACTGCGGATCGTAGATACCCACCGGGTTGGCTACGGTCTCGCGCCTTGCCTGAATCTGCAGCACGCCGTCGTTCACCGTCACATTGTTCGGCGAGTAGTATTGGCGTTCGCCATTGATGGTTCCTGCTTGAAGCCACGGCGCGAAGGGCTCATTGAACCATTGCGGTTCCACCCACCGCCTATCGCTGGCGCGCTGATACCAAGCATTGACCCCGGTGGCGACGTCCCACTTGCTGACGTCCACCGAGGGCGCTTCAAACTCGTCATTCCAGACCAGCCGGTGCCCGGGCACATTCAGCTCGGTGTCGGCGTGCCCGGTCAGGCCCCAACTTAGAGCCAAGAGCATCCAACTCAAAGGGCTGCAGAAACTGCGAGCAGGGGAGAGCACCCCAAACTTATAAGCGCAGGTACGGCATTGCGCAACACGGCGGCGTCATGGTGAAGGACCTCAACGGGGAGGAGGGTGCTTTGGAATGGTTACAGAGGCGGCGCCGGCCGAGCCAGGAGAGGGTTCGTGGGTAAGGTGTCACCAGCTCACCGGGAGTGATTCAAGGGCGTGAAAGTGCCACGTGTCGCGGTAGCGGGCTTTGCCATCCAGTTGCAGGGTGGGAAGCCGTTCGCAGAGGACGCGGAGGGCGGTCTGGAGCTCCAGGCGGGCCAGGGGAGCCCCGATGCAGAAGTGGATGCCGGCGCCGAAGCTGAGGTGCGGGTTGGGGCTGCGCGCGGGATTGAAGATGTCGGGCAGGGGAAACTTTTGCTCGTCGCGATTGGCCGAGCCGAGGAGGAGACCGATTTGGTCGCCGCGCCGCAGTTTGATCCCGCGATACTCGACGTTCTCCAGGGCGTAGCGCTTGAACATGTGCAGAGGAGTGTCGAACCGGAGCATTTCCTCGGTGCAGGTGGCCGGCGCCGTGAGGAACGCGGCCGGGCCTGCGCCTGCAAGGAGTGCCTGCACACCGTTGCCGATTGCGTGGACCGTGGCTTCGTGGCCGGCATTGAGGAGAAGAATGGCTGTGGTGACCAGCTCGTCCTCGGTCAGCGCGGTGCCGTCGTCGTCGCGGGCGGTGAGAAGTTGCGAGAGAAAATCTTCGCCGGGGGTGGCACGATGTTCGGCAAGTAGTCCGCGCATGTAAGCACTGAAGGCAATGGTGGCGGCGACGGCGCGGTCCTCCACTTTGCGATCCCGCCGGGCCTGGTATATGGCGACCATGTCATGGGACCATGCGAGGATCTGCGGCCCCATGGCGTCGGGGACGCCGAGGAAGCGGGCGATGACCATGACGGGGACCGGTTCGGCGAAGGACGCGATCAGGTCGGTGGATCCCTGTGCGGCGAATTGGTCGATCAGTTCGTGCGACAGACGCTCCACTTCCGGACGGAGTCGCTCGATCTGGCGCGGGAGGAACGAGGGATTGATGAACCCGCGCAGGCGGGTGTGCACTGGGGGTTCGATTTCGAGCAGGGAGTGTTCTTCGAATTTGTAGAACGGCGCGAGATGCACGGGTGCTTCGGGCCATCCGAGCTCCTCGCGGGTGGCAAGATGGAGGATCTGGCGTCCGAAGCGGCGGTCGCGGAGGAGGGCGCTGACGTCTTGGTAGCCGGCGAAGCACCAGTGGCCTAATTCCTTCCAGTGGAAGACGGGGCAGTGGTCGCGCAGTTCGGCGTAAAAGGGATAGGGGTCTTGGACGAACTCCGGATCACGCGGGTCGAGGGAGACAGACTGCTGGTCGATGATCATGGCGGTTATAGACGGCCGCTGCAAGGGATAGGTGAAATGGTGTTCCCGGCTTTGCCTGTTCTGCGGCGGAGGAAGACTTTTTCGATTTCGACGGCGAGGAAGACGAAAAGGCCGAAGGCGAAGATGCGGAGCCAGTCATCGAGCGCGAGCGGCATGGTTCGGCAGAGGGACTGCATCGGCGCAGTGTAGGTGAAGAGGGCTTGCAGGACGAGGAGAGTGATGGCGGCAAGAAGAACCGGCCGGCTCCCGAAGATTCCGCACCAATTCCACGAAGGTGCCACGATATAACGGCTGTTGAAGAGGTAGAACATCTGGCCGATCACGAGGGTATTGATAGCCACGGTGCGGGCGTATTAGATAGTGAAACCGGTGTCGATCCACTCATCGAGAAGCGCGGTGCCGATCGCGGCGGCGAGAAGGACGTAGATCGGGACGTTGTGGAATTGGAGGAGAAAACGTTTGAGCAGGCGGTCACGGGGCGGAGCGGGAAGTTGGTTGGGTCCGTGCCGGGCAAGCAACGCGGCGGCTTGGGCCGCGGTGAGCCCAGCCCGGGGCTTCGTGCCGAGTTCGGCCAGGACGTCCTCCAGTTTTGCAGCGTGTCAGGTCATGGATTCGATTTTATTGTCGATCATCCGGCATGGGCGGGCAATGCGAACGGGTGGTGGCCGGAGCCCGGCGGCGCAGTTTGTTCTTTGCGGGTGGCACTTGGTGGGAGATACTCATGGTTCTTACGTGAGGTTTTTTATTTATGGGTTTTAACGAGTTGGGGTTGTCGGATGCGGTGGTGCATGGGGTTCAGTCGATGGGGTTTGTCGATCCCACGCCGATCCAGCTGCGAGCTATTCCCGTGATTTTATCGGGCAAGGACCTTATGGGTTCGGCCCAGACGGGGACGGGGAAGACGGCGGCTTTCGGGTTGCCGATTTTGAGCAAACTGGGTTCGCATCAGGAGAAGCCGCGGTGTCTGGTGCTCGAGCCGACGCGGGAATTGGCCATGCAGGTGGAGACGGCGTTCCGCGATTACGGGCGGTTCAGCGATTTGACCGTGACGTTGCTTTACGGCGGGGTGGGCTACGGGAAGCAGCGGGAGGAGTTGCAACGCGGGACGGATATCATCGTGGCCACGCCGGGGCGCTTGCTCGATTTCATGGAACAGAACGAAGTGCCGCTTGGGGGACTGGAGTTTCTCGTCCTCGACGAAGTCGACCGGATGCTCGACATGGGATTTCTGCCGCAGGTGCGGCGCGTTATCCAGAAGCTACCGAAGAATCGTCAGACCCTGTTTTTCTCGGCGACCATGCCCAGTGAGATCGAGTCGCTGGCCAAATTCGCGGTCAATGATCCGGAAAAAATCGAGATCGGCATCCGGATGTCACCGGCCGAAACGATCACGCACGCGTTTTATCCGGTGGGGATGGATCAGAAATACGAATTGCTTTCGGGGTTGATGGAGAAAACTAATTTCGACTGCGTGTTGGTATTCTGCCGGACAAAGGACGGGGCGGATCGGATTGCGCGTCAGCTGAAGAAAGAGAACCACTCGGTGGTGGCCTTGCACTCCAATCGCACACAGCGTGAGCGCGAAGAAGCGCTCGAAGGCTTCAAGAACGGGCGCTACGAGGTCCTGGTCGCAACGGACATTGCGGCCCGCGGGTTGGACATCGCGGGGGTTTCCCACGTGATCAACTATGACATCCCGGGGCATCCGGAGGATTACGTGCACCGCATCGGGAGAACGGGGCGGGCGCAGGCCGTGGGTGATGCCTTCACTCTCGTGACGGCGGAGGACTTGGCCATGATCGAATCGATCGAGCGCTTTATCGGAATGAAGATTCCGCGGCTGAAGCTCGACGGCTTCGATTACAAATACACGACGCTGTTGGATCCGACGGCGACGCACGTGAAGGCGCGCGCGGCGGGAGGCGGGAGGCACCGGAGCGGGTATTCGTTCGGGATCAAACGGAGAAGGTAGAAGGCAAGGCTGAGACCTGAGTTGGAAGCTTAAGTGAAGGCGTGCGGCCGGCTGGGCCCAGCCGGCGCTACCGGGGGAGGAGGAAGTCGAGGGCCTGTTGCCAGGTGGATTCGGGAAGGGCGTGGAGGAGATCGTTGTGGTCGGCTTGGTCGGCGATGAGGAGAAGTTTGGGGCCAGCGTAGGTGTCGTGGAGTTTTTGGCCGAATTTGGCGGGGACGATGGTGTCGTTGGCGGCGAGGATGATGACTATCGGACCTTGGTACTTTTTGAGCCAATCTTCGGCCGGGTATTGGTCGCGCATGATCCAGCGGATGGGGAGGATCGGGTAATGGTGCTGGGCGACGTTGGCGAGGCGATCAAACGGGGTGAGGAGGAGGAGGCCTTGGATGCGGTCGGGGTTTGCGGCGGCGGTGGCGGCAGCGACGCCGGTGCCGATGGATTCGCCGAGGACGATGACGGGAATTGACCTCGGGATGTTTGCCACGGCTTCACTGGCGGCGGCGAGGAAGGAATCTTGCGAGGGGCTGCCGGCACGTGCGCCGTAGCCGGGGTATTCAAGGAGGTAAACCGAGATGGCGTGGTCGGGCGCGGCAGCGCGGAGGAGCGAGGCGTAGTCGGCGCGATGCATGGCGTAGCCGGCATTGCCGTGGAAGATGAGGAGAGCGACCGGTGGACGGGGATCGGTGGGAGATGGGAGGCTGCGGTATCCGATGACTTCGCCTTGAGGATTTTTCCACGGCTCGAATCCCCGGGTGAGGGCTTCACGCTCGAGACTCGTGGGGTTATTTTTGGACGGGAAATAGATCATCGATCGTTGGGAGAGAGCGAGGAAAGCAAGGAGTCCGAGCCAGACGAGGATAGCGATCCGGGCGACTTGCCAGAGGCGGGTCAGCGCGGAGGGGCGCGCCGGCCAGAGGCCGCCGGAGTCAGGCACCATGGAAGAGGCGGGCATGTTCGCGGAGGAGATAACGGTCGGTCATGCCGGCAATGTAATCACCGGCGGCGCGGTAGAGCCCGCTGTTCGGCACGCGGCGGGTCGCTTCGCGGCCGATCTGACTGGGATCTTGCAGGTAGGCAGTGAAAACGGCGGCCATCATTTGGCAGGCGCGCTGGTTGGCATCGTTGACTTCGGGGTGGAAGTAGAGATGCGCATAGAGGAAGGAGCGAAGGGCTTTGGCTGCAGCAGCGGTGCGGTCGGTGTAACCGATGAGGAGATCCGGGTGGCGACGGACGTCGTCCGCACTCTGCACGCCCGCGGCCGCGATGCGGGCGGCGCTGGCTTCAAGCACGTCGTGAATGAGATGGTTGGAGAGCAGGCGCGCGAGACTGAGCCGTGCGGTCTTGGCATCGGCGCCCGCGAGGTCGAGTCCGTTATGGCGCGAGATTTCGGCACAGAGAGCGACGTCGGAAAGTTGGGCGGGTTTGATCAGTCCCGCTTCCAGCCCGTCCTGCACGTCGTGTGCATAGTAGGCGATTTCGTCGGCGAGGTCGGCGATTTGTCCTTCGAGGCAGGCGCAGGGATAATTGCCGAGGTCGGGCGCGATTCGGGCGGTAGCGTGCTTTTGCACGCCCTCGAGGACTTCGAAGGTGAGGTTGAGGCCGTCGAAATCCCCGTAAGGACTTTCGAGCAGAGTGACCACGCGAAGGCTTTGGTCGTTGTGGTCGAAGCCGCCGTGGTCCTTGAGCAGGCGGTCGAGGGTTTCCTCGCCGGAGTGGCCGAAGGGAGCGTGGCCGAGGTCATGGGCCAGAGCGACGGCTTCGGCGAGGTCTTCGTTCAGTCCAAGGGCGCGGGCCAGGGTGCGGCTGATCGACGCGACTTCCATGGTATGGGTGAGACGCGTGCGGTAGTGGTCGCCGGTGCCATTGAGGAAGACTTGGGTTTTGTATTCGAGGCGACGGAAGGCGGCAGAGTGGATGATGCGGGCGACGTCGCGTTGGTACTCGCTGCGCCAGCGATGGGCGGGTTGCGGATGGAGGCGGCCGCGGGTGGCGGAGGACTTTTGCGCAAAAGGGGCGAGGGTGAGGTCCTCCTGGTGCTCGACGTTTTCGCGGGTGCGGAGAAGGGTCATGTCAGTCGATCCGCTGGTCGGTGGCCGGGTCAAAGAGGAGAAGCTTCGAGGAATTGGCGCGAAAAAGCATGCGGTGTCCGGCTTCGCGTGTGTCTATGATATGACGACTGCGGCAGATGAGGGTGTTGGCGCCGGTTTGGAGGTAGCAAATGGATTCGGCGCCGGTCGGCTCGACGATGTCGAGGTGGGCGGGGAAGGTTGCGGCGTCTGGGGTTTCGCCGGGCAGGAGCGGTTGGAAATGTTCAGGGCGGAGGCCGAGAAGGACTTCCATTCCGGCAAGGCGACTGGCGTTGGTGCGTGGAGCGAGCTCGATTTCGAGGGAGCCGCCGCTTTCGCGAAAAATCAGGCGGGAGCCTTCGCGGGGGTGAAGCGTCCCGCGGATGAAGTTCATCGGTGGTCCGCCCAGAAAACCGGCCACGAAGGAGTTGCAAGGTTCGTTGTAAAGATGGAGTGGGCGGCCGGATTGTTGCAGCGTGCCGTCGCGGAGAACGGCGATGCTGGTCCCCATGGTCATGGCTTCGGCCTGATCGTGGGTCACGTAGATGATGGTGGTCTGGAGGCGCTGGTGGAGCTTGATCAACTCGGCCCGGAGTTGTGCCCGCATCTTGGCGTCAAGATTGGAGAGGGGTTCGTCGAAAAGGAAGACGCGGGGTTGGCGGACGATGGCGCGGCCCACCGCGACGCGCTGCTGTTGTCCGCCGGAAAGGTCGCGGGGCAGCCGCGCGAGGAGTTCCTCAATACCGAGGATGGCGGCGGCTTCGCGGACCCGGCGCGCAATGTCGGCGGAGGGAAGACGCCGGACGCGGAGGCCGAAAGCGAGATTTTCGGCCACGGTGAGATGCGGGTAGAGCGCGTAGTTCTGGAAGACCATGGTGACATCGCGATCCCCGGGGGGGAGTCCGCTCACGTCGGTGTCGCCGATGAGGATGCGGCCGGAGGTAAGACTTTCGAGACCGGCGACCATGCGCAAGGTGCTCGTTTTGCCGCAACCGGAGGGGCCGAGGAGAACAACGAAAGACTTGTCGGGGACTTCGAGGGAGAGATCGAGGACGGCGGGGATCTCCTCACCGCGGCGACCACGGTAGATTTTGGTGACGTTTTGAAGGGTGACGCTGGCCATGGAGCGGGGCGCGTGGGGCGCCGCAGGGCGCGCGTATGGGTGGCGCGCCGTAAATGGGAGGATGACCGTTGCGGCGCGCTGAGGCAAGGTCGGGTGCGCTGCGGGTTGGAAAGGCAAAAGGGGGCGGGGACCAGTCGTGACGCCCGCGCCCCCTGTCCTGAGAGGTGCGTGAGGTGGCGGGGATCATCGGCAGGATGCCGATGCCACGGGCCCGTGCGTGGGGATTATGCGGGGATCCGGACCGGATCGAGGTGCCAGATGTCTTTGGCGTATTCCAAAATGGTGCGGTCGCTTGAAAATTTCCCGACACGCGAGGTGTTGAGGACGGCCATTTTACCCCAGCGGGCTTTGTCTTGGAATGCGGCGGAGACTTTTTCCTGGGCTTGGCAATAGGATTTGAAGTCGGCCAGGCAGAGGTAAGGGTCGTGGTAGAGGAGGTTGTCCCGCAGCGGGGCGAGAACATGGGCTCCTTCGTCAGGGGTGAAATAGTCGGTGCCGAGCCAGTCGATAACCGCGGCGAGCTCGGGATCCGACTCGTAGAAGTTTTGCGGGTTGTAGCCGGCGGCCACCAGCTTGCGCACTTCGTCCACGGTGCGGCCGAAAATGAAGATGTTGTCCTTGCCGACTTCCTCGAGGATTTCGACGTTGGCGCCGTCGAGGGTGCCGATCGTGATCGCACCGTTGAGGGCGAGCTTCATGTTCCCGGTGCCGGAGGCCTCCTTGCCGGCGGTGGAAATTTGTTCGGAGAGGTCGGCGGCGGGAACAATGCGCTGGGCCAAGGACACGCGGTAATTGGGCATGAAGGCGACTTTGAGTTTGTCCTTAATGCGCTTGTCATCGTTGATTTTCGCACCTACGGCGTTGATCGCCTTGATGATGAGCTTGGCCGTGTCATAACCGGGCGCCGCTTTGGCCGCGAAGATGAAAACACGCGGCGGGATGTCGAGATTCGGGTCTTTGAGCAGACGGCGGTAGAGCCAGAGGATGTGGAGAAGGTTGAGGTGTTGCCGCTTGTATTCGTGGAGGCGCTTGATTTGCACGTCGAACATGGCGGAGGGATCGACGGTAACGGCGCATTCATCAAAAATGCGTTTGGCCAGCCTCACTTTGTTGGCGTGTTTGACCGCCATGAATTCCTCGCGGAACTCGACGTCATTGGCGTGGGGTTCGAGTTTGCGAAGAAGGTCGAGGTTACGCTCCCAACCGCTGCCGATCGTGCGGGTGATGAGGTCGGAGAGGCGGGGGTTGCAGGCCACGAGCCAGCGGCGCGGGGTTATGCCGTTGGTCTTGTTGTTGATGCGTCCGGGATAAAGCGCGTCGAATTCGGGGAAGAGGTCGGATTTGACCAGCTTGGTGTGCAGGGCGGCCACGCCGTTGACCGAGTGGCTGCCGACCACGCTGAGATGGCCCATGCGGACCATTTGCTCATGGTTTTCCTCGATAAGGGAGAGGGTGCGCTTTTTCTCCACATCGCCCGGCCACTTCTTTTCAACTTCCTCGAGGAAGCTTTTGTTGATCTCGAAAATGATCTGCACGTGGCGGGGAAGGACTTTGCGGAGGAGTCCGACACTCCATTTCTCCAGCGCCTCGGGCAGAAGGGTATGGTTGGTGTAGGCAAAGGTGCGGGTAACGATGGACCAGGCTTGGTCCCACGAAAGGCCGTAGTCGTCGACCAAAAGGCGCTGCAGTTCGGGTATACTGATGGCCGGGTGGGTGTCGTTGAGTTGAATGGCGACTTTCTCCGGGAATTTGGACCAGTCCGAGTTGTCCTTCTGGAACCGGCGGATGATGTCGCGCAGGGAGCACGCGGTGAAAAAGTATTGCTGGAGGAGGCGAAGTTCCTTCCCTGCCTCGGTGTTGTCGTTCGGGTAGAGGACTTTGCTGATCGTCTCGGCCATGTTTTTCTGGCGGACCGCCTCTTCGTAACCGCCGCGGTTGAAGGCGTCGAAATCGAATTCTTCGGGAGCCTTGGATTCCCAGAGGCGGAGGAAATTGACCGTCTCGGTGCCGTAGCCGGGGATGGGAATGTCATAAGGGACACCGATGATCTTGCGGAAACCGACCCAGACCGAGCGGGTGTGGCCGAGGCCGTCGTCCACTGCCTCGACATGGCCGTAGACCGGGACCTCCTGCTGGTGCGAGGGGCGGATGATTTCCCAAGGCGAGCCGTATTGGATCCACGCGTCGGGAAGTTCCACTTGGTAGCCGTGGCGGAATTCCTGTTTGAAGAGGCCGTATTGGTAGTGGATGCCGTAGCCGACGGCGGGGAGGTCGAGGGTCGCCAGCGAGTCGAGGAAGCAGGCGGCGAGACGCCCCAGGCCGCCATTGCCGAGTGCCATGTCGTATTCCTCGTCTCGGGTTTCTTCGAGCGGGTGACCGAGGTTGTCGAGGGCTTCGTTGACCTGGTTGAAGACGCCGGCGGCGATCATGTTGTTGGCAAAGAGGCGCCCCATGAGGAACTCCATGGACATGTAGTAGACGCGGCGGACGTTTTGCTCGTTGTGGACAGCGAGGGTTTTCATCATGCGCGCGATGACGATGCGTTGGATGGCCATGGAGGTGGCAATCCACCATTCGCGGCGCGAGGCGGTGCCCTGATCACGGGCCATGGTGTATTTCAACTCGTCGATGATTTCTTTCTCGAACTTGAGAGGTGCGATCTGGTGCATGATGGAGCTTGGACGTTAGGATGTATTGTTCATGGTGCGAGAAAAATTTGTTCAACTTGAGGCGCGGAGGCGTTGACAACGGAATGACTATTGTGGTCGGTGCGGGTTTGGCGGGTTCGACTTGCGCCAAGGTGCTGGCGGACGCAAAGCACCCGTTTCAGCTCTGTGAAGCATCCGAGCGTGCGGGAGGGAGGGCGGTGTCTGACCGGACGCGGGAGGGCTTTATTCTTGATCGCGGGTTTCAAGTGCTTCTCGATTCCTACCCGACGGCGCGCCGGCATCTTGATTTCGGTGCGCTGGGGGGCGGACGCTTCCGGGCAGGTGCCATGTTTGTCGGGCGTGGTGACCCGTGCACGCTGGAAAATCCATTGCGCCGGCCTTCGGCGGTGTTCGGTGCGCTTCGGGCGGACGTCATACCGTTCGCCGATTTGATTCGTTTGCTGCGTCTGGCGGCTAGGTCTTTCGGGCCGCGGGGAGTGGACGACACCCTATCGACCGAGGAGTTTTTGCGGCAATACGGCTTGAGCGAAGATTTTTTCACCCGTTTTGCCCGACCTTTTTTCGGTGGTGTGCTGCTCGATCCGGAGTTGCAGACCAGCGGGGAGCTTTTCCTTGGCTATCTGCGGGGCTTTGTCATGGGGCGAGCCCTGCTTCCGGCCCGGGGAATCGGCGCTCTGGCCGAGCAGTTGGTTGCGGGGATTCCCCGCGCATCGGTGCGTTACGGAATGCGAGCGGAGGAGCTTGTCTTTGCGCAGGGCACGGTCTGCGGGGTGCGTTTCTCGAACGGGGAGTTTCTGGCCGGGGACCAGGTTGTCCTGGCCCTCGACGAACCTGCGGCCTGTCGGTTGCTGGGGAGCGGTCGTCCGCGTGCGGCGCGGGCCACGGCGGTGCATTACTTCGCGGCGGAACGTCCGTTTTATCGCGAGCCGTGGCTGTGCCTCCCGCCCAGACACGGGGAGAGTCCGGTGTTGCATGCGGCTTTGGTCAGCAATGCCTCGCCCGGTCTTGCGCCGCAGGGCGCGCATTTGTGGAGCGTTACGGTTCTGCCCGGTCATCCCCGCGCCGCCGATGCGGAGGCGGTAGCGTCCGAAGTGGCATCATGGTTTGGACAGGACCGGCGATCGATGCGCCCGCTGGCCTATATCAAGGTGCCCTATGCGGTGCCCAAGCAGTTGCCGGGCTTTCGTTGTCGTCCGGCGCCGTGGGGCGCGGTGCCGCCGGGCGTGCAGGTGGCGGGCGACACGATTTGCGGGGCGAGCATCGACGCGGTCATGGCCAGCGGGGAGGAGGTCGCCAAAAAAGTGATTTCGTCCCGCGCGCATAACTGATTGATTGAAGCCCGTTTCGGCGCATGAAAAAAACTTTGCTCACGGTGCTGCAGTTGGCGGTCACCATCGGTCTTCTCTGGTGGGTCTTCCATGATCCCGTGCGTCGGCGTGAAATGCTCGAGGCGGTCAAGCTGGCCGACTGGCGCTGGCTGGCGACGGGGGTCGGGGTATTTTTTCTTTGCACCATCGTAGCCACGGCGCGGTGGAAGATCCTGCTGGCGGTGCAGAATATCCACATGACGTGGCTGCGGACCTGGCAGTTGTTCATGATCGGGATGTTCTTCAACCTCTTCATGCTCGGGTCGACCGGCGGCGACGTGGTGAAAATGTTCCTGACCATGCGCGAAGCGAGGGACAACAAGGCCGCAGCGCTCTTGAGCGTGTTCATGGACCGCGTGATCGGGATGCTTGCGCTGATTTTCTTGAGCGTGGCGTTTCTTTATTTCCGTTACGACTTGCTCAATCACGCGGAGGGAAGCTCGACCCTGCTGAATTTGCTTTTGTGGCTGCTCGCGGCCGCTTTGATCATCATCTTGGGCATGTTTATCGGCTCGGGGCTGGGCTGGGTCCATTATCTGCCGCGGTGGACGCCCCTGCGCGGGAGGATTGTGGAAATTTCGGCGGCTTGTCACATGTATGCCAAAGGCTGGCGTCTGACCATCTGGGCTTTGCTTATTTCCTTTCCGCTTTTCGGCATGTTTTTCACCACGTTTTATTGCGCGGCCCGCGCCTTCACCGACCTGCTTGGCGTGGTCGATATATTTTCGGTCATGCCGATTGTCGCGGTGATTACGGCGATCCCGATCAGTGTCTCGGGTATTGGTCTGCGGGAGAGTCTCTTTGTGTCCCTGCTTGCCCCGTTCGGGGTGGGGGCGGCCATCGCCACCTTGATCTCCGTGACCGGCTTTCTCATCAACACGTTGGGTAGTCTGGCTGGCGGCGTTATTTTTCTTTTCTACCGTTCGTCGTCACACGAGTCGATCAACCTGCGTGACATGCGGGAGGAGGTCGACCAGCTCGAGGATCAAATCGAGCACAGCGAGTGAGCAAGGCGGGTGAGGTCCGGGTGCGGCTGAGCTTCGACGGCAAATTGCTCGGGCCGCGTGGTCAGGCGGAGCGTTTGGCAGCCATGCTCGCGGCCGGAACTTTGCAGCAATTGCGCGTTGTTTTCGTCCCGGAAATAGTTGGAGGGGCGAGTGCTCCCACCTTGATCGGGGCGGGGGTGCTCTCACTGCTGGACAAGTCGGTTCACCTGCGCCTCGAGGGGCTGCGTTGCCGCGGCCGCCGATACGAGGCGGATTACCGCGTGCTGTCCGCGGGGGTTTTTGCTTCCGCGACGTCGGGCAAGGGTGTAGGTAAATCGCCATGCAAACGCGCGACCCGGAAGACGAATTCAACCGTTGGCTGATTCTTCTGGCGGCCACAGGGACAGCGATTGGTTTGCTCGTCGTGGCGACCGTGATCACGGTGATGGTCAGTGCCAATTTCAACGTCCTGAATTGGATGGAGTAGTTAGGGCTTGCTCCGGCTCCGGCCGCCGGATACTTTCTCACGCCTTATGCCGAAATCGGTAGCTCGCAGAAAAACAAAGAAAGCCGTGGCCAAGCGCTTCAAGGTCACTGGCACCGGCAAGGTCCTCCGCTCCCACGCTTCCCGCCGTCACTTGATGTCGTCGAAAAGCGCCAAGCGGAAGCGGCACCTCGCGAAGAGCGCCCTGGTGGACGCCTCCGACGTGGCCCGTATCAAGGAGAACCTGCCGTTTGGTTAGAGATTGACGCCGGCTGGCGCACCTGGCCCCGCGATACGGGGCTCACGGGATGGATGAGGTGCACGGCCGAACAACGAAACGATCTGTCCCGAGGAGACCGCCGCAAGGCGGGAAAATAGATGCCAAGAGCAACAAACGCGCCGGCCAGTCGTGAGCGGCGCAAAACGATGGTGTCGAAGGCCAAGGGTTACCGTGGCCGTCGCAGCAAATTGTTCCGTTACGCGAAGGACGCCCGGATGAAAGCCCAAGTCTGGGCGACCCGCGACCGTAAGACGCGCAAGCGGAATTTCCGCGGTCTGTGGATCACGCGCATCAATGCCGCGTGCCGCGCCGAGGGAATCACCTACAGCCGGTTGATGGAGGGTCTGAAAAAGGCGTCCATCGCGGTCAACCGCAAAATGCTGGCCGATCTGGCCGTGACTGACGAGGTCGCGTTCCAACAAATCGTGGCCAGGGGTGCGGCGGCCCTGAAAGCGGCCTGAGTGGAGGGCGGCCGTCCGCGGCCGCTCATTCCGCACCCGGCTCGCGGGGACGCTCGCCCTCCACAGGGCGAGCGGCTACAATCCGATGCACATGCGTGAGGAACTCATTGTTCTGCGGGACGGCGCGCTGCGCGACATCGCAGCGGCCGCCGATTTGTCCGCGCTCGAGCGGGTCCGGGTGGCCATTACGGGGCGAGCGGGCGGGCTCACTCAGGCGGGGGAGCAGATGCGGCATCTGGCCAAGGAGGAGCGTCCGGAAATCGGCAAGCTCCTTCATGAGGTGCGCACTGCGATCACCGGAGCGCTCGAGGTGCGCGGGTCGGAGCTTTCCGCCGCGGCCGAGGACGCGGAATTGTCGCAGATCGACCCGACCTTGCCTGGCGTGGCGCGGACGGTCGGAAGTTTGCATCCGCTGCAGCATCTGCAGCGGCGGGCGGTGGAAATTTTCCGGAGGATGGGTTTTGCCTTGGCCGAGGGGCCGGACATCGAGACCGAGTGGCATTGTTTCGACGCGCTCAATACACCGCCCGATCATCCGGCGCGCAACGAGCAGGACACTTTTTATTTGCACGACGGACGGCTGCTGCGGACTCACACCTCGAGCGTGCAGGTCCGGACCATGGAGCGGGAGACGCCCCCGATCCGGATTATTGCCCCCGGTGCCGCTTACCGTCGCGACGAAGTGGATGCCACGCATCTGGCCCAGTTCACCCAAATGGAGGGCCTCTACGTGGATGAAGGTGTCACCTTGGGTGAATTGAAGGGTACGCTCGAATATTTCTTTCGTGAACTGTTCGGACCCGACACCAAGGTGCGGTTCCGTCCGCATTTTTTCCCCTTCACCGAACCGAGTTACGAGATCGACGTGCGTGCGGCGGCCCTGGGTGGTGGCGAGCGTTGGCTCGAGTTGGCGGGGTGCGGCATGGTCGATCCTGCGGTCTTCGCGCAAATCAATGATCGCCGCGGTGACCAGGCTTTCGATCCGGACAAGGTGACCGGCTTCGCCTTTGGTTTTGGCCTCGAACGTCTCGCCATGATTCTCTACGGCGTGCCGGATATCCGGATGTTCGTCGAAAACGACCAGCGGTTCCTTTCGCAATTTGCGTCATGAAGATTTCCCTCGAGTGGCTCAAAGATTACGTGGCGCTGCCGGAATCGGCGGACGCGTTGGCCGAGGCCTTGACCAAGGGCGGCGCCGAAGTGGTCGGACGCGAAGAGCGGGGGAATATCCCGGACATGATCGTCGTCGCCCAAATCCTCTCGAGCGCGCCGCATCCCAATGCCGACCGTTTGAGCGTATGCCAGGTCGATGACGGCTCGGGCCAGCCGCGGCAGATTGTTTGTGGTGCGAAAAATTTCAAGGCCGGTGACAAGGTGCCGCTCGCGCTGCCCGGCGCGGTGCTCGGTCCGGATTTCAAAATCAAAGCCGGCAAACTGCGCGGCGAAAAGTCCGATGGCATGCTCTGCAGTGCGAAGGAACTGGCGCTGGCCGAGGATGCGGAGGGATTGCTCATTTTGTCCGCGGACTTGCCCGTGGGCAAACCGGTGCAGGAACTCTTCCCGCCCGACACCGTGCTCGAACTGGAAGTGACGCCCAACCGTCCTGATTTGCTCGGCTACCGCGGCGTGGCCCGCGAAGTGGCGGCCTTGATCCAGGTCGAAGCAACGTTGGCCGCCGTGCCGTCTGTGCCGGAGAAAGAGGCGGACGATTTTGTCCGGCTGGAAGATTCTGGCTGTCCATTTTACACCGCGCGGATCATTCGGGGGATCAAAGTCGGACCGAGTCCGCAATGGTTGGCTGACCGTTTGACCGCCGTGGGGTTGCGACCGATCAACAATGTGGTCGACGTGACCAATTATGTTTTGTTGGAAACCGGCCAACCTTTGCATGCCTTCGACTTGGCAAAGCTTGAGCACGGAATCGTGGTGCGCAACGCGCTCGAGGGCGAAACCCTGAGGGCTCTGGATGGTTCGGAACTCAAACTGCGGACCCATGATTTGGTCATCGCCGACGCGGCGAAAGTCGTGGCGTTGGCCGGGGTGATGGGGGGAGTGGAAACCGGGGTGACCTCCGCCACGACCGATCTTTTGCTCGAGAGCGCGTGGTTTGAGCCGTCGCGAGTGCGTAAGTCCTCGCGCGAGTTGGGACTTTCCACCGACTCAAGCTACCGCTTTGAGCGCCGGGTTGATCCGGCGGGCGTGCTCCCGGCGTCGGCCCGAGCGGAGGAATTGATTTTGCAAACCGCGGGGGGCGTAGCCGAAACGGAAGTGCTGGTCGCGGGGCGCGCGCCGCAGACGGCAGCGACGATCACCCTGAGCTATGATCGTTGCCGCGCGCTGCTCGGGTTGGAGATCGGCGACGGGGAGATCGAGGCCATCCTCTTGCGTCTTGGACTGACCAAGCAGGCCGGCCAATGGCTCGTTCCAGGGTTCCGTCCGGATCTGACCCGGGAAGTGGACTTGATCGAAGAGGTCATTCGTATGGCAGGAATCGAGCGGGTCCCCTCGCGTCTGCGCGGGTTTCCGGCGTCGGCGAGCGCGGCGGATTTGCGGCATGACAATGGGGAAAGGTTGCGCGAACGACTGAGGGCGCAGGGCTTCAGCGAGGCCCGGACCTCGCATTTTGTTTCTCCGGATGCCTTGCGGCGGGCGGGGGTGTCAGTGAATGCCGCCGTGGCGGTGCGCAATCCTTTGGGTGCAGATCAGGCCTTGTTGCGACCGGCCTTGCTTGCGGGTCTGCTCGAGGCGCTGGCTCGCAACCTGCGCCACGGGGCGGACGCGGTGAGCTTGTTCGAGATGGGGCCGGTTTTCGGGGCAGCAGGCCGGGAGGAAGGAACGGCTCTGGCCTTGCTTGGGACCGGCTCGGACAATGACCTTTTTGCTTTGAAAGGGGTTCTGCAGGTCGCGTTCGGTGCGGTGGAATTCAGTCCGGAGGACGGTCTGGCCTTGCGTGTGACCGGCTTGGGGGTGGAGGGATTGGTGCGGAGATTGCCGCGGGCGCTGGCCGAGGAATACGAGGCTAAGGCGCCGGTTTATTATGCTGAGGTGGCCATTGACGGCTGGCTCGGGGCAATGCCCGGTGCCGTGCGGGTGCGGGCCTTGTCGAAATTTCCGGCCGTGACGCGCGATTTGTCGCTCATCCTGCCGAGGACCATACGTTATGCTGCGGTGGAGAAAGCGTTGCTCGGGGCGAGGGCGCCGCATTTGTGCTCGGTCGGACTGAAGGACATTTTTGCCGACCCGAGCGGGGTCAGATTGCCGGCGGACCAGCGTTCATTGACCGTCACCTTGACATTCCGCGACGAGGCACGGACATTGCTCTCCGAAGAGGTTGACCGCGCAGTGGAGACATTGCGCGATCATGCGAAAGCGGAGCTTGGAGCTGTCTTTCGCGCCTAGATCTTTCGCAACGTCGAAGCCAATTTGCCCTGGAGAGTTCGATTAAATGGTCCAAGCCCCGAACCGTATTATATCATCCCAGGAGGCTGAGCTGTGGTCGGCAAGGACATGCCTTCGTTGGAAGTCCGCGCTGGCCGCGGCGGTCGTCCGCCCTTGTCTTCAAGGGATCGGGAATTGGGCCGTGACGGCTCACCTGGGGCAATACTTTAGTAAGCGCCCTCCGTCAGAACGGAGGGCGCTCTTTTCGCCATGGGGGCGCGGCAGGCGGGGATTTTTGATGCGGTCCGCTGGGCCAGCGGACGCTACCTTGGGGGATGGTGGCCTCGAGCAATGGTGGATCGGCGCCGTTCTGGCTCGATGCGGTGACGGGGAGAATCGCGATGGAACATCACGATCCACCTGGGTGATTTTGGGATGACCAGCGCGTGTGTGCTTTGGGATTTGCGGGGGAATGGCGAAGCAGCTAAAAGCTTTGTTCGATTATGACGGCGATTCTGGCACTTGAGGACGGGCGGGTTTTCCGCGGGGAGGCATTTGGGGCCGCGGCGACGGTTACCGGGGAAATGTGCTTCAACACATCGATGAGCGGATACCAGGAACTGCTGACCGATCCTTCCTATTTTGGCCAGATCGTGGCCATGACCAATCCGCACATCGGCAACTATGGGGTCAATGTGCTCGATGAGGAGGCCCGGGGACCGCAGGTGCGGGGTTTTGTCATCGAGGAATTGAGCGAGGCACCGAGCAATTGGCGCTCGGAAGAATCCCTGCATGAATATTTGCAACGCAATGGAGTTCCGGGGATCCAGGAGATCGACACGCGGGCTTTGACCAAGCACCTGCGCGAACTTGGGGCCATGAAAGCCTGCCTCACGACGGAAACAATGACCCCCGAGCAGGCGGTGCTGCGGGCGCAGGAGGGTGACGGTGTGGCGGGGATGGACTTTGTGCGGGAGGTGACGCCGCGCGAGGCTTATGATTGGGATCCGATGGACGCGGAGAGTCGTCCGTGGAAGTTGGCCCAGGGGGCGAGTGCGTTCGGCGAATTACGTGATCCTCTGGGGAATGTTTTCGGATTTCTGCCGCCTGTGCGGCACCGTGTGGTGGCTTACGATTTCGGGATGAAGCGCAATATCCTGCGCGGATTGCGTCAGCGCGGCCTGGCAGTGCGGGTCGTGCCAGCCGGCACCTCGGCTGAGGAGGTGCTGGCCATGGAGCCGGACGGAATTTTCCTCTCGAACGGACCGGGCGATCCAGGAGCGCTGGACTACATCCACAAAAATGTGCGAGGCTTGCTCGGAAAGAAGCCGATTTTCGGCATTTGTCTGGGCCACCAGATTCTGGGTTATGCTTTGGGTGGAAAGACGTTCAAGTTGAAATTTGGCCACCGTGGCGGCAACCAACCGGTCAAAGATCTGCTCACGGGAAAGGTCTCGATCACGGCACAGAATCATGGGTTCGCGGTTGACGCGGACTCGCTGCCGCCTGATGTGGAGGTTACGCACGTCAACTTGAACGACGGCACGGTCGAAGGCTTGCGGAGCAATTCGATGCCGGTTTTCAGTGTGCAATACCACCCCGAGGCAGCGCCCGGTCCGCACGATGCGGAATACTTTTTTGACCAATTCGCCAAACTTATTGATGAGACCAAGGCCGGCGGGTAGTTTCAAATTTGCGATGCGCTTGACCGTTTATTTCCCCGAGGACAGCCCGACGATCCACGAGTTTGTGGGCGAGGGTCTGACTATCGGTCGTCTCGGTGACAACGATGTGCCAATCGACGATGCGTCGGTCTCGAGCCGACATGCCGAGATTGCCGCAGTCGAGGGTGCCGTGGTCCTGCGCGACCTCGATTCCACCAACGGCACTTTCCTCAATCGGGTGCAGATCACCAGTGAGCATGCGTTGGCGGAGGGCGACGAGATTTACTTTGGTGGCGTGCGATCCGTTTTTATGGAACCGGCCGCCGAGGTGGCCGAACCGGAAGCCCCGGTGGTCCTGACCGCTGATCTCATCTCAGAAGCAGGGGGGAGTGGTCGTCCGGAAAATTTCCTTCCGCTCTCACCGTTGCCGCCGGTAGCCAAAAAACGCGATACGCTCGCCCTGGCCGCGTGGGGTTCGCTTGGTTTAGGCGTGGCGGCAGCGCTTTACGCGCTGGTTGTTGTGGCCACGAGCTAAAGGAGTTTTTGGCGAAAGCCGGCGCGGAGGGTGCGATTCCTGCTTTGGTGAGGGCATCAGAAGGCGAAGGTCATTTGGTCGGCCGAGGTGTTGTGTGGCGATTGCCGCCGGGCCAGCAGATTGCGCTTGATCAGGGCGAACAAGTGCGTGCCTAGTTCATGAGGCAGCGGCTCTTCCTGACGGATGCTGCGGGTGCGGTTGACTGAGCGGGTGTGGTTTTTTGCTTTCATCGCCGGCGAGTTTCAACGATGGGGTAGGACATCCGCTGTCCCATGCCTGCCCAAATTCGAAAAAAATCAGCCACCGCGAAAAAGCTTCCGGAAGGCATCACGCGTCCACCCATGGAGCGGATGTGGCGAATCCACCGCGAGATCTCCGAAGGTGACCATCCGAACTGTCAGGGCTTGGCCGTGGAGCTCGAGGTGTCGGCCAAGACGGTGATGCGCGATGTGGAGTTCATGCGCGACCGGCTTGGACTTCCGCTCGAATACGATGCGGTGAAGCATGGGTTTTATTACACCGCGGCAGTTCGTGATTTTCCGGTGATGAAGATTTCGCAGGGTGAGGTGGCTGCTTTATTGCTCGCCCAGAAATCGCTCGAGCAGTTCCGCGGCACGACTTTCGAGCGTCCGCTGGCCGGCGCTTTCCGCAAGCTGAGTCGCTCGCTGGGCGGCGATATGGAGGTCGCCTGGCATGAGTTGGAAGGCGCGCTGTCCGTGCGGAGCAGCGGAACCGGGTTGGCCGATGTACAGGTTTTCGACGCGCTGGCCAAGGCGGTGACGGAGGGCTCGGAGGTGGCATTGGCCTACCACAAGCTGGCCGGGGAGAAAGAGGAGACGCGGACGGTGCAGCCCTACCATCTCGGCTGTATCGAGAACCAATGGTATTTGTTCGGTCATGACGGCTCGCGTGGAGCGGTGCGCACCTTCGCGCTGCCGCGGATCCGGAGTGTCGAACGGACCGGAGTGAAATTCCGGCGGCCGAAGAACTTCTCCCTCGCGAAAATGCTCGAGGGCAGTTTTGCCGTCTTCGAGGGGGGGAGCGCGAGCAAGGTAAAGGTGCGTTTCACCGGCGTGGCGGAGCGTCTGATCGGGGAACGCGTCTGGCATGCCACGCAGAGGCTGACCCGGGATGCGCGGGGTCTCGTTTTGGAGATGCGGGCGGGACTCTCGCCGGACCTCCGTCAGTGGTTGCTCGGTTGGGGCGGGGAGGCCGAGGTGCTGGAACCGGATGAATTGCGAAGGGATATGGCGCGGGCTGCGGCGGCGACGGTCGAAGTTTATGGCAGGGCGCGCGGCCGGACGGGCAAAGATTAGGATTCAAACCGTCCCGTTCTTCGCTCAGGTTGGACCTGTGCACATCGAGGAAATCCGACCGGCAGCCTGGCAGCGACGGTTCTGGTATGCCGCCCTGACGGCTTTGGCTGTGGTTGCTCTGGTCGCGGTGCTCGCGGGCGTGATTCTTCTGGTCGTGCGTGCGGCCGCGTTTCTCCAACCCTTGCTCATTCCCGTGGTGGCAGCCGTTATCCTGACCTATCTGCTCGGGCCGGTGGTCGACAAGTTGTGCGCTTTCGGGCTGCGGCGGACGTCCGCGGTGGTGGTCCTTTTTTTGGCCATCGGCTTGGGGCTGACCGGCATCGGACTTTGGGTCGGTCCTGTCCTTTGGCAGCAGACCTCACAGTTCGGCCAGACGCTGCCCGACCAAGCGGCGCGCGGACAAACCTTGCTGCTTTCCACTCTGGATTGGGTGCGCGGCTTGCAACACCAGTTGCAGCCCTCCTCCGTGCTCGGCGGGGAGCGGACGATTCGCGACGAATTGTGGGCGATGGTTGGCGGCTACGTGGAGGGGTTCGTGGCGTGGGTGCAGGAAAGGCTGCCGGAAATATTGTCCACGGTTGGTTCTTTCCTCCAACGCAGTGCCGGCGGATTTCTCGGGGTGGCCGGGGTGGCGGTGAGTTTGCTTTTGGTGCCGCTTTTTCTTTTCTTTTTCCTCAAAGATTCCGCCCGGTTCTCGCAGGAGTGGCGTCAGTATATCCCGTTACCGGACTCCAAGCTCCGCGATGAAGTGGCCTGGCTGCTCAACGAGATCAACAGTTATTTGGTGAGGTATTTCCGCGGCCAATTCACGGTCAGTCTCATCGACGGTGCGCTCATTGGTGCCGCGCTTTACATCATGGGGCTGAATTTCGCCTTGCTCATCGGGTTGGCGGTTGGGTTGCTTGCCCTCATTCCCTACGTCGGTCTGACCATCTGTTGGGTTCCGGCGGTTCTTATCGCGGTGGCGCAATTCGGGGACTGGACGCATCCGCTCATTGTCACGGCGATTTTTGTCGGCATGAGCAATCTGGAAAGTTTCTTCATCGCCCCGCGGGTGGTCGGCAGCTCGGTGAGTCTCCATCCGCTGACCGTGATCTTTTCCGTTCTGGTCTGGGGTTTGATTCTGGGGGTTCTGCTCGGCTCGCTTCTTGCTGTGCCGCTGACCGCGACAATCAAAGTCCTGCTGCAGCGTTACGTTTGGCACCGTCAGTTGTGACACTTGCGGCGGCGAGGCGCGAGAGAAGCTCCTCCCAGTGACTCCCTCCGCGGAGGATTTCAATTTCCACGCGGAGAAAGAGCATCGGGACCTGTGGTTGGTCGATGTCGGGGAAACGGACGGCGTCTTTTTCCGTGGTCACCAGTGCATCGAGCGAGCGCCGGTCGCACCATTCGAGGAAGCGGAGGATTTCCTTTTTGGTGAAACGGTGGTGGTCGGCAAAGGCTTTGGAGACTTCGACCACGGCCCCGAGTTGGCGCACGCCTTCCTCGAAACTTTCGGGGCGCGCGATGCCGCTGAGGGCGCCGACGTGGCGTCCGCGCAGGTGACCGAGGGGAAATTTTGCGCCGGTCTTGAGATCCTCCCAATGGCGCGGGGCGTGGCTGCATTCGATGATGGCCGCGGTGCGGTTGAGGGTGCGCAAGCGCGCGAGGAGAGCCTCGTCCGGTTCGGGGCCGGATTTGGTGACGATAATGTAGGACGCGCGGCTGAGGTTGGCTGGCGGTTCGCGGAGAGTGCCGCGGGGCAGGAGGCGTTCGTTGCCGAAGGGCGATTGGCGGTCGATCAGGACGACATCGATCCCGTGACGCAGGCGCTGGTATTGCAGTCCGTCGTCGAGGAGCAGGATGTCGCTGTCGAAATGGCGCAGAGCGTGGAGTCCGCTTTTGACCCGGTCCTTGTCAACCAGCACGCAGACGCCGGGGAGATTTTTGGCCAGCATGTGTGGTTCGTCCCCGGCGCGACGCGAATCGAGGAGAACCTCCCGGCCGTCGGAGACAATGCGCGGCGGGAAGAGGTCACGGTGCTTGAAGAGCTTGTTGCGCAGCCGTTGCATGAAGGGGCGGGGGACGCTTTTGTAGCCGCGGCTGAGAATGGCCACCCGGCGCCCGCGACGCTGCAGTTCCCGAGCCAGCATTTCGGCCACGGGTGTCTTGCCTGTGCCGCCGACGGTGAGATTTCCCACGCTGACCACGGGACAGCCGAGTTCCTGGGGTCGCAGGATGCGGCGGCGGTAGAGGCCAAGACGGATCTGCACGGCCCGTTCATAAAGCCGGGAAAAGCCACCGAGGACAAACTTCAGGGCATTGGCGCGGCCGCCTTCGCGGCGCTCGAGTATAACATCGACGGCGTAGCGTTCGAACCTTTCGAGGATGACGCGCATGGTCAACTTTCCACGGCGACGCCATGGTTGTCCGCGCTGAGAATGCGCACCCGGGCCTCGGGCAGCACGGACTGCATGGCGGCCGCCACCGCACCGGGATCGTCGAGCGTCAGGCAGGCTACGGCGGACCCGGATCCGCTGAGGTAGCCGCCGAGCGCACCAGCGTTTACGCCGGCCGCAATAGCCGGCCGCAGGTGAGGGACGGCGGGCTCGCGGTAGGGTTGATGCAAACGGTCGGACATGGAACCGCGCAGCAGTTCGTAACGCCGCGAGGCAAAGGCCGCAGTGATCATGCTCGCGTGGGAGATGTTGAACACGGCATCGCGGTGCGTGACATGGTCTGGCAGCTGAACACGGGATGCGTCGGTATCGACCTCATGAGGTGGAACGAGCAAAACAAAGCGCAGGTCCGGAGAGATGTCGCAGCGGAAATAGGTGCCGTCCGGACGAGCCGCGGCGAACCCCCCGAAGGCGGCAGGCGCGGCGTTGTCGGGATGTCCCTCCAACTTGGCGCAAAGCAGGTAAACTTGCATCGCATCAAGGGGCCGGTCTGCGAGTTCGTTCAGTGCGTGAAGGATGCCCAAGCGCACAGCGACGCTGCTGCCGAGCCCGCGGGAGCGGGGAATATCGCCCTCGATCGACCATCCATAGGCGAAAGCCGGGATGCCGGCCTCGGCGAAAAATGTGTCGGCTGCGGCGCCGACCATGGGATCGGGCAACGTCGCGCCACCGCGCTCGACGGTAACGCGGCTGTAGAGATCGAGAGCGACACCCAGACAATCGAACCCCGGTCCGAGATTCGCACTGGTGGCAGGAACGCGCACGGTGATCTTGTTCATAAAACTGCTCCAGCTTGGCCGAAACCCTTGCGCGTGGCAATTTCCCCCGCAGGGGAGAGTTTGCTTGCCGCCGGGCGCCGGTCACGGCGAAATAGAGGGTCCACAATGACCCTGCCCAACGAAATTCTCACCAAGGCCGCGCGTGACGCGCGGGGACTCGCGATCGACGCCGTAGCCGCCTGCAAATCCGGCCACCTTGGCTTGCCCTTGGGTTGCGCCGAAATGGGCGCCGTTCTTTTCGGTTTCGCCCTGCGCTACAATCCGAAGGAACCGCGCTGGCTGAATCGCGACCGCTTTGTCCTCTCCGCCGGTCACGGCAGCATGTTTCTTTACGCGTGGCTTCATCTCTCGGGCTACGACGTGCCGCTCGAGCAGGTGAAAAAGTTCCGCCAACTGGGCAGCATCACGCCGGGGCATCCGGAATTTGGCGAGACGCCGGGCGTCGAATGCACCACCGGACCGCTGGGGCAGGGCGTGGCCAATGCGGTTGGCTTGGCGGTGTCGGGCAAAATGTCCGAAGCGCGCTTCAACACGGCCGAGCATCGTATTTTCGACCACAAGGTCGTCTGTCTGGCCGGCGACGGATGTCTGCAGGAAGGGGTGGCGAGCGAGGCCTGTGCGCTGGCCGGCCACCTTCAGTTGGACAACCTCATCCTCATTTACGATTCCAACAATGTGACGCTCGACGCCATGGCACTCTTCACGCAGAGCGAGGACACCATCGGCCGGTTCAAAGCCTATGGATGGACGGTGCAAGAGGTGGACGGACAAAACATGGATGAGTTTCTCCGTGCTTATGACAAGGCAAAGTCGGCCACGGGTTCCCCGCAGCTCATTGTGGCCAAGACGCTCATTGGCAAAGGCATTCCCGAGGTGGCGGGCACGAGCAAGGCGCATGGCGAGGGAGGGGTGAAATTCGCGGATGAAGCGCGCCAAGGCCTCGGTCTGCCGGAGGAGAAATTTTACGTTGCGCCCGAGGTGCGCGAATACTTTGCGCGTCATGCCGCCGGTCTCGAGGCCGCCTGCGCCGCATGGCACACACGCTTCGAGGCGTGGCGCCAGGCGAACACTGATCTCGCCGCGGAATTGGACGCGGCCGTGGCCAAAAATTACCCCGATCTGCTCAAGTGCATCCCGGATTATCCGGCCGAGGCCCCAGACATTGCCACCCGCAAAGCGGGCAGCGATATCCTGCAGTATGTGGCCAAGGCGCTCCCCTTGCTGGTGAGTGGCAGCGCGGACTTGCACGGATCTACGCTCAACTACATCCAGGACGGAGGTGACTTTGACGCACGCAACCATGCCGGTCGCAACATCCGTTTCGGGATCCGCGAGCATGGCATGGCGGGTCTGCTCAACGGCATCGCCTACGACGGGATCTTCCATGCGAGCGGCGCCACCTTCCTTGTCTTCAGCGACTACGCTCGCGGGGCGATCCGGGTGGCGGCACTTTCGCATCTCCCGGTGGTTTACATTTTCACCCATGACTCGGTCGGGGTGGGTGAGGACGGGCCGACCCATCAGCCGGTCGAAGCCGTGGCCGCTCTCCGGGCCATCCCGAACCTCGATGTCATCCGGCCGGCGGACCCGGCTGAGACGGCAGGTGCGTTTGCGGCTGCTTTCGACCGCAAAGACGGTCCGACCTTGCTCGCCTTGTCGCGCCAAGTCCTGGCGACCCTGCGGCAAATCCCCGAGGAGGACGCACGGCAGGGAACTTTGCGCGGAGGCTACATTGCCCGTCGTGAGACATCACCGCTTGAACTCATTTTGTTGGCCACGGGGAGCGAGTTGCAGCTGGCCATGGAGGCGGCGGAGAAGCTCGGGACCTCGGTGCGGGTTGTTTCGCTCCCTTGCTTCGAGCGCTTCGAGCGTCAGACAGAGGAATACCGCGACTTCGTGCTCCCGCCGGATTGTGTGCGCCGGGTTTCGATCGAGGCGGGTGTTTCGCAACCCTGGTATCGCTATGTCGGTCGCCGGGGGGTGGTCATCGGCATCGATCGCTTCGGCCTCAGCGCGCCCGGTGGGACGGTGCTGAAGACGCTCGGGATCAGCGTTGACGCTCTGCTCCAAGCCGGTCGGACGCTACTGGCCAGGCAATGACCGCTCGCGCGGCACTCTTGATCATGGCCTCCATGACGATGTCGTCGTTCTCGGTCCATGCGATGGATGAGTTCGTCCCGGCTTGGGCCAAGGATGCTGTTTGGTATCAGATTTTTCCGGAGCGCTTCCGCAACGGGGACGCCTCAAACGATCCGACCAAGGCGGATATTGCGGGGGCTTTTCCCGACGCGCCGGGTTTGCCGTGGCGGGTGCACCCATGGACGTCCGATTGGTATGCGCGGCAGGACTACGAGGAGGGTGCCTCGATTCCTTTCCATCACCTCCTTCAGCGCCGGCGCTACGGGGGGGATTTGCAGGGTGTCATCGACAAACTCGATTACCTGCAGGATCTCGGGATCAACGCGATTTACCTGAATCCGGTGTTTGACTCGCCGTCGGCGCACAAATACGACGGCAACAGCTACCATCACATTGATCCCAACTTCGGACCGGACCCGGAGGGTGACCGGAAGATGATGGCCGGCGAAGACCCGAACGATCCGGCGTCTTGGGTGTGGACGTCGGCGGACAAGCTCGCCTTGGAAATGATCAAGCAGTGCCATGCGCGCGAGATCCGCGTGATTTTTGACGGTGTCTTCAATCACATGGGGCAGCGCAGTTGGCCTTTTCTCGACGTGGTCGCGAAGCAACAGGATTCAACCTATGCCGATTGGTTTTCGGTCAAGTCGTGGCGTGATCCGGCGAAGGGAACAGCATTCGACTATGAAGGATGGTTCGGGCACAAGACGCTGCCTGAGTTCCGCGAGGACGAGCAGGGAATTGTGGCGGGACCCCGGGATTACATTTTTGCGTCGACCCGGCGATGGATGGATCCGAACGGGGATGGTGATCCTTCCGACGGCATCGATGGGTGGCGGCTCGACGTGGCTTTTTGCGTGGCGCATCCCTTCTGGAAAAAGTGGCGCAAGGTGGTGAAGGAGACGAATCCCGAGGCTTACATCACAGCGGAGCTGATCGATCCGGTGCCGCAATTGAAGCCCTATTTGCAGGGCGACGAATTCGACGCGGTGATGAACTACAACTTCGCTTTTGCCTGCTCGGACTATTTTGCCGACGAAAAGTCCCGGATCAAAACGAGTGAGTTCGACCGTCGCTTGCGGGAGTTGCGCGAAGCATTTCCGGCCGGTGTGGCCGAGGTGCAGCAGAATCTTTTCGGCAGCCATGATACGGACCGTATCGGGTCGCATATCGTCAACCGCGACCAAAAGCATGCCAGCAACTGGCAGGCTTACTTCGATTTTTCCAAGGTGGAGAACGGTCAATACAATCCGCGCAAGCCGACCCCGCGGGAATTGGAAGGGCAGAAGCTCTTCGCCGTGTTGCAGATGACTTACGTCGGGGCACCCATGATTTACTATGGCGATGAGGTGGGGATGTGGGGGGCGAACGATCCGGACTGCCGCAAACCGATGGTTTGGGCCGATCTGGTTTACGAGGACGAGGTTGTCATGCCGGACGGATCAAGGAAGGACAGCCCGGACAAGGTGGAGGTGAACACAGAGCTTCTCGACCACTACAAGAAGCTCGTTGCCCTAAGGGCCGAGTTGCCGTCGCTGCGGAGAGGAACTTTTGAGACAGCAGTCGTGGACGATGATCGTCAGCTTTACGGATTCCGCCGGAAGTTGGGCGACGAGGAGGTTGTCGTGGTGCTCAATAGTTCGGACAACGAACAGGCGGCGGATTTGAATTTGGACGGAAAATGGCGTGATCGTTGGGGTGGCGTTGAGCTCGTTGTGGCGGAAGAGGGCGGGCGTAAACTCACTTTGCCGCCGCGCGGCGCAGCGATTCTGGTGCGGGAGAATTGAAGGCCTTTGGCCGCCGCAACTAAAAGAAAAACGGAATACCCTGTTCAGCGAAGGCTGACTTTTCCTCGGTCAGATATTTTTCGGCCAACCGATCGAATCCGCCGGCGGTGCGGAAATCTGCGAGGAAGGCGTTGACTTGGTTGCGCAGTCCCTCGTCACCTTGGCGCAAGGCAATGGCCCATGACTCCTTTTGCAGCGGGTTGAGCATGGCGCGGGTGGTTTGCGGGTTGCGCTTGGCATTTTGGAAAACGGACATTTGGTCGTAGATGAAGGCGTCCGCTTTGCCCTGTGTGACTTCAAGGACGCAGGCGCTTTCTTTGTCCAGCGTGATGACGCGTGCCTTTTGCACTTTGGTCCGGGCAAAGACTTCGCCCGTGGTGCCTTGGCGGACCACGATGGTGCGGTCGGTTTGGTCGAGGTCGCCGAGTCCTTGGGCTGTGCTGGTTGCGGGCACAAGGGCGGCAAGTCCTGCGGTCAGATAGGGCTCGGAAAAAGCGACGGCCTTGGCGCGCTCAGGCGTGGCAGTCATGGATGAAATGATGACGTCAATCTTGCCGGATTTGAGCGACGGGATGAGACCGGGAAAGGAGATGTTTTCAATAACGAGCGGTCGTCCGAGACGGTCGGCGAGTCCTCGGGCCAACTCGACCGAGATACCGGTAGGTTTGCCGTCCGGTCCGATCGTTTCGAACGGAGGGTAGGAAAGTTCCATCCCCACGCGGAGCGGGACAGGTTCGGCGGTGGTAACCGCGATGGAGGCGAGAAGGAGAAGCAGGCTGCGCATGCGGCGATGGGAATCGTCAGCGCGATCCGTGTCAACAACAGCGTTTTTTGCTGGTACGCGAGGCGGAGGGCGTTCAGTTGTTGGGTTCTATGTTGAACGAATTCAAAACCTTTATCGCCAAAGGCAATGCCATTGACCTCGCCGTTGGCGTGGTGATCGGCGCGGCTTTCGGGAAAATTGTTTCCTCGCTGGTCGACGACATCATCATGCCGCCGATCGGGTTGATCCTTGGCACCGTGGACTTCAGTCAGCTTTATGTCAGCCTCGACGGCAAGGCCTACGAAACTTTGGCCGTGGCCCAGGCGGCCGGCGCGCCGACTTTGAATTACGGTAACTTCATCACGGTCGCCATCCAGTTCGTGATCATCGCGTGGGCGATTTTCCTGCTGGTCAAAGGAATCAACGCGCTGAAGGCAAAGGAAGCCGACAAACCGGCGGCTCCGCCCGAGCCTTCGGCCGAGGAGAAGGTGCTGACCGAGATCCGCGACCTGCTGAAGAAGCAAGCGGGCTGACCGGAGGGCTTGCCCCCGCGGCCCGGGCGTGTTTGATGGCGGCATGCTGGCAGACAAAAAGCGTCCGGTGGTTGCGGTGGCCGGTGCCTCCGGCTTCGTGGGCACGGCTTTGCTTCCGGTGCTGGCCGCGGACTTCGATGTGATTGCCCTGCGGCGTTCGCCGGCGGCGGAACTGCCGGGCGTGGAATGGCGGCAGTGCGACCTGTTCTCCATGCTGCAGACGGAACGCGCCCTCGAGGGTGCGGACTACGCGGTCTATCTCGTCCATTCCATGTTACCGGCCCGGCTGACTCAGGCGCGATTCGAAGACATGGATTTCATTCTGGCGGACAACTTTGCCCGTTCGGCCGCACGGGCCGGCGTGAAGCAAATCCTTTATCTGGGAGGCATCATTCCGGACGACGCCCAGTTGTCGCGTCACTTGGCCAGCCGTCTCGAGGTGGAGCGTGTGCTCGCGGCGCGCGGGGTGCCGGTAACCAGTTTGCGCGCGGGGCTGATTGTCGGTGCGGAGGGTTCGTCCTTCCGCATTGTGGCGAGATTGGTGGAGCGCTCGCCGCTCTTGTTGTGTCCGCACTGGACGCGGTCGATGACCCAACCGGTGGGCTTGCGCGATGTGGTCAAGTTGCTCCGTTTTTGCGTGGGTCGGGAGGAAATGTATGGCCGCGCCTTCGACCTCGGCGGGGCCGAGGTGATGACTTATCTCGATCTCATGCGGCGTACCGCCGTGCGTCTGGGAAAAAAGCGCCTGATCATCGCCCTGCCTTTTATTCCGACCCGGTTGGGCGTGCTCGGGGTGCGGTTGGTGACGGGCGGACACCGTGAGCTTATTGCCCCGCTGGTCGAAAGTTTGCGTCATGCCATGGTGGCGCATTCCCCGACTCTGCAGGAGAGGGCAGGGATCGAGCCGCAATCGTTTGACGAGGCTTTGGAGGAGGCGCTGCCGGGTGTCAAGGCGCCGGCTCCCGAAATCGACCAGCATCTGGCCCGGCGCCATGTGCACAGCCAAGAGGGACGCTATGTGTGTTCCATCCAACGCCTGCCGCTTCCGCCGGGCTACGATGCCACGTGGGTGGCGCGCGAGTATGCCAGTTGGCTGCCATCGCTCTTCCGGCGGGTCCTGCGCGTGACGGTCGACGATCAACTCAATCTGACTTTCCGCGTGTCGGGCCTCCGCCGTCCGTTGCTCGAGCTGAGCTATTCGAGCAACCGTTCGTCGGCCGACCGTCCCCTCTTCTACATTACCGGCGGGTTGCTGGTGAGGGCGGACGATGTTCCCGACGGCCGGGCCCCGGCGCGGCTTGAGTTCCGGGAGAGTCCGGACCGCCGGAGTGTGTTGGCCGCCATCTTCAATTACAGTCCCTCCTTACCGTGGTGGTTTTATCGCATCACGCAGGCACCGATGCATCTGCTGGTCATGAAGCTGTTCGGCTGGCATCTCGCCCGCCAACAACCCAAACCGCGGAGAGCGCCGGAGGGACGGTTGGTCGGGCAGGCATGAGCGCGTGGTGACTGCTCCCTCTTCGCGGTCGCGGGACATTGTGCACGGAGAGTCACGGAGCAATGTTGAGAAGGCCTGCTCGGGTGGTTGACTCGGGACTTGTGTGAGTCGCGGCGGGACTTATAAAGAAGATCAAATGAAACCGCTCGGCAGGATCTGTCTACTGGCCCTCCTGCTCGCGGGGGCAGTCCGCGCAGGGGAAAGTGCAGAAGGAGGCGCGCCTGAACCCCCGGCGGCCGCACCTGGGATGGCAGAGGTTCCCGTGCTGCAGTGCGAGGACTTGGCTTCGATGGAGTCCCAGGTGGGCAATGAGGTGGTGATTGAGGGGGTAGTACAGAGTATCGGCACTGGTCCGAATGACGGGATCACCTTCCTCAATTTTGGCGATCGCCGCAGCGGTTTTGTCGCTCTCATTTTCCGCCAGGCTTATGACAAATTTCCCGAGGGTTTCGACCAATACGGCCAGCAACGAGTACGGGTGCGCGGGACGTTGGAAAAGTACCGTGATCGCCAGATTCAAATTAAGATCCTGACTGCCGACCAGATCGAAATCGTCGCAGCACCGGAGCCCTAAGATTCCTGCGGTGTCGCCACGAGTCGCTCCACGTATTTGGCGAGGATGTCGAACTCAAGGTTGACCAAGTCCCCGGCCTCGAGGTCGCCGAGGTTGGTGTTTTCCAGGGTGTGCGGAATGACCCACACGGAGAAGTCCGCGGCATTGGCTACCGCCACGGTGAGACTGACCCCGTTGATCGCGATGGACCCCTTGTAGGCCACGTAGCGGGCGAATTCTGCGGGGAGGGCGATATCGATCCGGAGATCGGGACCCTTTTCTTCCACCGCGAGGACTTCCGTGGTGCAGTCGACATGGCCCTGCACAAAATGCCCGCCCAGCCGTCCGTCGACGCGCAAGGCGCGCTCCAAATTTACCGGGCTACCGGGTTTGAGGCGCCCGATGTTGGTCCGGTCGAGGCTTTCGGCGAGCAGATCAAACATGAACTGGCCCTCGCGCTGGGCGGTGACGGTGAGGCAGCAGCCATTGACGGCGACACTTTCCCCGATGCGCACCCGGGTGGCCGTGCGGGGGCCCTTGACCAGTAGTTGCAGGGTGCGGTCCGAGCGGCGCAACCAGATAACCTTACCAACTTCGCGAACCAAACCAGTAAACATGGCGGTAAATCATTGCAGAGCGGCCCCGAAAAGGGAAGGTCAGCTCTCGGAAGCAAGAAGTCGCTCGCATATCTTTCGCTTGGCGGCGTCGGACACAAAGGGCAATGTTTCGTTTCTTCGCCCATCATGCCCATGAGAAAGATGCTTCATTTTTCCGCCCGCTGTGGTCCCGCCGCGGTGATGGCGTTCAGTCTGCTCTGCAGCGGTTGTGCGACCTCCGGCAAAGTGCCCAGTCCTCCGAAGAAGAAGACGGTGGCGGTCACTGCCACGGCCTACTCCAGCGGAGCCAAATGCAATGGTGCTTGGGCCCAGCGCAACGCGATCGGTGGTCGTTTGAAGTCTGGCGAGGTCAATAGTGCGGCGGCGGATTGGTCGCGCTTCCCGCTCGGCACCAAGTTCAAGGTCGTCGAGACGGGCAAAGTCTACATCGTTGACGATTACGGGTCGGCCATGGTGGGGAAGAACAAGGTCGACCTTTTCCATACCAGCTACCGCGACGTCTACCGCTGGGGCGTCCGGCAGGTGAATCTTGAGATCATCGAATGGGGGTGCCCTGCAGAAAGCCTTACCGTGCTCAAACCCCGTGCGCGAGCTTCGCATGTTCGCCGAATGGTCGAAGCCTTGCGCGAGAGCTCCCCGAGCACCGGATAACCGATCTTCTCGGGCGCGGTTCAGCGCTGCAGACTTCCCTCGATAGTGTAGTCTGGCAGAGGCGCAGCTTGCCAGACGTGTCCGGTGGCCGCGCGCGCTTCCCGCGGCGTGAAGGTCAGCAAGTCGAGGCGCAGACGGAAAAATGCGGGGGACGACTCCGGGTTGCCATCGGCATCGAGCAGGCCGAGTACCGAATCTGACTGCTCTTGCAGGCGGCCCAGCAGGGGCATGATCCATCCGGGGGGCTGCCCCGAGGAGCGGTATTCCAAAGCGGCAAACCACATTTGCCAATCCAACCGCGGCATATGAGGCATCAGGAATGGCAGGTCGTTGTCGTCCGCCGCCATTTGGTAACGGAAACGGTAGGGCTGCCAAATACGGCCATCCGTGCTGGCCTCGATCGTGATTTCCGGACGCTCGGTGGTCATCACGCTGAATAATCCATAGGAGTTTGCGCTGCGGAGCGGCGCAAACGGCTCGAGCGCCGGCGCGACCGTGGGCGGACTGACCACCCTCAGAACGAGGAGCAACTGGAGCGTGGTGAGAAACACGATGAGCAGAGCAAACCAGGGTAGAATTTTGCGCTGGAGTCGTGCCGGCTGCGCGGACGTGGCAACGGGCTCTCCGGTGAAGTGCTGCCGCAGCCACGAGGGCCAGGAGGCGTCATCGACCAAGCTGACGCAGAGAACAAGGGTGAGCAGGTTGAAGAATCCGTAGTGGCCGGAGGCCGCGATGAGGATCATGAGCAAGCTGAAGGCCCAAAAGGCGGTCATGCGCAAACGTCGCGGGCCAAGCATGAGGAATGGCCCGAGCAGTTCGATAGCGAACACCACGGCGAGCGAGAGAATATGGAACCAGCCCGGAAGCTGTGCGAACCACCAACTCGTCCAAACCGGAATCGGCTGGGTGAAGTAGTGGTAATCCAACGCGGTGCCTTCGAGCCACGTGTTGCGTCCGGCGGCGTCAAAACCATAGAGCTTGACGATGCCTGACTCGAACATCAGGCGGAAAAGCAGCCACCAAACAAGGAGACGGGCTATCCGTGGCGGGGCCGACGCGCCGCGTTGCAGGCGAAGGGCCCAAGGAACATAGAAGACGACGAGCAACCCGGCCTCGAGCAGGAGGGCATCCCATTGGAAATTGAGAAAAACCGGAACGGCCGAAGCAAACGAGAGATAGCAGAGCCAAGCGGCCAGGGCGGATGCCGCCGGCAGCAGGCCGAGGACGAGGGCCACGGAGGCGGCGGTTCCCGTGGCGAGCCACACGTGGAGCATGAGGTCACTTGATCCGAACCAGAGGAGGCTCGGCACATTGAGCCAGGCAGCCCACGGACGGTTGGCAGCGGCGAAGTGTTCCTTCACCGCGGCGAGGTGTGCCTCCACCGGCAAAATGCCGCGTGACCCGGCCAACCCGTCGATTTGCCCCCAGAGCGAGAGGAAGGCAAAAATGAAGATAAGCCCGATGAGGCGGGGGAAGAAATCACCGGAAATACGGTAATTTGTGACCAGCGTTCCGCGGCCCCAGAGCAAGTTGGTCACGCCCGCGCACCAACTCCGGTGCCCGGCAACCCAATGGTAGGCAGCTTCGGAGGCCTGTCGGAGCGGCGGCAGAGCGCGGTAAGCGCGCAGCAGGAGATTGCCCTCGAGTCCGCCGGCGGCCAAAGCGGCCAACGCGGCATGCGCGCCGGTGATAAGTGATCCGCCCGGTCGTGACATGACGATGCGTTGGAAAGGTTCGCCTCCGGCCGCGGCCATGACGTCTGGCGGTGCCGTTTGCAAAGTGCGGTAAACCACCGCCTGACCGGAGGACGCTTCCCACCGCTCGACCCAGCGCCGACAGAAGGCGCAGTCGGCGTCCCAGTAGAGAACGGGATTGTTCTGGTTTTGGCGTGCGTCCATGTTGGCTTTCGACCCTGCAATGGTGTAGGCTTCAAGTCCAGTCGCGGCAGTCTGGTGCCCGTCCGCCGGGTCCAGCGCGCGACTTCGAACCACCGCAAACGAGGCATGCCACGCCAGAGCTATTCTTGGGAGGACGAACCGCCGCCGCGCCGCCGCCGGATTTGGCGCTGGCTGCTGCTCGTGCCCTTGCTCCTCATCCTTCTCGGCGCGGCGGTTGCCGCCGTAGTTGTCCTCTCGGCACGTTCCGAGTTCATGACTCTCGCGGGTCAATATGATCTCAGCCGGCTCGAGCGGATGGAGTCTGCCTCGCTCATCTACGACCGCAAAGGCGACCAGATGGGCAAAATCTTCATCCAGAACCGCGATCCAGTTCCTTATGAGAAGTTGTCCCCCTGGCTGGTCAAAGCCGTCGTGGCGGCCGAAGACCAACGTTTCTGGGAACACACGGGCGTGGATTATTGGGGAATCGTTCGGGCCGCCCAAGCCAACTGGACCGCGGGACGCATCCGGCAGGGCGCGAGCACGGTAACCCAGCAGTTGGCGCGCAATTCTTTCGATCTCAAAGAGCGAACCTACCGTCGCAAGCTCCTCGAAATGGCCCTTGCCGTGCAGATCGAGAAAAAGTTTCCCAAGGAAAAAATCATGGAGATGTATCTCAACCGCGTCTACTTCGGCGGCGGTCTTTATGGTGCCGAAGCTGCGGCGCGCGGATACTTCGGGGTCTCGGCGGCCGAACTCACGGCTTCCCAAGCGGCGACCTTGGCCGGACTCCTGAAGAGCCCCAACAGTCTCTCCCCTTGGGCCAACCCCGCCGGTGCCCGCGAAAATCGCGATGTCGTGCTCAAGCAAATGCGCGATCTCGGTTTTCTTACCGGGACCGAATATCAGAAAGCCTTGGCCGACCAACTCGTGGTTCGCGATCGGCCCAGCCCGGTCAAACAGTCCTACGCGCTCGACTACATCCGCCAGCAGGCCATTGCCTCGCTCGGCTTCGAACGCGCCATGAATGGCGGATTCCGTATTTACACCACCATCGATGCGGAGATGCAGCGCGAGGCCGAGGCCGCCTTGCAACGGCGGCTTGCCGAAGTCGAGAGGCGTCCGGGGTATGCCAACGAAACGTTCGAAGATTTTCGCCGCCGCTACGAGGCCAGCCCGCCGAAGCCCGGTGATTCCAACACCATGCCCCCGACCTACCTGCAGGGCGCTGTGCTGGTGCTCGACAACCAGACCGGCGGAATCGTCGTCATGGTCGGCGGCCGTGATTTCCGACACAGCGAATACAACCGCAGCGTGCAAGGGCGCCGTCCGCTCGGCACAGCTTTCACCCCCATGCTCTACGCCGCGGCCTTCGAAAAAGGCGTCTTCCCCGGGGCGGTCGTGCAGGACTGGGCGCTCGACAATCGCTTGGTCGGCATTGGCGGCAGTTCGGGGGTCCTCGGGGAATGGGGCGTGGAGCGGGCCGACAACGAATACGAGGGCGAGGTTACGGTGCGAGACGCCTTTGTCCGGGGGAAAAATGCCGCCGTCGTGCGGGTCGGATTCAAAACCGGGCTCGAGGCGTTGGGCAAGCTGACCAAGGAGGCTGGGATCGGTTCGCCGCTGCGTCCTTTTGCCAATGCCTATCTCGGCTCGAGCGAATTCACCTTGGAGGAGTCAACGCTCGCTTACACCATGTTCCCCGGCGGCGGGTCCCGTCCGGAACGCACGCATGTCATCGACCGAATTGATGATGGTGATGGCGAAACGATTTACCGTCGGACCGAGGAGCGCAAACAGGTCGTCTCCGATGCCACGGCATGGCAGGTGCACAGCCTGATGACCGATGCGCTCGCGCGGGGGACAGCGTCAAAGGCAATGACCGACTACGGGTTGGCCGTGGCCGGTGCAGCGGGCAAGACGGGGACCTCCTACGGGTTCACCGATTTATGGTTTCTGGGTTATGATGAGAAGCTGACCTGCGGTGTGTGGATGGGATTCGACAAGCCGCAGCAAATTTTTCGCGGCGCTTTCAGCCGAGATCTGGCCCTTCCCGTTTGGGTCGATGTGATGAACGCCTCTCGCGAGGACTTTCCTTCCAGCCCGCTCAAGGCCCCGGTCACGGTTGAGCAAGTGCAGGTCTGCCGCCTCAGCGGGGACCTCGCAACAGATAAGTGTATCGAGAAAATCCGCCGCCCCGACGGGACGGAAGTTACCGAATCAACGGCCTATACCGAATATGCGCGGATCGGCAAGGCACCCACCGCGGCCTGTCCGCTTCACTCGGGTGGACCCCAGTCTTTCGTGAAGGAATTTTCCGAGGAGGAATGGCCGCGGGCTGCGGCCGCTATCGACCTGAGCAAGATTCGTCCGGTCGGTGTTTCCTCGCTCCCGGTGGTCGGGGCGGCGGACCCTTACCAAAGTGTGTCTCCCGCCTCGATGGGGGGTATGGCCGCGGAAATCCCAGTGGCCGAAGCGGTGGCCGTCAATCCAGTGGCTTTACCGGCCGGAGCCGAAGGCGGCACAGCGCGTGGCGCACCGGAAGTGCGTCCGGCCCAAGCCGCCGGGGTTTCCGCCGCGGTGCAAACCGAGCGCCCGGTCATGAGTCTGCCGGCTCCGCCGCCGATCCGCTTTTAAGTCGAGCTGAGTCGGCAGGCGTGCGCACTAAATCCCGCGCCGAACGAGGTGAGCCACCAATCTTCTGACGGCGACGGCAGGTCTTCCCGCAGTGCTTCCGCCAAGGCAAAGAGGACCGAGGGACTGCTCATGTTGCCGTGGCGACGTAAGATTTTCCGCGAAATAGAGAGGTCATGGCCGGGCAGTTCTGCCTCCAAAGCGGCCAGCACATCCTTGCCGCCCGCGTGACTGAGGATGCGGCTGATCGGCCGCGCATCGCCGGAGGTGGCGCGATGATAGAGGTCGCTCACGGCGCCGGCCGCCAAGCCGGGCACGGAAGGGTGGAGCAGATTCCGCAGCTTGCCGCCACGTTGCTCGAAGCGGATGCGGTCGCGATTCGCCGGATCGTGATGCGTGTCAAAGGAATGGCATCGAACGCTTGCCGAGCCCGGTTGCGAGCGCCAGATGCTGGCCGCGGCGCCATCACCGAACAAGCACGCACTAATGATGACACCGGGGTCATTGTCGAGATAGAAGGCGGCGGAGCAGACCTCGACCGCCACGCAAGCGACGGTGGCCGCCGGTTGGGCGGCAAGGATGCCATCGACCGCCCGGAGGGCCGGAATGGCCGCGCCGCAGCCGAGTCCGACCAAATCCTGCAGCCAGACATCGTTGCGCAGGCCGAGCGACTCCGCGACATAGCTGCTCACGCCGGGACAGAGGTAACCGGTGCAGGTGCAGATGACCAAGGCATCGACTTCGTGCGGTTGCGCCCCGGCGGATTGGAGGGCCGGACGCAGCGCCTCCGCGGCGAGGGAAGGGGCAGAATGACGAAACTCCTCGTTGAGTTCATCCGCTTCGAGCGCGAAAAGTCGTCCGACATCGCGAGTGGCGAATTGCCGCTGCGCGATACCCGAATCGCCACGCAAAATGCTGGAAAGCATGAGCCGCGAGCGGCGGTCCAGATCTCGCTGCAAGGCGGGCGAGTTGCGCACCAGGGCGAGGCACTCGGCTTGGGTGAAAGAGTGTGGCGGCGTGGCCGTGGCTAGAGCGTGGAGGAACATGGCGCTCAATGGCAAAGGCGGTAGAGCGGCCCGAGGGGCAGCAGGCGCCAGCGGTGCAGCAGGTGGACGATGCGGCGGCCGTGCGGGGCAAGAAGCCACGGATGAAGAACCCGGCCCCAGGCCAACTTGCGGGCAAAGCGCCGGCGCAAATCCTGTTGGAGCAGCGAGAGTGTTTCGTCCCACGTCGATCGCCCCCGGGCCCACACCTCGAGACGGCGTGCCGCGAGGGCGGCGCTTTGCATGGCCACGGTCATGCCGTGACCGGTGAAAGGTGGGATGAGCCCATGGTAGTCGCCGAGGGCAGCCGGTTGCGGGGCCGGCCGGCTATAGTCCAGGCCGGCCACGGCGCAAGCGGTTGCTTCGACCGCGGTGGCGGACTCCAAGCGACGCGCGAGGGAGGTGAGCCCGGCCGCGCGTACGCGGTCGATCAGTCCGCAGGCCTCACCGCGGCCCGGACGCGGAAACAAGCCGCACACATTGACGGCCGGACCCTCGATCCGGGTCAAGCCAACGTAGGCTCCGTGACCAAGATGGAGTTCCAAATCCTCCCGCAAATCCAGCTCATGGAAATGCTGCTTGAGGCCAACCCAGCGTGAACTGGCCTGCGGACGTCTTCCGCTGGCCATGATGCGTCCGGGCTGAGCATCGGATGGGCCACGGCATCCGGTGCGCAATTCACCGCCGGCCGCGGTAAAGGCGGAGGCCATGGCTTCATCCAAGCGGTAACGGCTGAGACAAAGGGCTGCCTCCGGTAAGTTGTGGCGCAAAACGGGGTACCCCGGCTCCGACCAAAGGACACTGCGGGCCGGGCGTGCGCCGGCCAGAATATCGGTCAGTTGCAATTCCCGGCGGGTGTCTTCGTCGAGCCCGGTGATGAATTCACCGCACACGCGATGTCGCGGATAGTTGCCCGCCTCGATGATGCGCACTGGAACTCCGCGCGCGCGGAGTCCGAGGCCGAGAGACAGCCCGGCCAATCCTCCGCCGACGATTTCCACCGTGTGTATCGTCATGGCAGGCTCACGTAAAAGGTCTTAGCTCTCGTGGCGGCTTTTTGTGCCGGCGGGGTGGACAAAGAGGGAAAGAGGTTCGAAGGAGTGCTGGGCACGCTTCCAAAAATACACTGCTGCTTCGGAGGCCTCCTTGGGCAGGCGGCGGCGGATGGCGATCTTCTCGATTTCGCGGGGCCGGGGTTTCATCACCCCGGGCTTGAGCAGGACGCGGTAGAGGATGGTGACCGACGCGGAGCGCGGGCGATCGAGAATGTCGATTGGTGCGGCGGTCGCAACTTGCATTCCGATCTCCTCGCGCACCTCTCGACGCAACGCATTGATCAGTGCCTCACCTGTGTTGACTTTGCCGCCCGGTAGGGACCACCGGCGGCTGCCTTTCGCTTGCTTCACCAGCACAACGGCGCCGTAGGCGTCCTCGATCCAAGCCATGACCGACAGACGCTTGCCCTCCTTGCTTGTGGTGATAGCCATCTCAGTTTTGCCCGCGTCCGAGGGCCAGAAGGCAACTTTTCGGGACGAGGCGAAGAACTGCGTGGTCTTCGAGTTGCGGTCCGGTTCCGGGTTCGTGGATGTCGTGCGGTGAAGTTTGTGCCGTGTCAGCCAGCAGCGACCAGCGGTAACCAGCCGGCAGGCCGGGCAGGGTGAACTCGAGGCTTTCGGTGTGCATATTGAAGGCAGCGTAGAAAAAATCCCCGCGACCGCCGAGAGCCTGATCGTGGCGGCCGCAAATCATGAAGGCGAGCGAGTGGCTGCGTTCACTCCAGTCGGTTTGTTCCGGTTGGACCCCATGCCAGGAAATGTCCGCGTAACCACTGCCCACTTCGTCTTGTCCGGTGAGCCAATCAGCCCGGTGCAGACTGGCATGGCTGCGGCGGAAGGCGACCAGCAGGCGGACGTAGCGCAGAAGGCCGGCTTGACGGGCGGCCAGTCCCCAGTCGAGCCAGTTCCATTCCTCGTCGTGGCAGTAGGCGTTGTTGTTGCCTCGCTGGGTGCGTCCCATTTCGTCGCCCATGAAAAGCATGGGTACGCCTTGGCTGACGAGAAGGAGGGTCATGGCATTTTTGGCACAGCGCAGCCGCAACTCGTTGATGGTGTGATCATCCGTCGGCCCTTCTGCCCCGCAATTCCACGACCAATTCTCGTTGCTTCCATCCGCATCATTTTCGCCGTTCTCAAGATTACATTTTTTCTCGTAAGTGAACATGTCCTTGAGGGTGAAGCCGTCGTGGCAGGTGATGAAATTGACCGAGGCGGATGGTTTTCGTCCGCTTTCGCGGTAGAGATCCGGAGAGCCCATGATGCGTTGAACCATTTCGCCGACGGAATTGTCATCGCCCCGCAGGAAGCGGCGGGCCGCATCGCGGTATTTGCCGTTCCATTCCATCCAACGTCCGTAACTGGGAAAATTGCCGACTTGGTAAAGGCCGCCGGCGTCCCAGGCTTCGGCGATA
>Ga0247842_10000794_pt1 | contig 59912 bp, 65 predicted proteins | sample LaCruzMarch2015__3_FD_192411 | JGI IMG/M metagenome (GOLD analysis project Ga0247842, IMG submission 192411) | Freshwater microbial communities from meromictic Lake La Cruz, Castile-La Mancha, Spain - LaCruzMarch2015_19m | ecosystem: Environmental > Aquatic > Freshwater > Lake | place: Spain... | reverse complement strand
TTGATTTACCTTATTGTGGAGACAGTACTTGTAACAACGAAGAAACTTGTTCTTCTTGTTCGAGTGATTGTGGTGTTTGCCAAACGTATGGTGGCGGAGGAGGTGGTGGCGGAGGAGTAAGCTCAATACCACTGTCTATATCTAATGAAAAAAACGAATCATTTACCTTTACTCAAGCGGTTGTCAGTTGGTCCACAAACATGGCTGCTACAACTAGAATGGTTTACGACACAGTTTCACATGCAATATTTGGATCAGTACCAAACTATGGTTATGCTTTTTCTACAGTACAAGATCCAAGTCAAACCACTTCTCATGTAGTTACTCTTACGGGGTTAACTTCGGGCAGTACATATTATTGGAGAGCTGTTGCTAGTCAGGCTGGTGGTGGAGAAGTATTAGGAAAAGAATTAATTTTTGTTGCTCCGGCTGTTCAAGGGACAACAACTGTTATAGAAGAACCAGCAGAAAATCCAGTAGAATCACCGGTTGTACAAATTGAAGAAACGATTATTCCGCAGGAAGTCATAGAAACAACTACTGTAGAAGAAATTGTAGAGCCATTAGGGCTAGTAGAACCGGTAGAACCAGAAGTTAATACAGCACTAGTAGAAAATACTCAGACAGAAGAACCTAATTCAAATTTGTTTCTCGCTTCTATCGGAAACTTTGTAACATTGGGAACTGGAAAGATTATTCTTGGTATAATTGTTTTATTGGCAATTGCTTTAATTATTTATTTAGTTTGTTCTTACTTCGTGAAAAAGAAAAAATTAGTTATTAAATAAGTAAAATTAAAAATCTTTAGTTTAAAATCGGGGATAATCCTCGATTTTTAGTTTATTTTTGTGTATAATGTAATAAGATAATAAAAAAATATGATTAAAAAAGAAGATTTATATTATCCGAGCGATGATTTTAAGAAGAAGGCTTGGGTAAATAATGAGAAAATTTACAAAGAAGCTGATAAAAATCCGGTTAAATTTTGGGAAAATTTGGCTAAGGATTTAGTTTGGAAAAAGAAATGGAAAAAAGCGTTTGAACATAAGGCTCCCTATATAAAATGGTTTTTGGAAGGAAAGCTTAATATCACAGAAAGTACTTTAGATCAGAATCTTAAAAAAGATAAGAATAAAGTTGCTTTAATTTGGGAACCCGAACCCGTTGAAGAAGAATCTTTAAAATTAACTTACGAAGAACTTTCAAAAAGAGTTTTTAAATTAGCCAACGGATTGAAAAGATTAGGAGTTAAAAAAGGGGACAGAGTTGGTATTTATATGCCAATGGTTCCTGAAATAATAATTTCAATGTTGGCTTGTGCCAGAATTGGAGCGGTACACAGTGTTGTTTTTTCCGCGTTTTCTCCTCAGTCTTTGAGGGCAAGAATGCAAGATGCGGAAGCTAAGATTTTAATAACAACAGATGGTTATTATAGAAGAGGGCAAGTTATGAGTTTAAAGCAGAATGCGGACGAAGGAGTAAAAGAAACAAAGGTAGAAAGAATGATTATAGTTAAGAGAGCGAAAAATGAAATTGTTTGGAATGCCGAAAGAGATATTTGGTATGACGACTTGGTAAAAAATGAAAAAGATGTCTGTCCGGCAGAAATAATGGATTCTGAAGATCCGATGTTTATTTTATATACTTCAGGTTCTACCGGAAAACCAAAAGGTGTTTTACATACTTGCGGAGGATATGCCGTTCAAACTAAATTTACAGGAAAATTTATATTTGATTTTCATAAAGAAGATGTATTTTGGTGCACTTCTGATCCGGGTTGGATTACGGGTCACACCTATACTATTTATTCTCCTTTAATGAACGGAGTCCCGACTTTGATGTTTGAAGGAGCTCCTGATTTTCCGGCCACAGACAGATGGGCTCAGATTATTGAAAAACATAAGGTAACTATTTTTTATACAGCTCCTACGGCAATAAGAATGTTTGAGAAATATGGTACAGAGATTCTTAAAAAATATGGATTTGGAAATTTACGTCTTTTGGGTTCAGTAGGAGAACCAATAGATGAATCAATTTGGCTTTGGTATTTCGATGAGGTAGGTAAAGGAAGATGTCCCATAGTAGATACCTGGTGGCAGACTGAAACAGGAGGAATACTTATTACTTCTTTGCCTGGGATGGGTCCTTTTAAACCTTCTTTTACGGGAAGGCCGTTTCCCGGAATAAAAACAGATATTTTAGATGACAGTGGAAAAACTTGTAAGCCTGGAGAAGTCGGAAACTTAGTTATATTAAGTCCGTTTTCACCGGGAATATTGAGAGATGTTTATAATAATCCTGAAAAGTATTTGGAGACTTATTGGAGCAAATATGGTAAAGATGTTTATTTTACTTCTGATGGCGCGTACAGAGATGAAGACGGTTTAATAAGAATTATTGGAAGAGTTGATGATGCGATGAAGGTAGCCGGTCACAGAGTTTCAACGGGGGAATTGGAGGCGGCGGTTAACGAACACCTGGAAATAGGTGAGTGCGCTGTAATTGGAATACCGGATCAAATTAAAGGAGAAGTTCCTGTTGTCTTTGCGGTTTACTTAGGAACAAGAGTAGCTGAAGATATTAAAAAAGAGATTGTTGATTTTATCAGAAAAAATATAGGGCCAATAGCTTTACCGAAACAAATATATTTGGTTCCTGATTTGCCTAAAACAAGATCGGGTAAGATTATGAGAAGAATTTTAAGAAAATTATTTACCGGAGAAGATTTGGGGGATCTGTCGACTTTAGCCAATCCGGAAAGTATTGATAATCTTAAAGAAATAATTAATAAAAAATGAAAAAGAAAATTCCAATAGAGGTATCAGCAAGACATATTCATATATGTCAAAAAGACTTGGAAGTGCTTTTTGGTAAAGGATATAAATTAAAAAAACTGAGAGATCTTTTTCAGCCGGGCGATTTTGCTGCAAAAGAAATTTTAGAAGTTAAAACGAGTCCTGAAAAAAGTTTGAATTTGAGGATAGTCGGACCTATTCGGAAAGAAACTCAAATTGAACTGTCTAAAACAGATGCAATTTTGTTGGGAATAAATGCTCCTATCAGAAACTCAGATGATGTAAAAGGTACACCAGGTGCAACCTTAATAGGTCCAAAAGGGAATATTAAGATAAAACAAGGAGTAATTAATGCTTGGAGGCATATTCATTGTAATTTAAAAGAAGCTAAAGAACTTGGTTTAAAAGATAAAATGTTGGTTTCGGTTAAAGTAATAGGTAGGGGTTCTATAACTTTTCATAATGTTTTAATTCGAGTGGAAGAAAAATCATTGATTTGTCTGCATTTAGATACGGACGAAGGGAATGCGGCTAATATCACCGGAAAAGGGGAAGGTGAAATATTAATATGATTTTAGTTATAAATTGTGGTTCACAATCGATAAAGTATAAGCTTTTTAAAAAAAATTTCCAATTAATAAAAGATGGTAGAATAACGATAGAAAACAAAAAAGAATACGCTAAGATTTTAGAAAATGAATTAAGGAAGTTAGCTAATTATGCAGATAAAATTGAAAAAGTTTGTCATCGCTTTGTTCATGGCGGTGAAAAATTCAGGGAACCGATTAGAGTCAGTAAAGAAATATTAAAAGAGCTGGAAAAATACAATAAACTGGCCCCTCTTCACAATCCTTACAATATTTTAGGCATCAAAGCCAGTTTAAAGATTTTTGCGAAAGCTAGACAGATTGTAGTTTTTGATACAGGTTTTTATAAAAACCTTCCTGCAAAAACCGCTGTTTATCCTTTACCAGAACAATTAAGAAAGAAGTATGGTTTTAGACGTTTCGGCTTTCACGGTATATCCCATGAATATGTCGCTATGGAAGGAGCGCAAAAAATCGGTCGGTCTTTTAAAAAATTAAATATTATTACTTGTCATTTAGGAGGAGGAGCTTCCATAACCTGCATTAAATCAGGAAGGGTTATAGATACTTCTATGGGATTTACTCCTTTGGAGGGACTAGTAATGATGACAAGAAGTGGTGATATTGATCCGGGTATTCTGCTTTTACTGGGAAAAGAACTTTCTTTTAAAAAACTGGATGAAGTTTTGAATAATTCATCAGGAATTAAGGGAATTTCCGGTTTTTCTGAAATGAAGGATGTTTTAAAAGCAATAAAGAAAGGGGATAAAAATGCTAAATTAGCCTTGGATATATTTGTTTATCGTATTCAAAAATATATAGGTTCTTATTTTGCCGTATTAGGAAAATGTGATTTATTGGTTTTTACCGGAGCCATCGGGGAAGGTTCTCAAAAAATAAGAAGAATGGTTTTACAGGGATTAAATATTTTAAAAAATACAAAGATATTAGCTATTAAAACGGATGAAGAGCTGATGATAGCTAAAAAATCAAAAAATTTATAAATTTAATAAAGAAAATAAAAAATAAATTATTAATTAAATGAATTTATTTCAAAATACAAAAACTAATTGGAAATATATTATATTTATATCTTTATTTGCTGTTATTTTCAGTGCAGGAGCTTTGGTGTATCAATATTGGTGGCTACCAAAAGAAGAAGCGAATATGTTCCAAGTGCAAAAAGTTCAATATAAAGAGGATGAGATTGCAGAGTGGAAAATTTACCGCAATGAGCAATTAGGATTTGAAATAAGCTATCCGTCAGACTGGGTAATTTTTGGCACTGAAGAAGAGAAGGACTCATATGGTGGATATAAATATTTTTATGTAAAATTTGGAGACGAGAAAGAGGTGGAAATAAACAAAGAAAGGCAGGCAGGAGAGATTAAGTGTGCTGTAACGGCGGGAATATCTAATAATGTAGATAATTTAACTGTTTCAGATTGGGCTATTAAGAAGTGGGGTAATCCTGAAGACTTGGAATTGGGTAAAATAGAGAATATAAAAATAAATAATTTAGAAGGGATAAAGTATGAATTTATGAGTATGGGATTGGAGACAAATATTTTATTTTCTAAAAATGATAAAATAATAAATATAACAACTACATTCGGTGATTGTGAAGATTTACCTGTTATTTTTGATCAAATGCTTTCTACTTTAAAAATTATTAATTAAAAAATATGGATAAATCTAAAAAATTAGTCTTAAAGTTTTCTGAATTATCTAGAAAAGATTTAGCTTTAGTTGGCGGAAAAAACGCTTCTTTGGGGGAAATGTTTTTAACTCTTGGTAAAAAGGGGATAAGCGTTCCTGACGGTTTTGCAACGACAAGCCATGCTTATTGGTATTTTTTAGAGAAAAACGGTATTTTACCTGAGCTTAAAAGAATATTTAAAGAGTTAGATACAAAAGACGTTAATTCTTTGAAAAAAGTCAGCGAAGAAGCAAGAAATTTAATTTTAAAATCAAAATTTCCGGAAGATTTAGAAAAAGAGATAGTGGAATCATATAAAGAATTATCAAAAAAATATGACGAGAAATATACCGATGTAGCGGCCAGAAGTTCGGCAACAGCGGAAGATTTGCCGTCAGCTTCATTTGCCGGTCAGCATGAAACATATTTGAACCTTAGAGGAGAAAAAGAAGTGTTGCAGGGGGTTAAAAAATGTATAGCTTCTTTATTTATGGATAGGGCTATTTCTTACAGAGAAGAAAAAGGATTTAATCATTTTAAAATTGCTTTGTCTGTTGGAGTTATGAAAATGGTGAGATCGGACTTGGGGTCTTCAGGAGTAATATTTACTTTAGATACAGAGACCGGATTTAAAGAAGTAGTTTTAATTAACGGTTCCTGGGGCTTGGGGGAAATGGTGGTAAAGGGTAAAGTTGTGCCTGATGAATTTTTTGTTTTTAAAACAACTCTTAAAGAAGGATTTAAACCTGTAATTTCAAAAACTTTAGGGACTAAGAAGGTAAAGCTTATTTATGGCGGAGAAACAACGAAAGAAATGCCGGTTTCTAAAGCAGATAGAGATAAGCTTGTTATAAACAACGAAGAGATTTTACAGTTGGCCAAATGGGCCTGCGATATCGAAGAACATTATAAGCAACCTATGGATATTGAATGGGCAAAAGACGGTAAAACAGGGAAATTATTTATTGTTCAGGCAAGGCCGGAAACAATTCATACAGCAAAAATTAATCAAAGTTATACTCATTATATTTTAAAAGAAAAAGGAAAACTTCTTCTGGAAGGGCAGGCGATTGGTTCAAAAATAGCTGTCGGTGAGGCAAAAATTATTCCTAATGTTTCTGAAATTAAAAATTTTAAACCGGGAGAGATTTTGGTGACTAAAATGACTGATCCGGATTGGACCAGTATTATGAAGCAGGCCAAAGCCATAATTACCGAAGAAGGGTCTCGCGTTTGTCATGCTGCGATAATTAGTCGGGAATTAGGCATTCCTTGTATTGTTGGGGTGAATCAGGCTACAAAGATTTTAAAGGCAGGGCAGGATATTACCGTTGATTGTTCTTTAGGACAGAAAGGTTTTATTTTTGCCGGACAATTGGAATTTGAAATTAAAAAGTATAATTTAAAGAAGATTCCGAAAACTAAAACAAAAATAATGATGAATGTCGGCCAGCCGGATTCCGCTTTTCAGAATTCATTTTTACCTAATTCAGGAGTGGGGTTGGCCAGAGAAGAATTTATTATTGCTTCTGATATTCGTATTCATCCTCTGGCTTTATATAATTTTAATAAATTAAAAAATAAAGTTTTAAAAAATAAAATTGAAGAGATTACGGTGGGATATAAAGATAAGAGAGAATATTTCATATCTAAGTTGGCAGAAGGAGTTGGGAAGATAGGAGCAGCTTTTTATCCAAAACCTGTAATCGTTAGATTCTCTGATTTTAAAACTAACGAGTATGCTCAGTTGTTGGGCGGAGATCTTTTTGAACCGAAAGAATCAAATCCGATGTTGGGCTGGAGAGGAGCTTCGAGATATTATGACGAGAAATTTAAACCGGCTTTTAAAATGGAGTGTGAAGCGATAAAGAAAGTAAGAAATGTTTTTGGTTTGAAAAATATTAAGCTGATGATTCCTTTTTGTCGAACAACAGAAGAAGGAGAAAAGGTTTTAAAAATAATGAAGGAATACGGTTTAGAAAAAGGAAAAGATGGTTTGGAGGTTTACGTTATGTGCGAGATTCCTTCGAATGTAATATTGATTAAAGATTTTTTAAAAATATTTGACGGTATGTCTATTGGTAGCAACGATCTTACTCAATTAGTTTTGGGCTTAGATAGGGATTCTGCTTTGGTGGCTACTGTTGGGGATGAAAGAAATGAAGCGGTAAAAGAAATGATTTCTAAAGTAATTAAAAATTGCAAGGAAATGAAAAAATATTGCGGTATATGTGGCGAAGGGCCAAGTTCTTTTTCGGAATTCGCAGAATTTTTAGTGGAAGAGGGGATTGAGTCAATATCTTTAAATCCTGACACGGTCATTAAAACAACATTATCAATAGCTAATAAAGAAAAAAAATAATATGTTTGATGTAATAACTTTTGGTTCAGCTTCTCAGGATATTTTTATAAAATCAAAGAAATTTCTGCCGGTTTTAAGTAAGACGTTAGCTACCGGAAAAGGGATTTATCTTGAATACGGTTCAAAAATTGAAGCAGAAGACATTGTTTTTTCTTCGGGTGGAGGAGGAACAAATAGCGCGGCTGTTTTGGCGAAACTAGGTTTTAAAGTTTCTTATTGCGGTATGGTCGGGAATGATTGCTTTGGTAATATAATGATAAAAGAATTGGATAAATTTAAGATTAATACTGATTTTGTAAAAAGAACCGGAGAAAAGCCGACGAACATATCTGTTTTCCTAACTTATCCTGGAAAAGACAGAACGGTATTGGTTTATCGTGGAGCTTCAGATATTCTTTCTAAAAAAGATATTCCTTGGCAGAAGATTAAAAATGCGAAGTGGTTTTATCTTGGTCCTTTCGCGGGTAAACTAGCAAACTTAACGGAAGAGTTGGTAAATTTTGCCAAGAAAAATAATATTAAAGTGGCTTTAAACCCAGGATATAATCAGCTGACTTTACCTCAGCCGGTTTTGAAAAGAATATTGAGTAAAGTTGATGTTTTAATTTTAAACAAAGAAGAAGCTTCTCTTCTTTGTAAAATTCCTTGTAAAAAAGAAAAGGAGATATTTAGAAAACTTGATAAATTAGTTTCGGGAATTTGTATAATGACAAAAGGAGGGGGAGGTGTGGTTGTTTCTGATGGAATGTATTTATATCGTGCAAGTTCTTTAGTATCAAAGGTTGTTGATAAAACAGGAGCCGGAGATACTTTTGGATCTAGCTTCGTAGCAGGGATAATGGAGAGAAACGACATAACTTACGCTATACAGCTGGGAATGGCTAATTCCGCCTATAATATCGCTAAATTTGGGGCTAAAGAGGGTATATTGAGAAAGGGGCAGCCTTGGCCGAAAGTCAAAGTTTTAAAAGAATTATGCTCTGGCGGGAAATGCCAGATTAAAGTATGAACATCAGAGATTATTTTAAAAAAGCCCAAAAAGAAAAATGGGCGATAGGTCAGTTTAATATTTCAAACCTTGAAACGTTAAGGGCTATAGTTAAAGCTGCTCAAAATTTGAAAAGTCCGATTATCATAGGTACTTCCGAAGGAGAAAGTAAATTTATAGGCTTAAGAGAGGCTGTGGCTTTAGTCGCTTCTTTCAGGAAGGAATATGAGCTTCCCATTTTTCTTAATCTTGACCACGGGAAGGATTTCGACTATATTAAAGAGGTTATCGACTTGGGGTACGATGCTGTCCATTTTGACGGTTCAAAGTTAACCCTGGAGGAGAATATAAAGATAACTAAGAAAGTGGTGGAATACGGTCACGAAAAGAAAGTTTTTATTGAAGGAGAAGTCGGTTTCATAAAAGGAGCTTCTGAAATATTGAAAGAGATTCCTGAGATGAAAGAAGAAGATTTGACTAGTCCGGAAGAAGCCCTTAAATTTATAAGAGAAACAGGCGTAGACAGTTTAGCGATAAACGTAGGAACATTTCATGGTATGGGGGTTTCAGGGAGAGATCCTAATATTAACCTTGAAAGATTAAAAGAGATAAAAGATAAAGTAGGAGAAGAAGTATTTCTGGTTTTGCATGGGGGGTCAGGTACTCAGGAAGAAGATATCAGAAAAGCGATAGAATTGGGAATTGTTAAAATAAATATTAATACAGAGTTAAGAGTGGCCTTTACAAATGCTTTAGGGAAAAGTATGAAAGATAAACCGGAAGAGATAACTCCTTATAAATATCTTTCAGAAGCTATAATAGCTGTTCAAAAAACAGTCGAGGGAAAAATTAAATTATTTGATTCAGTTAATAAAATTTAAATTATGTTAATACTCGCAGCAAAAATTAGAAAAGACATTGGAAAGAAGGCAAAATTTTTAGAAGAAAAGGGTTTAATCCCCGCAGTTTTGTATGGTTCGAAGACAAAAAATACGGTGATTGAAATCAGTTCAAAAGATTTTGAGAAAATTTATCGGGAAGCCGGTGAAAGTTCTTTGGTTAATTTGGATGTTGAAGGAAAAAAGTTTCCGGTTCTAATACACGAAGTTCAGAAAAATCCTATAACAGAAAGATTTATTCATGTTGATTTTTTCCAACCGGATTTAGATGTTGAAATCGTTGCAAAGGTTCCTTTGATTTATGAAGGGTTGCCTCCTGCCGTAAAAGATTTAGGCGGAACATTTATTAAGAATCTTTCCGAATTAGATGTAAAAGCTTTACCTCAGAATCTTCCTCATGAAATAAGGGTGGATATTTCAGGTCTTATAACTTTCGATGATAATATTTTGGTCAAAGATTTAAAATTACCCGATGGAGTTAAGGTTTTGAAAGAAAAGGAATTGATTTTGGCTTTTGTCGCTCCTCTTAAAAATATTGAGGAGGAATTAGTTAAACCTGTTGAAGAAAACGTGGAGGGAGTAGAAAAGGTTGAGAAACCTAAAAAAGATAAGGTAGAAGATATAGAACCTCAAAAAGGAGAAAAAGCATAAGGTTATTATGAAATCTTTTTCTAGTTTAAAATTAGGCTTCCTAATTTCTTTAACTTTTGTTTTTGCTTTCGTTTTTATTTCAAATCTCGCTTTTTTCGGAGAAAAGGCGGGGTTTTTTGTTTTAGCTCAAAGCGATCAGGCGACGTCCAGCACTTTGGCAGATGAGACAGATTCTTCCACTGATGAATCGGCTGCTGAATATGAAAGAGCATTATTAGAGGAAGAGTTAAAAAAACTGGAAGAACAGATTACTAAATATGAAGGGGATATAACCAAAACTCAGCAAGAGAAAAAAACTCTTCAAAATCAGGTGAATATTTTAAAAACCAAAATCAATAAGTTAAATCTTCAAATTCAACAAAGTAATGTAATGATAAAAGATGTCGGCTTACAGATAAAAGATACTGAAAAATCAATTGAAAAGACATCTGTAAAAATAGAAGATTACAAAGTTCAATTAGGTGATATTTTGAGAAGTATTTATGAACAAAACCAGAAATCTTTGATAGAAGTTTTATTTTCTGAAAAAACTATTTCTGATTTTTTTGATAACTTGGTTAATCTGGAAATTTTAAATTCTAAAAATCAGGATTTATTAAAAGAAATTAAAAATTTAAAGATTTCTTTGGAAGATCAGAGTGCATCTTTAGATGATGAAAAGTCAGATTGGGAAAAGATTTTGAATATGCAAAAACTTCAAGTACAGGATAGTGCTTCTACTAAAAAGGAGGTAGATGTTCTTTTAGAAAAAACTAAAGGGAAAGAATCGGAATATCAGAAGTTGTTGGCTGAAACTAAAAAAAAGGCGGAGGAAATACGTTCTAGAATTTTTGAAATAGTCGGTGTGTCTAAAGCTCCAACCTTCGGAGAAGCCTTGGATATTGCCAAATCTGTTTCCGGACTTACAGGTATCAGACCAGCTCTTTTACTTGCCGTTTTAACTCAAGAGTCAAATGTCGGAAAAAATGTTGGTCAGTGTTATTTGAAAGATACTAAAACGGGAGCCGGTGTAAATATTAAGTCAGGGGCGACAGTTAAAAATGTAATGAAACCAATGGGGTTAACTGGTAGAAGAGGAGATATAGATGATTTTTTGGCTATAACAAAAGAATTAGGCAGAGATCCTTTTGCAACGGCGGTTTCTTGTCCTATTGCCAGTGTCGGAGGATACGGCGGAGCAATGGGACCGGCTCAATTTATTCCCACAACTTGGTCGGCTTACGCCGGAAAAGTTAAAGAAATTACGGGGAAATCAGCTGACCCTTGGGATATTAGAGATTCTTTCTTGGCGGCTGCGCTTTATTTAAAAAAATATGGGGCGGATTCTCAAAAATATAACGATGAATGGAGAGCTGCTTTAATTTATTTTTCCGGTTCAACAAACACAAAATATCGCTTTTATGGCGATTCGGTTTTGAGTATTGCTAAAAAATATGAGCAAGATATTAAAGATCTTGAAAGCGGAGCTTTATCCAATAAAAGTAATTAATTAATGTCTGAGTTTTGGATATCAGATATTATTTCTTCTAAGTCTCCGTTTAATATTTTTTCCAGATTGTGCCAGCTTTTTTTAACACGATGATCGGTTATCCGATCTTGAGGGAAATTATAGGTTCTTATCTTTTCAGCCCTTTTTGCTCCGCCAATCTGGGTTTTTCTGTTTCCTGATGTTTTTAATTCCTCTTCTTTTAATTTTTTTTCTAAAATACGTGCTTCTAAAATTGCTAAGGCGTTTTCTCTGTTTTGAAGCATATTTCTTTGGCTTTGAGAGGCGACAACCATTCCTGTCGGTATGTGGGTTATTCTTACGGCAGTCATTCTTTTGTTTACATATTGGCCGCCCGGTCCCGAAGAATGATAGGTATCAACTTTTAAATCTTCGGGTCTTATTTTAATCTCTGTTTTTTTCGGTTTAGATAAAACGGCGACTGAAGCTGTGGAAGTGTGAATTCTGCCGTTTTTTTCAGTGGTAGGGATTCTTTGAACTCTATGGACGCCGCCCTCGTATTTTATTTTTGAAAAAACGTCGTTGCCTTTTAATTCAAAAATTATTTCTTTAAGACCTGAAAGGTCGGAAGGTCTGGAGTCAAGAACTTTTTGCTGCCATCCTTTAATTTGAGCGTATCTGCTGTACATATTAAACAAATCCCCAGCAAATAGAGCTGCTTCCTGACCACCCGTTCCTGCCCTTATTTCAATAATTGCCGCTTGGGAACTTGAAGAAGTTTGGTTTATTTTGAAGAAATTTTCCATTTCTTTTATCAGCCATTTTTCTTTTTCCTGGAATTGGATAATTTCCATTTCTGCCAGAGATGTTAAGTCGGGGCTTTCGTTAGCTGAAATCATTGCTTTGTTCTCTTCAATATTGTTTTTAATCTTTTCTATTTCTCTGTCTTTCTCTATTATTTTTTCCAAAAAATTCTTTTTTTTAGACAACTCTTCAAGCTTTTCGAAATTTGAAATCAACTCAGGATCACTGAGTTGATTTAAGATATAGTCATATTCTTTTTTGATTGATCCAATATCAATCATTTTTACCTCTTCTTTTTAGAATCTTGTTTTTTTGCCAATCTTTTTCTGAATTTTTGAACCTGACCCATAGTATCAACTGCTTTTTCTTTTCCTGTGTAAAAAGGATGACACTTTGAACAGACCTCAACTTCAATAGATTCTTTAGTTGAGCCAACGGTAAAAGTATTCCCGCAAGCGCATCGAACTCTTGCGTCGGGAAAATATGTTGGATGTATATTCTTTTTCATAATGTTTTGAGTGCCCGCCCGTATCATTTTAAAGGTATTTGTGCGGGGAAATTCTTTTTATTATAAGTTTAAGTACTTTTCATCTTATCTAAGAAGAGCTAAAAAGTCAACCTCACTTGTCTTGATTTCAAAGTTATGCTATATATAAAAATATGTCAGAAACAGAGAAAAAAACAAAAGGAAAGGATTTTAATATTAATGTTGAAGAAATGGCAATGGCAGGTTTGCATTTTGGCCACAGAACTTCAAATATAAATCCTAAAATAAAACAATATATTTTCGGCGAAAGGAATACGATTCATATTTTTGATTTGGAAAAGACGGCAGAAAAAATGAAAGAAGCTTTAAAGTTTATCAGAGAGTTGGCTTCTGAAAATAAAGTTCTTTTGATTGTCGGAACAAAAATTCAAGTTAAAAGTATGGTTGAAGAGTTAGCCAAAGCTTGTGATTTACCGTACGTTAACGAAAGATGGCTCGGAGGTACTTTTACTAATTTTGATACTATTTCAAAAAGAATAGAATATTTTAAGAGTTTGGAGAAAAAAAGGAAAGAAGGAGAGTTGGATAAATATACCAAAAAAGAAAGAGCTAAAATAGATAAGATTTTGCAAGTTTTAGAGAGAAAAATAGGAGGAATAAGGAATTTAACCAAACTTCCTGATGCTATATTAATTTTGGATATGAAAAAGGATCTTTTAGCTGTGAAAGAAGCCAGAATGAAAGGAATTAAAATAATAGGTATTGCTGATACAAATGTAGATCCGGATTTGGCAGATTATCCTATTCCAGCTAATGACGACGCTATTTCTTCTGTAAAATATATTTTAAGTAAAGTAAAAGAAGCTATATCGAAATAAAATGGTTTCAATTGATCAGGTTAAAAAATTAAGAGAAGAAACAGAAGTTTCAATAGGGGAATGCAGAAAGGCTTTGCTTGAGGCAAATGGAGATTTTGAAAAAGCTAAAGAAGTTTTGAAAAAAATGGGAAAAGAATTGGCGGATAAGAAAGGTAATCGAAATGCAAGTCAGGGTATAATAGACAGCTATATTCATCTTAATAAAAAAATAGGAGTTCTTCTTGAATTAAACTGTGAAACTGATTTTGTTGCTAAATCCTCAGATTTTAAAAATTTAGCTCACGAAATTTGTTTACAAATAGCCGCATTCTCAGATGAAACACCTCTTTTGGAGCAACCTTGGATAAAGGATCCTTCAAAAACCGTAAAAGATTTAGTCGATGAATGTGTCGCTAAATTAAGAGAAAACATCGTAGTTAAGAGAAGTGTAAAATATGAGCTTTAATTTAATAGCAATCATTATTTCTCTATTAAGTTTCACCGGTGTATTGGTTATTGTTTTACGCAAAATACCGGTTTTACTTTCTTTACCTAATGTTTTACCGGCGGAAGCCGAAAATAAGTTTTTGACGAAGCTGAAAGAAAAAGCGAAATATTATAATCCTCTTAAAAACTTTTCTTACGAAACATTTTTACATATATTGATATTAAAGATGAGGATTTTGACTTTAAAAACAGAGAATAAAACTTTCAAATGGCTTCAGCATCTGAAGAAAAAACAGCAGGAAAAAAAACTTGGCGTAGATAATTATTGGGAAGAGGTGAAAAAACCTGCCAATTATAAAAACCTGCCGAAGTAGCTTAATGGCAGAGCAGCGTATAATTTGCCCCTTTAGCTTAGTGGTAAAGCAACGGTTTTGTAAACCGTAGACGTCAGTTCGATTCTGACAAGAGGCTCTTTTAGTTTATAATGAGCCAATGGTTTATAATTTTTATAATTCCAAAGGATATAGAGAAAAACAGAGCAGGATAACGAAATTAAGTTGGAAGAAAGGTCTTTTTGATTTTCGTCGTAAAAGAGAAAAAAGGAGATGTGCACGAAAAGGTTGTAATCAAATTTTTGAAGTTGTTTTTTCTAATCCAAAAATTTATTGTAGCCAAAATTGTGCAACTCGGGTTAATAACGAGAAAAGAGAACCTCCTTCTCTTGAAACTAGATTAAAAGTGGCAAAAACATTAAAAGGAAGAAAAAGCCCATTTAAAGGAATTATAAAAGTGCCTAGATTAAAAACCGTATGTACTAATCCTAAATGTGGGAAGATATTCTTAAGAGAGCCGTGGGTAAGCAGAAAATTTTGTAGTAATAAATGCGCGATGAAAGTAATAGGAGGAGAACCTACTTCACCAAAAGCATCTAGAGGAAAAGCAGGTACTCGAAAAGATATTAGTAAGATAATCTATTTTTATAGCCGTTGGGAAGCGAATGTTGCGCGTTTATTTAATTATTTAGGTATTAAATGGCAATATCAACCAAGAGTATTTGATTTAGTTTCACAAAATTATACCCCAGATTTTTATTTACCAAATCATAATGTTTATATCGAAGTTAAGAATTTTCTTTGGAAATATTCTAAAATAAGAGATAATAAATTCAGAAAACTTTACCCAGATATGAATTTAATTTTACTTTTAAAGAAAGATTATTTAGAACTTGAGAATAAATATTCTCGTTTTATAAGAAATTGGGAATATAAAAATAGTCCATTTTTAAGTGATAATAAAATGGCATGAGGAGGTTTTATGTTTAAATCAGTAACACCTAAAGAGATTGAAGAAGTAATTGAAGGTGCGGCAGATAATCTTCGTAGTGAAGAATCTGAAAGACGTGAGGCGAATTCAAGACGATCGGAAGAGCCAGGCATCACAGCAGATTTTTAATTTCATAAGCAAAGGAGATAATCAAGCTATGGAATGGTTTAGTCGGTTATCTAGAGAGATTATTAGGCGCTTAGCTCTTTTTGCAAAAAAATACCCTAATCTCGATATTATTTTAATCGGTCTGGGTACTATTTTTCTCTTAGTGGGTGTAGTTAATGCTTTTCTTGTCGGCTTCAGTCTTCTTTCTGAGAGATATGTAATTCCATGGTTTGTGACCTCTCTTTTAGCAAATTTTCTTGGAGTATTATTTATGGTTATCAAACGGGCCTCTAACTGAAAGAGGCTTTTTATTTTTCTTAGAGGTTTGAATTTTTGTTGAGGTCTAATTTAAAAAATTTATTTATATTAAAAAACGCCACTTATTTAAGCGGCGTGTTTGTTTTTTTATAAAGAGATTAGAATTTTATTTCTTTCTTTGCTTTTTCACTTAGAGCCGCGAGGCCGGCGAGTAAGGTAATCTGTTGGGCAGCAGTGTCTACATTATGACAGCTGAATTTATAGCCCTCTTTTTCTTTCATATACCAATCTGAAGGATGAATTCCGCAAGCTTGGCCTGGGCAGTCTGCGACTAAGCCACCGCCTTGGTTTCCAATATAGGCTTTGAAGCTGTATTTATCGAAAAGTCTTAATTCGCTAAAAAGAGACATGTAAGTACTCTTCATTGCTTGGGACATTTCGGGGACAGAAGTATCTTGTCCTTGATAAAGGGACCGTAACCATTTTACCAACGGAACGCTGAATTCTCCGCTTAAGGAACCGCCGTGCGTACAGGCATCAGTCATAGTTTCTATCGTCATTAATTGAGGGAAAGGGGCGGAAGTTTCTTTGTTCGGATAATTGGAAAAACTGAAGAAAAAAGTAAAGGTTGCTGAAACGGCATGGGCTGCTTTCCAATCATGAAGATATTCCTTACCGGTTCCACCGCAGTGAAGACATCCTCTTTTTTCCTGGAAAAATTCTTTTGCCATAAGATCTTTCCCTGTACCCTTGCAGTCTTTGCAGGGATTGTCGGTTTTTATTTTAATTTTCGGTATTGGGATTAAATATTCAAAAAAATCGTTTTTCACTTCTCCCAAATTTTTAAAAATACCTTCACTAAATCCGAAATCTTTTTTAAGATCTCCGAAGAAATTTTGAAACTTGAATTTTCCCATTAAAGATTTAATCATCCAGTGTTCTGAAGTAATAATTGGAACCGTTTCAACAAAATCACGATGTATACGTAAAATAATAGCTGTTTTTTCCTTGTCCCAAGATAATTCATACCAGCAGGGGATGTTTTCTCTGATAAGCCATTTGAAATCTTTCACGATTTTTCTCCTTTTTAATTTTTAATTTGCTGATAATAGATAGTTTCTTTTACCATAAAATAAGAATTTTGCAAGAGACAGGGGATTGAGCTTTTTGTTGATATTTTATGTTGAGATATAACCTTAAAAGTTTACTTACGGGGCTTGACAAGGATTTGTAAAAAAGTAGAATGGACTCTATAGAGACTATGGCAAAAAAGAAAGCAAAAAAGAAAAAATGCGGTTGCGGATGTTAGTGGAATAGGATTGTAAAGTAATTTTTGCAAAATCAGGATGTCTCCCTGGTTTTTTGTCTGTTTTAAAAGGGAAAGAACATTGAAAAATTAATAAGTTAATTGATTAGAGCCCTTCGGCAAGTTTGCAATAATTATGCATTCTGTCGAAGTTATTAGTATTTTAGAGTTGCTCCGATTTTGCGAATTATAAATTCGTAATATCGAAGTTAAATTCGATATTTTTTTGAGAGTTTGATCCTGGCTCAGGATGAACGCTGGCGGTGTGGATAAGGCATGCAAGTCAAGGGGGTCCGCAAGGACAACCGGCAAACGAGTTAGTAACACGTAGATTACCAACCCTATTCATGGGCATAGCCTGCCGAAAGGTAGGATAATTCCCAATGGTCCCGTAAGGGTAAAGACGCAAGTCGGAATAGGATGGGTCTGCGGCCTATCAGCTAGTTGGTGGGGTAAAGGCCTACCAAGGCGATGACGGGTAGGGGGGATGAGAGTCTGACCCCCAACGGGGAAACTGCGACACGGTTCCCACTCCTACGGGAGGCAGCAGTCGAGAATATTCGTCAATGGGCGAAAGCCTGAACGAGCGACACCGCGTGTAGGAAGACGGTCTTCGGATTGTAAACTACTTTTCTAGGGGATGAATCTTCGGATGACAGTACCCTAGGAATAAGGAGGTCCTAACTCTGTGCCAGCAGGAGCGGTAATACAGAGCCTCCAAGCGTTATCCGGATTTATTGGGCGTAAAGGGTCCGTAGGTGTCTTGCCAAGTTTTCTGTTAAATTTCCAGAGCTCAACTTTGGAACTGCAGAAAAAACTGGCGAGATTGAGGGCACTAGGAGTTGAAGGAACGGTCGGTGTAGGGGTGAAATCCGTTGATATCGACCGGAACACCAAAAGCGAAGGCATTCAACTAAGGTGGCCCTGACGCTGAGGGACGAAAGCGTGGGGAGCAAAAAGGATTAGATACCCTTGTAGTCCACGCCCTAAACATTGAACACTAGCTATCTGAAGTGTCGACCCTTCGGGTGGCGAAGCTTACGCGTTAAGTGTTCCGCCTGGGAAGTACGGCCGCAAGGCTAAAACTCAAAGGAATAGACGGGGACTCACACAAGCGGTGGATCATGTGGCTCAATTCGACAACAAACGAGGAACCTTACCAGGGCTTGACAGACTAGTGAAACTCTGATGAAAGTCGGAGCTTCTCACAAGGACACTAGTCCAGGTGCTGCATGGTTGTCGTCAGCTCGTACTTTGAAGCGTACGCTTAAGTGCGGTAACGAGCGCAACCCTCATTACTTGTTTTATTTATCAAGTGAAACTGCCTAAGATGATTAGGAGGAAGGTGAGGATGACGCCAAATCAGCATGGCCCTTTGATGCCCTGGGCTGCACACATGATACAATGGGGCCGACAATGGGTTGCTAAAGCGCAAGCTGGAGCTAATCCCATCAAACGGTCTCTCAGTTCAGATTGAGGTCTGAAACTCGACCTCATGAAGCTGGAATCGCTAGTAATCGCCAATCAGCTATGTGGCGATGAATACGTTCCTGAGTCTTGTACTCACCGCCGATTAACTGCGCCCGGCAATTTAGTTAGCTATCAGGTGAAAATCCTGCCAGAATATCCGAATATTCTGTAGCCAAAAAAACATTTAGCAGTCCATCTTTCGTAAGAGAGCTGGATGAAGGGCTTGAGGCAAAAGACAGCCTATGATAAAATCTCTTTAGACGACCGCAGCGGGTGGTTTGCGGGAAGTCAGAAAAATAAAGACGTAGGATGTAAGAAAAAGTTAACTAGGTAACCCGGGGAGATCCTAAAAGGAATGAGATGATTGCCTTTTAGGAAGTCAGCTGAAGTCATAGTACTTGGCAGATAAATTTTATTTGTCAGGGAAGGACCAAACCTTATATGTTATCTGTAGATTATATTGTCGGTTTAACCGACGGGGAAGGAAGTTTTACTGTTTATATTCGTCCTCCGGACGAAAAATATAATGCAAAAAATTACAGAATAGAATGTCATTATTACATTAAGCTAAGAGAGGATGATTTGCCTCTTTTAAAGAAAGTAAAACGATTTTTTCCTTTCGGCAGAATCTCTTTTCAAAGAGATAGTAGACCCAATCATAGAAATTGTTACAGATTTGAAGTAACGAATCTTAAACAATTAAAAGAAGTGATTGTTCCGTTTTTCAAACAGCATCCTTTACAAAGCAAGAGGATCAAAGATTTTAATCTTTTTTGTAAGATTATTGGAGCGGTTTGTAAAAAGGATCATCTGAATAAGATCGGTTTAGAAAGAATCCGACAATGGAAATCTCAAATGCATATATAGGACTCGCTGATTACGAGAAATTCGTCCGATCAGTGGGAACGGCATCTACTAATCTTAAGTATCCAATCCGTCACGTTAAACGAGTTGGGAACAGCCGAAGTGCCCCTTTTCGGGGACCTAAGTTGGGCTCAATGAGAGGAACGAAGTCGTAACAAGGCACGGCTAGGGGAACCTGGTCGTGGAACAATAAATTTTTATTTTTTTAGTCGACTAAGGTTGAAGGTTGAGAATTCTATCTTCAACCGTAAGGTACTGATCGAACACCTCCAAAGATCGATCCGGAGCAACTCTAAAATACTAATCTTTAAAACAAAGGCCCATTAAGGGTTTTTTGTTTTGGATTGACAAGTTTTATAAGCGTGCTATAATCATAATTGCGGAAATATTAATATTTCGTAGCTTAAGCTAATGGTGCGAAAAAGCGACCTCGAAAGCGGGGTGATATAAATATAAAAATAAGCTAGTCGCACCGTTAAAGTACCTTTCAGGCTTTTTGCCTTTATATATCGGCGGAGAGCGATACCGCGGGTTGACGATAAAATCGTTGACAGTAATGCTCCATATAAGGAGTTAAGGATCGCATCTCCGCCGGCCAGGAGATTATGACCTCGTTGGTTTACCAACGGGGTCTTACTATTTTTAAATATTGTTTTCTATTTTAATTTTTGATATCATTCAATATATGCCAATTCCAAAGAAACTGATTAATTTTTTAGATAAATCAAAAGTTAAATACGAGATTTTAAAACATAAAACTGTTTATACTGCTTTTGATAAAGCTAAAACTTTAAGAGTCAAAGAAAATATTATCGGGAAAACTTTAGTGGTTAAAATAGATAAAAATTACGCTTTAGTTTTAGTTCCGGCTAATAAAAACTTAGATAAAGATAAATTAAAAAAAATAGTTAAAGTAAAAAGCATAGATTTTGTTAAAGAGGCTTGGATGAAAAAAAATATCAAAGGGGCGAAGATAGGAGCTGTTCCTCCTTTTGGAATTTTATGGAAATTACCGATTTTTGCCGACAAAACTTTGTTACTCCAGCCCAAAATTATTGTTAACAGTGGAGACCATAATTATTCTTTAAAATTACTTTCTTCGGTTTTTAAAAAATTGATACCGGATTTGGTTTTAGGCCAGTTATCAAAATCTAAATGAGTTATTATAAGATTTCTTCTAAATTTGTTGAAAAAGCGGCTGAAAAAATGTGTTTAGACTGTGAAGGTTTTGTTAAAAAAGATTCAAAAATACTTGATTTCGGGTGCGGTTCAGGTATAGTGGCTAAGGCTTTCCAATATCATTTTAAAGCAGAGATTTTCGGGATAGACATCAAAGATATGAGGGTTGTTGATATCCCTTTTAAGCTTTATGACGGAAAAAGTATACCTTTCCCGGATAATTATTTTGATATTGTTCTTTCGGCTTATGTTTTACATCATATTGGAGACCAGGATTCAGCTTTGAGGGAAATAAAAAGAGTGGTTAAGAATAAAATTATCATATTTGAAGACGTCCCGAATGGAATTATTCCTAGGTTTATTTCTAAAATTCATGGTATTTCTTTTGCCAAATTTTTTCAGAATAATACAGAGAACGGTAAGTTTTTAAACGACCAGAATTGGAAGAAAGTTTTTAACGGCTTAGGATTAAAATTGATTTTTGAAAAAAAAGTATCTTTATTTTTAGATCTGGTAAAAAAGAAATTGTTTATATTAGAAAAAACGGGCGCGTAGTTCACCGGTTAGAACGCTTCTCTGATAAAGAAGAGGTAGAAGGTTCGATTCCTTCCGCGCCCACTGTTTTCGGGCCTGTAGCTTAGTTGGTAGAGCGCCACATTTGCAATGTGGAGGTCACCGGTTCGAATCCGGTCAGGTCCACATAGGTAGAAAACAATATTTACTGAAAAAATAAAAGGTTTGATCTAATCTATCGAAGGTCAAACTTTCTCGTTTATAGCACTTTGACAAACGAATTTCGAAATGAGAAGAAAAGAAGTAGATTCTATTTTTTAGGAGGCATCAATGATTAAAGTGTTTCACATTTTGCCTATTGTTTATCTGGGGCGATTATGGAACCAAACGTGGCTCTTTCGACATAAATGGTTTTGCCAAATCTTTCATTGGCGCTATCGTCATCCGACGTTCGGAGGTTACGGCTTTGGCGGAAGAACTGATCTGCAAACCGCCATCCATTGTTCCAAGTGTCATACCTCTCGATCTGTGTGCGGTTGGCAGAAAGCAGTTGTAGTAAAAACAGACGCTCAAATAACAACTGAGATTGATACATACGGACGTGAACAGTTAACGCCAGAAGAATATTGGCGCAATGGAAAATGGGCGGCCAAAAAATTAACCAATTCTCTTAAAGGTTCGATGGATTGTAGCTCTTGAAAAGTTTTGAGCTCTTGTAATAAGCGGCTCCAACTGAATCTTACGTAGTCCGCAGAATAGTACTTTTGAAAGGGGGAAATATGGCAGTAAAAAAATGGATGGAATACAATAAGGGTTATCATAGAAGAGATGATGACAGTACTAATTGTCTTTTAATGCTTGTGAAAATTGATACTGGCGAAATACAATTAATGATTCATGATTGGGACACTGCAGAATGTATGCGAATTGGTTTCACGAATTATATTGGAGGAGGTCGTTCTCCAAACGTCTTAAAAGCTTTGGAAAATCTTGCCCTGGCCATAGAAAAGGATAATGAAAAAAATCCTTTGCCGGAGTGGGATGAGGTTACTCACGAAAAACTTGTGGAAAACCAATTGGCTCTGAACAAGTTAAGATCTGACATATATAAAAAACAAGGTCATCGCTATTAGTGATGACTTTTTTGTTTTTGCTTGACTTAACATCTTTTATAAAGTGCTATATAATGAAGTAATCTTTAAATCCCGCGAGATAAGTTTGTTTCTGATTTTGCGGGGAAAAGGTCGAAAACTCACGTTAAATAAATATTAAAAATTAATAAAATTATGGTTGCAGATTGGGGATACGTAACAATTTTAGCTCTCCAAAATCTTTGGCATGGATTTCTTGTTTTTCTTCCTGCCTTAATGGGGGCTCTAGTTATTTTCATAGTCGGATGGTTTATTGCCCTTGGAGTCGGTAAATTAATAGCCGAAATTTTAACCAGGGTGAAATTCAACAAGCTTTTTGAAAAAGGAGGATGGAATGATGCTTTGAAAAAAGCTGATTTAAAAGTGAATCCTTCTCAGTTTCTGGGAGCCGTTGTTAAATGGGTTTTAGTAATAGCGTTTTTATTGGCTGCCGTAGAAATTTTAGGATTTGTTCAGTTAGCCGGATTTTTACAAAAAGTTTTGCTTTATTTACCTAACGTTTTAATTGCCGCTTTGATTTTTGTGGTGACGGTAATTGTTGTTGATATTGTTGAAAAATTAGTGAGAGTGGCAGTAGAAGGAGTGAAAGTCGGATATGGTCATTACGTTAGTATAATTGTTAAATGGTCAATTTGGATTTTCGCCACTTTGGCTATTTTATACCAATTGGGAATTGCCAGACCTTTTATGGAAACATTGTTTACCGGATTGGTGGCAATGCTGGTTATTTCTATGGGTATTGCCTTCGGACTTGGAGGTAAAGATGTGGCAGCAGAGCTTTTGGGAGACTTAAGAGATAAACTTAAAGGACAATAATTTAAAATATATTCCTTTAAATAAAAGCAACACACTCAATTTTTGGGTAGTGTTGTTTTTTTATACAGATGGTTATTTTTATGCTATTGACAAGGGTTTTTAATCTGATAAAATTGTGTTCAGGTATGAGAATCAGAAAAACCAGATTAAATAAAAGAAGCGGTTAAAGACTGGCCATTTATTGTTTCTGGCAGCCCGCTTCAGAGAAGCGGTTTTTAATTGATTGGAAAGAACTTTGAAAATTTAAACAATTAATATTTTATTGATTTTAAAATCAATAAGTGGATATTAATTGCTAGCCAAAATTATTGCATTAAGAGCAGATGGTGGATGCCTTGGGAGATTGAGGCGATGAAGGACGTGGCGTGACTGCGAAAAGCTACGGGTAAGTGTCTAGCAACTTTTGATCCGTAGATGTCCTAATGGGGTAACCCAATCGCGTAAAGCGCGATTACTTCTGATTTCTTTAATCAGAAGAGCATACCCGCTGAAGTAAAACATTCTAGTAAGCGGAGGAAAAGAGAACAATTGTTTATTCCCTTAGTAGCGGCGAGCGAAAAGGGAACAGCCAAAACCGAGCGTTAAACCGTTCGGGGTTGAAAGGGAATATTGTCGGTAACTGAACACATAAAATTTTGTTTTATGTGTTCGGTTTCTGAGGGAGAACATTTTGGTAAAGTCTTGTTAATCAAACGACCCTGGAAAGGGCGACCATAGGGGGTAATAGTCCCGTAGATGAAAACAACTTTACGCTCCTTGATATTTTTCTTAAGTACCTCGGGAAAAGAAAGTCCCGTGGGAAGCAGGCCGTACTACATGGCCAAGGCTAAATACTCAATCTCACCGATAGTGAACTAGTACCGTGAGGGAAAGGTGAAAAGTAGGGAGATGATCCCGGTGAAATAGAATCTGAAACCATTTGCTCACAAGAAGTCGGAGCCCGCTTTCGAGCGGGTGACGGCGTACTTTTTGGATAACGAACCAACGAGTGTCGGTACTTTCTTGTCTAAACCCTTATGGGGTGGAGGCAAAGTGAAAGCGAGCGTTAATAGCGCGAACAAAAAAGAAAGTGCTGACGACCCGAAGCCAGACGAGCTTACCATGAACAGGATGAGTCCCGACGAAAGTCGGGAGGAGGTCCGAACCCGTGAGCCGTGCAATACTCTGGGATGATTTGTGGTAAGAAGTGAAAAGCTAAACGAGTTTGGTAATAGCTGGTTCTCCCCGAAATAGCTTTCGAGCTAGCGTTTCCGTTACAATTCTGGAGGTAGAGCACTAGATAGAAAATTTTGGGTTTTCCCAGTTTTTCTAACTAAACTCCGAATGCCGGAATTTATTTGCGGAAACAGTCAGACTGCGGGGGCTAAGCTCCGTGGTCGAGAGGGAAAGAGCCCTGATCTTCATCTAAGGTCCCAAAAGCTAAACTAAGTGTTTCAAAAGAAGTGGAAGTCCTCTGATAGTTAGGAGGTTAGCTTAGAAGCAGCTACCCTTTAAAAAGTGCGTAACAGCTTACTAACTAAGGATTTCTGCGCTGAAGATACCCGGGACTAAGTTTAGTACCGAAGATAAGAATTTTCCGATTTTAATCGGAAAGTGGTAGGGGAGCGTCCCTATTGCAGTGAAGCCCGACTGTAAGGTACGGGTGGAGCGATAGGGAGTGAGAATGTTGGTATGAGTAACCGCAATAACAGTGAAATCCTGTTACACCGCAAGCCTAAGGTTTCCTTGGCAATGTCGATCATCCAAGGGTTAGGCGGGCCTTAGTCTACGACCGAAAGGTCGAGATGATGGACAGCCGGTTAATATTCCGGCCCATCCATATTTTTCGAAGAGTGACGCAGTTGAGTAGTCCGGAGGGATTATGGATTTCCTCAGGGGGGATTTATCTCCTCATTCCGGAATGAATCGATTGCCTGGAAAAACTCCTAGAGCTAATGATATGGATCCCGTACTGAAAACCGACACAGGTGGGCTGGCGCAAATACGCCAAGGTGAACGGGTGAATCCTCGTTAAGGAACTCGGCAAAAAAGTAGGCGTAAGTTCGCAATATGCCTTGCCCAGCAAGAAATTGCTAGGCCGCAGCGAAAGATCTCAAGCGACTGTTTATCAAAAACACAGGTCCCTGCTAGAATTAGCAATAAGATGTATAGGGGCTGAGACCTGACCAGTGCTGGAACGTTAATGATGATGGTCTGCGCCGTAAGGTGTAGGCTGATTGTTTGAAGCTTCCAGTGAACGTCCGCGATAACTATAATCGTGTTAAAGTAGCGTAATCCCTTGCCGTGTAAGTTACGGCCCGCATGAAAGGTTTAACGACTTGAGAACTGTCTCAACGAGGAGCCCGGTGAAAATGCAATAAGCGTCAAGATGCGCTTTACTTGCGGCTAGACGAAAAGACCCCGGGAGCTTTACTGTAGTCTGGTATTGAATTTTGGTTTTGAATGCGTAGCGTAGGTGGGAGACTTTGAAGGACCGATTTCGGTCGGTCTGGAGTCGACGATGAAACACCACCCTTTCGAAATCTTTATCCTAACCCCGAGTAAGATCGGGAGACAGTTCCAGATGGGCAGTTTAAGTGGGGCACTTGCCTCCTAAAATGTAATGGAGGCGTTTAAAGGTCGGCTAGCTCCGGATGGAAATCGGAGCGATAGTGTAAAGGCACAAGCCGGCTTTACTGCAAGACGTGTATGTCGCGCAGTTAGGAAACTAGAACTTAGTGAACCGACTCTGGTTAGTAGAATCGGAGAAGATCATCAGCCAAAAGCTACCCCGGGGATAACAGGCTAGTAGGGCCCGCGAGTCCATATCAACGGCCCTGTTCGGCACCTTAACATATCGGGGTGCTACAGCAGTAACGCTGTATTCCGCTCAAAGCGGAACGAAAAACTGACTTATAACGGTGAAATCCATATGTTATTATAAATATATATGGACAATACCGTGGGAAGTTTAACTCAATATCAAAAATCACTAATTATTGGAACAATATTAGGAGATGGATATTTGCGTATAATTCCAGGAAGGAAAAATGCCTTTCTAGAAATAAATCATTCTTTTTCTCAAAAACAATATGTGGATTGGAAGTTTGAGAAATTACAGAACATTTGTATTTCTAGACCAAAAATAAGAAAAGGTAATGGAAATAGGATCGCTTATCGATTTTATACAAAACAGTATCCAGTTCTAACAAAATTTTATAACAATTTTTACAAAAATGGTCATAAAATTATTCCTGATAATTTAAAACTTGATGCAGTTGCGTTGAGTGTGTGGTTTATGGATGATGGAAGTAAATGTGGTAGTTCAAATTTTTATCTTAATACTCAGCAATTTACGAAAAAAGAACAAGAATTTTTAATTAAAAAATTATCAATTCTCGGTCTTAAGGCAAAATTAAACAAAGATAAAATTTACTATCGTATAAGATTTCTTTCGTCATCAGTATCTCTTTTAAAAGAAATACTGAAGGAAAATTTAATTTCTTCAATGAAATATAAATTGAGTTATAACCCCGTAGAGACTTGCTCAGAATGAGCAGATGGAAGCAAAAATTTCCATAATACGTCAGCCCCTAATCCAATCGTAAAGCGATAGGGCGGGTGAAGATATAGTCCGATCCTTCTTGTAAAAGAAGAAAAATGCCGGCAGAGCGATGTCGGCTCAACACATCCTGGAGGTGTAGAAGCTTCCAAGGGTTCTGCTGTTCGCAGATTAAAGTGTTTCGTGAGCTGGGTTCAAACCGTCAATTAAAACTTGTTTCTGTTGACAAGTTCGGCGGCTTTCGACGGTAACGTCGAAATGATAAATCGACTAATATCGGTGAAATCCATAAAATTTTTAACTTGTAATTTTATGGACAATACCGAGGCAATCTTAATTTTTTTAGGAAGCCGTAGAGACTTGATCGATTTAATCGATCGGATAGAAGTTTAATCTTCTATAATACGTCGATCTCCCGATGTTAAGTCGGGATGGTGATATAGTCCGTACGTTTAGCAATAGACGATAGATATGCGTGAGACAGGTTGGTCTCTATCTACCGCAAGCGTGGATTTTTGAGGGGAATCTGGGATAGTACGAGAGGACCTCCCGGAACTAACCTCTGGTTTACCAGTTGTTCCGCCAAGGAGCATTGCTGGGTAGCTATCGTTAGGAACTGATAAGCGCTGAAAGCATCTAAGCGCGAAACAGCCCCCAAGATTAGAAATCATAGATTCCTCAGAGATGATGAGGTTGATAGGCTGCAGGTGTAAGTCTCGTAAGGGATTTAGCCGAGCAGTACTAATAAATCATACTTTAATTTTTGGCTAGCAATTAATATCCATTTATATCTTTTTAAAAGTTTATTTTTAGAAAGGGAGTTTTGGTGATGGCAACAATAATATTTTTTCACTTGTTATCATTTTAAATTTCGGTAATAAAAATATATTATTTAAAATTGTGTGTATTGTAAGGAAACTATACTGATGGTGCTCCACCTGTTCCCATTTCGAACACAGAAGTGAAATCCATCAAGGCCGATGATAGTGGTTTATCCGCGAAAGTAGGTAGTTTCCTTACAATGTACGCAATTTTTTTGTTTAGTAACAGCAGATAGTTTTACTAAAAGCATCTTTCAGTTTTAATTAAAAAAAGATACAATGGGTCTATAATTATGAAGTTACGTTTCCGATCAAAAATAGGAATTGTTGTAGTTGTGCTGGTTGTTGTTTTAGCAGTTCTCAATTTAACAGGTTTTTCAAAATCAATAAGAAGCCTGTTTTTTTCGTTTTCTTCACCTATTCAAAAAAGTTTTTGGGGAATAGGGGATGGTCTTTCTGATTTTTTCGGTTCAATTTCAGAAGGAAAAAAAATATGGCAAGAAAATGAAGAACTTAAGTTAAAAATTCAAGATTTAACGGCAGAGAATGTGTCTTTTATGGCTTTAAAAAATGAAAATGATTCTTTGAAAAAGGCGTTAAGTTTAGACTTAGGAAAAGAATTTAAATTATCTTTTGCTCAGATTATTTCAAAAGATATTTCTCAGGATTTTATTTTAGTTGATAAAGGTTTAAAAAATAATATTGAAAAAGGTATGCCGGTTATTACCGAGCAGAAGGTTTTAGTTGGCAGAATTTATGAAGTTTATGACTGGTTTTCTAAAGTTATTTTAATTTCTAATAAAGACAGTTCTTTTGATGCTCAGATTTCCGGACAGGATATATCGGGGGTGGTTAAGGGAAGGGGAAGCTTGTCTTTGTATCTTGATTTTGTCGCGAGAGAAGAAGAGGTAAAAAAAGATGACTTAGTTATAACCACTTCTTTGAGCGGAGTTTTCCCGGCAGGTATTTTAGTCGGTAAAGTCAGCGATATTAAAAAAAGTGATTTAGAGCCGTTTCAACAGGATGAAATTGTGCCGGCTTTTGACTTGAGAGAGGCGAGAAGTGTTTTTGTTGTCACTGATTATTTAAAATAAATGAAAAAGTTTTTATTTTTGTTTTTATCTTTATATATTTTATGCTTAATCCAAACGAGTTTTTTAGTTCATTTTTCAATAAAAGGGATTGTTTTAAATTTAGTTCTGATTGCTGTAGTTCTGATAAATATTTTTGAAAATCCTCGGGAAATAACTGGTATATTTTTGGCGGGCTTTGGTGGATTATTTTTAGATATTTTTTCTGAAAGATTTTTCGGGTTTTGGATTATAGTTTTGTTATTAACAGCTGTTTTTTTGAAATTTATTTTAAAAGAGTATGTTAGATTTCCAACTGCAAAAAGGGCTTAAAAAACGTCGGGTAAAAAGCAGTCTTAAGGGGGAAATTGAGTTTCACGAAATTCTTCTTGATAAATTGGCCAGAAAAAGAGAAGAAGAGTCCGATGTTTCAGAGAAGAAATTTGAGGTTCCTCTTTCAAAAATGGTCCTTAAAGGATTCATGTTTTTTTGTTTTTTGATACTTTTTATTCTTTTTGCTAAGACTTTTCAGCTTCAGGTTATTGAAGGAAAAGAGTGGACTCAACTTGCTTGGGAAAATAAGTTTATTATTAAAAAAATCCAAGCTGAAAGGGGGGTGATTTATGATCAAAATATGAAGCAATTGGTTTATAACGAACCGAGTTTTGATTTAGTTTATGATAAAAAGAACATTCCTCAGTCTGAAGTTGATAAAGAAAAGGTCATAGAAGAAGTTGCTCGGATTTTAAATATTAAAACAATTGAGTTGGAGAATAAAATAGAGAAGGGGGAGATAATTTCAGAGAATTTAGAGCATCAGGCTTTAATCACTTTAGAAACAAAAATAGCAGAGTTGCCAGGTTTTAAAATCGAGAAGACTTCGATAAGGAATTATATCGAAGGAAAAGCTTTTTCTCATGTTTTAGGTTATTTGTCTAAAATAAAGCCTGAAGAGTTAGCTGATTTTCAAGAAGATTATTTGATTACAGATTATGTCGGTAGAGACGGAGTGGAAAAAACTTATGAAAATATTCTTGGAAGAAATCCAGGCGAGCTTAGGGTTGAAAGAGACGTTTTAGGAAACGTAATTTCAAAAGAAGTCATTGGTTTACCTGAATCGGGAAAGAGTTTGGTTTTATGGCTGGATGCTGATTTGCAAAAGAAAATAGAGGAGGAATTGGTGAAAATAGTTCAGTCTCTTGGCAATAAAAAAGCAGCGGCTGTAGCTTTGAATCCAAAGACCGGAGGAGTTTTGGCCTTAGTTTCTGTCCCTGGCTTTGATAATAATTTATTTCAAAAAGGTTCTGATTCTAAGGAGTTAGAAAAGCTTTTTAGTGATTCTACACAACCTCTTTTTAACAGGGCGATTGCCGGTACTTATCCTGTTGGTTCTGTTATAAAACCTATTATTTCTTTAGCGGTTTTGGAAGAAAATATAATTTCTCCTTTAAAGAAAATTAATTGTGAAGGTCGTATTGTTATTCCTAATATTTATAATCCTGAGCAAAGCAGTATAAAGCTTGATTGGACAACTCATGGCTTAACTGATTTAAGAAAGGCTATTGCCGAATCTTGTGATGTTTATTTTTATACTGTTGGTGGAGGTTTTGGTACTCAGAAAGGATTAGGTCCGACTAAAATTAAGGATTATTTGAAGCTTTTCGGTTGGGACAGTAAAACTGGCATTGATCTTCCCGGAGAAGGACAAGGTTCAATACCTGACAAAGATTGGAAGAGAAAAGTATTAAATGAACCGTGGTGGGACGGAGATACTTATAATCTTTCTATAGGTCAGGGTTATCTTCAGACAACTCCAATAGAAGTGGCTGCCAGTTTTGTTGCTATAGTCAACGGCGGAAAGTTATTGGAACCCAGGGTCGTGAAAGAAGTTGTGAATGATAACAAGGAAGTAATTGAAGAAATTCAATCGAAGGTTGTTCGTGAAAATTTTATTGATCCGGAATATCTTCAAATTGTCAGAGAGGGAATGAGACAGGCAGTAACGGGAGTAAACAGTCCGCAGGCTTCTTCTATTACTTTAAATTCTTTACCCGTATCGTCTGCCGCCAAAACAGGAACGGCTGAATTGGGAAACGACCGTTATAACAACTGGGTGACTGTTTTTGCTCCTTATGATGATCCTAAGATTGTTTTGACTATAGTAGTGGAGAATGTAAAAGGAGTGAAAGCGGCGGCTTTGCCTGTAGCAAAAGAGATATTGAACTGGTATTTCAGTAAATAATGTTTTTTGACCAATCTTCAAAAATTAACTAAAATAGTTATATGGCGACAATTGACGAATTGAAGAAAATTAGACTGCAGAAGTTGGAGGCAATTAAAAAAGCCGGTTTTCAGGTTTATCCTGAAAAAACCAAAAGGACTCATAATATAAAGGAAGCTTTAGATGATTTTTCTGAATTATCTAGGTTGGAAAAAGAGATAGTTTTAACTGGAAGAATTAAGTCTCAAAGAGGTCATGGCGGAATAACTTTCTGCAATATTGAAGACGGAACAGGGCAAATTCAGGTTTTTTTCAGAAAAGACAGATTGGGAGAAAAAAGTTATAAATTTTTTGTTGATAATTTTGATATGGGGGACTTTATTGAAGTAAGAGGTATACTTTTTGAGACAAAAACAAAAGAAAAAACTATTGAAGCAGCTGATTTTAAAATGTTGGCTAAATCTTTATTACCTCTTCCTGAAAAATGGCACGGTTTGACTGATGTTGAAGAGAGATTCAGAAAAAGATATTTGGATTTGGTTTTTAATTCTGAAGTGAAAAAGAATTTTGAATTACGTTCTAAAATTATTAATGAAATCAGGCGATTTTTGGAGAAAGAAGGGTTTTTGGAGGTAGAAACTCCTATATTACAGCCTATTTATGGTGGAGCTAAAGCTAAACCTTTTAAAACTCATTTAAACGCTTTAGATATGGATTTATATCTGCGTATTTCACCTGAACTTTATTTGAAAAGACTTTTGGTGGGAGGATTTGAAAAAGTTTATGAAATAGGAAGATGTTTCAGAAATGAAGGAATAGATAAAGCTCATAATCCTGATTTTACTATGTTGGAATTCTATTGGGCTTATGTGGATTATAAAGATCTGATGAAGCTGACCGAAAAAATGATTGAAGGCTTGGTAAAAAATATTTTTGGTAAAACTGAAATTGAGTACGAAGGTAATAAAATTAATTTTAAAACTCCTTGGCCGAGATTAGAATTTGAACAGATTTTAAAAAAAGAAACGGGGATTAATTTGGAAGATATAAATAAGGAAGCTCTTGAGAAAAAAGCTAAAGAATTAGGGGTAGAGATAAAGAAAGGAGAAGATAAAGCAGGAATAGCGGATGAAATTTATAAGAAGTATTGTTTGCCTAAGATATTTCAGCCGACTTTTGTCACAAATCATCCTTTGGGGGCAGCAGCTTTAGCTAAACAATCTGAAGACGATCCTAATAAATTAGCAAGATTTCAACTGATAATCGCCGGCTGGGAAATAGTTAATGCTTTTTCTGAGTTAAACGATCCTTTAGAACAGAGAAAAAGATTTGAAGAGCAGGAAAAATCTTTTAAGCAAGGATTAGAAGAGGCTCAGAGAATGGACAAGGATTTTATTGAAGCTTTGGAATACGGTATGCCGCCTTCAGCCGGTTTTGGTATGGGAATAGACAGGCTGGTGTCTTTACTTACTAATTCACACAGTTTAAGGGAGATAATTTTATTTCCTACAATGAAAAATAAATAAAAATATGTTAGATATAAAATTTATTCGTGAAAATCCGGAGAAAGTAAAAGAAGGTTGTAAAAAAAAGCAGGTTAAAGTTGATCTGGATCGGCTTTTAGATATTGATAAAAAAAGAAGAGAATCTTTACAGGCTTTGGAAGACATGAGGGCTAAGAAAAACAAGGCGTCGAAAGAAATTGTTGCTGCAAAAATTGAAAAAGATAAAAGAAAAATAATTCTGGAAATGCAGGAATTGGATAAAAACAGCGACAGATTGAACAGCGATTTAAGTGCTTTGGAAGACGAGTTTCACGATTTAATGTTGCAGATACCAAATATTCCTTTTGATAATGTTCATGTCGGGAAAGATGATAAAGAGAATGTTGTTTTGAGAGAAGTAGGGGAGAAACCAAATTTTGATTTTGAGAATAAAGATTATCTTGAAATAGCAAAAGATCTTGATTTAATTGACACAGAGCGTGCGGCTAAAACTTCCGGAACAAGATTCGGGTTTATAAAAAGAGAGGCGGCTTTACTTGAGTTTGCCTTGATTAATTTTACTTTTGAAAATTTAGTAAAAGAAGATTTCGTTCCTGTTTTGCCGCCGGTAATGCTTAAAGAAGAAATGGCTCGCGGAACAGGATATTTTGAAGCGGTTGATAAAAATGAAGCTTATTTTTTGCCGGAAGATAATTTTTATTTGGTCGGAACTTCAGAGCAGTCTTTACTGGCCATGCATTCAGAAGAAGTTTTAGAAGGAAAAGATTTATCAAAAAGATATGTTGGGTTTTCTACTTGTTTTAGAAGGGAAGCCGGAGCTTATGGTAAAGATACAAAAGGTATTTTAAGGGTGCACCAGTTTGATAAAATTGAGATGGTTGTATTTTCTAAACCTGAAGATTCTAAAAAGGAACATGAATTTTTATTGGAAATGGAAGAAAGACTTATGCAAGCTTTGAAAATTCCTTATAGAGTAATTCATATATGTACGGGGGATTTGGGCAGACCGGCGGCAGCCAAATATGATATTGAGGCTTGGATACCGAGCGAAAACCGTTATCGTGAAACTCATTCTACTTCAAATTGTACTGATTTTCAGGCAAGGCGTTTGAATATTCGTTATAAGGATGCTTCGGGTAAATTGAATTTTGCTCACACTTTAAACGGTACGGCTTTTGCTATAGGCAGGATTTTAATAGCTATTATTGAAAATTATCAACAGAAAGACGGTTCTATAAAAGTTCCCGAAGCTTTACAGAAATATACGGGATTCAAAGAGATTAAAAGATAATGGAAGAGAAAAAAATTTCTATTAACGGTTTGGAGACAAACTACAAAATTGCAGGAGATGGTCCTGTTATTTTGATATTACATGGCTGGGGAGGGTCTTCTAGTTCTTGGCTTTCTGTTCAGGAAATTTTAGCTAAAAATGGTTTTAAAGTAGTGGTTCCTGATTTGCCGGGTTTTGGAAAGAGCAATACTCCGAAAGAGCCTTGGCAGGTTTCTGATTTCGTGAATTGGACAAAATCTTTTATAGATTTATTAAATCTTAACGATTTTTATTTGATAGCTCATTCTTTCGGCGGCCAGGTGGCTGTAAAATTTACAGTTTTATATCCCGAAAGAGTAAAAAAGATAATTTTTTGCGCTTCGGCGGCTATAAGACCGAAGCCAGGGCTAAAAACAAGAATTATTTTTTCTGTAGCAAAAATTGGAAATGCTGTTTTTTCTCCTAAATATTTAGTTAGGTTAAAAGATGCGGCTCGTAATTTTTTATATGTCGTTTTAAGACATAGAGATTATGCGAAGGCGAATGGTACCATGAAAGAGACTATTAAAAAGGTTTTGAAAGAAGATTTGTTATCGGAGCTTTCTAAAATTAAAAAAGAAACTTTAATTGTTTGGGGAGCTGCTGATAAATTAGTGCCCATAAAACAAGCCTATATTTATAAAGAGAAGATTGAGAATTCCAGAATAGAAGTTTTTCCGAAAATAGGACACAGTCCTCATTTGGAAATTCCGGAGAAATTTACCGAAGTTATAATTAAATTTTTTAAATCATGATTCCAACTATAGTTTTATTTTGGTTTATAAGGACCGCTAAAGCTGTTTTGTTCTGGATTTATCTTTGGCAGCTGAAAGAATACCATATAGGCAGATTTATAGATCATTTTCGTACAGAAAAGGGAAGGAGTCTTTTTTTTAATTTTTCTAATATATTAAAAATTCTTTTATTTATTTATTTTTTGACCCTGCCTCTTTTGTTCTTTTTTGTTGTTTTTTTGATATATATTGCTGAAGCGGCAAAGGCAGTCTGGGATTTGCTTGGGAAAAGGATAAAGAAACCGGTTTTGACTAAAAAAACAATTTTTTTAATTTTAGTCGGGTTGTTTGTTCAACTTTTCTCTCTTTTCCTTATATATATAAATGTAAAAGATATTTATTGGTTTGTTTTCTGGCTTTTAATTTTAGATGTCTTATCTCCTCTGATTATTTCTTTGGTTGTTCTTTTGTTTCAGCCTTTGGCGGTTTTTGGCAGAAACAGGATTATTAAGAGAGCCAGATTAAAAAGAGAAGGTTTTAAAAATTTACTTGTAATAGGAATTACGGGGAGTTACGGTAAAACTTCAACTAAAGAATTTTTATATACAATTTTATCTTCAAAATTTAAGGTTTTAAAAACTGAAGATCATCAGAATTCAGAGGTTGGAATTTCTCAATGTATTTTGAATAATTTAAAATCAGAATACGAGATTTTTATCGTTGAAATGGGGGCCTATAACAGGGGAGGTATAAAGTTACTTTGTTCTATTGCTAAGCCGAAAATAGGTATTTTAACAGGGATTAATGAGCAGCATATGGCTACTTTCGGTTCTCAGGAAAATATTATTAAAGGGAAGTACGAATTGATTGAGAGTTTGCCTGAAGATGGAGTGGCATTTTTTAATGCTAAGAACAAATATTGCGTGGAATTATATAATAAAGCTCAGATTAAGAAATTTTTATATGGTGAAGCTGCTAAATTTATGGGCGAAGAAGATATTTTAGGAGTTATGGCGGTAGCTAAAGAATTAGGTATGACAGAAGAAGAGATTTCCCGTGCTTGTGATAAAATTGAAAATAAATTTCCTGGAATACAGGTAAAAAAAGGAATTAACGGATTAAATATAATTGATGCCACTTATTCGGCCAATCCCGATGGAGTTATTTCTAATTTGGAATATTTAAATGGTTTTTCCGGTCGCAAAGTAATCGTTATGCCTTGTCTTATTGAATTAGGTAAAGCGTCAAAAGAGATTCATGAAAAAATAGGAGAAAAGATCAATGAAGTTTGTGATTTGGCCATAATCACCACGAAAGACAGATTCAAAGAGCTTAAGGGAAATACTGACGGAAAAGTTTTGTTTATTGAAAATTTAAGAGAGATATTCGAGAAATTAAATTCGTTTTGTAATGAAGGAGATATAATACTTTTAGAAAGCAGAGTTCATAATAGCTTGGAAAGCACACAAAAATTAATTAAAATGTTGGAAAAATAAAAAAGTCCAGTCTTGTGACTGGACAGAATTTTGTTATTTATGCCTTGGTTTTACCTTAATCAAAAGTTCAGAGGTAATGCCCAACCTATAGTTTATAGGGATAATATCCTCAACGATATAATCTTTCTCGAGCTGCTTAAAAGCTTCTGCGAAGGAATTGCCATTACCGCGAGCTATTCCGTTACCGTTATTCAGAGTATTCTCTTTTAAAGAGACTATACGGAAAAGCTCGGGAGTGAGATATTCGATAAAGAACCCCTTTTCTTCTTCTGCGAAGGTGGTATTATATTGCGTAGAATCGCAACCGATAGATGCACCACTGATTATCAGTAGAATGATTAATATGCCAAACCAAATTTTAAAAAAACAATTTCGTTTCATTATGCCCTCCTTGATTTTGTATTATATAATATTATGAGTTTTTGTCAATATTTAAGGCCAATTTCAATATCTTTATCACCAAACACCGAGAAAGATGATGTTTCTTTGGCTTGGAATTTGAAATTTAAACTTTCGCTTTGGAAGAAGGGGAAGGTAATTAGTGAATTAGAAGAAGAATTTAAAAAATATTTGGATGCAAAATATGCAGTTTCTTTTAATAGTGGCCGTTCTTCTTTGATGGCTATTTTGAATTCTTTGGGATTGGAAAAAGATAGTGAGATTATACTTCAGGCATTCACCTGTAACGCTACGGCAAATCCGGTCATATGGAATAATTTCAGGCCTGTTTACGTGGATTGTAATGAAGAAACTTTTAATATTGATATTAAGGATTTAAAAAGAAAAATAACTTCAAAAAGTAGGGTGGTAATAGTTCAGCATACTTTCGGTTTGCCGGCTGAAATGGACAGTATTTTTGATATTTGTAGACAGAACAATTTAATATTAATTGAGGATTGTGCTCATTCTTTAGGAGCTGAGTATAAGGGTAAAAAAGTGGGTACATTTGGTAAAGCAGCCTTCTTTAGTTTTTCCCGCGATAAAGTAATTTCTTCGGTTTATGGCGGAATGGTTGTGACTAATGATGATGATTTGGCTAAGAAAATTAAGGAATATCAGGAAAAAATTGGTTATCCTTCTTTGGGTTGGATTCATCAACAGTTATCTCACCCAGTTTTTATGAATTGGCTGATCTTACCGACTTATAAGATTTTTGGGAAATATCTTTTGGTTTTATTCCAGTGGTTACATATTCTTTCGAAAGCCGTTCATTGGAAGGAAAAGAGAGGGATGAGACCTCATTATTTTCCGAAACGTCTTCCAAATGCTTTGGCAATTTTAGCATTAAATCAATTTAAAAAATTAGAAAGATTTAATAAATACAGAAAAGAAATCGCAGATTTTTATAGGAAGGAATTAGAGAATACTTTATTTGTATTACCTTTGGAAACAGAACAGATTTATCTTAGATTTGCTGTAAAACATCAGAAAGCTCATGAAATTATTAAGAAGGCTTGGCGGAATAATCTTTTAATAGGGGATTGGTATACAAATCCGGTAGCTCCTTATGATACAAAGTTGGATAAATTGCAGTATAAATTAGGCAGCTGTCCGAATGCTGAAAAATTATCCGGCGAGACATTAAATTTACCGACTCATATTAATATTTCAAAAGTTGAGGCTAAAAAAATAGTAGATTTTATAAAACAATGGAAATAAGAGAAATTACACAAAAAGAGGTATGGGAAGATTTTCTTTTAAAATGCAAAGAAAAGACATTTTTGCAGTCTTGGGGTTGGGGAGAATTCCAGATTAAAATGGGTAATAAAATATGGAGATTGGGTATTTTTGAAAAAGATAATTTAGTTGGAACGGCTTTAGTTTCAAAAATAAAAGCTAAACGGGGCACATTCCTTTTAGTACAGCACGGACCTATTTTTATTTTTGATAATAATATAGAGTTTTTTAAATTTTTTATTAATGAATTAAAAAAAATAGGAAAGACAGAAAAAGCAATTTTTATTAGGGTAAGTTCTTTGCGGGAGAGAAACGAAGAAAATCAGAGTATTTTTAAAGATCTTGGATTTATAGAATCCCCAATGCACGCTAACGCTTATGAAGCCAGCTGGAAATTGGATGTTACGCCCAACGAAGAAGAATTATTGGTAAATATGCGTAAAACTACTCGTTATTTGATTCGTCAGGCTCAGAAAAATACGGATATTGTAATAGAAAGAAGTGGGGATCCGGATAATTTAAAAATTTATCAGGAGCTTAACGAGAAAGTCGCCAAAAGACAGGATTTTGTTCCTTTTTCATATGAATATATAAAAAATGAATTTGAAGTTTTTTCAAAGGATAATCAGTGTTTATTATTTTTTGGAATATACGAAGAAGAGATTGCGGCAGCGGCTATGGTTATTTTTTGGTCAGGGATAGGCTTTTATCACCAAGCGGCTTCGGATTATAAATATGCGAAATATTCAATTCCTTATTTAATTCAATGGGAAGCGATAAAAGAGGCAAAAAAGAGGGGATGTGTTTTATATGATTTTTGGGGGTTTATTAATACTCAAAAAAATCCTAATCATCCTTGGGTCGGTCCGACTTTATTTAAAATGGGTTATGGCGGTAAAGCTTATGAATATATTAAAACTCAGGATTTTCCTCTTTCTAAAAAATACTGGTTAACTTATTTTTTTGAGACGTTCCGTAAAATAAAAAGAGGTTTATGAAGAAGTACAGACAATATAGTAAGCCATATAGAGTTAAAAAGAAAAAACCGATTTATAAGAATTTATTTTTTTGGTTGGGAATTTTGTTTTTAGTTTTTGCTTCTTCTGCTTTTTATTTGTTGTTCTTTTTTAATTTTTTTCAGGTGAAAAACATTAATATTGACGGTGTGAGTAAAGTTCAGGTGGACAGTATTAAGTCTTTAGTGGAGAACAAGCTGAATAATAAAATATTATTATTTAGTACTAGAAGTATTTTTTTAGTTAATACTGGAGATATTAAAGAAAGTATTTTAAATGATTTTCCTCAGATAGCCAAAGCTGAAGTTAAGCGTAAATTGCCGGATATTGTGGATATTAAAATATCAGAAAGAGTGGGTCAGTCTGCGTGGTGTCGGGATGAAAAATGTTTTTCTTTAGATAATGAAGGGATTATTTTTGAAGAGATTTTTGATGTTGCTACGGATACTTTTAAAATACGCGGCGGGGCGGGGGATAAGCCCGATTTAAAATTAGGAGATAAGATAACAGATAAAGATAAACTAAGTCAGATTTTTTATCTGGATTCTAAATTGGAAGACAGGTTAAAAATTTCTTTAATTGAGCTTTGTATAGTTTCTGACGAGAGATTTAACGCAAAAACTTCGGAGGGTTGGGAAATTTATTTTAATCCCAAAGAAGATTTGAACTGGCAATTAGACAAGATTAGTGCAGTCTTAGATAAAGAGATTCCTTTGGAAAAAAGAGGTGAATTAGAATATATTGAACTCAGATTTGGCAATCTAGCCTCCTATAAGTACAGATAATCTTATTTTATATAATAGATAAAAATTGAGTTTCCTATTACGGTTATCGGTTGATAACTGTTGAGCCAGAGATAGTGTCCTGAAGGTTGCTTAAATCCTTTAATTGGAACTCCTCTTCCTCCCTGTAAAAAACTTGCTGAAACCGCAAGGTAATTTTCTTTCGGGAAATCAGCTGAGGGATTTGTGCCCCACCAAGGCATGTATTTTTCTTTCAGATAATATGCAGGATCTCCGCCACCAAAATAGTTAACGTAAATTTTTTCAATTTTGTTTTCATTTATCCACGTTGTCAGTCTTTTTAAATCTTGTCCCCAATCAAGATTAGAATCTACCGCGTAAAGATAACCGTTCTTGGAGCCTCCTGCGATTTCATTAAAATAAGAAAGGAAATGAGGATATACGGAGATTACTGAAACAGCCTGCCATAAAAGAAGAATTGCAAGAAGGGCATATTTTAATTTAAGAAACGGCGCTTTCAGTAAATTCACGGTAAAAGCACTTACCAGAATAATAGTGAAAGGAAAAACTGGAATCAGATGGCGAACTCCTATATTAAGAATACTGATCAAAGAAGTAAGCCAATATATTCCCAGGAATAAAATCATAGCAAATTCTGAAAAGTGGGATTTAATCCATTCAGAAATTTTTCGAGATTTACTTTTTAAAACCATCCAGGCGGCACAAAGAACAGAAAGAAGAGTAAGTATATGGAAAGCCAGAGGTTCTTTTAAGATATAAATAATCGGGAAATAATAACGCCAGCCCATATTGTAAACTTCACCCAGGAAATAAGTTGTATTTCCCGATGTCGCTCTGTTGGTAGCCATTAAAAGACCGAAAGCATAGTATGAATATGGTCTTAAAATAGGTTTATCTGAAGCCCAAAGAGCCATTTTAGCGGGGATTCCTATTACGGGCTTATTGAATACTTCTAATTCATTTAATATGGCTTCTGTGTCAGATCTTTGTTTTTCTGGCGGATAATTCCATACATGATACTGATAAACCGGCCAAACCAGAATGTAACCTATTAAAACAACTAAAATAAGTATTTTTGCTGATTTTTGCCAAGTAGTTGATTTAATTAACCAATAAACTAAGGCTAAGACGAATAAAAACGGCAGTAAAAGTATCGCTGAAAATTTACATAGTTCGGCCAAACCCAATGCGATTCCTGAAATAATTATATTTTTAGCGATTGGATTTTTTAAAGCTTTAATAAAATAATATGTGGCGATCAGAATTCCGGTAGCCGCTCCTATGTCTGTAGTTACCAGTCTACCATGAGCCAGTAACGTAGGAGAGAAAGAGAATAAAAACAAGGTCAGTATTCCGGCTTTGTTGCCGAATAATTCCCTTGACCATTTGAAAAGGAAAAAGCCTAAGAGTATAAGAACTAAAATCATAGGTATTCTTCCTGCAAAAATCATTTTATCAGCTTGATCGTTAGATTTATAAAGGAAATCAAAACCAAAATTCCATTGGCCGTTAACGTCATCTTTCCAGGCCTTTATATCAGATGGGAAATTAATGTTTTTTATAAATAATAAGGGTAAACCAGCTAAGTCTTTTATCAGAGGAGGGTGTTCCGGATTTAATCTCATATCTTGCTGAGTCAGATAACTGTATCCTGAAGGAAGATGGGCGACTTCATCCATTGTAAGAGAGTCTCCTTTTATGCTGAAAATCGTCGCAACTAATACGAAAGATAGAAATATTACGGCCAATATGTTTGTAAGACGGTTTGACATTGTTTTTAATTAGTGAAGTTATTAAGCTATTTTAACAAAAATTTAAAAGAAGTGAAAATTTAAAATTGACATTTTATTACAATAAGAGTATTTTAAAAGTCGGAGGTAAAAAATGAAATATGAATTTAAGGGAGATGTAGTCTTTCTACCCAAGGATTTTATTTTGAAAAAAGAAGGAGAATGGCATAGATTGTATTATGGGTCTAATAAAGAGGCTATAGCAGGAATTTCATCAGAGTGTACTGCTTCAGAGTTTAAAGAGAGAGTATATTTGTACATTAAAAATTATCGGTTTTTTATTCAAAAATTAGAACCAGCATTAAGCTAAGGGCGCGAATAATATTCAAGCCTTTTTTTATTTTAACCGGTTATCACTCTTGACAAGGGAGTGCTAACTTCTTATTATGGATGATGTATATATGACCATAACAGAAAGGCAGAAAGATATACTTAATAAAATAATCGGTGAATATATAAGTTCGGCCCAACCGGTCAGTTCTAAGTTACTTGAAAAAAAATATAATTTTGAAATTTGTCCTGCCACCATCAGAATTGAAATGCAAAAATTGACGGACGACGGTTTTATTTCTCAACCTCATACTTCGGCCGGCAGAGTTCCAACGGATAAAGGTTATCGTTTCTTTGTAAATAATTTATTTAAAAACGGATTACCGGAAGAAGGATATGATACGGGAGATTTAATTGAGAAAGAGATGGGGGATACGATGAAATTTATTCAGCATTTAACCAGGGGGTTAGCTGAAACTACTTCTAACTTGGCTCTCAGTTATTTATTTGATGATAAAATTTTATGGAAAGAAGGGTGGGGAGATCTTATTCAGGAACCTGAATTCAGAGAAACGAAATTAATTTATAATTTAGCTACGATTATTGATGATTTTGAGGACGAAATTAAGGGCATCGATATTGATTCGGGGATTAAAGTTTATATCGGCAAAGAGAGTCCTTTTTCAAAATCCAAGGAATTTAGTATGATAATTGCCAGGTGTCGTTTTCCGGAAAATGAGGAGGGGTTATTGGCTATATTCGGACCTAAAAGAATGGATTACGACAAAAATATCAATCTTATTAATTCTTTAATAAAATTAATGGAAAACTATGAATAAAGATAAAAAAGAAGAAGTAGCAGCAGATGTTGATGTTAATATTAATGTCGACGAATTAAATAAAAAACTTGAAGAGTGTCAAAAGTTAAGAGATGAATATTTATCAGGTTGGCAACGTTCAAGAGCTGATTTACTGAACTACAAGAAAGAAGAAATGGAAAGAATAGGGGCGTTGATAAGTTACGCAGTAGAAGAAATGGTTTTGAGGTTTATGCCTATTTTAGATAATTTTGAGGTAGTTGAGAAAAAGCTTCCTGATGATTTAAAAAAAGAAGAGAATGTTAAAGGATTGCTTCAGATAAAAAATCAACTTCAGGATTTTTTAAAAAGTCAGGGATTGGAAGAAATAAAGTCTCTGGGAGAGAAATTTGATCCTAATTTACATGAAGTAGTAGAAGAAATAGAAGAAAAAGGAAAGGAGCAGGGGACTATAGTTGAAGAAATACAAAAAGGATATAAGATAGCGGGCAGATTATTAAGGCCTGCAAAAGTAAAGGTTATTAAATAAGATAATAAAAAATAAGAATAAAAAACATATGTCAAAAGCATTAGGTATAGATTTGGGAACATCAATTTCAAAAATGGCCACTATAAGGGCCGGAGAACCAAAATGTTTGGAAAACAGAGAAGGTTCTGTATTAACTCCTTCTGTTATCGCTTTATCTAAAAACGGAGAGAGATTAGTCGGTATTTTGGCTGAGAGGCAGTCAGTGACTAATCCCAAGAATACTATTCATTCTGTAAAAAGATTTATCGGTAGGAGATATTCTGATCCGGAAGTACAGAAAGAATTAAAGCTCTTGTCTTACGAGACGAGAGAAAGAAAAGACGGAGAAGTGGAAGTAAAATTGGGAGATAAATGGTATACACCGATTGAACTTTCAGCGATGATTTTACAGAAGCTAAAATTAGATGCAGAAGAAAAATTGGGAGAAAAGATAACCGATGCTGTAATAACTTGTCCGGCTAATTTTGATGATTCTCAGAGAAAAGCGACGAAAGCCGCAGGAGAAATTGCCGGTTTTAATGTTTTAAGGATAATTAATGAACCGACAGCGGCAGCTTTGTCTTATGGTTTAACTAAAAAAGCTAATCAACAGATTGTAGTTTATGATTTTGGAGGCGGTACTTTCGACATTTCAGTTTTGAATACTACTCCTGAGACGGTTGAAGTAATGGCGACAGGAGGAGAAGCGCATCTTGGCGGAAGGGATTTTGATCAGAGAATAATCAATTGGGTTATTGAACAATTTAAAAAGGATAATGGTATTGATTTGTCTCAAGATCCTTTAGCTCTTCAAAGGTTAAAAGAATTTGCTGAAAAAGCCAAAATAGAATTATCTTCAGCCATGGAAACAGAAATTAATCTTCCGTTTATTACTTCTGACAGCGCCGGTCCTAAACATCTTCTATATAAGTTATCCCGTTCCAATTTTGAAAACATGTGCAGGGATTTGATAGAGAGATCTATTGAAAGAATAAAGAAAACATTGGAAGAGGTAAAATTATCAAAAACTGATATTGAGGAAATTGTTCTTGTCGGGGGAACTACTTTAATTCCTGCTATAAGAGAAGCGGTTAAGAATTATTTTGGTAAAGAACCTAATAAATCTATTAATCCTGAAGAGGTGGTGGCGCTGGGAGCTTCTATTGAAGCAGAAATTTTAAGAGCTCAGAAAGAAGGAAGAGCTCCGGAAGGAGATATTAAAAGTGTATTACTTTTGGATGTTTTGCCTTTATCTCTTGGAATTGAAACCTTGGGAGGAGTTGATACTATAATGATTCAGAAAAATACTACTATACCTACGGCTAAAACTCAGACTTTTTCAACAGCGGCAGATAATCAGCCTTCGGTTGAGGTTAATGTTCTACAGGGAGAAAGACCAATGGCTCAGGATAATCGTTCAATCAGCAAGTTTATTTTAGACGGAATTCCACCGGCTCCTCGAGGTCTTCCTCAAGTTGAGGTTACTTTTGATATTGATGCCAGTGGTATTCTTACGGTTACTGCTAAAGATAAAGCGACTAATAAGATTCAGTCTGTTAAAGTTGAGGGTTCAATAGGTTTGTCTAAAGATGAGGTGGAAAAAATGAAAAAAGAAGCGGAGTTACATGCAGAAGAAGATAAGAAAAAAAGAGATTTGATTGAAATTAAAAATATGGCAGACACTTTGGTTTACACTTCAGAAAAAGCTTTAAAGGAAGCCGGAGATAAAGTTTCGGCTGATTCCAAAAAAGAGATTGAAGAAAAGTTGGAGGCTTTGAAAAAAGTCAAAGATAGTGATAATATAGATGATATTAAAAAGAAGACAGAAGATTTATCTCAGGCTATCCAAAAGATAGGAGCGGATATGTATAAACAGACAAGCGGTCAGCAACCTCCACAAGGAGAGGGTCAGCAACCTCCTCAATCAGAAGAGCAAAAACCTGAAGAAGGAGAATTCAAAGAAAAACAATAAAACGTTTCGTTTCTCTTAAAAACTTTGTGATTTTTCACTTGGTTTAAAATTGTAATTATGTCAAAAGATTATTATCAAATTTTAGGTGTTCCTCGCGAATCTTCTGCGGATGATATTAAAAAAGCCTATTACAAATTGGCTCATAAACATCATCCTGACAAAGGAGGGGACGAAAAAAAGTTTAAAGAGATAAACGAAGCTTATCAGATTCTTTCTAATAAAGAAAAGAAGTCTCAATATGATAGGTTTGGAAATGTCTTTGAAGGAGCTCAAGGAGGCGGTCAGCCTAATTGGGGAGATTTTCAGTGGAGCTGGGGGAAACAAAATGCGGAGTCTGGCGCTGACTTTGGAGATTTGGGAGATATTTTTGAAGAGATGTTCGGGTTTGGCGGATCTCCAAAAAGAAAGAAAGATATAAAGAAAGGGAAAGATATAGAGGTAAACATGGAGATTCCTTTGGAAGATACTTTAGTTGCTAAGGAAAAAACGATAAATATTAATAAATATAATTTTTGTTCAAGATGCCAAGGTAAGGGAGCGGAACCCGGCACTAATGTGAGCGAATGTTTTTCTTGTCGCGGAACAGGAGAGGTCCAGCAAATTAAAAGGACATTTTTAGGATCTTATACTAAATACGCGACTTGTCCTGAGTGCGGCGGAGAAGGATACAGACCGGAAAAACCGTGTAATGTTTGTAAAGGAGAAGGAAGAATAAAAGGAGAAGAAAGTATTAAAATTTTTATTCCGGCTGGAATTGATAACGGTCAGGTTATAAAAGTTGAAGGAAAAGGGAATGCCGGAAAAAGAGGAGGAAAGACAGGGGATTTGTATATAAGAATTTTTATAAAACAGCATTCTGTCTTTGAAAGGAAGGGAGATGATTTATATACTTTGTTTCCGATTTCTTTTTCTCAGGCGGCCTTGGGAGGAGAAGTTGAAATTTCGACTTTGGACGGAAAAGGTTTATTATTAAAAATACCGGAAGGCGTAGAATATGGAAAATTATTTAAGGTTTCTGGGAGAGGAGTCCCTCGTTTTGGGGGATATGGCAGAGGAGATATGTATGTTAAATTGATTGTAAGGACTCCTAAAAAATTGACAAAAAAGCAAAAAGAGCTATTAGAGAGATTAAAGGAAGAAGGTATATAGTGAAATGCCCCACTAACTCAACTGGTAGAGTAGTTCCCTTTTAAGGAAAAAGTTGGAGGTTCGAGTCCTCCGTGGGGCACTAATGAAAACATCCTAAATAGGGTGTTTTTTCTTTAAATATTTTTTAGTAGAGTTGATATACTGAATAGATTTTGCTACTATATTTAATATGTCTCCAAAGAGAAAAATAATTTTTAGTGTTTCATTACTGATTTTGCTTGGAATGGTTTTTTCTGCCGGTTTTTATTTTGGAGGTTATAAAAAAGTTTGTGAAGTTTGTCCTCCGAGTGACATTGATTTTTCTCTTTTTTGGGAATCTTGGAAAGTGCTTGAAGAAAAATTTGTTGATAAAACAAAGTTTGATGTTCAGAAGATGATTTATGGAGCTATTTCAGGAATGGTTGAATCTTTAGGTGATCCTTATACCGTTTTTATGACTCCTCCGGAATCAAAGAAATTTACAGAAGATGTTAAAGGAAGTTTCAGTGGTATAGGTATAGAAATAGGTATTAAAAAAGAACAGCTGGTGGTAATTTCTCCTTTGGAAGGAACTCCTGCTCAAAAAGCCGGATTAAAAGCTGGAGATAGTATTTTAGCGATAAACGGCACTTCAACCTTCGGTATAACCACTGATGAGGCTGTGGGAGTAATAAGAGGAGAAAGGGGCACGGAAGTGACTTTAACGATGAATAGGGAAGGATGGGATAAACCAAAAGACATTAAGATTATAAGAGATATAATTAAAGTTCCATCTTTGAAATTAGAATTTAAAGATGATAATATATGCTATTTGAAACTTTATCAGTTTTCAGAAGAAGCTAATTTTGATTTCAGCGGGGCGGCTAATGAAATATTAAACAGTCAGTGTCAGAGAATAATATTGGATTTAAGAGATAATCCGGGAGGTTATTTGGAAGTTTCTAAGGATATTGCCGGTTGGTTTTTAAAAAAGAATGATGTGGTGACAATTGAACATTTTGGAGATGGTAGCGAAGATAAAGAGTATAAATCTTCGGGTCCTTCAGTATTTTTAGAATATCCGATTGTGGTTTTGATTAACGGCGGCTCAGCATCTGCTTCGGAAATTTTAGCTGGAGCTTTAAGGGATAATCGTGATATATTATTGATAGGAGAAAAATCTTTCGGTAAGGGCTCTGTCCAGGAAATGGAGGAATTATCGGGAGGATCATTTTTAAAAATTACAGTAGCTAAATGGTTAACTCCAAAAGGAGATTCAATCTCTGATAAAGGCTTGGAACCTGATGTTAAAGTTGAACTGACCGAAGAAGATTATACGAACGATAAAGACCCTCAACTTGATAAGGCTATTGAAGTAATAAAAGGAATAAGATAAAATATTCTAAAAGGTATGAAAGTCATATTACTTAGCGATGTGGATAAAATAGGAAAGAAATTTGACTTAAAGGAGATTAAAAACGGCTATGCCAGGAATTTTTTGATTCCTAAAGGTTTGGCAAAACCTGCGACTAAAGAGGCTTTAGAATGGTTGAAAATTCAGAAAGAAATTACAGAGAAAAAAGCGGAAGAATCTCTTAAGGTATTTCAACAAACTGTTTCTACAATTGATGGTCAGGAAGTTGTTGTTCCTGTTAAAGTGGGGGACGAAGGTCAGTTATTTGAGTCAGTCACTGCTCAGAAGATTTCTGATAAATTAAAAGAAATGGGTTTTGATATTAAGAAGAGTCAGATAAGTTTGGAGAGTCCGATTAAGGAGGTTGGTGAATTTCCAGTAAAAATAAAATTTGAACATAATTTAGAGGCTGAAGTTACGGTTGTAATTTCTGAAGAGAAAGAGTAAATCAACGGTATAATTTAAATAAAAATAGTAGATACTTTTGGCTATGCCAAAATTTATTTTTGTCGCCGGAGGAGTTATGTCCGGCGTAGGAAAAGGTGTAACTACAGCATCAATAGGAAAAATCCTTCAAAGTAAGGGTTTTAAGGTGTCGGCAATCAAAATTGATCCTTATGTTAATGTTGATGCCGGAACAATGAATCCTGTTGAGCATGGAGAAGTTTTTGTGACCAAAGACGGAGTGGAATGTGATCAGGATTTGGGAAATTACGAAAGATTTTTAGATGAAAATCTGACTACCGAAAATTATATTACTACGGGCAGAGTTTATGAAACCGTAATCCGCAAAGAAAGAAATTTGGAATACGGCGGTAAATGCGTTGAGGTTGTTCCTCATATTCCAAATGAAGTAATATCTCGTATTCAAAAAGCGGCTAAACTGACAAAAGCCGATTTTGTTTTAATTGAAGTAGGAGGTACGGTCGGAGAATATCAGAATCTTTTATTTTTAGAAGCGGGTAGAATGATGAAGTTACAATCTCCAAAAGACGTTATTTTCGTTCTGGTAAGTTATCTTCCTGTCCCCAGAATGATAGGAGAAATGAAGACTAAGCCCACTCAGCAGGCTGTAAGAGCTTTAAATTCAACCGGTATTCAGCCGGATATCATTATTGCCAGATCGGAAGTCCCTTTAGATCAGCCGAGAAAAAGAAAGATATCAGTTTTCTGTAATGTTCACGAACAAGATGTTATTTCAGCTCCGGATATAGAATCTATTTATGAAATTCCAGTTAATTTTGAGAAAGATGACCTTGGGAAGATAATTTTGAATAAATTCGGATTAAAATCAAAGAAAGAGAATCTTAAGGATTGGAAGGCTTTGGTAAACATAATTAAAAATGCTAAGAAAAAAGTCAGAATCGGTATTGTCGGAAAATATTTTGAAACAGGGGATTTCACTTTAGCCGATTCCTATATATCAATAATCGAATCTATAAAACACGCAGCCTGGTTTCATAAGGTAAAACCGGAATTGATTTGGATATCTTCTGAAGCTTACGAAAAGAATCCGGTAAGGTTAAAAGAACTGAAAAGTTTTAATGGCGTAATTGTTCCCGGTGGGTTTGGAAGCAGAGGAGTTGAAGGAAAAATAAAAGCCATTGAATATTGTCGGAAAAATAAGATTCCTTATTTCGGACTTTGTTTTGGTATGCAGTTAGCGGTTGTTGAATTTGCCAGAAACATCTGCGGTATGAAAGACGCTCATACTACTGAAATAGTGAAACACTGTAAATATCCGGTAATTGACGTAATGCCGGATCAGAAAGTTTTATTGGAAGAAAAAAAATATGGAGCGACAATGAGGTTGGGTGAATATCCCTGTTTAATCAGTAAGGGAACCTTAGCTCATTCTTTTTATAAGGCAGCCGGTTGGGGAAAGATTAATAAAAAGGGAGATATTTTGGTTCAAGAAAGACATCGTCACAGATATGAGTTTAATAACGAGTTTATAAATGATTTAAATAATAAAGGGCTGATAATGTCGGGAATTAATCCCGAAAGAAATTTAGTGGAGATTGTTGAAATTAGTAACCATCCGTTTTTTATCGGTACTCAATTTCATCCTGAATTTAAGTCCCGTCCTCTTAATCCGCATCCTTTGTTTAGAGGGTTTATAAAAGCCTGTTTAAAAAATAAATAAAAAACTGGCTATTTCAGCCAGTTATTTTTTAAATTTTTATTATTTTATTTCTACATTAACAATCTTGGTGACTTTCTTAGAACCGTCAAATCTGATTTTCTTTTTTGTGACAAAGTGAACCAAACCCTCTTTATGAGCATAAAGGGTGTCATCTTCTCCTCTTTTAACATTTTTTCCGGGAATGAATTTAGTACCTCTCTGACGTACGATAATCTGTCCAATTTTGGCAATTTGTCCGTCATAGATTTTGACTCCCAAATATTTGGGTTCAGAATCTCTTCCCAGTCTTGTAACTCCTGTAGCTTTAGTTTTAGCCATATAGAAATATGTTATCAAAACTGATTCAATTTGTCAAAGATCATATGGATGATATTATTCTGGTAACAGGCGTTGTTTTAGTTTCTTTGTTTTCTTTTCTGGCAGGATATATTATGGCTAAACAACAGCAAAAAGAACCGATAAAAATTGAAAAAAATGAAACATCTGAAAATAGCTATAATTGGAGCAGGGATATGCGGGCTTTATCTGGCCTGGAAATTGGCCAAAGAAGGTCATAGTATCACTGTTTTTGAAAAAAAAGAAAAGATAGGAAAAACGGCCTGTTCAGGTTTGTTTAGTGAGAGAATTTTAAAATTTATTCCTGAAAGCGAGAAACTGGTTGAAAACAGAATTAATTCGGTTTTAATTCATTTTCCTAAAAAAACTTTAAAAGTCCGTTTTTCAAAGAAATTTCTTGTAATGAGTCATTTTGAGCTTGATAATTTGGTTGTAGGTTTGGCTGAAAAAACAGGAGCTAAAATATATTTGAATAATTCAGTAAATGACTTGCCCGAGGGTTTTGACAGGGTTTTGGGCTGTGATGGGCCTAATTCTTTTGTAAGGAGAAGTTTAAAATTTCCCGATTCTTCTTTTAGATTGGCGCTTCAGGGATTTATTAAAAAGGAAGACTATTCTGATTTTGTTGAAACTTGGCCTATTAAAAATGGATTTATTTGGAAGATACCGCGTGGTAAGGAAACAGAATACGGCGTAGTAGGAAATTCAAAAGAGGTAAAGAATATTTTTACTGATTTTTTATATAAAAAAGGTATTCAATTAGAGAGACTGGAGTCGGCTGTAGTTCCTGAAGGTTTTTTAATACCGAGTAATAAATCAATTACTCTTTGTGGCGATGCGGCAGGATTGACTAAATCTTGGTCTGGCGGGGGAGTTATTTGGGGACTGACGGCAGCCGGGTTTCTATTGAAAAATTTCCCAGATTTTCTAAGATATAGAAAAGAGATGAAAATGTTTTTTTTACCAAAGATATTTTTTTCGAAAATGGCTACTAAATTTGTATACTTTTTCGGGTTCAATACTCCTTGGTTGCTACCTAAGAATTATAAAATTGAAGGAGATTTCCTATTTTAAATATGTCTAATATTCCCAATCATTTAGGTATAATTTTGGACGGAAACCGCAGGTGGGCGAAAGAGAATAATTTACCTGCTATTGAAGGCCACAGAAGGGGTAAAGACGTCACAAAAAAAGTGGTCAAATGGTGTAAAAATAAAGGGATAAAAATCCTGACTCTTTTTGTTTTTTCCACTGAGAATTGGAAACGTCCCAAAAAAGAAGTAGATTTTTTGATGAATCTGCTTGAACAAACTTTTAATAAAAGAGGAGTCGGAGAAATCAGTAAAGAGGGGATAAGAATTAAAATAATCGGTCAGAGAGAAAATTTATCTCTTTCTTTGCAAAAAAAGATAAAGGAAATTGAAGAAATGACGAAAACTAATAAAAAGATGGTTTTGAATTTTGCCTTAAGTTATGGAGGCAGGGCGGAAATTATAGATGCTGTTAAAAGTATAATTAAAAAAGGAATTTCTCCTGAAAAAATTGATGAGGAAGTGATGAAAGAAAATCTTTGGACTTCTGATGTGGATTTGGTTATAAGAACAGGGAAAGAACAGAGAATATCTAATTTTTTAATTTGGCAGGCGGCTTATTCTGAACTTTATTTCCCTCAAAAATATTGGCCTGAATTTAATGAGAAAGATTTGGATGAAGCTTTAAAAGAGTATTCTTTGCGTCAAAGAAGATTTGGCGAGTAAAAGAAAAACCCTAGGTTTACCCTAGGGACAAAAGACACTTTATCTTTTAGTTTGTCTCTTATAATTAAGACGGTTTTAAAGGGTTTTTATTACACCATAATATAATAATATATCAAGGTTTCGATTAATTGACGAATTAACAATTTTAAGTTAGATTTGTTTTATAGAGGGTTAAACCCTTTTTATTTTTGCACATTAAAAATAGGAGGTAGAAATGAATTTAAACAGATTAGGTTTAATTGAATTATTTCAAGATTGGGTAAAAATTGTCAAAATAGAATGTGAGGTAACAGCTTTTCCGAGAACAAGGGATTATCCGGTTGGAATTGCTGTAGAAACGGCAGGATTTCCGAATTGCGGAAAAATAGATCTTTCTGTTCCGAGGCAATATATTACTTCGGTAAAATTCGAACAGGACAAAACACCAATATGCGAAGTTTATGCAATATTGCTTAATAAGAATGACCTTAATTCAGATGTTGTTATTAAAACAGCAAGACCTCCAGATGAAGATAAGTATTGCAGTTCTTTTAAACCCAGAAAGGATAAAGTAAAATTTTTTAATCTTCAGGAAGAATTATTTCCACCGCAGAGATAAAGACAAAAGAATATGAAAAACTTAAAGCCATTAATCCTATTTAAGGGTTAGAGGCTTTTTTATTTTTTAAATTATTTAAATATTGCCCCCTTGATTTTTTTATCTGATTGAGTAAACTGACTGCAGTTATTTAAATTATAAATATCAATAGGAGGACGTTAAAATGATTTGTTCTAATTTGAACATAAGACTTAATACAAGGAAAGAGATTATTAAGATTAAGGAAATAATCAGCAAGGGAGAAAGGTTTATTATAATTCGTGATCAACAGAATAAAGAGCATAAGTTTTATAGGGTGGATTTCTATATTTCCGGAAGTGGTTGGCATGCAATTAGCGTCGGTTCTGAAATTTCAGTTTGTATTCGGGAGTCTGTTCAGAGACTAGCGATTTCATTAATCAAGGAGATTAAGATAGCTCCTGTTTGGGATAATATTCCGATACCCGGTTATTTATGGGCTTGCGAATGCTGTAAGAAAAGAGGAACGGTAAGTTGCGAAGAAGGAATTAATCCTTCGGTTTATATTAAAGAAATTTATGCAAACCACGAAAAGGTTTCTCCTAAATGTGGTTCAAGTAAAGTTCGTATCTTCAGTCATAATTTTGTTGAACAGACAGAAGTCGCAAAAATCATCGCTTTTAAAAACATAGTTAATCAGGTTGATAAAAAGATATGATTTAGCCGGTATTTTTAATGCCGGTTTTTTTATTTTTAATATTTGACAAAGGTCTTTATTCGGTCTATACTTTAATCAGTTCCTACACCTCTTCTCACATTCATTCCTCCTGGCCTCCTGGGTCGTTTCGACCTCGACCCAGGAGTTTTTTATTTGTTAAGTCGTCTAATTTATGAGTACTTGACTTCTGTGGGTAAAGGGTTAATTTAAATCTTATAGAAGTTCTTTATAATAAATCTAATAAGGGCTGAAGATCTTATAAAAAAATCGTAAAAATTAAAAAAGGAGGGCACTAAGTTGAAAACTAAAGTCTTTGTAATCGTGGTTATAGCCATTTTAATTCTAATGGTCTTTCCCGGTTGTACTGAGAGGGTCGTTTATGTACCGGCGCCGGCGTCACCACCTCCTCCTCCAATAATTCAGTATGTTCCTGCCCCGACTCCGCCTGCTCCGCCTCCAGTAATTCAGTATGTTCCGACTCCGGCTCCACCCGTATATGTTTATACGCCAGAGCCTCCGAGGTATTATCCTTCATGTTGCTCATCATCACCTTCGATATATTATCATCCATATAGGCCACCGTATTCATATCCGGTATATCAACCACCGCATCCTAGGCCTCCTCCACCGCCCCCAATATATCGACCTCCTTCACCTCATCCTGGACCTGGACCTGGACATCATCCTGGACCACCTCATAGGCCTCATGGACCTGGACATAGGCCTCATTAATATTATTCAGCCTTTATTCGTCAAAAGGGGAGAAGCATAGCTTTCTCCCTATTTTTTTTGGAAAAAATAATATGGAAAAAATTTAAAATAAGTCTTGATTTTTTATTATATATTGTATAGTCTTTAATTAGAAATAGTGAAAATTTAATAGGGGGTCAAATGAAAGTAAGCTTATTTATAATGTCTTTTAGAGGTAACGAAAAGAAACTGTCAGTTTCTATTGATGTTGAGCTTGTTCCTGAAAGAAAAGAAGATGTTGAAAAAATCCGGGACATAAAAACAAATCCGGCAGAGTTTAATCAAAAGCTTGGTAAGTCTCTTTCTCAGCTAGTTTAGTACAAAGAATAAGTTATTTTTTGAGGGAAAATAAGAAGGAGGTAGTACATTAAAATGTGTTTTTTTAAAATAGCGGCAAAGAAAATTGGTTTAAAAGATCTGGACAGTCCGGAAATTATGAGCCTTTTTAAGGAAAAGAAATGATCAAAAATAAAAGTATAGCGAAAAATATTGAAATAAAAACATGGAAAAAAGTAAGGCTTGATAAAAACAGACTGAAAGAAGGTATTTCTAAAATGAGAGAAGGTTTTGCAGAAGATGCAAAAAAAGAAATGGAAAAAGGCTCTGCTTTACCCAAAGATTGGAGGAGTCGTCTTCTTAAGTAGGTATTAATATAAAAAGCACATTGTTATTTTTTATTCTCAATGAAAGTCAAAAAAGCGACGTATTAATTTACGTCGTTCTTTATTTTTAGATAATTTTTATTTAGATAAAATAAATTTAATAAATAGTTGACAATATTATATAAATGAGTTATTGTGTCATCATTAATAAATTAGTAGGAGGAATTGAGTGACAACAGAAGTAAAAAGCCCGGAATTGACTATACCTGACAATGAAAAAGCAAAACAGCACCTTCAAAACAAGCTCAAAGAGCGCAAAAAACAAATAGAGGTTTATCATCGTGATCATCCGGCTCAGCGCCCTCTTATTCGGGAGAAAATGTTGGCCCGCGAAATTTGCGAAGTTTTTATCCTGAGTCAATTATTTGATTCAGGAAGGGTTACCGCTTGGGGTTTATTCGAACAGCTTCTGGAAGAACGCCAGAAAAAGGACGAACATTCCGTGCGGGCTTTCTATGACGCCTGGAGTGACGCCTGGGATACAATCACTGATGCTATAGCATCATAAAATTCAAGGTTTGTTTTAAAAATCTTTCAAGTTGGAAGATAAGTGGGGTCCATTTTTATGGCCCCACTTTTTATTTTAACCGTCAATTAGACGGTTTTTTTGTTTAATTTATGAAAAATGATTTAAATTTGTATTATTTAGCTTAAGTCTACATGGGCTTGACAATTTCTTTAAAAGGTGTAGATTCAAGCCAGAACTTTTAAAGGAGGTAATATGAAACGAGCTGGTTTAAAAATAACAAAATTGTATCCAAAAACAACAATAGTTGAAAATTTAGAGCTTTGGTTGAATATTTTTTTCGACAAAATTAAGTGGAAAAAGAAAAACAATCAGAAAACAGCTATTGAACAACCCTTCGCTAATAAAAACCGGGTTGAAAAGGAAATCGAGGAAATTTTTGAAAAAACCAGGCAGATTAATATAGATCGGGAGACATTTGAAATTTATGATAATATCTCTAAGATCTTGTTAAATACCGGGTATTCTCAGGAACAGGAATTGTTTCCTTTTGAAGATACAATATTGGCTTGGAAAAAAGCATTAGAAACCTGCGGCACGGAAAAAGAAAAGATACCAAAAATTCTATTAGGGATTATTCTGGCGACACTTTACGAAAGAAATAAAAAAATGGAGGTAAGTAAAAAATGACAACGTCTAATTGGATCTTAATCGTTCTTATTATTGTGGGTTCGGCCGGTGGGTTACTTGTCGGTTGGAATTGGGGTTATGGCGAAAGGGGAACCGAATGTAACCAATTTATAAACGCGCTTAATACTGATTGGCAAGCCAAAACGAATGCCGCAACAATCCAACGGGATAATGATTGGCAGATCAAAATGAACGCCGCATTAAACCAGCGGGATAGCGATTGGCAAACCAGGTTGGCCAGCGAAACAAGCGCACTTAATACTAATTGGCAGTCCAGGCTCAACGGTGAATTAAGTCGTTTAAATAATGACTGGCAAATCAGGTTGAATACGGAGACGGCGAGTTCTTATTGGTCAGGTGACTCTAATGGTTATAGCAGAGGCTTGCGAGACGGTTTTAATCGCTGTCCTCGATGTCCTCCGCCTCCGCCGATTGTGCCTCCCGTAACTCCGCCTGCTCCTCCTCACGCTCCTTAAAAGGAACACTAAGGCTGACAGCTATTGCTGTCAGCCATTTTTTTTAATAAACAGTAAATAATATAGGTTTTAATGTTGTTTAATTTAGAAATTCAAAAGTTTTAAGTTTGAAAGGTCTTGATTTTTTTTAGGAATATTATAGAAATAAGATAACAAAAGAAAGGAGGAACAATATGCAGAATAATGATATTTGTTTAAGTTGTGTTCTTAATGAGCCGGAAAAAAAAATGCATTGCCAGGAATGTATGATGAGACATGTTCTTCAAGAAAAAGAAAAGAAACAAAACGAAGAAATTCTTCCTCAACAAGGGGCCGCAGAATTATAAAAAGCGGCCTTTTATTTTTGAGTCTTTTAATTTGTGAGTGAGGAGTAAAAGTTTTTAAATAATAGGAAACCTTTTTGTTTAAGTGATTTTTTGGTAAAATAATGGAATAAGTTAAAAAGAAATGAATATAAGAGAAATTTTTAAAATTTTATTACCGAATGCAAAACTTAATAAAAGCCTCAGGGTTTTAATTGCCACTAATACAGTAATGGTTTTTATTATAGGTATGTTTTCTCCTTTTTATGCCGTGTTTGTTCAAAAAATAGGAGGAGGAATCGCTTTTGCCGGATTTTCTTGGGCTATTTTTTCTATTGTTGCAGGAGTTTTAACTCTTTTATTTAGTCGATGGCAGATGAAGATAAAGGAGCAAGAATTGTTATTAGCTTTAGGATATTTTATTCGGGGAGCAGTTTTTTTGAGCTACGCTTTTATGGACAGTATTACTCAGCTTATTATTACTCAAATTCTTTGGGGTGTTGGTGTTGCATTGGGAACACCGGCTTTTGATTCAATATATAGTTCTCATACTGATAAAACGACCAATTCCATAGTTCAATGGGGTCAGTGGGAAGGAATTGCGGCCATTGCTATTGGATTAGCCGCTATTATTGGTGGCGTTCTGATTCAAGCAGTAGGTTATTTTTCAGTTTTTATCGGCATGTCTGTTTTATCAGTTTTATTGGGATTTTATATTTGGAGATTACCGAGAGAATTATTGTAATCTTTAAAATTAAAATCTTAAGATTTTTATTAATTTTTCTATTAAGTGATAAAATTTTAAAAAACAACCTTTTTATTAAGGTGTTTTTTTATAAAAGGGGATTAATGTTATTTAATTTATGAGTGGAGAGTTAAGGTCGCAAAGGCTTGAATTTTTACATATTTTATGTATAATATTAAATTAGAAAATAGGTTCGTTAAAATTAAAATATTTTCAGAAAGGAGTGAAAAGAATTGGAACAATTAATGAAAAAGACAGTAGTGATTATTTTGGCTGGAGGAAAAGGGGAGAGATTGGGTTCTTTGACGGGTCATAGAGCAAAACCGGCGGTTTCTTTTGCGGGCAGGTTTCGAACAATTGATTTTGTACTTTCAAATTGTTTGCATTCGGGATTAAACAAAATTATTATTCCGACTCAGTACAAAAGTCTTTCTTTAACAGACCATCTTGATGAGTGGAAGCGTAACTTTGTAATAGAAAGGGGAGAAGCGTTAAAAACTGTTCAACCGCAGGGAAGGACTACTAAGGAATTAGAGCCTTATTTGGGGACTGCTGATGCCGTTTATGAAAACTTATATTCGGTCACAAAGTTGAACCCTGAAATTGATCTGATTTTGGCCGGAGACCATGTTTACAAAATGGATTATCGAAAACTGATTTCTTTCCATTTGGAAAATCAGGCAGAACTTACCGTTGCGGCTCTGGAAACAACCGATCGGGATTCGGCCACAAGGTCAGGGGTTTTGCTGACAGATCAAGATAATCGGATTATTGGTTTTGAAGAAAAACCTCAAAGACCAAAGTCAATTCCTAATAAGCCCGGTACTTTTTTTATTTCAACAGGTATTTATGTTTTTAACCATAAAGTATTGGTTGAAGAGTTGGTTACTGATGCCGAAGACTCATCAAGTACTCATGATTTCGGCAGGGATATAATCCCTAAAATACTCAGTAAAAAATTAAAAGCTTTCGCATTTCCGTTTAAAGGATATTGGCGAGACATAGGTACAATAGATGCTTATTATGAAGCTCAAATGAATTTAGTTTCTATGGAGCCGGAATTTAATCTTTATGACGAAGATTGGCCTTGGCTGACTTTCGGTAAGCAGCGTCCGGCAACAAAGTTCGTTTTTGACGAAAGGATAAGAAGATCCATTATCAGTGAAGGATGCATTATAGACAGAGGAGAAATAAGCGGTTCCATAATTTCACCTGGCGTTAAAGTCGGAATGGACGCTCAGATAATCGATTCAGTGATTTTTGATGACGTGACGGTGGGAGCTGGATCGAGAATAGTAAGAGCGATTATCGACAGTGATAACCCAATTCCACCCGATTCGATTATTGAAGCCGGGAATATAAGGCTTAAAATGAAGCACAGAGAGAATATTGAGGTTACTGCTTCTGGTATTGTGGTAGTTCCTCGTTTCGAACAATAAAAGAAGTTTATTTTTAAAACTTCATAACCTGCATTTTATTCGCAAAAGCGAATTAGTGCAGGTTTTTTTATTTAGAGATTATTTTAATCGTCCTGATTTTTTAATAAAACTGATTTTAAAATCACAAGATATCCGAGGTTAAAAATAAGCCCTGAAAGAATGCCGGAATAAACTAAAAATTCTAATGAAGTATTCTCTGTCGTCGGATTTGGTACATACGCAATATAATAAAAAGCCACAGCTATCAGTAAAATGGTGCATCCTATGGCCATTAATCGTGATCTTTCTCTTATAAAATTATCTTTGTGGAACCATCCGTTCTTAGTAAAAAAGAAAATTATAAATAAAAAACCAATTATCATTAACGATCCGTGTATGATAAGAAGCAGAGGATCTGATGATTCCGCCCATATTCCTACCGGTCCAATTTGCAGAAGTCGAGAAGGTTTTAAAGAGACGATATTATAAAAGAAGTAAAATATTGAAAAAACTACCGTTGAGCAGAATAAGAAAGTTATTAAATTACGTGATTTTTCTTTTAAAAAGAACGAAAGAGGCATTTTTATAATAAAAAAAGTCACAAAGAGTGCGGCGAAAGAATCTGATATTATATATAAGACTTGAATCAAAAGTCCGTTTTCCGTAAAAAATGAAGGAACACTGTCTATTATGAAAAAAACACCAGATATCAGATAAATAAAGAAAAGATCGTTTAAAAATTTTGTTTTTAAAACATCTTTTCCTTTCTTTTTCCAGATGAGAGCTGCGGAGAAAAAAGATAATGCAGATGTTATTAAAATAGAAATAGAAACAAGGGGAATCATATTTAGTATTATTTATTATAACAAAGGCTAGAGGAGTCGGCAAAAACAATTATAGAGGTGGTCTTTTTGAAGGAAAGTTCATTTAATCTTATTTTTTATGTGATTATTGTGTAATTTTTTATAATTAGTTATACTGTGAATATAATATATTAATATTTTTTAATTTTATGGAAAATGAAAAAAATAAAACAGAATTATATGGTGAACAGGGGAATAATCCAAAAAACGATAAAATATCTATAAAGATTAGCATTAAAAAAATTAGCGTAAAAAAAGTTATTATTATTGCTATAATTATTGCGTCAGGTATATTGGTTTATGCTTGTAAGGGATTATTTATTGCGGCAACGGTTGACGGCAGTCCGATAAGTCGTTTGACTGTTATTAAAGAACTTGAGAAGGCGTCGGGTAAAAGTTTACTGGATTCATTTATTGTTGAAAGGTTAATTCAAAAAGAGGCGAAGGCAAAGGGGATTACCGTTAGTGATGAAGAAGTTAATACACAAATAACAACTATTCAAGATCAAATTGCAGCTCAAGGTTCTACTCTTGAAGAAGCTCTTATCTCTCAAGGTATGACCATGGAAGATTTAAAAAAACAGATTATTATTCAAACAGAAGTAGAAAAATTAGTTGCAGATAAAATAAGCGTTACAGATGAAGAGGTTACTCAATATATTACAGATAACGCCATTTCAATTCCGGAAGGGCAGGAAGCGACGACTACCGCTCAAATAAAAGAAGAGTTGAGAAGTCAGAAACTTAGCACAGAAGGCAGTCTATTAGTAACTACTCTTAAATCTCAAGCCAATATTATTTACTTTGTAAATTATTAATTTTTTGAGAGTTTTTATAAAATCTGAAACTTCAGAGAAAGGTTGGAATTTATAGTGAATATTTTTAAATTTATGGGAACAATATTAAAAATATTACTTGGTATAATTCTTGTTTCGTTGATATTCTATTTTGTATCAAATATATTAGGTTTTAAATTAAACACT
>Ga0247842_10000793_pt1 | contig 59923 bp, 61 predicted proteins | sample LaCruzMarch2015__3_FD_192411 | JGI IMG/M metagenome (GOLD analysis project Ga0247842, IMG submission 192411) | Freshwater microbial communities from meromictic Lake La Cruz, Castile-La Mancha, Spain - LaCruzMarch2015_19m | ecosystem: Environmental > Aquatic > Freshwater > Lake | place: Spain... | reverse complement strand
TTCGATGTCCAACTTGCAAATAATGGCAAGCGTGGCGTCGCACTAGTTGAATCTTTTTTACCTGATATTATTTTACTCGATTTGCAAATGCCCGAAATGAACGGAGTTGAAGTTCTAGAAATTATCCGCAAAAATGATTGGGGCAAAAATATCCCTGTCATAATTCTGACCAATATGGGCGAAGAAGAATCACCCAAAGAAATTCGCGCCCTTGGCATCCACAGCTACATCGTCAAAGCTAATCTAACCCCCCGCCAAGTCGTCCAACGCGTCAATGAAGCCCTCAACATCACCTAGATTACTCCACCCTACAAAGAGCAGCTAACTGTTTTACAAACACTGGGCGCTACTATACAATAAGCTTAAGTATGAATAATGATATGGATGATTTTGAACGCTTCAGGCGTGCTACTAATTACCTAACGGCTGCGCAAATATTTCTGCAGGATAATTTTTTACTTGAACGGCCATTGACTTTCGACGATATTAAACCGCGACTTTTAGGACATTGGGGCTCAGGACCTGGAGTAAATCTAGCCTATGCACACCTAAATAAACTGATAAAAAAGTTTGGCCAAGAAATGATGTTTGTTTTGGGACCAGGACATGCCTTCCCTGCCCTACAGGCTAATTTATTTCTAGAGGGTACACTGGGCGAATTTTATCTCAAAGCAACACACACCTACGAAGGCATTGGTTATATTTGTCGCAATTTCAGTTGGCCGTATGGCTTTCCGAGTCACTCTAACCCAGGCACACCGGGTGTAATTTTAGAAGGTGGCGAACTGGGATATTCACTCGCAACTTCTTATGGGGCAGCATTGGATAACCCCAACATGATAGTTGCCTGTCTAATTGGTGATGGCGAAGCCGAAACTGGCCCCTTGGCCGGTGCTTGGCATATCAACAAACTGGTTAATCCCAAAACAAATGGCACCGTTCTACCAATTTTGCATTTAAATGGTTACAAAATCTCGGCGCCAACCGTCTTTGGACGAATGAGCGACAACGAACTAATGGCACTCTTTTGGGGTTATGGTTATGAACCACGCTTGGTCAGTGGCGATAATTTAGACCAGCAAATGGAAGAAGCACTGGAATGGGCACATAATTCGATATGGGCCATCAAAAAGTCCTCCGAAACACCAGTTGCTCCTCGCCTACCTATGATTATTATGCGAAGCCTAAAGGGCTGGTCAGGCGTTAAGGAATTAAATGGTGAAAAAATCGAAGGTAACTGCCTATCTCACCAAGTAGTACTGATGGAAGCAAAAACCGACCCAAAACAGCTGAAAATGCTAGAAGATTGGCTGAAATCATACAAATTTAACGAATTATTTGATCGCGATAAAGGTTTCGGCGATTTTGTTAAACAAATTGTGCCAGACGATAATCAACGAATGGGCATGAGCCCACACGCTCACGGTGGCGATCCTATTTACAAACCACTCAAATTACCGTCAGTCGATCAATTTGCCGAAGACGCCACAATCCCTGGTACAATTGGCTCCAGCAGTATGATTCAAGTTAGTCAGTATCTGAGGGAAGTTTTCAAACTTAACGATAGCAATCATAATTTTCGCATGATGTCACCCGACGAAACATATTCGAACAAATTAGATGGTGTTTTTAAAGGAACAGCCCGAGCTTGGGTATGGCCGTTTGAGCCATGGGACAAAGATATGGCACCAGATGGTCGTATGATGGAAATGTTAAGCGAACACAATATGCAAGGCTTGGCACAAGGTTATGTACTGACTGGCCGTCACGCAGTTTTCGCCAGTTACGAAGCTTTTGTCCAAGTTGTAGCCAGCATGATGGACCAGTACGCCAAATTCATCAAACACTCGCTTGATTTCGAATGGCGGGGGCTGTTCCCATCTATTAATTACATTCTGACGAGTTCTGGCTGGCGACAAGACCACAACGGTTTTAGCCATCAAAATCCAGGTTTTATCGACGATGCATTGCAAAGACAAGGCGATTTCGTGGATGTTTATTTTCCGTCTGATGCTAACACTGCATTAGTTGTGCTTGAACATATGCTAAATACGACACGAAAAATTAATATCATGGTAGCTGGTAAAACATTAGAGCCTCGCTGGTTGACAATCGATTTAGCTCGTCAACAATTACAAAATAGCATCATGACTTGGGATTTCGCTAGCGACGACAACCCAGATGTTATCCTAGTCGGCATTGGTGATTATCCAACCAAAGAAGTTTTGGCCGCCATTAGCCTTGCAAAAACCGAATGGCCAGATGTACGTCTACGTTGCGTCAATGTTAGTTCGCTAACCAGCAGTGGGTCAAGCCATGGCTTGGGCAGATCTGGTGACTACATTACCGACCAAGAATTCAATCGGCAATTTACAACCGACAAGCCAGTCATCTGTAATTTTCACGGCTATCCCGAAACATTCAAATCTATCTTGTTTAATTACATTGTCGATCCAAAACGCTTTGATGTTCGAGGTTACATCGAACAAGGCAGTACCACGACACCATTCGATATGCACGTCCGTAATCAAACCAGTCGTTATCATTTAGTAATAGCTATTTTTGAGAAGTTAATCACTTCTGGCCGTATCCCGAGTGAACAAGCAAGTCAAATTATTTCAAAATATCGACAATTAATCGAAGCCAACACCGAATATATCAAGAAGAACGGTATTGATATGCCCGAAATTGACTCGTGGCAATGGAAAAATTGATAAATGAAGAAAATCGCCCTGCTGATACCGGCTTTTAATGAAGAGAAACATATCGAAAAAGTTATCAAAAACTGTGCTGTTTACAATATGGATATAATCGTGGTTGATGACGGGTCGATTGACAAGACCGCCCAAATTGTCGAAAAAATCAAAGCCTTGGGACAGTGCCAACTTTTTTTCATAAAACATAGTAAAAACAAAGGCAAGGGTGCAGCCCTGCAATCAGGTTTTAAATACGTACTAGAAAATGAATACCAAGGAGTTATCACTATTGACGCCGACGCCCAACATGAGACTCAAGAAATTAATGACTTTTTAGCTCTGGTTAAAACAGAAAGCCCTGATTTGATTATCGGTAATCGTCTACAAAACCATCGAGATATGCCTCGTATCCGTTATTTTACTAATATTTTTACTTCTTGGACAATTTCCCTTTTAGCTGGTAAAAAAGTTGCCGACACTCAATCGGGATTCCGTTATATCAGTTCTCGTCTATTAAAAAATGTCGAGCTCAGAACCAAGAATTTTGACACTGAGTCAGAGATTATCTTGAAAGCAGCCTGGTTGGGTTTAGAGATTCGGAATATCCCAATTAGCACAATTTATCATCCTGATGCGATTTCCCAGGTCAATCCATTCATAGATGCTTTTAAATTTTTTAAGTTAATTTCTAAAAGTCTTGTCTGGCGGAGAAAAGTCAAAAGACAAAGATTTAATCTTTCTTAATAAAGTTTTCAAGTATGCGATTAAATGCTTCTGGAGATTCGGAAGGTACTAGATGACCAGCATTAGGAATAAACTTTAGACTAGCTTTTGGAATTGACTTGTTCAATTGTTTCAAACTACTTGGTTTGAAACAACGATCTTCAGCCCCGCCAATAATCAACATTTCTTTATGGTAATTCTTAATCCATTCTAATGGTTCATCTTGGTAAAAAGATTTCAAGCCTAAAAAGAAATTTATCGGTGGACGCTTGTTCTCTTTCATAGTAGCACGGACAGCCTTCAGTGACGTGTTCTTAGAAGCCATTAATTTTTTTGCAAAAAACGGATTCCTAAATAAATAAAATCCCCGATAAATAGGTACTTGTAAGAATTTAGGCAGTTTCATAAGCTGTTTCAACAAGCCCTCCTCAAGGTTAGTAAGCCCCAAGCTAACATTAACAAACTTGCCTATTTTATGATCGCTAATATAGCGTCTGGCAATCAGACACCCATAGCTATGGCCAACTAAGATTAGATTATCGGGAACTTTTAATTTCTCCATTAAAGTTAAAAAATCCTGATAATGCTCATCAAATGAATAACTTTTCGGCCGATCTGATTTACCACAACCACGCCAGTCATATGCAATTGTTCTATACTTATTAGAAAAATAAATCAACTGATGTTTCCAATTTAAAAGTGAGCCTGTACCAGCCCCATGGATAAAAACTACAGTCAAATCATTCTTATACTCGATATCAAAAGCCGAATCAAAAACATTTAGCTCTAGGCCTTTTTTAATTTGAATTTTTTTAATCATTTCTCTTTCTTTTTAAACATACCTAAGTATAACATAGCCAAAAAACAATTCCTGGTTGCAAAAATTTCTAAATCTGGTTCTTTTTGTCGTCTATGAATTTCGACCATTGCCTGATCAGACGAAGAACTGTTTTAAGTGGAAGTTCGATTATTGTATCCAGAATAAGCGCCACCAGGTTTATCTTTGAATATTGCTCGGACAGCCATTGCCCTAACAAGATAAATGGCATGTATATGAAATCACGAATTGTCATCATTATGCCTGAACTTTCGGTAACAAGCTCCATTTCTCGCACAATCCTAGATAATCTAAAGCCCAAAAAGCTAGCTGTGGCAAAGAAAACAAAGAATGTCGCACCTTGAACAATATTAAAGTGCCAATCAACCAGTAGTTTCGTAACTAACCCAAAAGCCATAAGTGATATCAGAATATAGACAAATGTAAACCCGACAGGAAAATTGTTCTTTGTGACAGCAGGATATAAATCGGCTTGATCTTGGTCACCGTATAACATATTGTCCGCATATAACTGCATGGCTTTTGTGTTGGCTTCACCAGGCAATTTCAGCCCCAATCTAAGTAGGCCGATATAGACAGCTGGTGCAAACAGATTAATAGCCAAAGGAATGATCATAACTATTCCGGTGGTCAATAAATCATACGGTACTTCAACAGCTACGCCAATAACGGTTTTCGTGATAAGCAAAAAAGCAATACTTTTTATTACACCTTTATTTAATTTGGTCCTGGCTTTATGGTATTCTCGCTTGACTTGAGCCGCAAAAGCCGTATGGAAACGACCACTGTCTAGTAACAACTCACTGACACTGTCATTGTCCTGAACCATGCTTTTCAATACTCTAAGTGGAGCACCATAAGTATTAATATAGCGCGTAATCTTTTCAGTTAAAGCCGAAGAAAAAATATCATCGATGTTTTCGTGAAAACGAGCATAGGCGTTAACATGCGTGTCTGAAACGTCATAAAGTTGTTGCATATCATATCGGATTCCAGCAATGTCAGATTTGAACAAAGCTTTATGAACCGATACGTAAAGGCTAGCTTCAAAATTTGGACCGTCAGATTTGTCGGATACAAATGATTTCTTTTGAAGAATTGATTGATAATGACGGTAGGCGAATTGAATGTATATAGTTTGCACTTTTTCTTCGGCTATTATCTTTTCACTCTCAACAGACAAGAGGTCCAAAGTCCAATCTATAGCCTTGCGACTAGTGGTGCCATGTTCTTTCAACCGCCAATAATTGCCATAGTGTTTCTGAATGACAGTTTTCATTTTGTCGATCATCTCTAGGGGCAGAGTATCGTTTTGAATGTACCCAGATTGGATAAGTTCGGTAATCAGCTCCTCAGCAATAACCTTGTCGACAACTGTAGTATTTTGAAACGACAGATTGCGAACATAGAATCGTCGAATCGCCTTTTGAATCAATAAATGTTCTTGAGTATATTCAGCCGCATTCCTAAGTTGTTCGTATGCAGCCGAGACTTCTTTGCCTACACCTGCAACATTAATCAGTTGACCATTGTTTTCGTCTGCTTTTGGGATTCTAGCCGCTGCTAGTTGAATACTTAATTGACGACCATTGGCATTTAGTTTCTTATCTGTAGTCATATGTATTATATGATACCACTTTTTCGTCAATTTAGGTCATCAAAGCTCAATTTTTACGCCAGCCAATTTTATTATCCTCAAATAGAATGCATATGAATAATTTAATCGCCCAAAATTTCTTAATCTGTGAAATGCGATTAATCGTCTAAGTTGCGTAGGTGACAAAATTTTTACTGACTGGACTTCTTCTTTTTGGACAGTAATCAGTGGGTTATCTTCGGTAAGTAGCACGTGATAAGAATAAATAAATACTTTTTCAAATAACTTATACCGTGGGTGATATTTATCCCATTTGTGGACTTCGAGAAGCCGTAATGTTCCAGCATCTACGTGTAACCCAATTTCTTCCTTGATTTCTCGTATAGTAGTTTGCTTTGGATTTTCACCACTATCAACGTGACCACCCAGCGTTATATCAATTAGGTTTGGCGAGAAAATAATAGTTTTTGACCTTTTTTGAACTAGAGTATTGCCAGCCGGTGTCGTGATAATTGCGTGACATCCCCTGTGCCATAAACCCTTTCGATTCGCAATTGTTATTGGCAAGCTAAAACCCAAGTCAATATTATTCTCATCAACAATATCTACCCAGCTACCAGCTAATACATCTTTGACTAGCTGGTCTACTTTACGCTTAATTTGCCTAAATGTGCCTTGACGTTTTTGGTCTACAGATAAAAATTTATTCCAATCCTTACTATCCTTGATATCCCAAATTATGCTAATTGCTTCGTTAAAGTCGTAATTTTTTCGGGCATCATTGTAGGTATCCTGGCTCATGAACACAATAATGTCGTTTTTTTGCAATATATCAGTTGACGTCTGGGTTTTAGCCTGGCTCAAACAGTCGCTAAAATTATTCTGCTCGGCAATAATTTTGGACCATGGTGACAATGTAGTCCTTGGGTCTCGAAACGAATTAACTCCACTGGAAGTAATGCCCCAATCTTTATTCCGAAGTGACTTGGCGTATGCTTCGGCTAGACGACTACGATAAATATTTCCTTGACAGACAAAATGAATTTTTATTTTTTTCATGCTGGCTCTAGTGTAGCAAACATGATAAATACAAAGAAACCAATCGATATTACCAGATTAGCAATGATATAATCCATAGTATGAGCATCAAACCAAAATATATTGCCTGCCAGGATTATCGATTTAGCAACAATCTCAATCTAAATAAAGTTGCTAGCAATATTGACAGTGTTTTGCTCGAAAATTTTCGTGGTCAAAATATTGTTTTGCGTGGCATTCAGTCTGAAAAACACAATTTGCCTAAAGATGAACTGATTCAACTAATCGTCGAGACTGGCTCTGACCGATATGATTTAGATAATTCTAATGAAGTAAAAGTTAGTGATAAAGATATTGATTTATTTGGTCTTGCCTGCAAAGTTATTGCTCCGATTACCCTGCCTATACTTGAAGGGTTTCATAAATACAAGCCTAAATCACTTGAACGCCCCCAATATAGAGTTGATATTTGGATGATTTACGATGCCAGTAAACTTGAAAATGTTGAATACAGCCACAGTTATTACGATGCCAAAGCCCGCGATGGCTATGTATTCAAAAACCCTCAGAAAAAGACCGAGGCATTGCTAGGCCTTATTGTAATTAAATAAAACTTGACTAGACTAGGCTAGAAAGTCTAAAATTACCTTTTTTATTTTATCGTCTTCTACATTTAGGTTTTTGGCATCTTCAATCCCGAACCAGCCTGAACCACTATGCTCGACACTAATTTTTAGTGTTGAGATATCAGAACAAATTACGCTAAAGAAAACACAATATTTTGTCTGATAAGCATCTGTCAGAATGTTAACGGCAATTGGTTTTGGGCTATGGCATTCCAGATTAAGTTCTTCTTTGATTTCACGTAGTAATGCAATATCCCAATCTTCGTCTTCATCTAGCCTACCACCAGGCAGACACCACGTTTTAGATTTTTGTCTCTCAAGAATCAAGACTTTATTTTCGTCATTTTTTATAAGTGCGTATTGCCCAATGTGTGCCGAGAGATGATTATCGTTCATATTGTCTTTAATATAGTTTCATAATCGAGTATTTGCAACCCATTTTTTGAAGGATTAGTTCAAGTTTGTCCGATGGGAAAAAAATCGTGGCAGTATTGTAGTTTGGATGAAAACCTAATTCCTCATCTAGTAAAATTTCTTTATCAATTATCACCTCAACATCGTTTGCGCCTTCGTGAAGAAAACCAAAAATAGATACTGCACCTGGCGTGATACCAAAAGTTTGCAAAAGTGTTTTGTCACTTGCAAAGCGAAGCCTTTTAGAGCCAAATTTTACTCTTGTGGCCTTCAAATCTAGTCTTTCATTCCCTGCCATCACAACCAAAAATTTTCGCTTGCCATCATCTTCTTGAAGTAAAAGATTCTTTATCGGCTTTATATTTTCAAACAAGTCTTTTAAATCGTCAACCTTAAACACAGCAGGATGATTTATCCAGCGATATTTTATTTTTAAATCGTCAAGTAGCTGGATTATGCGTTCTTTCATAGCTGTTATTATATCAAAAACAGAGACAGGTTGTCTCTGTTTTAAGCATTACCGGTTTAGAGTGCCGTCGTGTTAGCTATTGGAACTATTTTAGGCCAGATATCTTTTGCTTCAAATACCAAGAATAATAATCTTTATATTTAGCTTGAAGCTCAGGTATTTGCCAGTCGGTATTTTTAATCTTCTTTCTACAACTTGCCGCAGTGCATTTGCAATCAAATTCGTGCGCGATGCTTGTAGCAAACATTGCGTAGTCCAATGTTAATTCTTCTCCTGCTTTTATGTCTCGCATAGCAACTACAAAAATGTTTCCAGCCATCCCCGAGTTAGGCTCACAAGAATGATTGAAATATATCATCGAAGCTTCAAACTCCTTGTCCTCCAATGGTGCAATAAACAGATCGTCAGATATCTGAAGTTCTGAATTCTTGATAATATCTGCTTTTTCGTTAAGCGTTTTCTTGTCTATAATATGACCGGCCTTCACGCCAACAACCTCATTTGCATGAATGTTATAATCTGCGAATAGTCCTATGCCATCTATACCACTGGCAGCCTTTTTAGCCTTGGGGTTAACCCATGAGTGTACGATCATAGGTCTATAATATCAGAAAAACAAATACAATTAACCAATTATTGAGAGTAGCGGTTTGGAGGGCCAGGAGGGAATTGAACCCTCGACAACCTACTTAAGAGGCAGGTGCTCTAACCAGCTGAGCTACTGGCCCATTCACGGAAACTGATTGTACACTATTACCTCTGTTGATACAAGATAATCGGCTTGCCGTTATTTACCCGGACGGATATCGGCTAAAGCCTCCTCCGTTTGTTCATAAAAATATGTAAACACATTTTTATTTCACTGCACTACGCCGAACCGCGACCTATCGTCAGCCAAAGCTGCCGAGTCGGCGGTTCGAATCTTCCGCGGTGCTTACCAAATCAATATACTTATCTTTCGATAGGTATATTAATTTGGTACACCCGGACGGACTCGAACCGCCGACCCTCTGTTCCGAAGACAGATGCTCTAATCCACTGAGCTACGGGTGCGTACATATACGTTGATGAATCGATAACCGCACACTACCGCTATTTTTTACTTGTTTTTCGCGTCGACGCGCTTGATCGATTGAAACGTACGCCTCATAGTATACAAGACTTATCGGTAATCTGTAAGCAGTTGCACTTACCTTTCCGCCAATATGTTGCATAAACCGACGTTTTAAGTCGTTGGTTGATCCGTAATAGTGTAGCCCATCTTTTTCTGACCTTAATATATAAAAATAATTCATCTAACCTATCCACTGACCCGGCCTGTCTGTCCGACAGGACGGGCGGGGCTACGGGTGCATAGCGTTTATTATATCAAATTATAGGTGTAATTAGTGGGATTAGGGATTGGGAAATAGGAAATAGGAATATTCCTAGGATTTTAGTAATTAAAATTGGTCCAAACCCCATTACCCATTTCCTAACCCCGAACCCCCAACTTGAGCTATAATAATTGGCATATGGATATTCACACAAACATACCACTAAAAAACTTCACAACTATGAAAATTGGCGGAAATGCCCGTTTTATGACAGAAGTGCGCAAACCAGAGGAAGTCGCAGTTATCTACCGAAATGCAAAAATGCAAAAATTACCGATATTTGTAATCGGTGGTGGCAGCAACGTCATCGCCCGTGACGAAGGCTTTAATGGAATAATTATCCGCATGCGTATCCCAGGTTTTGAAGTTATTGCTGACGACATTAACTCAACAACTATCCGAATAGGCGCTGGCGAAAATTGGGATTCAGTCGTCAAACGAACCGTTGACATGCGTCTAAGTGGCATCGAAGCCATGTCAGCAATTCCAGGAACAGCTGGTGCCACGCCAGTCCAAAACGTCGGCGCCTATGGACAAGAAATAGCTGACACTCTGCAATCAATCGATGCTTACGACGGTCAAACAAATAAATTTGTAACATTACAAAAAGCTGATTGTGGATTCACCTATCGAAATAGTATTTTCCGTGACGAATCGGCTGGACGATATATCATAACTTCTATCACTCTAAAATTATCCAAAAACTTGCCTCAACCACCTTTTTATGACTCATTACAAAAATACCTAGATGAAAAAAATATCAAATCTTTCACTCAGGAAATTATTCGGGACATCGTAATCGAAATTCGAAAAGACAAACTCCCCGACCCTAGTATATTTCCAAACTGTGGATCATTCTTTAAAAACGCCATTGTTGAAACGTGGCAATTAGATAGTTTAAAGGTAATCGACCCCGACATACCTATGCACGATATGGGGAACGGGCGATACAAAGTTCCTAGCGCCTGGCTGATTGAAAACGTAGACCTAAAAGGTAAATTACTTCATGGTATGCGAGTTTATGATAAAAATGCCTTAGTACTTATCAACGAATCAGCCACTTCGTATAACGATTTAGCGACCGCTAGGGACGAAATTATCGGTAAAGTCCGTGATAAGTTTCAAATACAAATTGAGCAAGAGCCACTGGAAATATAAAACGCTTGCGATTTGTCCACAAAAACCTTATGCTAATAGGTATGAAGCGCCGTGGGTTTACTATCGTTGAATTGGCTGTTGTTATCACCATTATGGGTATTCTGCTGGTTCTAGGCGTTGTAGTTTTGGATACCTCGCAAATAAATGCCCGCGACAGTGAGCGCAAAACAGACATTGAAAGCATTGCCATAAATTTGGATACATTCTATACATCAGGCACTGACGGTAGCACAACGATAGGTCGATACCCATCAACCGTTCTTATTGGTACCGAGACAACTATGTTACGCGACATAGACCCAAAAAATCTCAAAACACCTGGAGCCTCCAGCTCTTCGTTAGTTGCCGCCACGAATAATACACAAACAACATTGGGCGTTTTACCTCAGCCAACCATTGCTCAATATGTTTATCAGCCGTTACAAAGTGATGGGTCGTTATGTACAACTGAGGTTCAAGAATGTCGCAAATTTAATTTGTTCTACAGACTTGAAATAGACAGTGCTATATATATGTTAGCGAGTAAAAATCAATGAGACAAAAAGAATTTACCCCACTTCGCCAGAGGCTTCGTAGGATTAAGGTGGTTTCACCCCTTCGACTTTGCTCAGGTGTTTCACCAGCCTTTACGGCGGTCGAACTGCTGATTACCCTATTTATCGCCGCTGCCTTTTTAATGTCAGGCTACCAATTATATAATCTGATTATCAAAGATGGTGGCGAAACTCGTATGCAAGCCCGTGCCAGCAATGTCGCCTACGACTATCTGCAACGCTATAAATCAAATGTTACTAATCCTTGCACGGTACAAACACCTTTGACCGATTCGCCAATAACTGTTGATAATCTGACAGATGTCACTGTAAGCATAGCAATAACCTGCCCATACGCTTCAACCACTCCAGCCGCTACTGAATGTACCGGTGGGACCATTACTCATGATGGATTGTATACTGTGCACAAATTTACTACTGTTGGTGCCAGCACATTGACCTGCACTAACGCCTTTACCTCCAATGTTTTAGTTGTAGCAGGTGGTGGTGGTGGTGCAGCTTGTCCGACAGCAGGTTATATGTCAGGCGGTGGCGGTGCAGGTGGTTTAGTTTATAATCCTACTTTTGTAATCCCTGCTACTACTTCACCTGTAACTATTGGTGGTGGCGGTGCAGGAGGACTTTATACTGGCGGTCTTTCTGGTGGTGCAGTTGGCGTATCTGGCGGTAATTCAGTATTTGGGACTATAACTGCTTATGGCGGTGGAGGTGGCGGTAAAGGCCTTACTGGTGCTACTGACGCAGGCGCAAATGGAATTGCAGGTGGTTCTGGTGGCGGTGGCGGTGGTACTGCTTCTGGTGCTACACCGACAGGCGGCGATGCAGATTATATATCTCCACGACAAGGTTATGATGGCGGTAATGGTACATCTGATAGCTCAGGTTTTTCGTCAGGCGGTGGTGGTTCGAGTGCAGTTGGCGAAGTAGGACATGATTATGGCAATTCATTAGGCGGTGCAGGGACAGATCACAGTTCGGTATTTGGAACAGGTATTGGGGTATCTGGAGTATTAGCCAAAGGTGGAGATGGACAGGCAGCAATATATGCTGACGGTACAGCAAACACAGGAAATGGTGGTACAGGCGGTAAAAATGGTGTAGGTGGTGGTGGTGGTGCTTATGGATATAACAACGGTGCAATAGGTGGCTCAGGTATAGTAATAGTTCGCTACTTGACGCCAACTACCATCCCTACGAGCCCAACTATATCTAAAGTCCTCGTTACTATAAAATACGGAGACCCTCAACTAACTATTAGCAATGGAGTCTACGCCACAACAGCCGGCACAGCCACACCTATAACTGCCATATCTGCCATAACTGGCACAACCGCTGTTGGCTCAGTATTAACCGCCGGCGCATTAACCCCATCAGGCGCCACGGCCTCCTACCAATGGCAAAGTTCTACCACAGCTGGTGGTATCTATACCAACATCTCTAGTGCTACTGCCTCAACCTATACGCTAGTCGCAGGTGATGCTGGTAAATATCTTAAAGTTGTTGCCACTGGAACAGGTGATTACACTGGTATACAAACAAGCGCCGCAACGACAGTAGTAACAGATGGTTATACTAAATTATTACTTCATTTTGATGGTTCTGATGGCTCCATTGTTTTTACAGATAGCAGCCCTGTACCTAAGAGCGTTACCGCAGTAGGCAGTGCACAAATAGATACGGCTCAAAGTAAATTCGGTGGGTCAAGTGCTCTATTTGATGGCACTGGGGACTATTTAACTATTCCTTCATCGGACGATTTTGCAATGGGTACAGGCGATTTTACGGTAGATTTTTGGATGCGAGCTTCTGCTATACGAACGAGTGATCCAGGCTGGAATTATTTGATGTCTACTTCTAACCTCGGTTTCATGTTGACGATGGCCACAAGAGGGCAAACAGGCTCAGAAGGTTTCCAGCTATGGCTTGGTGCAGGTACTCCATATGGTAGTGTTCCATATATCTTTGTTATAAATACTTGGTATCATATCGCTGTTACACGAAATGGAACAAATTTAAGATTCTTTCTGAATGGAACACAGTTGGGACCAACAATGACGTCGAGTGATAATATCACAGTTACAGCAGAACCTTTAGAGATTGCCAGAAGGGTAGGATGGGATTCTACTGCCTTGCCAGGATGGTTAGACGAATTTAGGATTTCTAAAGGAATAGCCCGATGGATAACTGATTTTACTCCACCTACGCAGGCATATTAAAATTAGAAAGATAGGACAATATTGATAGTATTGTTGGTCGATAACGCTCGTGGTAGAATATGTCCAAGGACATATCTGATTTATGAACGCAAAAAAACTACTACATCACCTTGGCAATTGTTTTATCCGTTCGCCATTCGCTGGACAGCGAACCGACTCTTCCCGTTCCCCCCTACTACCTACTACCTACTACCTACCATCTACTAAATCTGGTTTTACTATCGTCGAAATCCTAATCGTTGCGCCAATTGTTATTTTAGTAATTGGCATTTTCGTCAGTACAATCGTTAGTATGACTGGCGAAGTGCTGGCCACTAGAGCTGCCAATACCCTTGCCTATAACGCTCAGGAAGCCCTAAACTTAATCGAACAAGACGTAAAATTAAGTGGTGCATTTCTAGCGACTAACAATATTACGCTCCAGTTAGGACAAGGTTACGATAACGATACAACAGCTTTTAAAAATGTTGGTACAAATGGTACGATGTTGATTCTAAATACCTACGCAACAACTAGTAACCCTTTAACTGCATCACGAGACCTTGTCTATGCGTCTGATCAACCAAACTCATGTGGCAGTGCAGCGGTCAATCAGAACCTGCCAGTTATGATGAATATCGTTTATTTCATAAAAGATAGCACATTATGGCGACGAGTTATTGCGCCATCTTTTTATGCAATGGTTGGCTGTAGCGTGCCATGGCAACAACCCAGTTGCGTACCCGGCTACAACCCAACAACTTACCCATTTTGCAAAACTCAGGATATGCGATTGGTTGATGGTATAGCATCTGGTGGATTTAATGTTGAATATTTTCCTTCACCAAGTTCTGCAACTGCTAACGCCATAGCTAGCGACAGTGATCAATTGGATAGCGCAAGACTCGCTGCCTTGCAAGCAAATAGTACTGTAGGTGTCACTATCACTGCCGCTAACACCACAGCTGGTCGTGCCATTAGCCAATCTGGAACAATTCGTGCAGTCAGTCCGAATAACAATATAACAACAAATACGTATACCAAAGTTTTGACGACTATTGCTGGGACTGGTGGTACCGTTAGTGCTGGTGGCACATATAATGGAGGAACAACGCAAACTATCTCAGCAACACCTAACGCCTATTATGAATTTGGCAGTTGGACTGGTAGTACTGGTTGCAGTGGAGCTGCTAGCCATACTATTGTCCTAGATGAAAACAAGACCTGTACGGCTAACTTTACAACTAATAACACTGGCGATGTTTTCTCATACTTGCAAACCTTAGCAGCCGGTGACACTACTATTACTACCAATTATGCCAACATTGACCTGGAAATGGTAGTCAAATCGGGCAATCAGACCGTTAGCGCTAATGATTGGTGGGGCAGTGTTACAAATGACGCTAGAATGCTAGGAGTCAGAGTTGAAGGAAACTTAACAGTTAATGCTGGCATACAATTATCCGCTGCTGCCAGAAAAAGAGGTATGGCTATTTATGTAACTGGAGATGCAACCATAAACGGAACGATTTCTATGACCGCTAGAGGCGCTAATGCTGCTGGACAGAGGGTCCTATTACTAAACCGTGGGACGGAATACGAAGTGCCTGCGGCAGGAGCAGCTGGTGGTGCTGGTTATAGTCATTGTTGTAACACACATTATGGTTATGTCGGTTCGGCAGGAACTGGCAGGCAAACTGGTGGTGGTGGTGGTGGCCAATTATATGCAGACAATTCAAATACTGTTGTTTCTGGAGCAGGAGCTTATGGAACTTCGTACTCAGGTGGTGCGGGCGGAGGAGCTGCAACGGCAAACTATTTGCAATGTAACGCATCTGGTAGCAATGGGGCGGCAAATGGTGGAGCGGGCGGTAGTTCTAGCTGTTGGGCAGGCGGTGGAGCGGGCAATAATGGTGGAGCAGGCTATAATGCAGGCGCGAATGGAACCGGTGGACTTTTGATACTATATGTCCAAGGGAATTTAACTTTCGGTACAAGCGGACTAATTTCATCGGGAGGATCAGCAGGCGGAAGTGGAAACTGGCCAACTGGTGGTGGTTCTGGTGGCGGTTCAGTGAACGTCTTTTATAAAGGAACCTTAACTGGATATGCAGCAGGAAAATTAACAGCAGATGGTGGCGGTGGTGTTGGTGGTGGAGCTGGAACAACAAATATAAATCAGTCCAATTTCTAACTATAAATCTCGCAAGGTTAAAACCGACAAACCTCTTGTGCTAATATAGACATCGTAGTATATTATAATCATAATCAGTAATCAAGAATAAATAAGGGGGCATTAGCAATGATTCTAAATAATATCAAACATAGACAAGGCGAACGCGGTTTTACAATCGTTGAGCTTTTGGTCGTTATCGTTGTTATCGGTATACTAGCGGCTATTACGATAGTTTCCTATACTGGTATCACGGCACGGGCAAATGGCGCTAAGGCATTATCGAATGCACAAGCAGTTGTTTCTGTAGCTGAAGCAATCCAAGCCGATACCAGCGCTAAATATCCGGTTACTACAGCCGAATTCGCAAGCTTGGCAAGCACAGCTAGAGTACCTAATGGAATTACAATTGGCGTAGCTGCGCCAACAGCTCTTAATGGTACAACTACTTTCCAACTATTTACACTAACAACCAACCCTTCAACGGGCGGCAAGTTAGTATGGTGGGACTATAGCACAAGCGCAGTAAGTACCGCCGCTACATCTCTTTACTGGGGAGCAGCCAACAGTGCTTCTGCAGTTACAGTATTTGCAAGCTAAGTTATAATTTAGTCTTACGAATTATTAACACCCGTCGCATATATGCGACGGGTGTTAAGTTCAACAGCTATAATATGCTTGTGTTAATAAATACCGTGCTATATAATGTCATCAGATAGTCATATCAATAACTAAGGGGGCATTAGCAATGATTCTAAATAATATCAAACATAGACAAGGCGAACGCGGTTTTACAATCGTTGAGCTTTTGGTAGTCATCGTTGTTATCGGTATATTAGCTGCTATTACGATAGTTTCTTATACTGGCATCACAGCACGGGCAAAAACCGCACAGGCACAGAGTAACGCAGGATCGGTGCAATCAGTCGCTGAGGTATATTATGCAGAACAAATGAAATACCCTTCAACGGTTGCCACTGACTTTGCCGCTACCGTAGCAGCCAAGATACCAAATGGCATAACCGTATTGACTGGTGCACAAGTGCTTACGACAAACAAGGTTCCTACAGAGGTACATTATGAATATTGTGGCCTCGATGATACGGCGTCTACGGGCGCATTCGGTGCAAGATATCGATTTTGGGACTCTCAAACCTCTCTAGTCTCAACAACTATCCTGTACTCTGGCACAGGCACAGCCGCATTAGGTCAAGGCGTAGGTGTAATATGCCATGTCTGGATAACGCCAGCTTCTTAATATGTTGCATTAAAAATACTATATTTAACAAGAGAGGATTTGAAAAATGAAAAGATTATACGATGTTGAGAACAAAAACAACGGTTTCACAATAGTTGAACTTTTGGTAGTTATCGTCGTTATCGGTATATTAGCTGCTATTACTATTGTTTCTTATACTGGTATTACAGCACGAGCAAATACCGCAGCCGGTCAATCTGAAGCTAACGCAGCGATGACAAAAATAAATGCATATATGGTTGAAACGGTATACGGTTATCCAACTTCCTATGGCTCTATAACTGGAGCCGCACCAACATTGACTTATTCCGCCTCAAATTTGAACTTTACAATTGCATCTACGGGTGCAGGGCTAGCGAATAAAGACATGACGGCATTTAGACCTGCTGGTATTTCTGCACAGAGTATTGACTTTTCGCTTTGTGGAACCAGTGGCACAGGTACCATACCAACTGCCTATGCAGCCACAAGCGTAGGAGCCGTAGTGGGCATAACCGTACCAAGTGGAATAAAGATTGGATATTGGGATTACACAGGGGCGGGTAGCCTAAATGTTACCAACACAATAGGTACTACTTCTGGGAACTACTTAACATACCCAGTTTATTGCGCTAAAGTAGGGATCGCTGAGGCTGTAATAGCCGTAGCAAAAGCTATATACGCTGAGACTGGTACTTACCCATACACTGCAGCCGCAATTAATGCCAATACAGCAGCTAGTGCAAAGTTGCCTCCTAGTGTAGTAGGGAACGTCGTACTTGTAAATCCAACCTCTGGCAACGGTACAACAACTGTAAAATATGAATGTGCATCAACTAATGGGTTAACACCATGTATTAACACAGGCGGTAGAATCACCTTCTGGGATTACTCAATAGGCGTGCCTGCCGTGGCAACTGTGACCTACGGTACAGCTACGAACTTTTGGACACCTGCTTCGTAGACAACTATTATTTAGACTTAAATACACGATTGTCAGCCTTGACCTTATATCATGTCTGATATATCATATAGTGTATGACAAATGACGATTACAAAGCCAAGATTGGCACACTAATTCAAGAGACCAGACAATCCCGCGGGTTGACACAAACTCAACTAGCCGAAGCGCTAAATACCAGTCAAAGTGCCATAAATCGCATCGAAAAAGGTGGTCAAAATATCAGCCTTGAGATGTTGGCCAGAATTAGCGATGTTCTCTCCAGCGAACTCGTTAGTCTTAATCGCTCTGGCAAGATTAATTTTCGTATTAATGGTGGCAAAAAGCTATTTGGTGAAATCGAAATTAAAACCAGCAAAAATGCTGCTGTTGGATTGCTCTGCGCCAGTTTACTTAATCATGGTACAACGACAATCAAGCGCGTTGCAAGAGTCGAAGAAGTCAATCGTATTATCGAAGTCCTGCAAAGTATTGGCGTCAAAGTTCGTTGGCTAAATGACAAAAATGACCTCGAAATTACTCCACCAGCCCGACTGAAATTGCAGAATATGAATGTCGATGCCGCCAAACGAACTCGGACCGTCATAATGTTTTTGGGTCCCCTACTTCATCAATACAAAGATTTCAACTTACCTTTCGCCGGTGGTTGCAGTATTGGTAATCGCACGGTTGAACCACATATGACCGGTCTAGCGCCATTTGGCCTAAGCATCGAGACGGCAAGTGACCATTACCATGCTATTGTTAACGAAAAGTCAGTTACCCACACTATTTTGCTGACTGAGCGTGGTGATACTGCAACCGAGAATGTGATTATGGCAGCAGCCTTATACGACGGAGCAATAACTATTCGTAACGCTAGTCCTAATTATATGGTGCAAGACCTATGTTTTTTCTTGCAAAAATTAGGCATCAAAATAGAAGGCATTGGTACAACTACACTTAAAATTCGTGGCGTCCGTAGTATTAATCAAAATATCGAATACTACCCTAGCGAAGACCCAATCGAAGCTATGAGTTTGATTGCAGCCAGTATCGTTACCGATTCTGAAATTACCATCAAACGCGCGCCAATTGAGTTTATCGAAATTGAACTGGCCATCCTTGCTGGTATGGGACTACTATACGAAATAAGTGATGAATATAAAGCCCGCAATGGCGAAACGCGTCTAGTGGATATTAGAATTTTGCAATCAAAACTACACGCCCCCAAGGATAAATTACATAGTATGCCTTTTCCAGGGGTCAATATGGATAATTTGCCACTTCTAGGTTTGATAGCAACCATGGCACACGGTCGTACTATGATACACGATTGGTCATATGAAAACCGAGCCATATATTTTACTGAGCTTAGTAAATTAAACGCCAATATCGAACTAGTTGATCCGCATCGAGTTTATATCACAGGGCCAACCAAATGGAAACCAGCCGATATTATCGCACCCCCTGCCTTACGTCCATCTGTCGCTATCTTGTTAGCAATGTTAGCCGCCCCTGGTCAATCAACATTGCGAGATGTCTATTCAATCAATCGTGGCTACGAAGATTTTGCCAATCGCCTGAACACATTAGGCGCAGATATCGAAACACTGCGCGAAATTTAAGCGTACGGATTATAACCCTGTGGCTTGCTGTTTAGGCTGTTATTTTGTTGTAATGATGGTCTTTGACGAGCGCTAGTACGGTCCGTTGAAGCATCTTTAACGACTGACTTTGCTCGCAATGCTCCATACGTGTTTCCGATGCTCGAACGTTTATAGCCATCGACAAGCTGCCGATTTTCATCAGTCCGCCGAAGCTGGTTAAATGAGACGTTTCCCGTTGCGCCAATTCTGTCACCATTTACAACTCGCGCATAACCATTACTGTGAAAAGGCTTGCCGGTATCATTTGTGACTATGTGTTTATTCAGATCCATTTTTTGACCTTGTTATGAATCTATTATAGCGTAATGTTTGATAAATATACTAATGGTTTATTCATGGGGCGAATGACGGGGATCGAACCCGTTGCCTTCGGAACCACAACCCGACGCTCTAACCAGATGAGCTACATTCGCCATATTTTGTTACCGGACTTTGTTATTGTAACAGATTGAGGACGATATGAGAATATGCTATAATCACGACGTGCGCGGGTGTCGTATAACGGCTAATATATCTGACTTCCAATCAGATGCTTGGAGTTCGACTCTCCACACCCGCACCAATATTTATTTTTTTGTTACCCCCGATATCCATCCCATCATTTTTCTATAAAGTCTTACTCCTTTGTCGGGGTTGTGATTACTCGCAACTGTAATATGGAGAGTGCCGTGAGGCGTTTTACCTAACTTTGAACGCTTCTTATCTAAACGTCTATCTATTTGAGTTTTTCGAAATTGCTTTTTTGGCAGTTTAGTAATATTCATCCAATATTTTATACTTGAAAGCTCGTCCGAATCAGGATATAAATGCATCGCGACTGTTATGTTTTGATCTTCCAATTCACAAATTTCACGCAACCAATAAATAAATAGGTGTACAACCCTCGGGTCTGAATTAACTAGTCGAATTTGCTCCATGGTCTTTGAGCCTTCACCAATCCACAGACCTAAACCGATCATCCATAAATCTCGTTTTGATACTTTTCCGATTTCAAAAATGCCCTGAGTTTTTAGATCGGATATCTCGTCTATTCGCATCTGCCTGCGACGTAAACCGTAAGCACCTTGGCCGCGTTTAATACGAGAGAGAACTTGTTCATTTGGGGTATATGGTAAATCTTTAAGCCAATTGCTCAAGGTGCTTTTACTAACACCAAGTTGACCGCTGATGAGACCATAGGACATCCCTTGTCTCCTTAACTCAACTGCTAGATTTTTTTCAGTTCTCATATTACTATCATACCAGCATATACATGAAGGTACAATTAATTATGCTCTGATTTTTTTTCAAATGCGCTACAAACTTTCAGTAATTATTCAGCTGCTTCGGCTTCGGCTTTAGTAACATGAACTGTCCCGTGTGGATGTTGAGGTGGTGCATAGATTGAATAGACTTTCAATGGTACGTCGCCACTACTGACTAGGTTATGCCATGTGCCAGATGGTACTATCACGGCATCATTGCTACTTGCTTGCCAAACTTGCAATTGCTCTTTGGTAGGCCCCACACTGACGGTTGCTTGTCCTTGTTCGATTCGTAAAAACTGATCGTGCGTATCATGAACTTCAAGTCCAATATCATTTCCTGGGTCAATTGACATTAAAGTTATCTGTAGATTTTTGCCGGTCCACAGAGTCGTTCGATAATTAGTATTTTCAACTGTTGCTGTTTCGATGTTAGTAACTGTAGGTGCTGGCCCGTTATCAATAATATTCATCTATAATCCCCCTTATATATCTATTATACCTCAAATTGGGGGTTAGGGGTTGGGAAATGGGAAATGGGGTTCGGACAAATTATGATAACTAACATCCTTGGAATATTCCTATTTCCTATTTCCCAATCCCCAATCCCACCTATAATTTGTTATAATAACTGAGTGGTATGCGCCCTGGTAGCTCAGTGGATAGAGCAGGACGGTTCTAACGTCAAGGTCGCAGGTTCGAATCCTGCCCGGGGTACCATCCTCCGTCGCCCCTGAAGGGGCTATGGAGGATTGTAATCCTACGTAGCCACTCATAGGAGCGAAGGAGGATGCCCTACGTAGCCTTGGCGAAGTATGGGCTATTTTTATTAAATTATTTTCCAAGTTTTTTCGCAATATTGCGATTTAATTTTTTACGCCAGTCTTCAAAGTAAGTCTTCTCGCCTCGCAAAAGCTCATCACAAAACGCCGCAACATCATTTCCAGTAATTTCCAATACAGCCTTACCATTTGCCGCACTTTCCTCGAATAAATCAAGTAAAACTTTAAAAGGGTCAGCCGTACTAATACCTGAACTATTCCAAATATATTTCTTGATTTCATCATATGCAACGCGATAATCACGTGGCAATAGTTTGGCACGTGCCTCCATTGCTCTCCACTCTTTCTTTTCTTCAATACTTCCAATGATTATATCTAAAAATTTGCTCATTTTCCGCTCCTTAATTCATTAAGTTTTGATGACACGAAGTCCCATTTAGACCAAAATAGTCGCAATTCTTCACGACCCGCTTTTGTAAGAGTGTAAAACTTACGCGGCGGCCCCATATCTGACGGTTTTTTCTCGATAACAACAAGTTTGTTATTTTCGAGTCTTACCAAAATAGTGTAAACCGTGCCTTCTACAACCTCAGCAAAACCGAGTTTGCGCAATTGCTGCGCTATTTCATAACCGTAAGTTTTATCGCGGCTGATAATTTCAAGTACGCAACCTTCAAGCGTTCCTTTTAACATTTCTGTGATGTTTTCCAATTAAATTCTCCTTTCATCGCTAACTTGTATGTAGTATTACTTATTACCACTACATAGTATCACATAGTAGTATAATCAGTCAACAAACTGCACTATCCTACTTTTTTTCGTCAGCTAATATCTGGGCATTGGCCGAAGAATCGAGTATTTGCTTTACTTGTTCGAGTGTTATTTCAATTACACTACCGGGTTCAACTTTGCCGCTCAACATTTGCTTGGCAACCGTGTTTTCAACTGCTCGCTGGACAACACGACGCATTGGCCTAGCGCCCAGGCGTGGGTCATAACCAGCTTTGACTAGATATTCTTTGGCGTCATCCGCAACATTGACACTTATTTTTTGAAGTTCCAGCGTCTTGTTAACACTAGTCAGCATTAAATCTACAACTTGTAACAACTCGTCTTTTTCAAGCGGTCGGAACATAACAATCTCGTCAAATCGATTCAAAAATTCGGGGCGAAACTGATTACTGCTAATTAATTCATCGACAAACTTAGTCTCAAATTGCTCAATATCATAACCTCGCTCGATGTATTCACGAATTCTGCCAGCACCAGCGTTACTGGTTGCGACAATAATCGCATCCCTAAAACTGACTTCGCGGTTTTTTATATCACGCAAAATTCCCTCATCTAGCATCTGTAGTAGCGTCGACATGACGTTTGGATGAGCTTTTTCAATTTCATCCAGCAACACCACGCTAAATGGTTGTTTCATCGCCCTAGCGGTCAGACTATTAGTATTATCGGCTCCATCGGCAATCAAACGCTTAACATCATCACTATTTACATATTCGTTCATATCCAGACGGATAATGCGCTCTTCGCCACCAAAATATACAGCCGCCAAAGATTTAGCCAGTTCTGTCTTGCCAACTCCAGTTGGACCCAAAAACAAGAATGTACCGATAGGTCGATTCTGATTGCGCACACCAGCCCTAGCCCGCCTGAGCGCGTCACTAACGACTTTAACTGCCCTCTTTTGGTTAACCATTCGCTGATGAATTAAATCTTCAAGATTTAGCAATTTTTCACGTTCATCATCCGTGTTAGCCACACCAACTTTTATGTCTAGAGTTTTCTCAATTGCTTGTCGAACTGACTCAGCTGTTACTAATCCACCTTCGCAATATTGTGTAGCCGACTCTAATAGCTTCAGGGCTTTCCCTGGCATAGCTAAATCATGAACATACCTATCGCCCAGACGATAAGCTTCGGCCAATGCCTGATACATATATGTCACATGATTTTGATACTCAATTAGAACTGATCGATCCTGCATAACAGCAATCGTTTCTGAACGATCAGCCGGAGCAACCATAATCCGATTCAAAGCATTTATTAGTTCTGGATTGCGCCTGCTTATCTCTAGATATCGTTGTTCATCCATCGTCAAAATCATCCTCAGATTCCCGGCCTCGAGAATTGGCAAAAGCACATTTGTAATATCAATCGTTCCAATGCCATCGGCAAAAAACAGATGAGCATTATCTAGACAAATAATAATATTTTTGGCAGTGTACGCTTCGGCCAAAATCTGCGGAATTAACTGTTCAAGCCCACCGCGACCAGGTGCAGCCGCAATCAGTGACGATGAGTCCAAAATAAACACTTGACGAAATCGTAGGTTAGCAGGGATATCTGCATCCGCGTCAAGTAATTGCGAAGCAAAAGTCTGAACAATTTTTGTTTTTCCAACTCCGGACGGGCCGACTAGTACTGCATTCTGGCGACCGTTTTTACTAAATATTCCCATAAGCTGTCGCAAGGTTTCGTTATGAGCCGCAACCTGAAGCAAAGATGTCCCCTGAGCGCTAACTTGTTGGCTAATATTTTGCCCAAATCGATTCAGCAGTGGCGTCCATCCAAATGACAAATCTCGCCCCAAGCCACCATTTCGTCTAGGCAATTTGTTTTGGTCAATCAGACTTCGCAGATGGTTATACCATTCTATGCCATGCAATAAATCATCCATATCTAACTGCAAATGGCTCAGTAAAGTTTCATGATTAGGCGCACATTGAATAAGCGCTGACACTAACACGGCGGCTGACATATTTTTACTACCTGTTTGATCGCGTAATTTCCAAGCCACTTGCCAAACTGCCTGCATATCTGATTCATTGTCTGATGCTAGTTCTTGCAAAAATTTATTGCCAATGCCGAACCTAACCGAAAAGAAGTGGCCACCAGAAACTGTGCCAACTAATATTGCAACCTCAAGAGGTGTTGGCTTTTTTGATAATTGACCCAATATATCGGCTGACAAAATATCATCAACCGACTGTGGTTTTTTCGTAGGCAACATATGATGCAATTCACCGTTATACCATTCGACAATCATGGCCGGTATCGCCGAAAAGCCAATAAGTGCCCAACCAACTGCATAACCCAAGAATATCAAGACAATTCCCGAAATCAGTAGCAAAATCATGATAATCAACAAAATTATCAACCAAGTTTTATCAAGCATAACACTAATGCGCGCTTTTTCACTTCGCGCACTATTATGATTTAGCTTTAAATCTTTCATCTGGGCACCCAACCAATCACTAGCCCAATCAATCCAATCGCAGGCAATAGTGGGATAACTAGCCAAACTGCCAAGATGATAATTCCAAATAATACCTGTAAAAACATTGCAATCAAACCAAAAATAACCATAAATATACGAATAACTGCACCGATAGTACATGACAATAATTTATCAAAAAATGCTTTTACCTGATCGTTTAATGAGCCGGCAACATTTCCAGCCGAAATCTGTCGATATGGCGCAAAAAGTGTCGAAATCAGCAGTTCCACCGAGAAGAAATCAGCCGAAGCTTTCAACCGATCCTTTATCATTTTGACACGAGTCAGCCATCCACCACCATACCACCACGAGATAAAACACCTAAGAAACATATGCTTATTGTAACACAAGCATAACTAGTTTGACTGCTGGCGAACAATCATAATCGGTGTTTTTTCGTCATCCTGACCCATCGGGTTGTCGATTAAAATAAGTCTGGCCAATTTTGCGCTGACCGGCACGCCTTTACTCATTCCTAATATTTCTACATTTATATTGTTACCGTCAATAATTACAGTTGGGATACCAAAAGTGTCTTCAACCCACTGGCAATATTTTTTCGGCTCGCCAGGTCCAATCATCGCATATTCATTAAATGGAGCCATCGCGTGGGGGTTAAAACCATCAATTTCTGATATACGGTTACCAGCAATCCGGTAAAAATCTCCACGACGACCAACCAAACGCGTCAACGTACCTATAATTGCCGCTATCGTCATCCTGAAATATCCAGTCTGCCAGATTGCAACCTGCATCTTGGCCGGAAGTGAGTATCCAATATCATTTTCGTATTTTTTGACGCCTTTTACAATCATTTTAGCTAATCTGCTGGGCTTGACCACCGAGATATGCACCACGCGACCCTGTGAAATCGTGACTACTTTTTCAGATATTGCAATCCAGTCGCCAGGTTTAATCAGTGGCTTGACTTGCTGTACAAAAATATCATCCAGCGGTTCTTTAATCGAAATCAAATGAGTCTTGACTGGAATGCGTTTATATTTTTTACCGTCAACTTCAATGATTGCTTTTTTATTCATTATTACAATTATACCCCGTCAAGGTCGAAACGTTCAATCCAAAGTTGACTAATCAATATTCTCCAGTACGCCAATACGTCAATACGTTCATCGCCAGCCAGCCAGCGATCAAAACTCTTCACTAGTTCATCTTGGTTAAACAAACCATGTTCGGCTAATTTACTTGACGAAAATACCTTGCGAATCGACACTGCATTGTGCTTAATCCAGGCCACTTCAGGGTTGGTAAAGCCAATTTTACTACGACGCAGGCGATTCAGTTCTGGCATGTGACCTTTCAAGGCGTTCCGATAGACATAACGCGTCCAACCTTTCTTGATTTTCTGATCAATTGGTAAGTTAAAAACAAATTCTACTAGTTCTGAATCCAAAAAAGGCACCCGAGATTCCATCCCAAAGGCCATCGAGTTTTTGTCCTCGTACCTCAATAAATTTGGCGTTGAATACTTCGTTACATCACCCGCTAGTCGTTCGTTTAGATTTCGTGAGTAAGTAAATTTTACAGCCTTATATGAAGCTAGTTTTTCGCCCAAAAATGAATCGGCCTTTTTGTATTGACCCTTAAATACTATGCCAATTCTTTCAATATATTGTTTGTAAAATAGTGGCACACCGCGCGCAAATTCCATAATCGCTCGGCCGTAATGTCCACTATCGATAGCACTTTGTAAATAAGTTCTAAAATATGGCAAGTATCCCGCCAGTATTTCATCGCCTCCGTTACCAGATAATGAGACCTTAACATGTTTTGAAGCCTCGCGAAATACCGAATAGTAGGCATACGGCGCCGATGAAATAGTCGGCTCTTCCTGGGTATAGACCCAGTCCATAATCTCGTTCCAAAATTCATCTGGATTGGGGTAACTATAAACTGGCGTCGAGCCAACTCGATTTTCTACTTCATGAATATAGATTGATTCGTCAATTGATTGATTGGGGAAAAGAGCCGAAAACGTGTACAGTTTACCATTTGTATGAATATTTTCGACTCCAGCCTTGACCAACTCAGACGCAACCGATACCACGCCCGATGAATCTAACCCTCCAGACAAATTAAATCCTAGTGGCACGTCGCTAATTAAATGACGTTGCATGACGCGTTCGAATAAATCGTAAAATTCAGTTGCGTACTGTTCATCACTTTTCGATCCACAAAATTCAGAATTCCACTTAAGTGACCAGTAATTTTTAATCGTCAGTTTGCCGTTCTTGATGATCAAATAATGACCTGGCAATAATCGTTTTACGCCTGCAAAAAAAGTATCCTCGTCACTATCATGAACCCGAAACTTAATAAAACGCGCCAGGACTTCACCATTAACCTTGTGATTAACACCTGGTACTAGCATCAATGATTTTATTTCCGAAGCAAATGCAAAAAACGGCTGCTCGATATAATAAAGTGGTTTGATGCCCAATCGATCACGTCCAATGAATAGTTGCTTGGTCTGGTTATCATAAATTGCAAAGGCGAACATACCCAGTAGTTTATCAAGAACTCTGACTCCCCATTCTTCATACCCAACTAATATCACTTCGCTGTCTGAGTCACTAGAAAATTTATGGCCCTTACCTTCTAGCTGTTGTTTTAACTCACGAAAATTATAGATCTCACCGTTATAAATCAAAACATATCTTTTATCGTGCGAGTACATTGGTTGCGAACCGGCCTCCGTTGTATCGATAATCGTCAGTCGCCTATGTGCCAAACCAACCTGATCATCCATAAAAATACCGTGCCCATCAGGACCACGGTGGGAAATTTCGTCGTTCATTTTTGTCAGTAGTTCACGGTCACTTGAACCATAAAAACCTGAAATACCGCACATATAATAACCCTTTCTTTTTGATTGATTATACCACGTTTACTACCTAAGAAATGGCCGAGACAATTCGATCCGAGGCCATTCTATGCTTTAGTTCGCAATATTATATTGGATTGCTTCGTATTCAGGGTTACCACTGAAGGTGTCTTTTAATATATACCTCTGAAGTTGTTTCCAATTTGAGTATGGTGCCTTCAGCTCACCCTGGCGAATATAACCGATGTACCAAACAATAGGATGCTGCTTAGCAAACGAGGAAATATCAATGATTTTATGTGCATCGCTATCCTTTAACATTTCCAAAGAACCAATGATATATTCGCTTTGATTTAGAAAATATACTGGATTACTGTCTGTAGAGTAAAAAACAGCTTCGTAAAATATCCAAGGAGTCGCTGCTATAATCGGCTGCTTCCCAGTTGATTTTGAGGCTGCAATCTGTACGATTTCGCGGGTCTGATTGGTATCCTTTGAATTTTTGTTCCAATTCCCAAGATTCCAAACATTGCCAATGCCAGTCAGCAATAGTGCGACAATTACAACCGTTGCTATAACCCGCCATAAAGGGCGCATAGATTTGTAACCAAGAGTCAGCGTAACACCAATAAAAAGTGCGAGACCTATAGCAGAAGTAATCAGATATCTATCAACATACAGCGCCCGAAATGGCGGAGTCGAGATGACGAACAGAATTACCATCGGCAAATAGGCTAACGTAAGTATTAATCGATATGATTGTTGCATGGCCTTGTTTAGATTTCTATATACTTTGAACGCCAAAACTCCTAGGAAAATTCCAGCGGCCCATAACCCTAACGCCTGCCAGCCAGCCGTTTCTAACGGTTCCTTATAATAAATAAACTCTGTTAAAAAGCCCAGCGGAGTACTTGAATTTACTGCAGGAATCCAAAAACCAAGTACTGTCACCGAAAATGTCTGCCAGAAAAAGAACGGCAGCCAAGGTAAATATATCCCTACGGCGATAACGTGAGCCAAAATCCATTGTTTGGAAAAGAATAATTTAAAGAATGTCTTTCTACCTCCAATTCGACGAATAACATCTGCCCGCCAAATCCAATGAGCAACCCACACTATCGCCGCGAAATAATGCGTCCACATGCCCAAGGCGACCAATATCCCATAAATTACCCATGGTAATCGCCTTTTCGTTGTCATCGCAAATGTCAATACATAAGTAGCAGCAAGTGTTATTGCAGCTATTAGTGTATACATACGAGCTTCTTGGCTATAGCGTACGAGCATCGGCGAAAGTACCATAAATATCAGGCTAATCCGTGCCACTTTCTGGCTAAACAGTCGATTCGCTAGTAAATATCCAAAAACAATTGAGATTCCCCCAAACAGCACGCTCATCGAACGAAGCGCCAGTTCAGTATTACCAAACAACATACTCCAGATTTTTAGTAGCCAGTAAAAAAGTGGCGGATGAACGTCTGATGCGGTAAAACGGGCAATGTCAGCAAAATTAAACTTAATCATATAAGCACCAAATGCCTCGTCAAACCATATCGATGATTTAGTAATAGTCCAAAACGTAATAATCGCAGATATTGTTATCCCAACCGCAATAAATAGCCAATCGGGAATTTGTAGACCACAAATGAGTCGTTTCGAATTAAAAATTTTCTTTAGCATTGTTAATATATTACCACTTAATACTAGAAATCCTATCCTATTTGCGCTATAATCCGTCAGGTAACACACCATTATCGGGGTGTGGCGCAGTTGATAGCGCGCTCGGTTTGGGACCGAGAGGCCGAAGGTTTAAGTCCTTTCACCCCGACCAAATTAAATATCCGACATTCTTGTCGGATATTTAATTTGGTACGTTGGTGACAGACTTGAGCCTTCGGCTTTTTGCACAGCAAAAATAGCCGAAGGTTTAGCGAAGTGAGCAAGAGCAAAAGAAAGCACCGTAGGTATTTTCTTTTGCTTGCGAACGAAGGAGCAAAATCCGCCTTCTGGCTGATTGAGCGATGCCCTTTCATCTCAACTTCGTTGAGAAGATATTCTTTAGAAGTGTTTGGGCGGGGTCGCGGAACGTGACTAAGCCCTCTCACCATCGAAAAAACATACTATACAATATAACTTTCGTTTAGAAGGTCCGTCCTTCTAAAATTCCTTCTAAAATTCCCTAATTTTTCTCTAAAACCTCGGGTCATTCTCAATTTCAGCCTTACCACGATAAACCTTGGCAGCATATTCCGGCGAAATCGGATTAATAATGACACCTGTACCTAACTCCAAACCAGCCCAAATATTTGGCCTTGGTGCTAATTTGATATGCATATGATAATCCTCGCGATTTACCGAATTTTCCACAAAATAGTTATATGAAATCCCAAACTCATCTAATTTACCTAATAAAATCTTCAACGCGATTGCAAAAGATTCTTTTTCACCGTGCGTAAGTTCTGAAATAAAACGAATATGGCGCTTTGGTATCAGCCAAGCCCCATACGGAGCGTCACTGGCATAGGGCGACAATACAAATAAATTTTCGTCCTCCCAAATAACCCTCGGCTTGTCAGTTTCCTTGGCAATAATATCGCAATATGGACAAGTAGAATATTCTAAACGATATGCATTATAGGCGCTGGCTTCGTTCTCTATTTTTATTGGAAGAATCGGCAAGGCGATTATCTGAGAATGCGTATGCACAATAGATGCTCCAGCCTTACCGCCCTCATTTTTGAACAGAACAACATGTTTTATACCGTCCATATTCCGAAGAGCCGTGTATCTATCCGCATATGCATCAAAAATACGTACGATGTGATCTACGGAAAAATCATTTATATCTAGACCATGTTTTCGTGTTTCGATAATTACTTCAGTTTGACCATAGGCACGCGGGTTGTCGGTCGATAAAGCGGCAAACTTGTTGATTACTGAGATTATCTCCCAATCACCTTTTTCATTGTTATCTTGATAGGTAATTATTTCATCTTCAAAGTTTTCAGGACAAAAATGACAGATTTTATTCGCCTCAGCTACTAAATCTTTTTTAAGCACTTTTGGCCGCTTGGCCCTATTCGGAGCAATGATGACATACTCGTCCTTGAAATAATCCTTGCGAATTTCTGGTTTACTCATTGCATACCATAATAAAGCATAAGGTTAAATATTAGTAGTTCTCTAGTATAATAATAAGAGACTATGCCAAAACTTATACAACCGCCATTGCATGAATCAAAAGAAGATAATTTGATTTATTTATTTCATCATATTCATCACAATTCAGATAACCATAAAGTTCATCATTGCGGCGGAAAGCATAACGAAGTTGGTTATGAAATTAAACATTGTTCCTGTGGCCAACATCGCATTAATAAACGACTTGCGACCGGTGACACAATTGATGTGAAATTGGATAAGATAAAAATAATTGTAGAATTTACAGAAGAATGTCCTGACGGCGGATGGCATTTAGAGAGCGGACAAACAATATAGTTTTTGTAAGATACAGAAGGAATAAATATGGAATCTCTAAATGAACAAAAAATCGTAAGTAAATCAGAATCTGAAATAGAAGATGGTGTTTTAAAAAAATATGGTGAACTATTTGAAAGAGTTAACGAAACCAATATTTTGCCAGTTGAAAATAACAAATGGTCGCTTGAAAATCTAGAGCAAGAGATGAACCAAGTTTTTCTCGAATATGGACAAAATGCATTAGATGAAAACGACGGAAGAATTTATACGACTTTATCAGGTGGTTTAGATTCGACTCTAGCCTTGGCTTTTTTGAGAAAAAATTTTCCCACAGAGGAAATCGTCACTTTCTCTATGGGCGGCACCCAAAATCATCCAGACATTATACATGCGCGATTAGCGGCTAATAAATTTACTACAAATCATCATGAATTCATTCCAATAGCCGATGAAATTAAAGAAGTTTTAGAGGAATATAAATCAAAATTACCAGAGAATGACTTAGAAAAAGCGACCGAAACTGGAGATTTGGATGTTTATTTGCTTTATAAATATATATCGAAATTTGAGCCCAAAGTTCTACTAGCCCATGATGGTATTGATGAACTAATGGGTGGTTATTGGAATCATCGAAAAAATAGTTTGCCAACCGAAAAAGAAGCAATATATACAGACTTTTGGAATAAACTAGTACCAGATCACCTAGCGCCACTAGTTACGGCTAGTAACAGTTTCGGAATTGATTTATTGTTCCCATACTTAGATGCGAGAATAATAGAAACAATTTCTAATATTCCCTTATCAGAAAGAAGCTCATTTGAGAAAAGTAAAATACCATTAAGAGCAATGGCTCGTGCGCTTGGTGTGCCAGAAGAAATTTTGACAAGACCTAAAAGAGGTCAAGTTGGTATGCTTGATATTAAGTAACAAGAATGGCATAAAAAGGTCCGTCCTTTTTGAAATCTATTAAACGGATAAATCGCGACGCTTGAACCAAAATAGAGCAAACAACATCGCAACTACAGCAAAACCACCTAGCGCCAGTAGCGCATACTGAGGATAAACATTCTTCGCCAAGAGCTCTGAACCGTTAAAATAGTGAAGCAGACTTATATATTGAAGATTTACAAGTTTATCATTCAGCATAGAAATAATATGGAGTACATACATCAGAATTAAAACCCCTCCTGAAACCATAGTCGCTTTACCCTTTTCCGAAAATATCACCGAAAACATTGTTGCCATAGAATAAGCTGCCCAAATGAAAAAGAATGAACCGATTGAAGCCGTCAAATAGTTACCTAGGACATAATCAGCCCCATGCATCATGGCTAGAGGTATCGCTCCGAACAGACTAATAACGCAAAAGCCAGCCAAGATCAGTAGGCCAGTGAAATATCTTTCCATAAAAATCCTTGTCCTACTCGTCGGTAGAGAGGCTAATGTTTCTATGGTACCTTTGTCAACTTCCTCGACCGAAATGTAATTTGCTATTGATATCGCAAAAATTATCGCCAGTATTGGCCAAAGGAAACTCATATATTCACTAGAAAGATAAGATTCCATATTACCAAACGAAAGTGTGCTCGGGTCCATCCCAACCGCCTTAAAAATCTCTGGTGGAAATGTCTTTAATAACTGATCAAATTGACTTGCCTGCTGACTAATAGTTGGGAAAAGCGCTATATACATTTCCAAAAACCCAACCGCAGATAGCGAGTAAATAACAAAAGTTTTTAGTTTATCACGAAACATTCTGAATGCAAAGGGAAACATTATTCACTCCTTTCGTAGAATTTCATAAAGATGTCTTCTAGCGAAGCATGCACTATCTCGATATCAAGAATTTTATGTTTAGCAAGTTTCTGCATTATTGGATTCAAATCACCACTTGTAGTAATAAGTAATCTATCGGCTATCAATTCAACTTTGTCCACACTATTCACTTCAAATTCTGATAATTCAAATTTATCACCCAAAAGAACATCAATTTTGTGAATCTTTTTCTGACCGAGAGCCTTGATGTTTTCAATAGCAACTATTTTGCCCTCTTTTATAATAGCGACTCGATCGCAAAGTCTTTCTACCTCTGGCAAATTGTGTGAAGAAATAAAGACAGTAGTTCCATGACTACGCATTTCCATCAAGACTTTATGGATTTCATATTGCAACAGCGGATCTAAACCTACGGTAGGCTCGTCCATAACTAAAAGTTTTGGCTCATTCATCAGCGCCAGAATCAAGCCAAGTTTTTGTTTGTTGCCAGAAGAAAGATGGCGAAATTTAGCGTTCGGATTAAAATCGAAACGATCGATAAGACTATCGACATTCCCAGATTTACCGCGAACACTTTCAAAAAAACAAATGTGGTCCCAACCTGTCCAATTATCATATAGTTTTACATTACCTGGTAAATAACCAATCTGCTGCTTTGTAATTGTCGAATCGACTGACATATCATGTCCAAAAACAGAAATATTACCTCCAGTTGGCCTATTAAAACCCATAAGACATCGAATAGTAGTGCTCTTGCCTGAACCATTTGGGCCCAAGAAACCGAAAGTCTCACCTTTTTTAACTTCAAAACTAATTCCGTCAACAGCATGTAATTTGCCAAAATATTTCGATAGGTTTTTTATAACAATAACGTCAGTCATTTGTTTTTATTATAAAAGAAAGCTTCTGATTTACATAATAATTTACTATTTAGCAAATTCAATTGCGCGAGTTTCACGAATGACATTGACTTTAATTGTACCGGGATACTGCATCGTGCTTTCAATCTTTATCGCAATGTCACGAGCTAGTTGAATCGCGCTTAAATCATCAACCGCCTGAGGGCTAACAATAATTCGCACTTCACGACCGGCACTAATTGCATAAGCTTTGTCGATTCCATTAAAGCCCAGGGCAATATTTTCAAGGTCACGCATGCGTTCAATAAAGTTCTCAGCACTAATATTGCGTGCTCCAGGACGAGCTGTCGACAGTGCGTCACAAACACGGACTACCAATGCCTCAGGTGTTGTAGCTTCGACATCATCATGATGAGCCCCAATTGCATGCGCAATATCTTCAGTCATACCGTATTTTCGTGCCAACTCGGCACCAATAACATGATGTTTACCTTCCATCTTATGTGTAACTGCCTTGCCAACATCATGAAGTAAAGTTGCAGTCTTGGTTACGCGCACATCTGCCCCAATTTCTTCGGCGATAAGTCCAGATAACTGCGCCATTTCGACACTGTGCATCAATACGTTCTGGCCATAACTGGTCCTAAATTTTAGCTCGCCTAGTAGTCGTAGCATTTCTTTGGGAATACCGACAACTCCGACTTCACGAGCAGCATCTTCGCCAGCACGATTCACCTCCTTGTTAATATCCAGCTCAGCCTTGGCGACAACTTCCTCAATCCGTCCTGGATGAATACGGCCGTCTTTCATTAGCAGTTCCAAACTCATTCGAGCAATTTGCCTGCGAACTGGATCGAACGAACTAAGCACAATCATACCCGGCGTATCGTCAACCAAAATATCAACACCAGTGGCGCGTTGAAGCGCCTGAATATTACGACCTTCTTTGCCAATAATACGGCCCTTCATCTCTTCATCGGCCAATTTAATGGCAGTTACAGTTCGCTCGGCAGTAACTTCTGATGACATACGTTCCATGGCCGTAACCAGAATCGTTTGAGCAATTTCTTCGGCGTCTTCTTTGGCATCGTTTTGTAATTTATTTACTAAGCCAACTAAATCCTGTTTGATATCTCGCTCAGTCATTTGCATCAACTTTTCAGCTGCATCAGCCTTGGTTAACTTGGCAATTTTTTCAAGTTTTTCCTGCTGTTTAGAACGGATATCGCGAATTTCGTTCTTGAAATCTTCGGCATCACGCTCTTGCTCGCGCAATTTCTCGGAACGCTTATCAAGTTCATCAATTTTACGATCAAGTGTCGTTTCACGTTCGACTAACCTGTCTTCGGTTTTTTTCCACTCTTTTCGACGCTCATTCTCGAGTTCTATAACTTCATCCTTTGCTTTCAAGATGATGTCACTGGCCTTTGTTTTTGCCGAAGCAATTTCTTTCTCAATTTTAAGATTTCCACCTGTCTGGCGGCGTTTTTCATATAATACAGTGCCTCCAATTCCAACAAATACCGCGATTACGGCAATAATTCCCTCTATCATGGTTTTTCCTTTCCTCGCCGAGACCTCTGAAATTCATTACTAGTATAGAAAATGCTTGTATCAAAATCAGGTAGCCCGCAGCGTTGGTTTCAAAGTTATTCAGAGTCCTTAAAATGGACTACATATATAGTAACCTTTTTTATGCCTTTGGCGCAAGCAATTTTTTGGTACATATTTATCCTTGCGGGTCCTGCCGCTCGGTTTGCCCTTTAAATTTATAGGGCCAATTCCACCCTCCCTCTCGCTCAATAAACGACAACCTGTTTGCCTTGCTCGGTAAAACTAAATCATTTTATTCTTTGTTGTCTGCGGAACGACCCACAAGGGGATCGCCTTCAATCCCGTTGGTTACAACGGGTTTCAGGTAGTCCTCGACTAGCAATGAATAAAACAATTTAGTTTTCCGGCAAGTCAAAGGGTTATCTTATTATTAATCGAGGTGTAGTGTGGCTAACGACAGTATGCAAGATTACGGGTGGCGTGAGGCGGGGCAGCACCCGATTACTCAAGAACGGTAATCCGTTTTGATAATCAGGGGCGGACCGAACGACAGGACCCGCACAAATCAATGTTATTTATTTTCGCGAAACAGTAATATGAGCATCACTGTTGTAAAATGGCAAAACAATTTTTTCATTTTTGCCAGAACTCAACTTTGAAAGTACCTCGTCTTGCCATTTTTTACCGCGTCCACCAACAATTGGGATTCCCTGGACGTCAGCAATCGTATTCAAAACAGTCAAGCCAATGCGTAGACCCGTAAAACTGCCTGGACCTTCAAACGCACCAATGGCCATAATGTCGGTCCATTTTTTATCGATTGAGCCAAGCGTTTTTTCTAAATAGCCTAACAAATCCTTTGCTAGTGTCCTGTCCGCTTGCCACTCATTATCATGACGCAAATCACCGTCAATGAAAGTCAGTTTGCAAAGTGGCGCACTAGTATCCAGCAGTAAAATCATGATTTTAATTGTTGCTCTAATTTTTTACTAACATTTCCACCAAAAGTACAATTAACCTCTCGCGAATTTTCGGTCGGAGACGTTATTTTAATTGATAATCGGTCTGTCGGTAACACTCCTTTTACAACTCCAGCCCATTCTATGATTGTAACTACGCTAGGCTCTCCAATCGCCTCCTGTAACTCATTCGCCATAATTCCGGCATCATTTAAACGATAAAAATCATAGTGGGCAAGCGTTATATTATTGCGGCCTTTATAGACACGACTAATCATAAAACTAGGACTTTGAACATATTCGTCGATGCCTAAACCGACAGCAATCCCTTTGGCAAGCGTCGTTTTGCCTGAACCAACGTCTCCGATTAGTTCAATAATTTCGCCACCATGAAGAAAAGACCCAATAGTCTTGCCAAAAGCCTTCATACTATCTTTACTATTTATCGCTATAAACATCACAAAATATTATATCATCTAGCACTTTCGCACTCTATCATTTACAATAGAGCACAAGCAGTATGCGTATTTCAGATGTAACGATGGAAAAATTGCTCATACGCAGTGGTGCGGCTACTGCCGAGCAAGTTAAATCCCTAAAAGAAGAAGGGGTTCATTTAAAGCGCTCTCTGCAGGATTTAGCAATCCAAAACGAATTGGTCAACGATAAAACACTGGCCAAAACATTCGCTGAGTATACGCAAATTCCTTATATAGAACTCAACGCACACGATATACCTTCAGATGTGCTTAATAAGATTCCGGAACGAATCGCCCGCCAATACAACGCAATCCTTTTCAAAGTTGATCCAGATGGAACAGGTCATTTGGCGATGGATGATCCTGACGACGTTCAAGCAGTCGATTTTATCAAAAAACAAATTGGTACTAACGCAAAAATTTACATTGCGCCTCACGATAATATCCTTGCTACCCTTGAATCCTACCGTGGAAATGTCAACCAAGAATTAAATGAAGTTATCGATATTCAACGAGCTGATGACACCGAAAACGAGACTGTCACTGAACAGGATGTCGCCGAAGATTCACCAATCGCACAAACAATTAACCTATTGCTTGAATACGCCATTCGTTCACACGCCAGCGATGTTCATATCGAACCGCGCGAAGGTTTTGTCCAAATACGTTACCGAATCGATGGCTCTTTGAAAGAAGTTAACCGCCTGCCTCGCAATGTATTAAATGCTTTAATCAGTCGCATCAAAATCTTGAGCAATCTAAAAATTGATGAGCGTCGCGTTCCTCAGGACGGACGATTTAAAATAAAGGTTGGAGGCAAGCAATATGCTCTTCGTGTCAGCACGCTTCCAGTGGCTGATGGCGAAAAGGCAGTCATGCGTATTTTGGACGAATCAGACCAAGCAGTGTCTATGGAGACACTTGGTTGTTGGGGAAAATCACTGGCATCCCTAAAGGCAGCTATAACCGAGCCAAATGGGATGATACTAATTACTGGGCCAACCGGTAGTGGTAAATCGACCAGTTTGTTTAGCCTTCTCACAACTCTGAATACTCCTGATGTTAACATTTCCACCGTCGAAGACCCTGTCGAATATAAAATCCCAGGTGTTAACCAGACCCAAACCAATTCTAAGGCCGGTATGACCTTTGCTAACGGTCTAAGGGCATTGCTTCGCCAAGACCCAAACATCATCATGATTGGCGAAATTCGTGATAATGAGACAGCTGACCTTGGCGTGCAATCGGCACTGACGGGTCATTTGGTATTTAGCACTTTGCACACCAACAATGCTGCCACGTGTCTGCCGCGACTCTTAGACATGGGCATCGTACCCTTCCTTATCGCCAGCATCATCAGAGTGGTAGTCGGCCAGCGACTCGTACGCAAACTTCGACACGAGACTAGACAAAATTATCAGCCAACTACAGAAGAAAAACAATTGATTATAAATATGTTCAATCTGCGACCAGGCCAAGATTTCCGTTATATTCATGAGCTTGAAAAACAAGCTGTCGCCGAAGGTGTTGGTGGAGATACCCCTCTTGGAACTGACGAGAATGGCATTATCACTCTGTGGCGCAATAATCCCGAAGACAATGACGACGGCGCTCAAAATGGCTATAAGGGTCGCGTTGGTATCTATGAAGTATTAAATAATTCGACTGCTATTCAAAAATTAATCGTCTCTAATGCAACTAGTGACCAAATTCAGGAGCAAGCAATTACCGAAGGCATGGTAACAATGCAAACCGACGGTCTAATAAAAACCCTTCGTGGCGAAACGACTCTTGCAGAAGTAATAAGAGTAACAAGAGAATAATTATGCCAATATTTTCCTATACTGCAATCGACAATAAAGGAGCAACGGTTAATAGCACAATCGAACAACCCGACCGAACTGGTGCTATTAACGCACTAGCAAAACTAGGACTGCGACCTGTTAGCATCAAAGAGTCGAAAATAGCCGCGGCTAGCTCTGTCTCTAGGTTTAGTAATTTATTTGGCGGAGGGAATAAAATCAAATCAGATCAGCTGGTTATGTTCACCCGTCAACTAAGCGCTATGGTTGGAGCAGGCGTACCATTACTGCGCGCATTGACTGCCCTGTCTGATCATGTCGCCGAAAGTCCAGCTCTTAAGAAAATACTATCTGGCGTGATCCATGATGTTGAGGCTGGATTAACACTTGGCGATGCTTTGGCAAAATACCCCAACACCTTTAATGATGTCTACGTCAATATGGTGCGCGCAGGTGAAGCCGCCGGAATCCTAGAAGAAATCCTAAAACGTCTAGCGCTTCAACAAGAAAAAAGTGCGACAATGCGCAAAAAAATAAAAAGCTCGATGTCATACCCTGTTGTTCTTCTATCTATCACCGTACTCGCGTTTTTTGGATTGATGCTTTTCGTCATCCCTCAAATTGGCAAAATCTTGACAGATCTAGGAGGCTCTGAGGCAAAATTACCAGGCATTACCTTGGCAATGTTAGGGATTAGTGGTTTTATCACCCAATATTGGTACATTGTGTTTTCGGTACTCGGCGGAAGCACTTTTGGAATCCTACGATATATTAAAACGCCAAAGGGCAAACTCCATTTCGATTCTCTAATGTTAAAAGTTCCTATGATCAAGGTAATCGTTATGAAAATCGCTGTTGCTCATTTTGCTCGTACATTTTCTGCACTAATAGAGGCTGGTGTTGCAGTACTAGAGGCATTAAATGTGACCTCACGAGCTGTCGGTAATAGTATATACGAAAAAGCCTTGGTTGAAGCCGAGGAAGAAGTAAAAAATGGCAAAACGTTATCTTCTGTCATAGAAACTAACAAATTGTTCCCGCCAATCGTATCTCAAATGCTTTTAGTCGGTGAAGAAACTGGTCAAACTAACAAAGTGCTTGTAAAAGTGGCTGATTTCTACGAAGAAGAAGTTGATATTGCAATCGAAGGCATCAGCGCAATTATTGAACCGATTATGATTGTTATCATGGGTGGTATGGTAGGGTTAATTGCTGCCAGTGTTATGATGCCAATTGCCGGGCTTGCTCAAAGTATCAAATAGTCGTGCGAAGACCAATCTGCTCATGTTATAATAAAGTCTAGCATTAACTTGTAGGCATCATGACAAAACTATTTTATACAGACAAACCGATCATTGGTCTTGACATCAGCAACACTGGTGTTAAAGTCATGGCTATCGATGCCAAACGATGGCTTGTGCTTGGGTATGGCTCACTCGATTTAGAACCAATCAAAATAAAAGAGTCACTAGAAGGTGATAGCACTTATTTAGCTGAAAATGTCCAATTACTTATCAAAGAAAAATTAATTGGGTCTTTACCTAGCAATCATGCAGTAATTAGCGTCCCAACAGCCCGTAGCTATTCTAGAACTTTCAACTTGCCAATTAATGTCGAAAAATCCCTAAAAGACGCTGTTGAGTTAGAAGCCGATCAATATATACCAGTTCCATCATCAACACTATATATTGATTATGAAATTATCGAACGCACCAAAAAAGAAATTACAGTTCTAATGAGCGCAGTTCCCCGAACAATTATTGATAAATGCGTCGCTGTTACTGAAAGCGCCGGTTTAATCGTTAGCTTAGTAGAACCTGGTATGAGTGCCGTCGCCCGCTTACTCACAAACACTGAGGATGGTCAGCTACCGAGTGTCATTGTAGACATTGGCCCAGCCAGTACAGATATAGCCGTGTTAGATAATGGTTCAGTTCGTGTTACGGGAGGACTTGCAATTGGTGGTAATACCTTTACTCTAGATATTGCAAAAAAACTTGAAGTCGCACTCGAAAATGCACATCAGCTAAAAGTACTTAATGGGCTTAGCGCCGGACCTCGCCAAGAAAAGATTCGGAATGCGCTAGAACCAAGCCTCAAGCAAATAATCGTCGAAACACGCAAAGTGATGCGCTATTATAACGAACGCATTAGAGATGATCGTAAACTAGAACAATTACTAGTTGTCGGAAGTGGTAGCAATATGCCAGGTATCGGCGAATACTTTACAAACGAACTTATTATGCCCGCTCGCGTTGCCAGCCCGTGGCAAAAGTTAAATTTCGGTAAATTACCCGAACCTGTCAGACAACTTCGTTCACGCTATATAACTGTTGCAGGGCTTGCGAGTATCAGTCCGGAGAGTATTTGGGAATGATAAATCTTTTACCGGACGAGACAAAAAAACAAATTAGTGCTGCTCGCACTAATATCACTCTAGTCAGGTATATTGTCTTTTTGGGCTTCGCGATAGTCTTTCTTGCACTAGCGTGTTCAACAACATATTTAATATTGGTTAGTAACAAAGCTGTAGCCGAAAGAATCATAGAAAACGGCAATCTCAAGACAAACTCATACTCCTCGGTTAAAAAACAAGCAGACTCTTTGCGAAATAGCCTAACAACAGCAAAAAATATTTTGTCTCAACAAACAGTCTATAGCAGTATAATTACAGGGATTGGTGCAACCTTACCACCCGGGATAATACTGAACGGACTTTCATTAAGTAATAGCACGATCGGCACACCAATAACAATTCTAGCTCGTGCTCGTTCAGCCGATGACGTGACCAAACTAAAGGAAAACTTCCAAAATTCTACATTATTTTCAAATTTTAGTGTCCAATCGCTAGCAACTACCCCAACTGATTCGTCTGGATATCCTGTCGAAATAAGCATTAGTTTGACTATAAATAAAGGCGTAGCCCAATGAAAAAATCCCCAATAAAAGCAACTTCATTACGCTCAGCTATGAGTGCTGTCGTCTTGATTATTATTCTATTATCGTCGGTTGGTTTTTACTACGCACAGGATTGGCTCAATCAGTTAGCTATCGAAATAAGTGGTACTGTCTCTGAGTCAACAGCTGGGAGTGATGACCAAGCACTAAAACTACTCCAAGACGATATCGCCAAAAATCAAATATCAGCCAATAAAGCAAACAGTATTATCACGTCAAGTCAGAATTATCAGAGCCTAATTGTCGAGGATTTAAATAAATATGCATCAATTACTGGCGTCTCAATGGCTAGTTATAAATGGGATCAGTCAGTTCCAACTGGAACATCTGCTCTTGTGGCAATCGATGGCGTAAGCTCAGGTTTCATAACGATAACTCTTGGCAACCCAGTCGCATTTACCAACCTTATGCAATTCATAAAGGCGATTGAAAGTAACTTACCTAAAATGCAAATCACAGGCATAAGTCTTAGTCGCGACTCAAATTCAGCTAATGCTGTTACGGTTGAACCAATAACTATAGGGGTATATACCCAGTGATATACTATGAATAATAAACCAATATCAAACCCATCCAAACCTATCACGAATATATTCACTAGATATAATTTGACATTATTCGTTGTTGCAGTTGTAGGCGCACTGATATTTTGTATACTTATGCTCACCAACATTATGAATCGACCACCTGATGACAGCGCTAATACGTCCAATGGTGGAACAACGCAATTTGACCAAGCAACTATCGATAGTCTGAATAAATATAATGCAAGCAGCGACAATTTAGGCGCTCAAGTACTGCCATCTGGTAGAATTAATCCGTTTTCTGAATAATTAGCGATAGTTTCAAAAAACGCTTATACTAATATTATGCTAATTCTTGGATCACGATTAATTGGTACACCCATAATGGGCCTCCAAACTGGCACACGACTAGCAGTAACCAGGGTCCCCATCATTGATCCGAGTAATCTAAAGATTGTTGCCTATGAGGTTGATGGTCCTCTGCTAGTTGATCACCCTTCATTTATTCGCATCGCCGATGTACGCGAACTAAGCGACGTTGGAATGATTATCGATAGCAACGACGAGTTCATCGGCATTGAAGACGTTATCGCCATTAAAAAAATCTATGATTTGGGGTTCAATCTAATTGATCTAACTGTTATTGATGAGACTAAACACAAACTGGGTAAAGTTGGTGACTACAGTCTCGATACAGAGAGTTTCGTCATTCAACAGTTGAATGTAAAACGAGGAATAATAAAAAGTTTGGCTGATACCGAGCTATTGATACATCGCTCGCAAATCATCGAGATTAATAACCAGGTTATTATCGTAAGGACGGCAGCTAAAAAACTTGATCCGATTACTAAACCGAGTCAAATGACATATTTGAACCCTTTTCAATCATCTAATCCACAGATCGAGAGTAGAAAAACGTAATTTATATTTATTGAACTTCGCTTAACCCCTTTTTGATATCATCATACCCAAATCCAAGACGCGCCAGATACGCTGTTAGTTTTTGCTTGTCAGGATAACGAGCATATTTTTTAGCGATAATTTTCTGGATTTCTACGCTATCATCCCTCACCGATGCATCTAACGCTTGCCTGATAATAATGTCACTGACTCCTTTAGTGCGAAGTTCGGCTGTTAGCTTCCTGATGCTAGCACCTTTTGCCAGCGAACGATTTTCAACCCAATAATGTGCAAATTTAGTGTCGTCAATATATTTTTTTTGGCATAGACGGTCAAGAACCCGAGTTGCTATTTCAGTTGCGACACCTGGTCGCAGTTGGCCGGTTTTATCACGTGTCGGGCGAGTCTTGCGATACAAGTAATCCTGCACTTCACGCGCGCTATGTGGACGCATCAGACAATATTCTAGTGCTCGACCATAGACTTTACCAAATTGGCTTTCTTGCTGCAGGGCGACTAATTCGGCTTCATCATATTCACGACCAACTTTTACCCCCAATTCAACCAGCTGATAGGCATCCAGACTAAATCGATACTTACCATCAATCGATACATTTACACGGTTTTTATCCCGTTTACCTGCATATATAGCCGTAATTTTCATCTTATTTATTTAAACAGATTTGCAGAAGTTCAGGAAATTGTCGTGTTTTCATCGAACCAAGAGTGAAATGTCCGTAATTAATGAATTCGTGATAACGCAAATCTTTTATTTTTTGACGTAAAAATTCTAGGCTTGACTGTAATTCAGGACCGTCGTTTGTCGAATAAAGCAGGTCTATACCTTTTGTGCTCTGCCTTGCGATATCTTGATTGAGCGAAAAATCAAACATAAGCCCTGCCTTTTTTTCAATATCAAGCCAAGGCGCAACCAAAACGACTTTGGCAACCATATTCTGCGGATTTTCACTCAGCCAACGAATTATAAAACCACCACCACAACTATGACCAACCAGTAAGGTGTTATTATCAGGCGCTAGCCTCTCAAATTCATTTTTCCAAATATCATAATCAGGCTTATATGATTGTGGCATTTCTGGGGTTTGAGCAATAATGTCACACATACATAGTTCGTGTTGTAGCCACGGTATCCAATGCGAATTACTCGGGCTATCTTCGATAGCAACATTATAGTATTCTTCCTTCGATGGCATACCATGCAAAATTATTGCCCGATTCATTTTTACGACTCCTGTTCAGCTACTTTGGCGCGAACTTTAGCTTCAATTTCGGCTAAGAGTTTTGGGTTTTCTCTCAGGTAATCTTTAGTTGCTTCGCGACCTTGACCAATTTTGGCATCACCGTAGTCAAACCATGCACCCGATTTGCCGACAATGCCATGTTGAGCCGCTAAATCAAGTACATCACCAGTCTTGCTGATACCTTCGTTATAGATGATGTCAAACTCGGCGATACGGAATGGAGGTGCAATTTTATTTTTTACAACTTTTACTTTTGTGCGATTACCAATGATTTCTTCGCCAGCCTTAATTTGTCCAATCCGACGGATATCAAGTCGAATTGATGCGTAAAATTTCAGCGCATTACCACCAGTTGTCGTTTCTGGATTACCAAACATGACACCAATTTTCATTCGAATCTGGTTAATAAATATAACAGTCGTTTTACTTTTGCTGATAATGCCTGTTAATTTACGCAAGGCCTGGCTCATTAGTCGAGCTTGAAGCCCCATATGGCTATCGCCCATATCGCCATCAATTTCGGCTTGTGGCACTAGCGCTGCAACCGAGTCAACTACTACTATATCAACAGCATTCGACCTGACCAAAGTTTCGGCAATATCTAGTGCCTGCTCGCCGTTATCAGGCTGTGAAACAAGCAAATTATCGGTATCAACACCAAGCTTACGAGCATAGGCAGGATCCAAGGCGTGTTCGGCATCAATAAATGCTGCCGTACCACCTTTTTTCTGCATCTCAGCAATCGCATGAAGTGCCAAAGTCGTTTTGCCTGACGATTCTGGACCATAAATTTCTAGAACACGCCCCCTGGGATATCCGCCACCAAGCGCTAAATCTAGTGACAATGAACCACTGCTGACTAATTCCACGTCGACAGTCTTAGTATCACCTAGTCGACGAATTGCTCCATCGCCAAATTGTTTGTTTATTTGTTCTTGCGCCAAACCTAAAGCCTTAAGTTTTCCTTCGGTTGCTGCAGGTTTTTCGCTTAGAACTGCCTTTTCAGATTTCTTTGCTGACATATGTTCTCCCTCTTTTATATACACTAATTATACGTTGATAGCTGATAATTTGCTATAATGATAATTACGATGAAAAAACATACACAAGGATTCACTGTTATTGAAATATTGTTTGTCGCAATCCTGATTGGCGTTGCTAGCGTTTTATTCTTTTTCCAAAAGCATAACATCGAAATCGTAGCTCAAGACGATATAAAAAAAGTGTCCATCAACGCTATGTACTATGGCCTAGAAGAGGTTTTTTATCCTGCCAATAAATATTACCCACAATCTATTAGTAGTGACAATCTAAAATCAGTTGATCCAGCCCTTTTTACTGATCCTGACGGCATAATAATCAATACTGCTGGTAGCGCATACACATATTCACCTACCAATTGTAATGATAGTAAATGCAAGAGCTATACCCTTCAAAGCACACTCGAAAATGAGGGTGACTTTATCAAGACTAGCAAAAACAACTAATTAACTTCGACTGGCCGGCCATTTTTAAAAGCTTCAACAGCGTTATTCAAAGTTGCAATATGTTCTTTTGGACTGGCGACATACGAAAATCGATAAGTCGTTTCGTCACCTTCAGTGCTAAGTCTAATCGAACCATAGTCAAAGATTTGCTGAATTATACCAACTTGGGTAAAGCTTGCGTCTTCAATGTCAGCCAAACTGACTGTTTGTTCATGTTTAGAAAATATACTTACCTGAATTTCCTGAATAACACTCTCATTCGTCAAGAAAAATTTGTTGCTAATATATACAAAATACGCAACGCACGTACCAAGTATCGCCAGAATAATAAACAAGATCGCTGGTATTATAACAAAGAGAGGGTTAATCAAATCACCAGATAGTTGCAACGACTGAATTACAAAATCATAATTAAATAACAATATAAAAGCCAGTGTAATCATAAAAACCCCAATCGCAAGTGGTAAAAACAAACCAATCGGATGACGTCTGACAGCACTGATAACATATTCACCTTCGCTCAAATTCAAATTAGGATATATGCTTTTAGATCGATCGTGTTTTAACTTGGTCGCATCACTAACAACTGGTTTTTGGGGGTCAGTCGGACGAGTCATATGGACAATTTGCGTCGCTTGTTCGGTACTGCCTTTTGCCGATGTTGGACGAGCATACAACGGTCGTCCATTGACATCATAAGCCACGGGTTTATCGTAATCTGGCGTCGTTGGCTGTTCTGGACCCATATATCTATTATATCAATTTTTGTTGGTTTTGGCTTTTCGTTTCAGATCTACCGACATGTTTATAAGCTTTTGCTGTCACACGACGACCGCGTGGAGTTCGTTCGATAAAACCGATTTGCAACAAATATGGTTCATAAAAATCTTCAATCGTGGTTGCTTCATCACCTGTCAGCGCCGCGATCGTATTAAGACCAACTGGATTCATGCCATAATTATCAATAATACTAATCAGTAAATTCCGGTCGCCTGGGTCAAGCCCAAGTTCATCAATTTCCAACAGCGCCAGTGCCGCCTTTGTAGTTGGAACATCGATAATCCCATTACCATTGACATCAGCATAATCTCGAACTCGTTTTAACAAACGATTCGCAATTCGTGGCGTCAACCGTGCCCGCGTTGATAGTATTTCAGCAGCGCTAGGATCAATTTTACTTTCTAATATTTTTGATGCACGCTTGATAATACGCGCTATTTCATCTGTTGAATAGAATTCAAGCCGATGAATATGCCCAAACCGATCGCGCAAAGGTGCTGTTAATGCACCAGTCCGAGTTGTAGCACCAATAACTGTAAATTTAGGTAAATCTAGCCTAACACTGCGTGCAGCTGGACCTTTGCCAATCATAATGTCAAGTTTGAAATCTTCCATCGCACTGTAGAGAACTTCTTCGACGGCACGCCCTAATCGATGAATTTCATCAATAAATAATATGTCGCCGTCGGACAAATTTGTTAGAATACTTGCCAAATCACCAGCTCGTTCAATTGCCGAACCGGCTGTAACGCGAATATTAGTTCCCATCTCATTAGCAATCACCGTCGCCATAGTAGTTTTGCCTAGCCCAGGAGGACCGTATAGCAAAACGTGGTCAATCGGTTCACCGCGTTTTTTAGCCGCATTAATTGCTAATTTTAAATTATTTTTCAACCTGTCTTGACCAATATACTCATCAAACGACTTTGGTCGCAAAGTGACTTCAATCCGTTGCTCATCGACATCGTTATTATGGGCACTAGGGTCGGTTATTCGTTCAATCGCCATTACATATTACCTCGCAGAGCCTTTGTGACTCGTTCAGCCGTAGGCAGTTCAGTTGGGATGCCATCAAGCGCCCGCGTGGCATCGTTTAAATTGTAACCGAGGGCAATTAGCGCCTCTAGCGCCTCGTCGTTTACGATTCGACCATGAGATTTAGTATTTCTGGTAATTTGGACAGCTAATCCAACTTTATCAGACAAATCGACAATAACTCGTTCCGCAATACGCTTGCCTACCCCACAGGCTTGAGTTATATAGGCACTGTCGCTATTTGCAATCGCATTACGCACCTGTTCACTATCGCCAACTGAAAGAATCGCAAGGGCCGCCTTGGGACCAACCCCCTGCACGGTAATCAGCATTTCGAATAATTTCTTGGCAGCCAAACTACTAAAACCAAATAATTCCTGAGCTTGTTCGCGAATATGATGATGAGTATAAAATTTTACTTTCGATTCAAGTTGTGTTGAATCGTAATCTTCTGCCGCTACCTGTAATTCATAGCCCACGCCATGAACATCGACGATTAACGACGAGCCAAACTTTTCAACTACTACACCAGAAACATGTGCAATCATATAATTTATTATACTCGAGTCATCAGATAATGGGTAATGGCAGTCGCTAAAGCATCGGCGCAATCGTCAGGTTTTGGAACCTTGGCCAAACCTAATTGGATGCGAACCATTTCTTGGACTTGTTTTTTGTCGGCCTTGCCATATCCTGTAACCGTTTGTTTAATCTGGAGTGGCGTATATTCTGCAATCGGTAACCCTTTTTTGCGACCAGCTAACATCGCGACACCACGAGCATGAGAAACGCTCATAGCCGTTGTCACATTTTGAGAGAAAAAAAGCTTTTCGATTGACATAGAGTCGGGTTTTGTGTCCGTAATAATGTCAGTCAAGCTATCAAAAATATCTTCTAAGCGAACGTCCAGCGGCGTATGGGCTGGAGTTGTTATCACACCAGCATCAATCAGTTTAATTTTGTCCTTTTCAACCTCAATAACTCCAAACCCCAAAATACCAGTCCCTGGATCAATACCAATAATCCTCATATAGATAGTATACCTGAAGTTATCTTATTATTGATCAAGATGTATGGTGGCTAACGCTTAAGTGTAATAATGCTTAACGGGTGGCGTTCGGCGGGGCAGCCCCGGTTTTGCAAGAAATTGTAATCAATTTTTGAAAACCAGGGGCGGACCGAAGGACAGGACCCGTCATAGTTAGCATAATTAAATTGATTTATCATTTTTACGAGTAATTAATAACCTAATTTTTCTTATTACTCCAACAATTTCTTGTCGCCATTCCCATATAGCATAGACAATTGCCACTATACCAACTCCAGCTAGCGCTAACCATCCAACATAACCATTCGACGATACAGCAGTTTGTTCGGGCGCATATTCAGCCTGAGGCATACTAACAATATTGCGACAACGATTTGTCTCAGGGTTGCGCTCTTGGCCCTCTTTACAAGGCATCAATGCGCTATCCCCCAACACGGCCGTAATTGACCGACAGCGATTAGTTTCTGGGTTTCGTTCTTGCCCCTCTGCACAAGGCGTCAATGCGTTAACATCCGATGCAATACTACGACAACGATTGGTTTCTTCACTACGATATTGACCGTCTTTGCAGGCCACCAAGGACGAGCTGGTTGTTATTATCAATCGACAGCGATTAGTTTCAGGACTTCGATATTGATTGGCCGCGCAAGTCTCCAGACTGCTTTCTATCACCACTTCACTATCAACTTCGACTATTGATGGCAAATTTGCACTACCTGGTGTCAGCTGATTTGTATATTGCCATGTACCGTCGATCAATGCCCACGCAAAATCATCTTTGGGGCTAAAATAAATTAACGATTCGTCAATCAGAACTCCGTCAATAGATTTTAAACGAACACTACTAGTTGTATTCAACAGTGTAAATTCAACCTCATCATTATAAAACGCCATATACTGGCTTGCACCAATATGTGAATCGGTTGGGAAATTATAAAAAGTGTCATCATCTGTGCCGACATAAAAAACATAGTTTCCTAAATCGATATCAATATCATTTGTGTTATAGATTTCGATAAATTCCTTGCCGTCGTCAAGTCCAGTTACATTTGGCAATAATTCGCTTATTTGTAATGGCAATAAATCAAGCAGACAGACATTATCATCTGACATTTTGTAACCATCGGGTATTTCTGGTTGAATTCCCGGTAAATTTGAACATTCGTCATGAAAAACGCAATCACCGTTATCATCCAACCCCATATTATCAGGCAAGATTTGCTGTAAACGATCTAGATTCTGACATAAATCTACCTGACAGTCTCCATTTGCATCAATCCCGTAACCATTCGGTAAAATCGCCTGCAAACCATCTAGATTCGAGCAAATATCGACTGGCGGTGGCATACAGTTACCCGCGATGTCAACGCTATAACCTTCAGGCAGTACTGATTGAATATCGGCAATATTCAGACATAAATCTTGGATTTCATATATAGACCCATAAGTATATGTTACCAGTGGCGAAATTATTTCAAAATCATCACTATTTACATCGGTATCCTGTAAAATATTTGGACTGATTGTTTTTCGTCCCAAAACTTTACCCACTGTCGGCACAGTTGCTGGACTTGCACCTTCGGCTGACAGCGCCGTTATACCCCAGCCGACTTTATCAACCTCGGCGCCAACATTATCAATTAATCTGACATGCCCAGCCGTTCCCGATAGGGTGGCTGAAAATTTCAGATCACTGCCTAGACTAGGATTAGTCGTAGATAGCTGATTTGAAATTAAATATGCAGATGAATTACCAGGTAAATAAATATGAATGCTGTCATTTTCTGGCAAAAAACAGGTAAGTTTACTGCCGTTTTGGATTGATGAGGCACTAGCATAATATAAACACCAATTTGTAATCTCTACATCGGTCGGACTATTGTTATAAATTTCAATAAATTCATTGCTAGCAGAGGCAATATTGCCTATCTGTATCTGACTAATAACAACATTACTGCTAATCGCACCAGAAATCTGGGGGACAAACCCGCAAACAACCGAACTAAAAGTAACTAAAACCAACAGATACAGCCTATACATAGCTAAATGATATACCTATTTTAAGTTAATTACAAGCTTTATATATTATTCTGGTAAATCGACGGTGATATCAGCGTTGCTATGGACATTGACTACATCGCCCAAATCGTCGAGTGCATCGAGTAATTTAATAATTTTGCCGGCAATTTCTGGGTCGCTAATTTCGACAGTCATACTCGGCACATACTGCAATTCAGCATCAATGATATTCAATCCGGCCTCGATTATTGCAGTTCGGACTTTGGCTAAATCTTTTTGCTCGGTATAGACAATAATTTCACCTTCTTCTTCAATTGCGTCCTCTGCACCAGCATCGAGTATGGCTAAAAGTGCATCTTCACCAGTTTCCGACACTACGATTACACCCTTGCGAGTAAATTTAAAAGCAACACTACCTGCATCGGCTACATGTCCCCCATTTTTTGTCAAAGCATTTCGAACTTCAGGCAAAGTACGATTTTTATTGTCAGTCGCTACCTCAATAATAATCCCAATGCCACCCGGCCCCATGGCTTCATACATAATTTCTTCCAAAGCTACCGCATTTTTATCAGACACACGATCAATCGCTCGTTGAATATTTGTAGCTGGCATATTAGATTGTTTAGCTTTTTCAATTGCCATTGCCAGAGTCGAGTTCATAGTTGGATCGATACCACTACGAGCCGCGATTGCAATCTGATTACCAAGCCGAGTAAATATAGCACCACGCTTGGCGTCTTTGGCGCCTTTTTCGCGTTTTATGGTTGACCATTTACTATGTCCAGACATATTTTAGAGCCTCCGCATAATCCAATATGGCTATTATAACAGATTACTCAACTAAATTAACATCGCGAAGATTGTATTTAGTTGCTCGCCACATATATAAACAGGCACCAACAATTATCCCATAGTAAATTACCACACCCCACCATGGAATTTGAACATTACTCATCGCCCAAGGTAAACTGGCTAAATACTCAGCCACGCTGACCATATAGTGAAGTAGCCAGGTCGCAGGTAATCCCGTAATCAATGCAACCGCCGGTATTGCTAAACTGCCAACTCCTGCAATAAAAGTCAGCAGCATTGCAATTGGTACCAATGGTAAAACCAACAAATTAGAAATAATTGCCACGTTCGACAGTTGCCCAAATGATGCAATTATAATTGGTGCTGTAACCAGTTGTGCCGATATTGTCTCACCCAAAATCTGAGGAATCATGCCAGGTTTTTTATCGCCAAATAAATATCTTTGGGCAAGAGGCGCTACAATCATCACTCCAGCAAAGGCCGCAAATGACAGTTGCCAACCCAAATCACCCCACGCATAGCTGGGATTAATTATCACAGTAACTGCAATTGCCAGCAGTAGTAAAACAATCGGATGAAACTTTCGCCCATAATACCAAGCCGCTAGACTAAGAATCGAGACTAATCCAGCGCGCGACATACTCGGACTCATACCTGTAATAGCAATAAATGCCACAATCATGGTAATAGCAGATAGAGCCGATAGGTATTTAGAAACTTTGACGAATAATCGCCTAGTTAGACGCACTAATATCGTCAAGTTATAGCCACTGGCGACCACGACGTGAGTTAGCCCAGCTATTTGCAGTGCCAACGCCAAATCGACAGGTAGCGACCTACGTTGCCCAACCAAATAGCCAATACCTAAACTGGCTTCTGGATCAGGTATTGCCCTGCGCACCGCATCGGCAAACCAATCGCGAACGATTCGTGCCACATCGCCAGGTTGTGGATGAATCACTTTTTTAATCGTGGCACGATATATAATTCCAGAGAAATTGCCAAAACCTTCTTTCAATGTGCCATTTAGATGTAATATGTCACCTCTTTTAATATCATCACCAGTTGCCGTTATCCATAATGTCCCGACTAGCGATTTGTCGCCCATGACTAAATTATCTAGTCTAATAATTATTTGATCAGACGACCCAGTATCGACATCATCTTTGACATTGCCTGAAATAGAAATTACTTTGTTATATAGTGGCTCGAACTGCGCCAGTTCATTTTGGGATATTGAACCTCGCCACAGTCCAAATAATATTCCGCCAATGATTAAAATAGGAATCAAATAGATATATTTTTGCCACAGTGCAATTGCAATGATTATAATCGCGACAATTAAACTAAAAAGTGAAGACAGGTACGAATTTCTGACATATTGCGCTAATACCACACCAATAAATATGCCAGCACACCCCAATGCAAGTAACCAAGACACATGAATTTTACGCTTAAAAAACCGCCAGCTCATAGACATATTATAGCAAATACTTAAAATGGGCTGAGACCAGTGGTGAGGCCAGTGAGACTATCGCGAAAAAACAGGCAGTGAGACTTTGTCACGATAATTTTCTTCCAGAAAATTTCGCGACCCCGCCTCAGTCGGTGACGTTCGTCATCCGGCTTCCGGCCTTGCGAACCGCCGACGTGGCGGTTCTCACTCACTCCATCTCCGATGTCGTGGGTTCAAAGCCCTACGGGCTTTCACCAAATAAATATACCCATCAGCCGATGGGTATATTTATTTGGTGAGGCCAGTGAGACTTGAACTCACGACATCTTGCTTAAAAGGCAAGCGCTCTAACCAACTGAGCTATGGCCTCGCATCATAGAAATGTATCATTAATAGAGGTAACTTGTCAACGTTCGTGTCGTCTACTAGACAGATGAGCTGGCTTGGTCAAGAACAAATCAACAACTGCGATAATCAGACCAACACCAATAATTGCCGTTCGATTATTTGCTAGCCATGAATAAACATCGGCTCCAAAACCTTGCAACACCAACACTCGACCAAGTGGTTCGATCAAAAAAGCCAGCGCCAGTAATGTGAATAAACTCGCACCAATAATACGACCAACCAATGTTCTATAAGTATAACCATGAAATAGTAAAACACCTGCCGGTAATAGAACAATCAACGCAAGTATAACAGCCGAAGTTACCGCGCCTGATGGAATACCTAAACTGCCAGCAATCAACCCAGCATCAAATCCCCAGATTCCACTTAGCAATGACCCAGCAGCTAAGGCTAATCCTAATAAACCGAATCGCCTCCTAGTGATGAACGCTGCGCCAAACAGCAGTATAGCGATTATGACACAAATCAAAATGACTTCCATGCTATTTTATATCCTCTTCGTTAATATTAAAAATCGCCTTACTGTCAGATTTAATCGCTTTGCTGTCAACCGTGCCTGACGGCAACTCAATTACATACTTTGCTGGAATCTTTGACTCAAATACACTGGAGGTCGTACCATCAGGTTGAGCATCTTTTACGATATAAATAACCTTCTTATCTTTATCTAGCCAAACAATGTCAATCGGCACCAACATGTCTTTCATCCAAATATTCCACTTGCCTTCAGTTGGGAATGCCATCAACAGAGCTTGATCGGGACTAAGCTTTTCAACACCGGACAAACCCTTGATCCTATCGGCTTCATTTAACGCAACCCGGGCTCGAAATATACCATCACCGATTCGCAAACTATTCGTTGTCTGTAACATATTTGGTAAAATCACAAAAACAACCAAAGCCAGAACCATCAGCACAATCGCGGCGATAATTGGCCCAGCACTAAAATCCTTATGAGTTTCCATGAAAATAGAGCCTACGAAATATCATAAGCATATTATAACAGTACCCTAGGTTTAAGCGCCGATTTTGTCTTTTTTATTGTTGCGTTTAGCGTTTATCTCGACATATTCGATAATCTTAGTCGCAACGTCTCGCTTCGTAATAAATTCTGGCGTCTTGAGGCTGGCCGATGAATTAACTTCAAGTACTAATGGCCCACGTTCACTACGCATAATATCAACTCCACAAATATGTAATCCCATTGCTTTGGCAGCTTTTATGGCAATTTTTGTCTCTTCTTCGGTTAACTTAACAGCATCACCGATGCCCCCTTGATGGGTATTACTACGGAAATCATCATCAAGACTCTGACGTTTTATGCTGGCTACAACCCGACTGCCCACGATTAGAACACGAATATCTTCGCCAGCTGATTCTTTGATGAATTCTTGTACTAAAAAGTTCACGCCTTCCACATAGAAAGCCTGCATTACTGCTTTGGCTGCCTTTGGAGTTTCGGCCAATACAACACCGTTACCATGAGTCCCACGCGCAACTTTAATAATTAGCGGTGTTCCACCAGCAAGAGCCACAACATCTTCAAAGTTTGCTGTTTCGCGAGCGAATACCGTCTTTGGGATTTCTACGCCAGCTTTCGCCAAAATCTGATAAGCACGCAATTTATCACGTGAACGATTGATCGCAATCGAGCTAGCTGTTGAATATGATCCTTGATTCTCGAATTGGCGGACGATAGCCGTACCATATTTAGTATAACTTTGAGCAATGCGAGGAATAATGGCATCAAAATATTCAAGTGATTCGCCCTTATAACGGATAACTGGTTTGTCTTTTTCAATTGACACGTAGCATTTTGCATAATTAATAACCTTCACGTCATGTCCGCGTGCTTTCGCTACCTCTTTGAGGCGTTTTGTGGTGTAATTTGCGCTGCCTTTGGACAAAATTGCAATTTTCATTATTATTTACGACTTCTTTCTAACTTTAATTATCTCTTCTCGAAGTGATGCCTTTCGGGTTTTTTCTTCCGCAAACAAAGGACTTCCCTTCGTTACATCTACTAGGAACTTATGTTTTATAATACTTCGTCCCAGTAGGATGGGGTATAGTTTAGTACTTCTATCAGCTAGTGTAAAGGTTCCGTTGATTAATCTGCCCTTAACAAAAATCTTTAGCTTCACTTTATAGCGTATTTCTCGATGCCCAAATGAATTCGAAACACGTGTTACTGTGTACTGATTTGGCAAAAAAGTATGGACTTGCCCGTTATAATAAGCCGATTCAGATCCAAAAAAAGTGACACTCAAATTATCACCATCAATTTCAACTTTATGTGCCCAGATGCTACTAGCATCGGCTCCTGTGTCAATTTTTGCGGGTACTTTAATAGCAGAAAGTTGCGGCAATTCAACCTTCTCGGCTCGACCAATAAGCGTTAGCGGTCTCATAGTATTATAATACCATAAAAGTATTTTTATTGCAATACTTGATAGTTTGTTATATCATAGTAATCTATATGGAACTCGCTGAAAAAATTTACCAATATTACTTTGATAATAGCCGTCTATTGAATGATGATAAATTATTTCATTTCGCATCACGGATAGCCGCTTGGCAAGGAAGCCCAGAAGCTTTTGAACTGCTACGGGATTCGAGTGATTATATCGTCCAGCCGAGCAAAGACCTAAACGATGTTATTAGCGAATTGGTGAATAGCCCTCAAACTGGCAAAAGAAATGCGCATGAATTGCGTCAGCCATTTTTTGAAAGATATCCTCAACTGTACGGCGCTCATGTGGCCCTATTCCGCGTCAGACATCTCGAAGCAATCTATGGTATCAATGCCCGCTCGGCTCTGTTTGCGGCTATTTCAGAAGCTGATCTTATAAAACTAGAGCAAGACCTATTGTCAGATGACGAAGCAATCAGAATATTGTCGACCTTCGCTATTAATTATTGTTATTTATTTGAACGTGTTGTAAGAAAAAACGAGCAATCACTGCCAATCCAACATTTTTATGACATTGGCACTGTTTATAATACTGACGACGTACAACATCTGCAGCTGCTGATTTATCTGTACACACACTGTATTATCGGCGAATCAAATTTTTATACCCGAAGGATAACTGATGACAAATTACCTATTTACAGAAAGATGCTAAACAAACTAGAAGATTTAATCGTTAAAAATTTTGATAAAATAAACTTGGATAACAAACTTGAGTTTTTAGTTTGCGTTAGAATATGTAACTTTAAATCAAACCTTTTTGAACCAATACACGAAGAATGTAAAAAATCTATCAGTCCTGAAGGAATGTTTATCATAGATACACACAACCAAAATGCTCAAGATGGACGCAACGATTTTACAAGCTCAGAACACCGCAACGTACTATTTATCATGAGCACAACCGACTATGCGCCACATTCAACTTTTGTCGGACAGGCTACTAAGTAATTTACTTATCAATTTTTCTTTTTCTGCTACAAAAGCACCACTCATCAATTGTGGCTGAGCGTTCACTTCTAGGAAAAAGAATTCATTTGTGTTTTTATCTGCTATAACATCAACACCGGCAACAGTCATACCAAAATGCTTCATAATAAGTTTGGCATTATCTATTACAACCTTTGGGAGTTGATCGACGCTGACCAACACAGCCTCACCACCTTGTGATGTATTATTAAGATGAGATCCTTCAACCGCTGAGCGTCCAATCACTAGGATTCCATCGCCAATAATCAAAATACGATAATCGCCATTGTTAGGTATAAAACGCTGCAAGACGAAATGCTTATCTGGTTGATTTTCTAAAATTGACTTCACGTCATTCATATTGTTGACAACAAAATTATCGTTACCATGAGAGCCGTGTGCCGCTTTCATAATGCAGGGAAAATTCCAGCCCAGTTGTGCCTCATTATTTAGCACTGCCGATGTTACAAGTAGCGTGCGTGCCACTGGTATATCTAGCTGGTGGAAATGTACAGCCTGTAATAATTTCGACGAATCCCTGACATTGCTGTAGTCATTGATTATAATAATCTTGTTAAGATGCGCATATTCATTAATTGAACCAACAGCATCCATATAACCCCTAAAACTGTCGCCTCTGATAAATATAACATTGTATTCGTTTAAATCATTTTGATTTTTAGCGTCGTAAATACTAAATTTTCCGTCACCAACCGAAATAATCAAATCATCAATAAGGCTTAATCCAACCACAATATCGTCATTAATTGCATTTGCGCTCTTTTTGAAAAAATCAATATACTTTTGGTAGTAAGCCCTATCTTCTGTAGTGACCCGTTGTTTTGAAGCGCCAATGATAAGTATCTTCATATATTGTATTTTACCATCGTTTACGTATATCAACTTCGAACTCTTCTAGCAATTCTTTTTGTTTCCTTGACAATCTAGTTGGTGTGTCGACGATGATACTAACGATATGTGGACCACGTTTGTCGTTTTGTAGGTGCGCAACCCCGTGATTTGATAATTTAAAATCAGTACCTGATTGCGTGCCAGCTGGAACTTTCATGCGGACTTTGCCATCGACCGTATCAACATCAACCTCTGTTCCTAATGTGGCATCTACCATACCAATATGTTGCTCGGACAAGATAATATCACCTTCACGCGTAAAGTGTTTGTGAGCATTGACACGAATATGAACATAAAAATCACCTTTTTGGCCATTACCGACCGCTTCGCCATGTTCGCGCAGGCGAATAGTCGCACCATCATCAATCCCTGCCGGTACCTTGAGGTTAATTGTTCGCCTGCGACGCTCAATACCTTTACCACGACAAACTGTACAGATTTTTTCTGGCACTTGGCCACGCCCACTACAGGTTTCGCAAGTAACAGCTTGCTGGATAGGCCCAAAAATAGTGTTCATAACACGATTCAGCTGTCCAGCGCCTTTACAGGTTTGACAAACTTTCATTTCGTAACCAGGTTCGACAGTTGTCCCATGGCAGTGTGAACATTCGTCGTCCATCTCTAACTCAATTTTTTCCTCAACACCAAAAACTGCCTCTTCGAATGATAATTCGAGCGTTGCTTCGACATCGCGCCCACGCCTTGGACCTCGCTGTCTACTAGCGCCACCACCACCGAAAAATTGACTAAATATATCGCCAAGTCCACCATCACCAAAGTCAAAATGAACACTCTGACCGTTGCCAAATCCACCGAAGCCACCACCGAATGGATTGCCGCCTGCGCCAGAGCTACCATTGCCCCCGACTCCAGCATGACCGAATTGATCATACCGTTGGCGTTTTTGGTTGTCTTTTAAAACTTCGTAGGCTTCACCTACCTCTTTGAATTTCGTTTCATCACCACCGTCTTTATCCGGATGGAATTTAACTGCAGCCTTGCGGTAGGCTTTTTTGATCTCATCAGCTGATGCGTTCTTTTGAACACCAAGCACCTCATAATAGTCGCGTTTTGTCATAAATTAGTCTAACCTCACCTGCCCCTCACTAAAACCCGAATGGAACAGTCTGTAATCAGATTGTGGAATATCGAGTATTTAGTGTGTGGGTAATAATCACGCTTTGTCATTATTTATCGCCCTTAAAGTGTTTCAAGACTAGCGCATCATCAAAAGTGATTGTTTTATAGGCATGTGTGGCAACTGCTCGGTTTAACCAGCCAGCATAACAAAAATATGTTGTTTTTTGCCCCAATCGAGCAGCTGCCTGAATCGCCGGTATCAAATCGCTATCAGAAGAACCCAAAACAATTTCTTTTTTTTGACTTTTTTGACTTTCAATCACAAGGTCAGTCGCAATACGAACATCAACGCCTTTTTCCTGTAATACAAGTGTCTTTTTACCGCAATGCACGCATTTATTTGACTCGCGAACACTTAAGTATCCAGATTTCACAATAGAGATATCTTGATTGGTTAAATCAGCAATCCAACGGCGATTCGACTCAGAAATAGACGTAATTAGTTTTTGTAAGTTGACGGGTATTTTATAATCAGGTTGCTTTATTCGAGTTGTATAATAAACCACATCTAAAGATTTTGTTCTCAATGAATCTTGCAAAAAACCATACAAATCAAACTTAAAATTTGCATTTTTGTCAGCAATCTTTTTACGCTGATACAATATTCCAGCCAATCTATGTCGTAAGTTTTCACCGTCAATCAATACTTTCATACTTTCTCCAACAAAAAACTCCGCTGAAGCTTTCGCCAACACGGAGCGTTGTACCCCAATGATAGCAAAAAGCATTGTTATTGTCAATCAATATATCATACTCTAGATTCTGTAAATCGATTATTCTTTCTTGTCATCGACAACTTCGCCTTCGACAGGCTCATCGTCCTTTTTATTCTCTTTTTCTGGAGTTTCCCCATTCCCCGTTTCCGAATCCCCAGACCCGGCGTCCTTGGACGCCTGCTCATACATCTTGGTTCCGATTGGCATAATCGCATCATTCAAAGCTTTAGACGCTGCCTCTAACTCTGATTG
>Ga0247842_10000791_pt1 | contig 60220 bp, 57 predicted proteins | sample LaCruzMarch2015__3_FD_192411 | JGI IMG/M metagenome (GOLD analysis project Ga0247842, IMG submission 192411) | Freshwater microbial communities from meromictic Lake La Cruz, Castile-La Mancha, Spain - LaCruzMarch2015_19m | ecosystem: Environmental > Aquatic > Freshwater > Lake | place: Spain... | reverse complement strand
GCTAAGATTTTTGCCTGCGCCCCCGAACATGTCAACCGGCACCTTGAGTTCGTACATTAACTGATGATGGAAGCCAAATCCGGAAATCATGTTGCTGTCGCCCACCACCATGATCGGGGCGTCCGTGAGATCCTTTGGCGTACCCGTGATTCGGCGCTTCCACTGCCAGTCGCGCTGATCATCTTCCGGGCCGTAGCGTTTAGGCGCAACCCATTCGGCCTTAAGTCCATCGAGCTTGGGCAGGGACTTGTACCAAGGTAGCTTGGCGATCTCGGCTGCGACGACATGGGCCGAGACCGCCACCCCGTAATATGTCCAGTGCGAGCCTTCCCCGGACATGCCGTCGTACCCCTGGAGGAATTCGCGACAGTGGCCGTGCCGGCTGTACTTTCGCGCCATAATCATAGCCGGGGTGAGGTTGACGTAGTTTACACCGAGTTTATCCAGGACAGCGAAAAGTCGGCGGTTGCCCTCGGTGGTCTGCGATGGCAGACCATCGGCATCGAGCGGAACCCCCTCCCAGTACAGGTCCGGGTAGATCATGCCACCCTCGGGGATGGGTAGAAAGATCATATTTATGCCAAAAGCGTCGAGCTGGCGCTTGAAGTTGGCGATGGCCGGCGCACGGCTCTCGATCTTCTCGGGGATGTAGTTGTTCGCGACCAGTTCCGGAATGTAGGTCATCCAGGCCTGCCGTGGTGGCTGGATATGATCATACTTATCTTTGGGATAGCTCTTCAGTTGCGCGACGAAGGCAGCAACGGTCGCAGCGTCGGCCCAGGGTATGGTCTTGCTTTCATCGAGGTAGGCGAGGTCCTCGGGGCGGTAGGGCTCAACCGCCGGACAATCGGATTCGCCGGCCATGGCGGTGCCAAGATAGACGGACATATGCGCTATCATTAGGATCATGAGGACCAAAAATTTCATCAATGCGTTGTCAGAACTGGTGGGAGTCAGTCGAGTTGTCGACATATCAGACATGCAGATACTATTTGTCCAGCCTTGGATGGGGATGATGCAAGAGTTTCCTTACGATCCACACATCCTGGAATTTGTTGTTTCCTTTGGGTTGATAATCCAACAATTCTGCACCCTCAGAAGAAATGATTGTTTTCATTAATGGAGGGCAATGAATCCCTGTGTACATTTGTGAGCCGTTGTGCCAACTGTGAATCGCCACAAACTCACCCCGATCCAACTTGGCCAGTTGGAAGGAATCTAATTCGCCTCGGTAATGTTCTCCGCTATGGGTGCTGAACCAGAATACTCCGCCCGGCTTCAGAATTCGGATGATTTCCCGAAACCAAAGGCAAGTGAGCTTTTCTGATAAATGGGTGAAAACGGATACAGCATAGACAAAATCCACACAAGAGTCAGATAACGACAAAGGCGGCTTCATTTTGTTCAGAAGGAATCTAATCCGGGTATCTGGAACCGATTGTGCCCAGTTTATTGAAGGTGCAAAGGCATCCGTTCCGATAAAGTTCATTTTCTTTTCTGAATCAAGAGCTTCTAAAGTAAAAAGAATGCGGCCGGGACCACATCCCCACTCACAAACCACCTTGATCTCATGTGATCCCCATTGTTTGATAACCGATTGAATCTGGGTTGCCATTTTGTTGCCGGAGGTTATGTAATATTCGGCACTGCTACAGGCAATGACATCGAAGCGAAGCCTCGGTGGTGGTAGGATAGCGCCAGGATTTGCCTCGATAAAGGCACGATCACTTCTGGAAAACCGCAGGTGATCTTTCCAAAAGACATAGTAATAGATAGCTGGTTCCAGACCAACGAAACGGAGTTTACGTTCAATCCACCGTTTCAAAATAAAAGAGATTTTTTTCTCATTATTAGGCTTGTTTTTCAATTTAAGAGTCTGAGTGCCCCGTCATTGGGGCATTTTCGCGGGTCTCTTCAATCGATCAACCCAAAAAGTATGTCCTTAATCTTTTTCAAACCGTTTTGCCTCTGAATGATTATTTACCATCAATTGACCGATCTGGGCTTTAATGATGCTGTTAGATGGAATGGATTTATAAATCAAATTGTTGGCGCCAATTATAACATTATCGCCAATCTCCACGCCTGGTAAAATAGTCACATTAGACATGATCCAGGAATTTTGGCCAATTGTAACCGGCTTATAAGTAAAATGGCTTTTTTCAACCTTTAAATTACCATCGTCATCGAAAAAATGCTTGTGGTTGTGATCGTAAATCTTTACGCCTTCACCAATATAAGTGTCTGCACCGATTTCTATTCTTTCGAGGCAATTAATGGAACCGTAATTGTTAAAATGTACATTTTTATGAATAATCAATGAACCGCCTTCTTGAACCAAGAAGTTACAATATTTCCTGCACAAGACATTTTCTTCAATGTTTATCTTTACATTACTTCCTATGATTTCAAAACCGCTTCCCTCACCAAGAACAAAATTATCGTGGATAAAAACACCCTGCATCGTTCTTACTCGTGAAAGAGCATCCATTTTATGCTGATGTACAAATTCGGAAAACAACCCTTTGAGTTTTCCCAAAATTATCATCTTAAATTTCTCTTTGATTTTGGACATAATACGGGGAAAAATAAATTTGCTCATTTACTTTTCAATTTCAATATTATACATGGGCGCCACCTAACATTGACCGGATAGCCGTGTGATTGAATAATAAAGTTTGGTAATTTCTGCTGCATGTATCTCCATTGACTTCACTTCGGGAATATTCGATTTTAGACGGTCTCGCAGATGAATATCATTAATAAACATTTTAATTTTGTCGGCAAGTTTTTCCGCATCTCCAACCGGAAAAGTTACCCCCCCCTCACCATCCTTCACCAATTCTGCCATGCCCCCAATATTTGAAGTTATCACCGGGATCCTTGCCATAAAGGCTTCATGAATAACAATCTGGCAGTTTTCATACCATATGGAAGGTACGATTAAAACATCAATATCTGAAAAAACCTTTCGCTTGTCATCATCCTTGAGTTCTCCCATAATCTGAATGTGGGGGTTTTTGATTCTTTTATATAGATCCTCTTTTACAGAAGGTGATATCCTGCCGTACATTCTAAGTTCATGCGGACCCTCAATCCGATTGAAAGCGTCGATTAAGACATTGATCCCTTTATGAACCCGCATGCTCCCAATAAAGGCAAACCGGAGTATCGGAGAAGAAGTCCTTGTAATACCCTTAAACATGTTTTTATCAAAACCATGACGAATAAATGTAATCTTTTTAGGGGGGAGGCCATCCATAACAAATTTCTTTTGTAGAAATTGTGATGGGGCGATAAAAATATTTACAGATTTGAATATTTTCCTTACCCAATAGGCACGCCAAATTCCAAGTTTAAAATATGCTGTTACTCTTTTTTTAAGATTTAGAATCCTCTTTACATTGCGTTTTACAATTCGAAGGGGCCATACGCCTTCACTGGAAAGTGGATAGTATCCAATCTGGTTCTGTATGCAATCTACACACTGCGCAAGGGAACAGGAATTACAAATATTCATTTCTGAATTAAGAAAAATGGTAAGCGGGCACAAAAGCCAATAATCGTGCAGGGTGAAACAACACGGGATACCGGCCTTTTTTGCCACTAAAGGAAGGGATAATGACAGATTCATGAGATGCTGAAAATGAATTACGTTGGGTTTAAATTTTTTTATTACCTGAATAAATTCTTTTTCAGCCCATCGATTATACTCATGAAACGGTTTATCATGGGTTATCGGGGTTTTTTTCAATGCCCAATAGGGAATGCCCTTGTAATTACCCTCAAGAATTTTTTCAGTACCTCCGTCATCCGGGATTGTGAAAAAAAGCCGGACATCATGTTCCCGGGAAAGCTCCCTGGCAAGGGTCTCTGTATAAATCTCGCTTCCGCCCATACCAAAAATAGTAAAATTATGTGCTACTTGTAAAATCTTCATGAGGAACACACCTCTTCAAGTAGACGATCCAATCCGCGCCGGCTCATGAATGTCCGAGCCAAGTTGTCTAACTTGCAGTCAAATCCGATATCGCTTCGCCATTGACCATAGTGCAGGAACCTCACGACTCCCGGATCTTCATATATCGCTTTTAACAGAGCGCGTGCACGGGCTCGGTAGGCGGGAACCGCGGCCACCGCAGCCCGGAAGGCTTCCAGACGATACGGAAATCCAAACTCGGACTTGGAGACCTGTCTACTCAATCCCGGATTGGTTTCGTAGAGGAAATCGGCATTTGCCTTGACCATTTGGAGGCGTCTGCGGATCATTTTGACCGAGTTATAAGCCTGTGTCGCCTGCTTTGGATGTATTCGCCATGTGCCAACCTTCAGCGGCAGATGCAGGACATCGGCTATCGAGGCCAGCCGCATTTGCCAGGCTAAGTCCCCCTCGCTGCCGAATTCGGTTGGAAATAAACCGGCTCGGTTCATGACCTCGCGACGGTAAAGCATCTGCGTCACAGACCCATATACACACGGGATAAGCGAGAATAATACGGCATCATGCGGACGGCGCCTGATATGGGGCACGTCCATCCAGTTGCCAAAGTAGCGGACGACGTCGAATCGTTCGTAGCAGCCGTGAATGCGATCCCCCAGCTCATCGATGACAACAAGAGGAGTATGGCAGGCCCCACAGTCAGGATGCCGGAGCAGCCCTTGGACCATCAATTCCAGTCCATTTGAAGCCAATGTATCATCGGCTGTGGCGATATATACAAAATCGCCCTTCGCACGCCGAATGCTATCGTTGAAGGCGGGATAGATGCCCTGGCGAGACTGACTGAACAATCGAATGCGAGGATCTTGTCTTTCCGCTTCCTGCAGAAGTTCCAGGGAACCATCGGTAGAGCCCGAATCGATAACGATGCACTCCCAATGTGGCCAGGTTTGTGCCAGGATGGAATCCAGTCTATCCCGTGTAAAGGGCATACTGTTGAGGTGAGGCAGGCAAATACTGACAAGTGGCCGTGGTGTGACCTCAAGACGGTGGGTGAAAGCTTCCGTGGTTGAAGCCTTCGCCGAAGCATCGAACGACGCGGTCTCTGATTCTTCACCTTTAAGAAAACAAGCGAGTGCCGGCAAAGTCTGCCGCCAGGCATGGACACCTTTTTCGGAATCCTCACGGGCCTGTGCCCCGAGTGCAGACCAATCTATCCGGCGCAGAGTCTTCCAGTCCTGTCTTTCACTCAGGAAATAATCACGGCCCTGGGACCACCAGGTAGCAGCCGATGCCATCCGAACGGAGTTGCGGTGATTCATGATACGTTTTCTTATATATGGCCACTTTGGTACCGCAAAAGGTGAAAAAAGATATCCGTTCTCAGCCGTGCGGATGTACTCGTTTGCCGTTGGCAAATCAACTGCCAACACGGCACATCCACGGGCGAGCGCATCCACCGATATCAAGCCCACACCCTCCATCGGGCGGGGTGCGAGGATAAAATTTGCCGCATTTATTCGGCTTAGATACTCAAGCTTGTTCTCGATAAATGGAAGTTCCTCAACGACTGTATTGCCCAATCGGGCAGGAAGGCGATAATACCTCTCAACGGGGATATTGGGATCCATTTCCGCACGGAAGATGAGACGATCTATCTGTAGCTCACGACAAAGTCTTTCGAGGAAATCTGGACCGACAAGACCGAGACGGTTCCAATAAAACAGTATGCGGGGACCATTCCATAAGGTGGGTTCCACCTCCCTGGGTTCACTCCAATATCTAACCGGAAAGACAGCATGCTGCTCAGATTGAGCAAGCTGAGTTACTGCATTGCAAAAAGACACAATACGCCAGGCTCTTGGTAAGGCCTGCCACCACCGTGGTTCTTGATAAAAGGTTGCCACATAGTCCCACATCGGTATCCATGTGAGTGGTCTTTCACGCCAGTTAATGTCATGCAAAGGAGGCGGTATTTCCAGGAAACATACCCCCTGATTTTTCTCTGGAAGAGGCAATGCTTGAATACCATCCCACGCCATGAAGCGGATATCGATCCATGGCGAGAGAGGCTTCACCAAGAGCTCCATAAAGGCATCGCTCTGGCTTATATGCCAGGGCAGACAATAGGCCAGTATGATTGTCCGGGGCAGATCCGCTGGTGAAGGATTGTTCATTCTAGAGGCAACTTGATAGTCCTATTTGGCCAATATCTATATAATAATTTAGGGCTTTACAAAAACCAAACCACACACCCCGGCGCCGGGCATGGACTCCCAGGAATCATATATTTGATAATGCGTGGCAAACTCAGCCGGATCGTCAAGAACAGCCTCACGCCCTAAGGCAAGCCATCTGGCGATGTAGTCATGGAAACGTCCTTTTTCCTTTTCGCCATACCAGACGATCTTAACCGGTTCGACGCCGACGTTGTCAATGATCCGGTCACGTATAGCCCGAGCGTCGTAGAACCGCTGAAAAAAGTAGCGGACCGCTCCTTTGGAATCAACCTCTTGGGGTTGGGTGCCGTAAGGGTCATCTTCCCTGTATTCACGCCATGCACTCGTGTCCGTCGGTACGGTCAGCACCAACCACCCCCCGTAACGCAGTGCTGCGAACATGCGTTTGACCGCGTCCCGGTCATCGCCTTGTTCGCTTTCAATATGCTCCACAACAGATAACGACCAGATCACATCGTAAGTATTGTGCATTTTATCAAGCGCTTCCACTCCGAGATTGAACAGCTCAATGGGGACTTTGGGTGGCCGCACCCCAAGAACCTTGCGTAACACATCAATCTCACGAGCATCAGGGTTCATCAGGTGCAGGCTACCCTCGCGACACCGGCCGGCAACATCCAAACTGAAAAGAAAAGGCGAACTCACGTCCAGCGCGAGTTGCCAATGATCAGGCAGCGCCTCCCGGGCAAAGGCGAACTCAAAGTAGCGTGTGCTGCTCACGGGAGAAGACAGTAGGTGACTGCCTAATCGGTCGTTTTGGAACCACAATTTCCAGCCGATTGCCCGTCCAAATTTAAAATACTCTGCGCCGGGCAACCCCGCGGCACGACCTCGGCGCCAGGAACGCCACGCATGGAAGGTATGGCGTATTTCTCGTACTTTTTGCTCGACTAACGATCGTATCCCCCTGACGTTAGACCGTATTTGTGACGGCATGGAAATCAATTCCTTGTTGCAGTGCTGATCGATGGGTTTTCAAAATACCTGTTCTGGATAGACTCAGTCAGGGTTATTTGAGAAAACCTTGATTAGTGCTCGTTTGCAACGAGACAGCGATTTCAATAAAACGGCCTCAAAAGTCGGCAATCGTGGGTACATACTGAAGATGTTCGATTTGAGACTGGCAAGGATGTGCATTTTATTGTCCGTTGACCGTAAGTTTTCAAGAATAAAGAGACAATAATGGGCAATGGCCGAAAGCGGCCGTGAATCTCCGCGTTGTATGACGCTAAAAAAATCCCTCATGAACCAATCAAGCAACAACGCGCGATATGCTGGCCTGCGATCGTTGTGTGTGGTCTGGCAGAAAACGTCTTCCGCCAGATATAGAAAGTTTCGCTGAGCACTAAAATACGCATCATGTTTGGTGGACGTGTACGATATGGATTCACTGTGCAGGCGATAGAATAGTAATGGGTCGGGGCAATAGGCTACCTTTTCCGCAAGGCCGGCCTGCACAGCCAGGAGATTGTCGTTGTAAGGCGAGAAGAAGGGTGCTGATCCAAGGACATGTGTCCCTCCCAGGGATCGTATGAATTCTCTTTCAAAAACACCATAACAACCGACTGCGGGCAAGGTTTTTGAAAGATATCCCTGAAGCCAATCCGGTCCTGAATATAACTGTATTGAGCCTTCAAGAGGCGGAATGTCCAAGGGGGGGGTTTCGCCGTGCATGAACCCGCAAAAGGCAACGTTCAAAGAACCGTATTCGATCAAAGCCCGGTGCATGATTTCCAGATAACAGGGAAAGTAGATGTCATCGTCGCTTAAGGAGGTAAAAAAACGGCCTTCGGCTAACTCTAAAAGACAGTTAACATTGCCTACGTAACCCAAGTTCTTTGGATGATCGATCCAGCGGATACGGGGATCACTGAGATCCGGGAAATCCCTGCGCACCTGTCGGTTCTGATTGTCATTGCCCACGAGGATTTCAAAATCGGTAAATGTTTGGGCAAGAATCGATTCCAGGGCTTGCCGCAGCAGATCCACCCGATCATATGTGGTCACAGCGATACTGAAAAAGGGGGGCATGATAAGACTGTTATCGCTCTGATCTCAAGACAAAAACTCCTTTTTTGTCAGCGGCTCCTGTATGCATTGCGAAGCAACCCGATGGTTTGCCCGATACCTCTGCGAACATCCCCCCGAAACGCGAATCCCAGACTTTTGAACTTCTCGCAGGAGACGCTGTAAGAAAGCTGATTCATGATCTCGTGATTCACAAAGTCGATCTTCAAGTCCGGCACCCATTCACGTATGACATCCACGACGTCGCGAACCGTTAGATTATGGGTCAGCACATTGTAGATTTCACCGTTGAAAATTTTGTTCTTGATAATAAATGCTATGGCCTGGATGCCGTCATCAAGATCAAGGTATGGTCGTTTTTGGTCATAGGCCGAAGTCCACACCGTGATGGGCTGTCCAAGGACGGCCTGCCAGCAGAATTTATTCACAGCCGTATGGAAGCGCATGCCCGGGGATATCCCAAAGATGGTACCGAAGCGGCAGACCACGTTTTTCAGCCCCTGTTCATCATACATGCTTTTCAGAAGTCTTTCCTCACGGATCTTGGATTCGGCGTAGGGGCTTTGTGGCTTGAGTTCCTCTTCGGAACAGCTCTCGTCTACGACCTCTTTCTGGGTACCATAGACCGAAGTGGATGACAGGTGGATCAGCGGCGCCCCGACCTTGAGGCAGGCCTCGGCCACGCACCGGGTGCATTCGAAATTCTCCCGCTCGACCCGTCCTTTTATTTCAAAGCTGCCCGCGGCGTTGGTGATGGCGGCAAGGTGCATGACCGCATCGGCGCCATCGAACAGGGACGCCAGGTCATAGCTCAGAATATCGCCCTCAATGAATCGATAACGAGCCGTATCAGGTAGGTTGAATAGCGAAGTAAATCGCTGCGTAGCCATACTGTCGATCATGACGATTTCTGCGCCGGGAAATGTAACGGGCAGTTCACGGATGAGCTTTGAACCAATATGCCCCAAGGCGCCTGTGACAGCGATTTTCATGCGTTACTCCAGATAATGACACATGCGTGATTCGTAGAATTGCCTTGTCAGGCGAAGTCCCTCATCCAATGGTGTGGTGGGGTGCCAGCCTATCTCCTTTTTGATCTTCACGTTGCTGATTATAGCGTTTCCAATGTCGATGCGCTTGCGCAGCTCCGGCCAGGGCACGAAAATCACCTCCCCCAACCCCATGTGTCTGACCGTGGCATGGGCAAGATCGGCGATGGAGTAATGATCGTCTCCCACGGCGAAATAGGTCTCGCCAAAAGCGCAGGAGGCGCACGCGGCCGTCAATAGAGCCTCGCATGCGTCTTGAACATAGAGGACGTTTCTCAATTGGGCGCCATCGCCAAAAACCGTGATGGGCTTGTTTTGCATGGCAAGACCGATAAAATAATTATTAAAGGTAAATTCGGGGCTGTGGATGGACGCGCGGGGTCCATACGTATTGGACAGCCTGATCACGGTGGCGCACATATTGTATGATTTTGCGTAGATGAGCACATATTTCTCGGACACGGATTTGTGCGCAGAATATATGTCTGCCGGGAACTCCGGATGTTTTTCATCCGCAGGGGAGTAGTGCAAAGGGCCAAGCTGAGTACTCGTGCCCACATGAACAAACCGGATGTCGTGGTTGAATCGACGGGCTGCTTCAAGCAGATTGATCACGCCACGGGAGTTGACATCCTGGTCCAGCCAGGGCTCGCGCATGGAAAAAGGATGCGACGTGGATGCCGCACAGTTAATGAGGATATCCTTTCCGACGATATGATTGGCTAACTGGTCAAAGTTCTGGATGTCCTGGAAGGCAAGTTCAAGGTCGCGCTGGATGTCATCGATATTATAGAGCCGTCCCCCGGAACGTGGGTCCAGGCAGTCGTAGATCGTCACCTCCGCACCAAGCTTCACGCACAGATGCGCGAGATTACTGCCGATGAACCCGAGTCCGCCGGTGATTAGAATCCTCTGCCCCCTTAGAGACGGAAGCTTAAGTTCTTTGGATTGTCTCATCTTTCCATCCTTATTTCTTGAATATCTTTCTGACGCCATCGCATATTCTGTCGATCTGTGATTCCGTCATGATGAGCGCGCCGGGAAGATTGATGCCACGGTCACAGATGTCATAGGCTACGGGGTTTTGTGGACGATAAATCGCCTCCTGTCCGGGGTAAGCGGGAAGGGACGACAGCGGGTAGAAGAAGGGGCGCGTCGGCAGACCAAGTTCCTGCAGCCTGTCCATGGCCTTGATCTTGTTCATCCTGTGGCTTTTTCCGATGAGAAGCCCGGTGATCCAGACGCTGTTGAATCCTCCTTCCGGTTCGGCATTGAATTGGATGTCTTCTATATCCGAGAGACGCTCTTTGTAGTTTTCAAATATCCATCGTTTTTTAGCGATCAGTTCGTCAATCCGCTGAAACTGCGCGTACCCCATGGCCGCCTGGAGGTTGAAGGGCATGTACTTATAGGTCACCTCGTAATTGAAATAGGCAGGTCCATTGGGTCGGCGCCCGTGGTCTCTCAGGAATCGACACCTTTCATGGAGCCTATCATCGTCAAGAATCAACATACCCCCTTCGCCGGTTACAACGGTCTTCGTACGATGAAAGCTGTACACGCTGGCTATCCCGAATCCCCCTGCCCTTTTTCCTTTGTAAGTGGACCCCAGTGCCTCGGCGGCATCTTCGATCAGAGGGATACCGTAGCGTTCGGTAACGGCCAGAATGTCATCCATAAGGGGCATATTTCCGAAGAGATCAACCGTAATGACGCCCTTTGTTTTCTGATTGATACTTCTTTCCAATGATTCCGGATCCATGCACCAGTGAACCGGTTCGATATCACAGAACACGGGGGTGGCCCGCAGATAGGTGACCGGTGCGGCTGTTGCGATCCAGGTGCACTCGGGGACAACAACCTCGTCGCCGTCACCGATGCCCAGGGCGGTCAGAAGCAGGTGAATCGCTGTCGTGCAATTCGGCGTCATGACGCCGTAGCGTCGGTTGTGATAGGCGGCAAACTCCTTTTCAAAGGTCTCCACATAGTGGTAGTTGTACCACCCGTTTCTCATGCAATCTTCTACAACTTTGATTTCATGTTCCGTAATCCACGGTCCGGACATATAGATGGGTTCCATCGGCTCTTACCTTTCTTTCTCATGATGATCTTTTTCAGTCATTCTTTGCCAGATCCACATCTTCGGCGCCCCCCAATCCCCGATGTCCTGGGGTAACCGATAGGCCAAAAGATTGATCTCCGAATCGTATCTCATCTCTTCCGGCATCAGACCTTGATCGGTAGCAATTTTCGCATAGATGACCCTGCTCAAGAAGTAGTAGGTTGAGGCAATTGCCCTCGGTTTTTCAATCAACCTGAATTCGTCCGTTTCCCATTTTGCGACGTCTTCTTCAACCAGAAACAGGTTATGCCAAGGGACGGGGATCGGTTCCAGATCCAGACTGCTTCTCAGGTTGTTTAGACTGTCGAGACCCTGCCGGGAGTCTTCAATCATTATATAGCGACCACCGGGTTTCACATGTGACATGATATCGAGAAAGGCCTGCAATTGATCCTTTTTTGTCATTAGATTGACGAGACATCTTTGCGTCAGGGCGTAATCGAAAAGACCCAGATCCCGAAGCCCGCCGGGAATCTGCGCCGTCTCAAAGAAGACATTATCACCCAACCCGGCGTCTTTCTTAAACTGACAGGCCAACTTGATGGTTTCAGAAGAGAAATCAACCCCCATCCCAGAGCATTTCTTTTCCCTGGCCAAGGCGATCAGGGTCTCCCCATTTCCGCATCCTATGTCGAGGATGCTGGATTCAGGTTCTATCCTGGCAAAAATGGAGGCAGTTTCCAGATCCTTGAGAATAAAGTCATTTGAACCCGATGTGTGACCAAGGACCGCTCGAGAATCCCAGAATTTTCTTATCTTGTCAGTTGTTCTGCTTATGTTCCTCACCCCTTCCTCCAAAAGATGTCCACACGCTATTTAATGTCCGGTCCCTTGAGCCAATCGAACCCGATGCTGGGGTCATCATGTGGGATACGAATTTCGTCCGCGGGATTGTAAACGTGTGATGTGATGTAAAAGAGGTTCACGGGGCCATGCACCGTCTTGCACCCATGGGCGATTCCGGGTGGTATCTTCAAGATCTGGGCTTGTTGCAGATCGCCCAACAGAAAATCCATGATCTGCATATAGGTGGGTGATTCGCGGCGCATGTCGAAAAGACCGACACGCACAACTCCTGCGGCTACATACCACCAGTCTGTCTGGATGTTGTGGTAATGCCAGGCCTTGATCACTCCGTTGAACATGTACGAGTGACTCCATTGACCGAATCCTTCGTGGAAAAAGGTATCAGTGCCCCGAATCAGTTCTCGGAAAAAACCGCGCTCGTCACTGTGAGTGACAAGTTCTTTGAAAGAGATTCCCTGGATCATCATACCTCCACGACGTCGAAGAGCATAATGCTCGTATGTCGAAGCCGATGCGTCACCGGAAAATCATCCAGCTGCAGAGGTTGTTCTTCTCCAAGAATTACTGAGCGGCATCGCGCTCTGTATATAAGAGAATACCCCAAAGCTTCGATAGAGGCCACGAGTTCTGTCTGGTTGAAGAAACGTACAGGTATCAATGAATCGTAGTAGCGCTGGAGGGTTACGAAATTCGGTATGTCTCCAGCAGGCAGATCGAAGAATAAAAGCTTATTTATACCAAGTTCACGTACTTGTGCGAGAGGGGATAGCCAATCGTCGAGGTAATGCAAAGAGGAACCGAAATGAGCAATGTCAAAAGGTCCTTTGGAGGGAAGGGTCTCATGAAATTTGATATCGGATTTACCATGGAAGAAACATCTACCAGCCTCACATACCTGGGGCAATTCCACGATGTGGTAGTCGACTTGTACTTCTGCGGGCAAGGCCGCCCTTGTCTTCACATAGGTTTCCCCTATACCGCCTCCATAGTCCAGAATGTGCAGCATCCCGGTTCCCCTAGCTAGCATGGCCGCGATAAAGGGAAGCATGGTATTCGAATGGGCGGGTAGAGAACGCATGCTGGTATCTTTGTCCGATCCTTCCTGAAATGCTCGCAGTTTGGCAAGGGAGTTGGTGACCCAGGTCCGGCCTAAAAAACCAGGGCCTTGAGTCGGCGCATCTTGAAAGCTGTTATAAATTCCTTGCCAAATATTTGTTGACACCATGTTTCCTCCATCGAATTTTTCACCTACTTTACAGCGCGTAGATAACCTTTGGGGTTGCAGGTTAATAGGAGCTTATTATCAAAAAAGTCATCCTTGACAAAGCGGTCGTTTCCGATCAGGAATTCATCCAAGGCCGACTTCGGACTGTTACCCGGGTACCAATCGCGCTTGCGGTGACTTTGGATCGGGATGTATTCCAAAATAGTGTCACCACACAAAAGATAGTGCCCTTTACCGACGAATCTGGAATAGAGGCATAGCTCTTTGAGGACATGCTCGTGGGTGTGATGCGAATCAAGGATTACGAAGACGTTTTTTGAACCGTTGGTCATCTGGGCTACCTGTTGAAAAAGGGCTTCGTCAATTGAAGATCCGGTAAAAAGATGAATTCGTTTGGAAACGGCACCCTTGGAGGAAAGGCGTTGTTTTAGATCGTCGGGGATGAAGATGTCCAAGCCGACGACCTGGCCGTGCCCGATGGCCTCGCAAATGGTTGCGTAGAACAAAATCGAACCGCCCCAGGCTACCCCGATCTCAACGATGAAGTCCGGTCTTGTGCGATAAATGATTTCCTGAACTGCAAACATGTCCTGCGGCAGTTGAAGCACAGGCTCACCCATCCAGTTGGACTGATGAATCCAATCATAGCGGTCGGCCCGGATCAGCACATCCAAGGCATCCTTTTGAAGTTGCTGGTCCCGGGCCATTTCCCGTGCTTTCTCCAGGCGCATGGCCTCGAATTCCTGCCGCGTGTATATCTTGCTGTTCTTGCTCATAGGATCCCTCGCTTGCGTATGCGCTCAGCCTCGAATGAGAATGTCTTTCAATGTTGCTGTGACATTTAGGACATCGCCGCGGTTCAATTCCGGGAACAGGGGCAGCGATAATATCTCTACGGCGGCCCTTTCAGTTTCGGGAAGGCTAACGCCCGGTCGCTTATAAGCGGGCTGCAAGTGTACCGGTTGGGGGTAATGAATGGCTGCCCCCACGCCCCTTTCCCTTAATCCCGACAGGATATGGTCACGTCTCGGCGTGCGCACAACGTAAAGATGGTAGACATGCCCCACACCCCTCCGGGGGGCGGGGAGGCCCAATCCCAACCCCTGGAGCTCCTCGGCGTAGATACCGGCGATGATCCCACGCTTGGCGTTGTCCTCATCCAGGTGAGGCAGCTTTACTCGCAGAACGGCGGCCTGCAACTCGTCCAGCCGGCTATTCCAGCCAGGTATTTCGCTGATGAACTTATTCTCCCAGCCGTATTGACGCAAGAGCCGCACCTTCCCGGCCAGGGCCGCATTATCCGTGGTTACGGCGCCGCCATCGCCCAGTGCCCCGAGATTCTTCGTCGGATAGAAGCTGAAGCAGGCAATATGGCCGAATGTACCGACTTTTTGTCCGCCCACGGTGGCTCCGTGGGCCTGGGCGCAATCCTCGACCACGAACAGACGGTGGCGCTCGGCGATATCCATGATCGCGGACATGTCCGCCGGGTGGCCGTAAAGATGGACGGGGATGACCGCTTTGCTTCTGGGAGTGATAGCAGCCTCCAGAGCCTGCGGGTCCATGGTGTAGGTCTGCGGGTCAATGTCCACCAGCACCGGTTCGGCCCCAGCCAATTCGATAGCCGACACTGTGGCCACGGCGGTGTGGGAGACCGTGATCACTTCGTCACCCGCGCCGATATTCAGGGCCGCCAGGGCCAGATGTAGTGCATCCGTGCCGCTGCCCACCCCGATGCAGGAGTTCGTGCCCTGCCAGGCAGCAAACTCCCGTTCAAAGGCCGCACATTCTCGGTCCAGAATGTACAAGCCACTTTCAAGCACGCGGGCCACGGCTGCGTCTATTTCTTCCTTGTGGGCCAGATATTGGGCCCTGGGGTTTGCAATATTTATCATTACAGCAATTTCACCGCTGGCACATAGACTAACCACTGACCACCGTTGTCCCGGAAGCTCTTTTCCTTGGCCATAATCTCCTCGCCGTGATTCCAGGCGAACAGCAAAGCTACATCCGGGGGATTTTTGGAGAATTCCTCATACGGCTTGACCGGAATATGGGCGCCAGGACTGAACTTGCCCTGTTTGTTGGGAGTGGTGTCACTGATGAACTCGACCAGATCCGGGGTTATACCACAGTAATTCGTCACGGTGGCGGACTTTGAGGTTGCGCCGTAGCCAATCACGCGTCTACCCTTGGTCTTGAGATCACGCAACGCAGTCATTAGAGTGTCGCGTGAGGATTCCACGTTGCGGCGGAATCTGTGGAACGTTTCCATGTCCTTGAGGCCCAGTTCCCGTTCCCGGGTTTTTTGCGCGAGCACGACCGAGGAAACTTGGTATGCATCCTTCCGTGCGATAATGTAGCGCACGGATCCGCCGTGTACGTTTTGCGGCTTGATATCGATGATTTCCAAGCCATGCCGAGCAAAGAGATATTCCACCGATGCCACGGAGAAGTAAAATACATGCTCGTCGTATATCTGATCGTACGAAATTTTCTCGATGATGTCGCCGAGATAGGGATCTTCGAAAATGATAACGCCCCTGGGAGCAAGCAATTTGGCCATACCCGCCACAACGGAGTGCAAATAGGGGATATGACACATAACATTGGCTGCAAGGATGGCATGTGCGGGCCCGTTTTCGGCCTTGATCCGTTCCGCAAGGGCCTCATCAAAAAATTCGCAGACCGTATTCACCCCGCGCTTTCGTGCTGCTTCGGCCACATTGGCCGAAGGCTCCACGCCCAAGTGCCGGATACCGGCCTCCGCAAAGTAATGAAGCATAATGCCGTCGTTGCTGCCCAGTTCCACGACAAAGGGATCCTCAGCAAGATAGGTGTCACGGACCATGTTCGCGAAGGACTTGAAGTGTTCGGCCATGCGTGTGGAAATGGAGGAAAAGTAGGCGTAGTTCTCGTGAAACATCATTTCCCGGCCTGGCTGTTCCAGAAGCTGAACCATCCCGCAATTTCCGCAGAAGGCAACTTGTAAATCAAAGAAATATTCGTTGGGAAACTCATCAGCTCTGAGAAAACCGTTGGCTATCGGCATCTTGCCAAAAGACACAAACGGTTTGATTGCTGAACGGCAAATCAAACATTCACTCATGTTAGCAGGCCTTCTCCTTTCATGAATTGAAACGCTTGCATACCCCTATTTTTCAGTTATGTTTATCGTTCCTGTGGAAGTTGAGTAAACTTATTTACGCCAATAGAGGTCACTTCATCATTCATCTCGTGTTACCGAACAGGGCTGTATGGATAATATCCACTTCCGAACCGTCGACTACGCGATGGCGTATGCGACGACCGTCGGTAACCATACCTGTTCGTTTCATGATGCGTAACATGCCTTTATTGACAGCCAGGGTTCCTGCCGTCACCTTGCGTATCCCAATATCACGTAACAAGTAATTGCAGACAGCAATCCAAGCTTCCGTACCATAACCTCGCCCCCATAGAATACGCTCTCCGATCAAAATACCGACATCAGCCACTGAGTTCATGTTATCAATATGGGCATTCATGTTGCCGATATGTCCGATATTTGGATCAATAGTAGTAACAGCCCAGAAATAATGGGGCGTGCCTGTGAATGATTGCCAATACTTTCTACATGATTCCAGGGTATGCTTCTTATGGCGTTGCTCACTGAAGCGCACGATCACCGGATCGTTGAGCCATGCAACATAACGGGGTGTTATATATTCTTCGGTAAGCGGAATCAGCTTGAGACGGTGTGTTTCCAAAATAGGTAAATTAGCCATAAAATTCTTTCGTTGTAAAGAAAACTACCGACGATATTGTCGGCGGTGAGGTCTTTCGTCAACAGTGTATATGCTTATTACCTAAACTGTGGTCTTTTGATTCAATAAAATTCATTAAGGAGCATAGTAACCGTCTGTGTTTCCGGTCAGAAAATTCCTCAATAAATTTTTTGTAACTCACTGGACTAAACTGCTTGTCATATCCACCTATTTTATCAAGGAATTTATCATAATCATCAAACAACCAATTATCAGCGGAGTTAATAAACCTCATAAAATAATACTCATAAACCTCATTAGTATCTATATCCAATTTTTGATCGGGCAAATGTGTCAAAATACTTTCGTATTCGTCGATAGTTTTAGGATGGATATTAAAGTTATAAGCAATATGTGTATTGCATAACGATGCATTTATAACAGGAATCCCCAAGGCAGCGTATTCAAATCCAATTGTACCATAGACGGTTAGAGCATAATTAATCCCTTCTTTAATAATCTGATGGTGTGAGGTATTAGCAGGAATCATAGTAAATTTTGGATATTTATTAATAAACTCATTAAAAATTGCAATATTATCAGACAAAAAATCTGGATGGAGCTTTAGATACCAATCGTAATCCGTCCTCTCTGAAATGTCGCCGAGAAATGTAAGCCATTCATAAAAATCAGGAAAAAGATTTACTCCAATTCCGTTGGGACTATCAAAAAAACAATGAGGGGCAATTAGTATTTTAATCTTATTACTTTCCGATAAGACCCTACCTTCTCGGGTATTCATATAAGCCGATTTTGTAGAATAAGGCATATCCACTCCGATTTCCCCGGAAAAACGTCGGTTAATTCGCTCTTTTGCAGCTATTAGGCCCTTCCTGCGTACGTCTTCCGGCAACTCAAGAAATTGTCTGTGAAAATCATAGAAATCCGTATAGGCCCAAAGCCGCTCCTTTGTCATATAACAGCAGCTTTGAGCATTACACTGATAAGCGGGGATACCTCGTTGAATAGCTATTCGCACTGGAATTGCGATAATATAAGCACAATGAGTAGCATTAATAGCCTTTACATCATGATGATTGAAATAGTCTCGCCAATAAATGTACTGATATAAGGCCTTCTTTAGTGAGTCTTTAAACCTATGGTCATTTATAACGACTGTTGGGACTCTATAGGTTCTCAAATGGGAATCGTAAAGGAGATCACCAAACCATATATCTGCAATGGTTAGCTTAAATACATCTGTTTTTGTCTTCAGGCTTGAATAAACATCATTAAGTAATTTCTCAAGCTCAATAAGTTGTGCTTGTGAAAGTGAATAAGAAAAAACTTCAGCATTAAAAGATTTATAAACTTTTCTATGAAGAAGTGAGACTTCCTTATTTTCCCTAAATGAATATGCTTTTATCTTGGCATCATGCTTGTTGGCCAAAATATTTGCCAGATAACTATAAGAAATGATGCTGGACTGCATGTGAGTCAGCTCAAACAAGATTTCTGATTTATGCTCGCCTTTGGAATAAGCTTTCCATATTTTTTTATTGTGCTTAATAAAGCTCTTGGTTTGCTCATCAATGAACGTTGGTTTGAGGCTATAGAAAATACGGCTTATCAAATCATGTTTTGATTTTGGTATAATCAATTTTATGATTTTATTAATCATTTTTATCATTTTTTCTGAAACCTTTGCACAATTCTGGTTTTTAATTTTATCACTCGAAGAGATTCAAAGGTCTAAATCGAATTCTTCTTGTTTTTTCCAAAACCATCCGTTTACAGCACTACTTCACTTCTGCCTGGTAGCCGTTCGAGACAGAAGAAAATCCACAACAGACCGCCATTCATTTTGAATTTCAGTTTGTTGAGAAATTTCAAGGAATTCCCCCGCCCCGTTGGCGGGATCACGACGATTGGCCGGCTTCTGTTCGTCACGTTGCTTAAGATGCGCGTAAAGCCTGTCTGCAAAATGATTCTTTAGACACGTCATGGCAACCCTTGATGCGTCCTTCCAATCGCAACCATAAGCCTTGCTAACATTTTCAGCAACAGCGTTCGTAAGAACGTTCACGTCAACAGTCCATTTCTCAACAAACATCCTGTCAAGAATATCAGCCTTCTTGATCGCCTTCTTTGATTCAGCATTAGGTGTATTTTGCTGTCTCAAGATAAACGGAAAATCAAAAACTTTTAATTTCCCCGCTAAAAGTGTGAACATACTTATGGTAATATCCGCCAGAAAAATGTCCTCGTAATTCCGTTCAACAATAAAATGCCAAGCATCACGAAAATGATTTATCCTTTGTACATTGTAATATGTTATGTGTGTGCAGTAAGACCAATCTTCAATCCGCACAAGAGGATTGTTGGATTCAAAAGATCGCCAGATACTGTGGCATTTGTTATAGTATATTTTATTGATATACAGTCTTGACCCGGATAGAAAGCCAGGCTTCTCATCCGGACCACTCACCAAAGTAAAATCTAGATGCTGTCCCCTGCAAGAGCTATAATCCGCATGTTGTACAAGAAAATTGAGGGAGGCATGCAGACCTTTTGGCATGTTAAAGACATCATTGTCTGTCAGCGCCACAAAAGGCGTATCAATTTCCGAAATCGCTGAAATCATTTTTTTGTAAAACTGTTTATAATCGTGGTCGTAAGGATATCTTTTATATCTGTAGTTCACGTTTTTAAAGTACTTACCGGTAGACAGTATCTCTTCTGTTTTGGAATCCGCGCCTCCATCAGCAATGAATACTTTGAAGGGAAGCTTTATTTTATCAGCGTATTGCATCCATCTTAAAGTAAAATCAGGCCTTTCCTTCAATGGCAGAAGGATCGTCAGCAAATCATCAATATCTTTTCGGTTATTCACTATTTTCATCTCACGGTAAAGGATCTCACATCAAGCAAAATTACACTTCTTTCACTCGATATTAAAAAATCAAACGGACAGTTCATCCATTGAATCAATGACCTTGTGAAATGCCGTTGCTACATCATTCAAATCTTCCTTATCAGCACAGGAATGACACACGCTGGTTGTAATCAATTCCTTGTAATACATTCTCTCGGCAACGGGACATATGCCGCGGCAGTACTTGATATTCCCAACATAAAAAGAACAGGTAAATGGACATCCTTTTCTGCCATAGGCAATCCGTTGCTGGTAAATGGGCTCAAGATAGATTGGTTCCACATAGCCTTCACCCACGGGGATTCCTTCTGCCCTGAGTGCCGCCACAAAACGATTGCGCCGAACTCCCGTAATAGATGAATTATATCTCATGGCATATACGTAATAACCATGGCGTATATCCTTGCGTACAACCGGAAGCGAAATTCCGGATAAGTCTTTCAACGCCCCATTCAAGTAATCTGCCGCCCGCACTCTCTTCATGACGAACTGTTCCAGTTTTTTTAGCTGTTCACGACCAATCGCCGCCTCAATTTCAGTCATTCTGAAATTGAAACCGATAAGGCCTGCTATATCCTTCACTCTTTTCTTTTTTACCACCACTTCCCCATGGTTGCGTATCAACTGAAGGCGCTCGGCGAAATCCGCCCGATTCGTCACAACCACGCCACCCTCGCCGGTATGAATGGTCTTGTGATAGTTCAAGCTGAACACCCCCATGTGTGCCAGGGTCCCGGCATACTTTCCATGATAGGTGGCCCCGGGAGCTTGGGCCGCATCTTCAATTACCACAAGATTGTGCTGTTTGGCGAGCGTCATGATCTCTTTCATAGCAGCCGGGTGGCCAAAAATATCGACTACCACGATGGCCCGGGTTCGCGGTGTCAGCACCTTCCGGATCGAATCCGCTGTTATGCAGAAGGTATGGGGATCAATATCGGCAAAGACAGGAATGGCATTGAACACGAGAACACACGTCGCCGAAGCCGTCATGGTATAAGGTGAGACGACAACCTCATCTCCCGGACCAACCCCGGCTGCACCCACTGCCGCGTAAAGACCGGACGTTGCGGAATTCACCGAAACGGCATACTTAACACCAAAATAGGCGCACCAGTCCTGTTCCAGTTGTTGCACTTGCGGCCCACCAAAAAAGTCGGATGACCAGGTTCCGAGATATTTCGACAACACACCGCTATCCATCACCTTGGCGACCGCTTTTTTCTCTTCCTTCCCTATGGTTACATAGATCGGAAAGGGTTTTGTGCGGACGGGTTTTCCACCATGAATTGCCAGTTTTGCCATTTTCAGTTCCTCACCTTTCAGCGCCAGACACTGATCTCGGAATCCGCATTATCTCATACAACAGAGAAACCACACTCCCGGTTGCGCCTTCATAAAGCATGGAACCTGCAAGCGATTCCCTGTAAACCACAGCATTATTCAGCAACCGATCGAGCACCGGCTCCAGGTCCTCTTCGCGGTAGACCGGGATACTTATCCCCGACAGGTTGGAGGGGAGACGATCCGGACCCCGCAGACCAGGTTGTACACTAACGGCGATACATCCAAGACAAGAGGCCTCCATGAGAAAGATACTGTTCATCCCAACCACCAGATCAGCCGTCATGGCCAGCTCGTGGGCATCGCTTGTTGTCTCCAGGATCATCGGCTCATCTTCAGGCAACAGCTTTCTCAAAGCCACCACATCCTCCCGCGGATGCGTGCGGATCACAACAACGATCCTCTGCCCGGTACGCGCCCGGATCGACCGTAGTGCCTTGAACAACAGCGGGATCACTATTTTTTCCGTATAACCCCTGTAAGCAGGATCTTGCCCCCCCGCAAGGTCAAGGGACGCCAGCGGTTGTGAGACAAACAACACCATCCTGCACTCGTTCCCGAGGCCGAGACGGCGCCTGATCTCTTCACTGCGGGCTGTCGTGAAACGAGCCCGCTTTCCGCAGATCTCTTCGAAGGCGGGATGCCCTGTGACAACCAGCAATTCAGCCCTGAAGCCTGCCTGCACCATCTCATCCCGCGCGCGGGTATCCATCACCGCGATCCTGTCCGGCAGGAATGTCAGTTGATCCTTCCCGTCACTGAACCGGATTCTGTAGTTTGACCAGAAGTCAAGAACGGACACCGACGGAATACCGGCTTTCCGGGCGGCGGCAACAAACACCTTCTCCAAATCCACTGTATTCGCCGAGGTTCCCGCCAGTAAAACACCCGCTCGACAGGAACGCAGTAGGACAAGAGCCTCCGCCTCACCGGTGGTCTCTTCCAGAGCTTTGAAATCCAAAGATCTTCTTGACCAGCAGTCGCAACTCTGACGATAGGCAAAGGCGTGCACGGGAACCCGTTCCTCTCGCCTGAGATGTTCTATCACCGGGGCGACGGCCTGTCCACCTCCTGGATCTCCGCAAATCGCCAGAACAGATGAATCTCTCATCCCTATTACACCAGAGCAACAGCAGAACCGGACTTCGCGGATGCCACAATCGCCAGGGCTGCCTTGAGAGCGGAAATCCCGTCACCCACAGAACACCGCGGCTGCCGGCCACTGCTCTTCAAGCACCAAACCAAATCCTCCACCGCGTGCAGCGTCATATCTTGCATACCGCCCAAAAGGGAAGTCTTTTCGGCGGGAAGCAACTTCAGTGACTTACCGCGAGGTTCGTTTGAAGCGTCATACACATCAAACTGGTGACCGCTTTTTGTGATGCGGACACGACCCTTTTTTCCAACAATGTCCATCTCGAAGATGGCGAACGCATCCGAATCACATCCCACCAAGTGGCCCCCGGCGCCGCATGCAAACCGCAAGACCGCGTCCAGCGTTGGATCCGGACCCTTTTCTCGTCGAACATCCCATCCCTGGACCATCACGATGTCTCCTATAAGGAAACGGGCGGCATCCAACCAGTGCGTTCCATTATGGATCGTACCCTTGCTGTAGAATCCGGAGACCGACTGAATCTCCCCCACAGCGCCGGTGCGGAGATACTCTTGAAGACGGGTGAAGCAATCGGCATAGCGGCGGCCATAGTTGACGGCCACGACGATATGCTGCTGTTCCGCCAGAGAGGCAATCTCGACGGCATGATCAAGGCTGGTAGTCAGCGGTTTCTCCATGAGGACGGCTTTGACAGAGGGGCTTTCGAGGGTTTCTATAAAGAGGGCATGATGCGTCTCATCGGGCGTGCAGATGCTCACGATGTCCGGTTTCTGTTCGGCAAGAAGCCGTTTGGTGTCCCCGTAGAGGGCCGTGACGCCCCATTTTCTACCGCAGGTTTCGAGTTTTTCCGCATCTCTGTCACAACAGGCAACCAGTTCCGTGTCGGGACAGGCCGAATAGGCCCCGGTGTGGGTATAGATGCCGCTAAGCCCTGGATCATCGGCGAACTCGCTGCCGATCTTGCCGCAACCGATAACCGCCGCTCTGTACACAACCCGCCTCACCGGACCGACTTTTGCCGGACGGCGGCATTGATCCTGGGCAGCTCCGGATGGCTGGCAAAGAGCTTCAGGATGTCCTCAAGCGAAAATGCCGGATTCTTCGGATAGAGGGCTTCATAGATCTTGGTGATCAGTTCGTAATCTTCCGGGGTGTCCACCGTCAACCGGTAGGCGGCCACCTCCGGCGGCAGACCACTGGAAATGTTCACATGCCGGAACAGATCGGGATGCTCGCGCAGGTAAAGTGTCGCATGTTCACGATGTTCAATGCTTGTCGCCGTCTTGGCCGACTGGACCAACAACGCCGTGGGCATCACCTGTACCCCCAAGCCGCGCGGATATGTCTGTATCAGGCTGTTGGCGCAGTAATCCGCCTTGCTCTCCAGGAACGCCTCCACCACTTTATCGATCAGCTGAGGATCAGCTACAGGCATGTCGCCAGTCAGAATGACCGCCACATCGGCCCCGGCATACACCAGGGCCTCCGAAACCCTGGCCAGGACGTCCTCTTCGCTTCCCCGATAACAAAACACCCCGAGCTCTTCAGCTAACTGCTCGATACAATCGCACGATTCATGCTCCGTTGTGGCAACGACGATGTCGTTCACATATCTGGATTGCCGGACCCGCTCGATCATACGCTCCATCATCGGCTTGCCCAGGATGGGTTTTAAAACCTTGCCCGGCAAACGGGTTGACCGCATTCGCGCTTCAATGGACGCCACAATTCTCATACCTGCCCGTCTCCAATTGCAACCAGCGCATTCAATACTGTGGTCTTAACCACACGCTCCCCGGCCCGTCGAAGGGCTCTCCGGTATCGGGGTGGTACAGGCCACGACGCATCCGGAGCTGCTTGGCCTTCTCCGCGGCCGAGGGGATCTTCTCGCCGCTACCGCCGGCCAATTCCGCCTTTCGGATCGCCTGGACCAGATCCGCCAGCTCTTCCATCGTCATGGCATAGGGGTGGTCCGGACCGGGCAGGAATCGGTCAAAGGTGACATGCTTCTCGATCACCACGGCCCCCAGGGCCACCGCCATGACGGCCGTAATGTTTCCCGGGGTATGGTCCGACAGACCGACCGGCAGGCCGAATTCGTTGTGCAGCGTCACGAGGGCCCTCAAGTTCATTTCCTCCCATGCCGGTGGGTAGTTGGTGACGCAATGCAGGAGCGTCAGTTCCTTCGTGCCGGACTTCGTCAGGACCTCGACGGCCCTGCCCACATCCCTCAGGTCGCTTGCGCCCGTGGCCAGAAACACCGGTTTGCCCGTATGTCCCACCTTCTCGAGCAAAGCATAAAATGTGATATCCCCGGATGCGATCTTGTATCGCTTAACGCCGACGGCCTCCATGAGATCCACCACCTCCAGGTAAAACGGCGTTGACAGGAATTCGATCCCGATTTCGTCGGCACAGGACTTCAACTCCGCGTGCCAGGGTTCTGGAAAGCCCAGATTCTTGACGATTTCCAGTGCCGGGTTTGTCACCAGTTTCCCCTTGTCCCAGATCTTGCTGGCCCACAATCGATCCCTCCGGATGCTCTGGAACTTGACCACGTCCGCACCGCAGCGCTTCGTCTCAGCCACGTATCGCCGAGCCAAAAGGATTTCCCCGTTATGATTCGAACCGACCTCCGCAATGATTTCCACCCCGGGCCGTTTCATTCGATCACCTCAAAGGTGCCGGCTGTTTCTCGAAATCTTCCACAGACCACCCGGACCCCTTCCCCCGCAAAGGAGGTCCATGCACCCCAGTATTCGGGTCCATTTCCCGACCTCACCAGTCTGCTGGGGCGGTTATGGTCGTGTCCGTCATCCCGGGGAAAGGGATTTTCCGAAGGCTCCCCGTCCTTTCCGACCACGATCAGACAACACCGGTCGGGCCTCACGCCGGGGAGGACCGATTCCAAGATCTCGGCGTTCAGATAGAAGCGCACCGCGGGAACGGAAGCAATCCATGAGGAATAAACGATCTCCAGGAAATAACGGCCCGGTTTCAGCGGGAGCTCAAACCTGCGCGTCTGGTCGGAATAAACAAGGCCCTTTGTCTCCGGACTCCCGAGTTCTCTCATCATCTCCATGACAGGCCTGTCAAATCCCACGGGATGAGTCGTCCCCAACAGTGGACTCACGGCGGACACCAGCCAATCCTCCTCTCCGACACCCTCCCGGATGGGTCCAAATAAGATCTTTTGAATCCTTTCCCCTTCGCTCGAAAAGACGGACAGGGAGTTCAGGGTCCAAAAGGCGTTTCCTGCACTCCACTCAACGCCGATATGCAGTTCCAGCTTATCTTCGTTTAAATCTATTTCATACCGATTAACACGGTCCCCCCAGCCATCCGTATGGGTCATCACGGCCAGCCGACCATCATCGAGCAGACTGATCTTGGGTCGTGAGAGGGGCCGTCCTTCTGCCAGCGACGGCAGCCTGAAGGGAGACTCCCACGTCTTCCCATCGCTCCCCGTCAGATAGCGGAACCCTTTTCTCCCTCCCTTTTGGAATGCATGGACGAGGTGAAACCGTCCATCCCAATCGATAAACAGATCCGGATTACTTCCGCCCTCAACCACTGTCACGGGCGTGGTCCAGTCCAAGCCGTCTGAAGACGAACTGATCTTGACGCTCCGTGATGAAACCTCCTCAAAGGCCATCCACATCCTCCCGTCCGAGGTTGCCGCGTAGGATGCATATTTACTGCCCACAATTCCGGGAAAAGCCATGATGGGAGGCGACCAGGTTCTCCCTTCGTCAAGGGAACGGGCCAACCAGATATTGGCGAGCCCCCCCCGGGGTGAGGAAAAGGGTTCCCGTCCGGGAGTCCGCCAGGAGTGCCACGCCACATGAAAGATATCAGCCGACTGCCACAACAGGGAGGCCCCACCGTTATAACTCACCCCGTCGGAAACCCTCACCGGCCTTGTCCAGACAGCCCCATCCGGGGAAGTCGAGAACCAGATGTCAGACGGTGTCGGCTCCACTGGCGAACTGTATTCATACCACGTGCAGGCCAGTGAATCGTCCGCCCAACGGCAAAGCGCCGGATAGAGGGCTACATTCCCAGAAGAGGAGATTGACCTCAACAAAGATGGGACTCCTTAACGCCGTAAGGCCTCATCCAGCGACTTCCGGGCAGATCACGACTATGGGTGGTAAGAAACTGCCAAACATCGTCTGTATTCTCGTCCGAATATCCGGGGAGGGGAGTCGACACCCCCCATCCGGTACAGCCATCGGAATTCACCTGAAGGAAGATGCTTTCAAAGGCGTGTACGCTGCCAAAGGACAGGTGGTAGGGTTGCCGCAGGGGAAGCTCGACCCTCCAGATCTTCACTGACTCTATTTTAGAAAGGGATTGTCGCATTATTATGACCTTGTAAGGGATTAAGATTCCTGAAGAAGGGCTTCCGCAATTCTGCGGGAACCCAGCCCGTCAACCACAGCCCTGCCACTTTCCGACATCCGTCTACGGGTCTCCTTCCCGAAACACCGATTAACGACCATCCTTATCTCCTCCAAAGACTCCAGTAGGATAACCGACCCCTGATCCGACCAGACCCCGGCATGTTTCCTTTGCCCGTCTGTCTGCGGCCAGGCAGCCGTTGGCAGACCGACGCAAGCAACCTGAACCAGCGTGCTCCCACCCGCAAAGAAAGCGAAGTCGCAGTCGCACATGCTACTGGCCAGCTCCCCCTGCCCCAGCCATCCCAGGTAATGGACACGACCCTTCTGGCCGCCCGCGCCGGTCACCAGAATTTCTACCCTGGCGGGCAGCGCTTCATCCAGAGCCATCACGAACTCTTTGATCCTATGGTTCATGTCTGACCCACCCAGTGAAACGAGGACCTTGCGGACCTCATCGCGCACGATGAATCTATCGCGGGCTTCTTTAAAGACGGCGCAGATTGAGGCATATCGGGGTCCCAAAAGGAATCTCTCAGCCACACAGGTCTTGTAGGAAGTTTTCTTAGCAGCGGGCGATCCATTGATGATCACCTGCACCCCCTCCTCGGGCTCATAATGATCGTCAAAGAGAACCAGCCTCGTATCCCCCATTCTTCGAACGGTTGCGCAGATTTCGGGGATGTACCGGTACGAATCAATAACAACCTGATCAACCCCTCTGCTTCCAATGAGGGTACAGACATCCTCGGAACGGTCGGGGACGGAAACCGTATCCCCGAACCCCAAATCCTCGATCCGGCTATGGTTGATAGGCGCAATCATCTGCACTTCCACGCCCTTTTGTCTCAGCAGATCAAGCACGGGGCGGGACCGGGTCACATGCCCCATTCCGACGCGGGGGCCGGCATCTGCAAAAAAGAGGACCCCTTGCATCGCCTTAAGACCCTATTGAAGAGGCGTCCTGAACGATGACATCATGCGTTGCCCTGAGCATGACCACCCCGGTTCTGTAACCGGGATCCTTGCCAACATCTTTTCCACACGCGAGCTTGACGATCAGATCCGGGAAATTCGTTCCCGAACCAACAGCAAGATACCCATAACCCCACATTCTTGGATTGATCTCAATCAGTTTAAATTCCTCATCCCTTGGATCAAGCATCCACTCGACATTGACAGGACCGCACCATTCCCCAACGAGGCCTATCAATCGTTCCGTTACCTCCGCAAGCACCGGCAGATCCAGGCTTATACCTGCCGTTGCAGGTCCACCCGTTGGGTAGAGCGTCCGGATACTCCGAGATACGAACCTGCGGACGAGCTCACCCTTGAAGTTGTAGAGCAGTCCGACCAAATACATGCTCCCAACCTTCCCAGGGATGAATTCCTGTACCACAAAGTCCCTCTTTGCAGACTTGATACAATCCCATGCTTCACCGAGAGAATCCACCTGGAAAACGTCATGCATGCCGTGCCCCATGCAAGGCTTTACGATCCACGGTGGCGATGAAGCATCCGTGAAATCCGCCAGCTCCCGCTTCCTTTCCCGTATACCCATTTTGGCGGGAATCCCGCGAGTCCGCGGACAGGCGATCCCATTCCGCATGGCAAAGTCAAGTAGTTTCTCCTTGTTTGTCGCCGCGTTCACCACAGGGTATTCGGGAATCAACATCCTTACGCCTAACTTCTCAAATTGTTTACGATACTTTGCAAGGACCAGGATTTCCTCCTCCACGCACGGGATGATGACCGAAATCTGCCTTGCGCTAATCAACGCTGTAAGGGCGGCAATGTATTCCTTCTCGTTGGCCGCCTTTGGCAGGACAGTGCCGTCTCCGTAAAGGTAAAGTCCCGGAGACATGGGATCAGCATCGGCGGCTATCAATTTATAGTGCCTCTTTTCCTTCAGCGCCCTCAACGCGTTTAAACCCGGCGGCGCCCCCACGGCCGTTACCAAAACCACGGGCAGATTTCTTCCACCCCGACTCCTTTTATCCATGAGACTTCCCATGACTTCCCTCCCTTCATTACCCAAGGATATCCTTAGCAGCCTGGATCACCGTATCGACCTCGCTGTAGGTGAGACCGGAAAACATCGGCAGGGAGATGATCTTCTCGTATTCCGACTCCGCCACAGGACACTTACCGGCACCCGTTCCGAATTTGTCCCTGTAAAAGGGATGCAGATGTACGGGAATGTAATGGACGTTGACGCCGATGCCGCGGCGACGGAACTCCGCAAACGCCTCGGCCCTGCTCTTCGCCCCCGTTCCGGCACCCAGTTTCACAACGTAGAGATGATAGGCGTGCCGGACATCGGCACTGACGGCCAGCGGAACGGTGCATTCCGACCCGAGAAAAGCCGTGTCGTACCTCCCAGCGATCTGCCGCCGCCTGTCGAGCCATCCCGGAAACTTTGCCATCTGACTGATGCCCAGGGCGCACTGGATGTCCGTTATTCTGTAGTTGTAACCGAGATCCGCCATCTCGTAGAACCAGGACCCTGTTTTTTCCCTCTGTCGGAAATCAGTGGCTATCCCATGATTACGGAAGCGTCTCATCCGTGCCGCCAGCTCGGGGTCATCCGTGGTGATCATCCCCCCCTCACCCGTTGTGATGTGTTTCACCGGATGAAAACTGAAGACAGTCATGTCGGCAATACTGCCGATCTTCTTGCCTTTGTACTCCGCTCCGAGTGCATGACAGGCGTCTGTAACCAAATGAAGACCGTTACGCCGGGCGAGACTCTGAAGCCTTTCGTAGTTACAGGGTTGTCCGGCATAGTCCACGGCAAGAATGGCCTTCGTCTTTGTGGTAATCCTGCGTTCCACCTCATCAGGATCGATCAGGAGCGTGCCTGGGTCCACATCGGCAAACACCGGAGTGCCTCCCTGGTACACCACGGCGTTGGCCGTTGCAATAAAAGTCATGGGCGGCACGATCACCTCATCGCCTGGGCCGATTCCGAGGGCATACATCGCGGCATGAAGAGCAGCGGTCCCGTTGCTGACCGCAACACCATGCTTTGCCCCGACAAATGACGCAACGGCCGTTTCGAATTCCTCGATCTTAGGCCCCGTCGTGAGCCAGTCCGATTTCAGAACCTGAACAACCGCCTCTATGTCGCGCTCATCAATCTGTTGTCTACCGTAAGGAACCATGGTGTCCTTCAACTTTAGCCAAGTTAATTACAGGCCATTACCTTCGCATACGGGAAGCCAGCCATTCCCTCGTCCTGTGAAGTCCCTCCTCCAGGGGCGTTCTGCATTGCCAGCCCAGAAGTTTCTGTGCGTTGGTGGACTTGGCACACATATGCATGATCTCGGCATGGGCGTGGTGATGCTCGACGAACCTGATCATGTCGGGTTTTCCACAGATCTTCAGGGCGAGATCCTTGATCTTAGTCTCGGTTCCCGAGCCGGCATTGAGGATCCTCCCGTTAACGGCGCTGGAGAACGAGGCATCAGCCACAAAGGTCGCGCACTCTTCAACATAGAAAAAATCCCTGCTCTGTTCACCATCGCCGTAGATACTTAGCGGCTGGTTCCTCAATGCCCGGTCACAGAAGATGCTGATCACACCGCCCTCGGAGTCACTTCTCTGCCACGGTCCGTATATGCTGAAAGGCCTTAGGATCACCGTCGGCAAGCCATAGCTTTTGTGGTACGCCAGCGTAAAATTCTCCCCGGTGATCTTGCTGGCGGCATAGGGGCATGTGGCATGCAGGGGATGTTCCTCACTGATCGTACCCCCATCGTCAGCCGTCATGTAGACAAGAGCAGAACTGATAAAAACCATCCGCGTGCCGTGCTTCCGGCATTCTTCCAGGACATTGAAGGTCCCGATAACGTTGTCCGTCAAACACTTTTCCGGACGGTCAATACTTTCTTGGACGTTGATGGCGGCTGCGCAATGGACGCAAACCGTGAACTCCTTGGAAAAGAGTTCGGCCAACAGTTTGCGGTTCCCGATATCATCAACGACAACGCCTCCGAGCTTGTGCCCAAACCCTTCTATATTGGCCAACGCACCATTGGACAGGTTGTCGAGAACCCACACCTCGCAACCCCTCTTCACGAATTCATGAGCTACCCACCGCCCCATGAAACCCGCCCCGCCTGTTACCAGTATCCGATCCATGCCTTACCCCTTGTAGCCATAGTCCCACCAGTCAACAGGAAGTCCGAATGCCTTCATTTTGTCCTGCATCGCACGAAAGGCCTTCATCTTAAAGGCGTCAATCTCCTGGGCGCTCACATCATAGGGTTCACCCACATTGGTGTTGCAGTCGTACAACTCCCATTTCTTATGGAATATCCTGTACCTGAATTTCTCGGGATCCATATAGATCGCCGTGCCGGGATTGGGGGCGAGCAGGTTGAACTCGGCCCTTGAATTTTCGACAATCAGTTTGAAAGGCATCATCTGGAGATACATGTCGAAATGGTTCCTCACGGTGGAGAATGTAGCATCGCAACACTTCAGCGCAACATCGAGGGTCTGTTCCAGCGTCTCTTTCGTCTCCCCCGGCAAACCCAGGATGAATCCGGCATGGAAGAGCATTTCCTTCTTCTGGAACATCTCGACCATTTCCAGGATCTTCTTTACCGTGATGCCGCGCCTGTTAAGTTTGAGCACCTCATCCGACCCGGACTCCATTCCGATGTAGAGATTTGTACAGCCCGCTTCTTTGAGTAGGCTCAGCAGTTCTGCATTCACCCCATCGGGCCGTGTCGCCGCCCGGAATTGCCCAACATTCTTGCTTTTGACGAGTGACAGAATCTCTCTGGCCCGCGGCATATCCAGCCCCATGAACTCATCTTCATACCGGATCTCCAGTTTCGGATTCAGGGACAGGGCCAGCTCAAGCTCGCGAGTCACATCGCTGGATCTGCGGTAACGGATTTTCCGGCCATGCCCGCTGGGCAGTTCACAGAAGGTGCACCCGTGTGGACAGCCCCGGGTGCACATCAGGACAACATACGCGTAATTGCGCATTTCAAGCAGCTCATAAGCCGGTAAAGGAATTTCCTCGGGCTTCAAGAGTTCACTCTCCGGATTGTCGCATATCTTGTCGCCCCGCCGATAGGTGATACCCGGGATGTCCTCAAGCTTCTTGCCGTTCGCGATGTCGAGCATCGGCTTCTCGCCCTCGCCCCTCACGACAATATCTATCCATGGACACTCCCTGAGCGTCTCGTGGGCTGTAAACGTCACATGCACACCGCCCATAACCACCGTTGTCTCGGAACTGGCCTCCTTGACCGCCTTGGCCACCTGCGATGCCGGAATATAGGAAATCGTCGTCGAGGTGATCCCAGCGTAGTGCGGTTTCTTCTGCTTCACCAGAAGTCCGATGACGCTGTTGATCTCACGAAGTGACCGCCTCAGCAGGGAAGGCCTCTCAAATTGCATCTGTTTCAGGTCCACGACCTCGACAGGAACCCCTGCATTCCTGAGATAAGCCGCGATATACAGTAGGCCCTTGGGCGGAAATTGTGTTAACCAGTTGATATCCCATGGTCTTTCCGGAAACGGCGGATCAATAAGCAAGACTCTCCATATTTTTTTCATCAATCTTCCTCAGTAGCTCCATTATTTGCTTTTTTGTCAAATGGTTGCCCTGGCTTGAATCTATCATGGGGTTCTGTGGCTGGGGGACATCGCTGTACTTACGTTCGATATGCATATAGTCAAGCGTTGGAAGTACAGCGTAAAACTTGCCGAACTCAAAAGCACCCGGTAACTCATAGTTCGTCATCATCTCTTCGTGAAGCTTTTCTCCCTCACCCTTACCGATGAGGATCTTGTTAATCTTCTGTCCACCGCCGTACAATTCAATCATTGCATCAGCAAGATCGACCACCCTGAGAGTCCTCATCTTCCAAACAAACGTTTCCCCGCCCTTTGCATGCTCAATCGCAGCAAATATCAGGTCCACCGATTCATCCATTTCTATCACAAACCTGGTCATACCCTCGTGCGTTATTGTAACAGGACCACAGGCGGTTATCTGCTTCTTGAAGAGTGGCACCACTGACCCGTTAGATCCAATCACATTACCAAATCTTACTGAGGCATAGATTATATCCCTGTTACCCTTGTAGTAGTTAGCTGAAGCAATGATCTTCTCTCCAAGCAACTTTGTTATACCCAATGCGCCGATAGGATTCACAGCTTTGTCTGTGCTAGAAAAAATCACCTTTCGAACTTTTCCATTCCTGGAAGCGTCGATCACGTTCTGCAAGCCATACACATTACTTTTGATAGCTTCGAACGCATTATACTCACATGCATGCACATGCTTCATAGCAGCTAGATGAATAACATAGTCAATATCATCCATCGCAAACTGAAGTCTGTCCCTGTCACGAATATCACCAACCAGGTAACGCAATCTTTCATCATTACCAAAGTCATTCATCATCCTGAATATCTCGTTCTCTGAAATATCAAAAACGCGCACAGTCTTGATTCCAAACTTCAACAGTCTTCTTGTAAGCGCACATCCGACCGAACCGGCCCCTCCTGTTATCAGTATTTTCTTGTTGTTGAAAAAATCGTCCATCCGTATAACCTCCACCCATCGGCTCTGCCGCCAACTCGGCTCATGCCACTCCAGTAAATATATCCACCACTGCAACGCCTAATGGGGCATCTGCTCAAGACTCCAGGCCAGCTTTGGCCTGATGTACACCCCACCGCCCGCATAAACACCATTGTACCCAGAGAACTTGATTCCCAATTCTAGAATCTTATTGAGCACGAGATGTTCAGTTTTGGGTACAACCATGTGAATAGTTACGAACAATGGTTTCTCTCCAAACAGGCATGGAGGGAAAGTGCATTTCACCCGATAAGTTCCGGGCTCCAGATTCTGTTTCTCAATCCTGGCGGTGCTATCATCCGTGCTATGACTCCCGACAATTTCCACGTTGTCCTCGTTGACTATACAAAACAGCATCCCTAAGTTGACAATCGGCTTCAGGCACTCAAACGTAACGACCACGTTGACAGGTTGATCGGAGTAGAAAATCTTTTGTGCATCCCCAACCTTATTGGTCAGCATCACCTCATGGATTACGATATGCCTATCTGCTTTCTTGAACATACCTTCCAGCCTTTTCTCAATATCTTCCCTTACTGCCTTCATACCCTTAACCAGGTTTTGTTCGAGATACTTCGAGACAGTTTCGCCTGCTCCCGCATCCATTTCAATATGCCCCTTATCGATCAGGATAGCTCTGCTGCAAAGTCCCCTGATCGCCGCCATGTTATGGCTGACAAACAGGATGGTCCTCCCCTGCTTTGCCACATCACTCATCTTGCCCAAGCACTTTCTCTGGAATTCAACATCGCCTACAGCAAGGACCTCATCCACAAGAAGAATTTCCGGCTCAAGATGCGCCGCGACGGCAAAGGCAAGCCTCACGAACATTCCACTGGAATATCGTTTCACAGGGGTATCCAGGAATCGCTCGACTTCGGAAAATGCAACAATTTCATCGAATCTCTGGTCGATCTCCCTCTTGTTCATCCCAAGTGTTGTGCCGTTCATATATATATTTTCACGTCCGGTCAGTTCCGGATGGAAGCCCGTTCCTACTTCTAAAAGTGATCCTACTCGACCTTCGATGAATGCTTCGCCGGATGTCGGCTCTGTGATACGGCTGAGAAGCTTCAATAACGTGGATTTTCCAGAACCATTCCGGCCGATTATTCCAACAACTTCACCCCGATTAATTTTAAAAGATATGTCCTTGAGCGCCCAGAAATCATTATTGTCATTCTCTGCCAATGTGGTCGTGGCAGAGTGCTGTCCAACACCGACTTTCCCCATATGTTTAATAGGATCCCTCTTCATAACCTTATGCCAGAGGTAGACAAACTCATCCTTTAAAGTATGACGGCCTATAACGCCAAGACGATAACGTTTTGAAAGTCGATCTGCAATAATTACATGATTGGACATCTCGATCCGCCTCACCGCTGACCGATTAATCGTGTATGATACACTTGGTTGCCCCTATACAATGTCAACAAAAGTTCTCTGAGCCCTGTTAAACATCAACAGACCCGTGATGAGAATCAGGAGACCGGACCCAATTCCAAAGAGAAATGTTCCTTTTGTCAGCGTTCCGACACCGAAGAATGCAAACCGATTGAACTCCACAACGGATGCCATGGGGTTCAGGTAATACAACATTCGGAATTTCTCAGGAACGTAACTTGCGGGATAAATTATCGGTGTTGCATACATCCATAACTGGGTCAGGAAAGGCAACAGAAATCCAATATCCCTGTATTTCACCGTCAACGCCGATAGCCACAAACCAACCCCCATTCCGACAATAGCTGCCTGTAAAACCAGCGCCGGCAAGGCAAGAATCCATAATGAGGGTTGAATGCTGGTTTCTAAAAAAAACAGGTAATAAAGGTAAAAAGTGACAAAAACGGCAAAGTTGATAAGAAAATACATCATCTGATTGAAGAGAAGGGAAATAGGTACTATTAATCGCGGGAAATACACTTTCTGGAAAAGGCCGGCACTCGCGACCAAACTGCTGGAAGCGCCATTCAGACAACCTGCGAAATAATTCCATAAAACCATTCCACTCATGTAAAAAACAAAAGGAGGAATGCCATCTGTGCCGATCCTGGCAATCTGGCCAAAAACAATCGTAAAAACAACTGTTGTTGCCAAGGGCTGAATAATAAACCATAGCGGACCAAGGATGGTCTGTTTATGTGCGGTCGTAAAGTTACGCCACACCATGAGCCAGAGAAGATCCCTGTATTGCCAGATTTCTTTCCAATCTACACTGAGCCAGGATTGATTTGGTTTTATATGTGTTCTAAGCATTCCGGATCAATCTCCATGTTCTGCCTATAGGATCTTTCTATTTACTGCGATTTCCGATGGTAGCCGATCTATTAAAAGCTTATCGATGAACGAGGCGATGGTGGGTTAGTCAATCAGCGATTTTGGTGTTTTAAGATTATCATAAGCCGGAATGATTATTAGTATCATTTAGTTTTTCGCCTTGATCCCCCAATTCGTTTTTTTCAGCGGTTTTCGCCTCTTTCTGGAAACCTTCGAGCATTGCTACTTTCTGGGTTAAACGGCGAAGAATCCGTTCTTGTCGTGAACGCTCCAGATCCATCGACAGGATCTTGATCAAGATAAATCCCATACCCACTGTCAAAATGAGTATCGGCGGATAATTCACACCCAAAAGTGCACCAAATTGTGCAATTGGAAGGGGGAAAAACCCCATGACGACGATTAGAAGGGCAATGCCAATCCACCACAGCGAACGCTTCACATGGAGAATGTCCCTGCGAATCAGAAAAAGGATTACAAGGGCAATCATCAGACCAATGATTGCTGTGGTCCATTGATAGGATAATATCGGTTTCATAAGGTCCCCCTGTTACTGACATATGAACACGGCTTCGCCTTCATGAAGTGCGAAGTGCAGAGAATCAGGTTCAAGAGCAAATATTCGGCTACTTTGAACCAGGAGCTGAATATTTTGGAACTCCCGGATACTCTGAGGCGCATCGGCACCTGCATTTCCTGAATTCTCAGACCGGAGTGTATCAGGAGAAGGAGTACGCCGATGTCCTGATATTCCAGCAAGGTAGCTTTTTTAGAGGCCAGCGTTCTCATAGCCGCAAGGTCATAGGCCCTGAAACCCGAGGTCAGATCTTCAATTTCCAGGCCTGTCATCCCCCGAAAGAATCGCCAGGCAATTTTCCTCGCATGACTGCCGCGTTCAGTACAGGATCCGATTACCATATCGGCATTCCCGGCAGTGATGGGCGCCAGCAAATGTGGGATGGCGGACGACAGATGCTGCCCATCCGCATCCATGGTAATAACCTGTCGGTAACCTTTTTTCAGGGCAAAGCGGATACCCGTCTGCGTGGCCCCCCATGCACCAAGATTCACTGCCAGACTCAGCACCCTTGCGCCTGCCGCGGCGGCACGGTCAGCGGTCTGATCTGTGCTTGCGTCATCGATCACAATCACGTCGTAGAGGCCAACCTCTCGAATCTTGCTCACGACGTCGGCAACGGTGGCTTCTTCATTCCAGGCGGGAATCAGAACAGCAAGGGTTGATCTTTTCATTGGCCCCTTCGAAAAACGATAATCATTGGCGTTATAAATGTTGATATTTAATATACCGATAACATATCATATTGTAAAGAATTTTCTTGGTTTTGTCAGGGCTGAATCAATTCAATCTATGCTGATTCTTCCTTTATCCTCCAGGAATACATGACCATAAATATCATTCCTCATGATGGTTCTGCCAGAACCACGAAGTTTTGATAATTTCATCGAGACTTGGATAATCCACCTGCCAGTTTAGAATATTCCTCGCTTTATCTGAGCTCCCGACAAGGATGGGGGGATCACCGGGGCGTCTTTTCGCCTCAACAACTTTTATGGATTTGCCAGTAGCTCGCTCAGCCGCATGGATTACTTCTTTAACGGAAAAACCTTTTCCATTACAAAGATTAAAAGCGTCCGAAGGGGCGCCCTTTTGCAGGTATTCAAGGGCTGAAAGATGGCCTGCCGCTAAATCGTTAATGTGGATGTAATCACGGATACACGTCCCGTCAGGGGTATCATAATCCGTTCCATAGATCTTTACATGATTCCGGTCCCCCGCTGCCGCCTGGAGTGATAGAGGAATCAGGTGCGGCTCCGGATCGTGCCATTCTCCGATCTCACCCTCCGGGTCTGCCCCGGCCGCGTTAAAATAGCGAAGGCAGACATGACGGATACCATAAGTATAATCGTAATCTTTGAGGATTTGTTCGATCATGAGCTTTGATTTACCGTAAGGATTGATCGGCTGCTGAGGATGATCTTCAGTCATTGGAATCTGAAGGGGATTGCCATACGTGGAACAGGTGGAAGAAAAGATAAAATATTTCACTCTATACTCAACCATAACGTCAAGAAGATTCAACGTGTTGACAACATTATTCCGGTAATATTCAGCAGGATGACCGACGGACTCACCTACGTAACAGAATGCGCAATAATGCATGACCGCCTCGATCGGATAGGTCTTGAAGCAGAGACGCAATTGATCTTTGTCTGCCAGGTCTCCCAGAACGAAATGGCCCCATTTGGCAAATTCCCGATGGCCGCGGCTCAGATTGTCATAGACAACCGTTTCGTAGCCTCGTTTATGGAGGATTTTATTAGCGTGGGAACCGATGTACCCGGCGCCGCCAGCGATAAGGATCATGTACTTCCACCTTTTTAGTTTTTGCCAATTTTTACTTGGTCTTTAAACAGATATTCAAAAGCGCAATAGAGATTATGCAACTGATACCCCACGCTCTCCATTGCCGCCTTATCCGTCTTCCGTTTTCGATCTTAGATCCTTGTATAGATACCCTCAATTTCCTTTATCTGGGCTTCCAACTCGGCCTTTAGGACAGCTAATCTCGCCTTATCCACCTGGATACCCCCGCTCTTTATCTTGTCCGCCAATCCGTGATCTTCAATTTGAACGATATCCACATCATGACCCGTCTCGTCCGAGAGAGCTTCCCGTTCTTTTTTTCTTTTCGATCACTTCGTCAAGGAGTGCAGTATTAAATACAGGCATCATGGGGGTCACCCATTAAATTTAGCGTTTTGCATGCGGATGGCGCATATCTTTTTCATAAAGCAAATTGCTCCGGCCATGAAAAATATCAAGACGCAATGTTTTGAGGGCGGCGGCACAGGTTCCCGGATCAACAGGTTCCTCCCATTTTATCACGTCCATGTGCTCAACAGGAAACTCCTGAATGATCTTGGAGATTTCCAAGGGCTCAACCCAGAGATCCTTCTTCCGGGCTTCATTAAAAATTTCCCGCCACAAAAACGAAAAACTTTGAGCTATGAAAAGAACATCAGCCATATCCTTGGGTTCTCGCCGGTTCAGAGCGCACAGCTTGTTAGACAGGATGTTCCGCCAGTGGTCAATGCGGTGATAAAATTCCGCTTCCTGAAAATCGTCATAGTGAAACGCCACGTCGTTGATGAAATCGATCTTGAGGGGCATGTCGCCATCACGAGCCAGGATCCGGACGAAGTCGTCCGCGGCGGTTCCGGTCTCGAATTCAATCAAACCCCGGCGCAGGGCCGCCAGGGCCTTTTTGACCTGATCCCGGAAATCGGCCGCCTGATTGACGAAAAGATCAAGGTCGTCCGAATAGCGGTGATGGAGGTAATGACGGCCGAGCGCCGTCCCGCCCGTAAGATAGAACGCGGTATCCGCCTGCCTGATCAGCGCCAGGACCCTGTCCATGAAGGGGTAGAGCTTAGCCGAATAGAACGTTTCGGGCATAGAGGTAACGGTCCCTGAGGCTTGCGGGGTGGATTCCTTTCAGCACGGGCTCGCTGAGCGCCTCCCGGAGACGGTCCGAGGGGATGAGGTTCAGCAGGGTGTACCAGTCGTAGGTCATCAGCAGCCGGCGATACAGGTTGATGCGGTCGATGTGGCCCACCCGGTCGATCTCGCCGTGGAGCAAGCGGCGGATCTGATCCGGCTCGACCTCCGCATCCCAGTAAATTTGGGGGGTCATGTCTTTAAATTTAACGTTTTGCATGGGTGGGGTCCGATTGATCGTTCTGCGCTTCCTTGAGAGCTGCGATGTCTATCAAATCCTGGGGCCGGTTTGAAAGCTCTTTCATCTTGATAAGGCTCTCCGGACGCGCCACGGGAATTTTCTCACCGTCCACGGTCAGAAAGAGGGGGTTGCGGAGAGTTTCCCGATAAGTGTCATGATCCGCGAGCAGGAAATCGACCACGACGATTCCGTCTTTCTCATCGGAGGGCGAGGCCAAAATGGTTCTGCAAATCGTTGCGTTTTTAAAATGCATGACATTTTGCCCCTGAATAATTTTGAATCTCTTCTTCAGAAGCCCGACGAGTGAGGGGATCTGCTGCTCCTCGATGAGAATCAGGAGATCGATGTCCTCCGTCGCCCGCGGTTTTGCAAGGATGGCGACGGCAAGCCCCCCGATGAGGCAGTAGTCGACATGCTCATCGTTCAGAAGGGCGCACAGGAATTTTAAGGTGTCAAACAGATCTCCGGCGACGCCCATTGCTGCTCCTTCCGCGCCAGGATGCCCCGATTGATCAGATCCCGGATCTTTTCAGGAGACGCCTCGGGGTGCTGTCGCCTGAGGTATGCCTCCTTGAGCTTAAAACAGAGATCAATCAGTTCAATCGTCCTAGCAAGATTATTTTCATTCATCAACGACTCCCTTTGTGCCATATTTCAGCCATCAAATTTCTCTCTGAAAAGGGTTCGTTGCGACATTGGTCAAAAAATGTTTGATCTTGTCATCAGAAACCAATGGATCGACTAAATCCACTTTTTCCGAATAATCAATATCTTTAAAGTAACATAACTGTTCCCGGAATAGTTTCTCGTTGTAAAACGAGCTGAAAAGTTCTTTTGATTTCTCAGAAACCTGCAGTAGGGAAAAATGATCTCTCAGCAGAAAATATAGATCCACATAATCTTTCCATTTGGCTCTGCCGCCAAGCGCATACGCCTTCATAGCGGCAAGGGTCAAGAGATCCGGAATCCTGATAATCCGTTCGAAAGCCGTTGGCGTGTCAATCAGATATGGGTAGGAGAAAAAAGTGAGCTTGACGCCATCAATAACGAGATGAATCTGCTCGGAATCTTCAAAAAGAATATCAGAAACCGGGCAGGAATGGCGGTCAATCACTTTCTTGATGGATAGCTTTTTGATCTGGCCAGAGGTGAACAGATCAAAATCGATGGAGCGACGATGCCCGAGATACAGGGCGATGGCAGTGCCGCCGACCAGGTAGTAATCCCGGGAGAATTCCCTAATCAGGGGCAGGAGCTTAACCTGTTTTGCCGTTAGAATATCTTTGTGCATGCCTTTGAAAGTATTGTCGGAAATAATTGACCGTCCGGGGCCGGTAATTGATTCGTCGGCCCGATATCTGCCGGTTGAACGTTTCGGCTACCTTTTCGATTCCAAAAACATCAAAGAGCTGTTTGACCATCTTTTCATTGCCGTTACTGAGCACAGCTTCGACGATGGCATCGTCGCTAAGTGATGTCCTTTCCTTTTCAGGCACCCACCAGAACAGATGCTCAATAATGGGCATCAGGTCTTGAGTTTTTGCGTTTTGCATAGGGTTAACTCGCGATGAACAACCTATTATCTTGATAATTCAAAAGATCAGAGCGGTGTCAGGCATTCGATTTTATAGAATCCGCCAATTCGGCCGCTTCATGAGCATATCGCGATTTTCGGCAAACTCCTGGGCTCCCATCACCAGGACCCGGATCTTTCGCTTGATCTCCTTCTCCAGACTGGGTCTCAATGCCTGAATTTTATCCATATCCACGTCGCCGACGATCAGCACATCGATCAGGCCGCTATCACGCCCTTCGGCATAGTCGTCGAGGGCGTAGATCGCTTCAACCTTTCCGAGGTCATTGAGAATCTGCTCGACAATTTTATCGATGCCATAATACTTCTTTACGATGGAATTGATTTCCGGGAAGAAGGGATGGTTCGTGTTGGCCTTGTAGAATATGGATTGTCCACGTTGCTCTTTACCCAGATATCCCGCCTGACTCAGATTGTCCAGCTCCTCCTTCAGCGCATTGGGGGTTAGATTGAATTCCCTTGCCAATTCGCGCAGGTAGCAGGAAATCCCCGGATTCAGGAAAAGCTTCAGGAATAGATTAATCCGCGTTCTGGAAGTGAATAACTCGGTCAGCATGTTATCAATTGTTCATTTTATCTAAACGGATATGTAAAGATATTTTGGATTGTTTTGTTTAGGATGATGAAAATGAAGGGCAGGTATTTTCAAAGCTCCGCCCTGTCGATTACACCTTAAACCGATCAGGATCGATCTGAATCCCTGGATGTGAGGGCCTCATGACCATTCTTGAACATGAAAATATGGAACTGTTTAGCTAATCTAAACAGAGATGTCAAGAAATAATTACAAGGTCGGTATTTTTTTAAAAAGCGGTACATGGAAATCATGAAGACTTCAATCATCACTGATCCCAGAAATTTATGACATCTTCCAGAGACCGTCGCAACGGTATCTCCGGCGTCCACCCGATGTCGCGCTTGATTTTTTCATTACAGCCGATAATGACTTTATTATCGTTTGGCCTGATCAGCTTTTCATCTGTTTCAGTCAGGACGTCCATGCCCAGGATCGAAGCCATCTGTTGAACGAGTTCTTTTAACGAATATCCAACGCCTCTGCAGATATTGTAGATTTCTCCTTTTTGACCCTTTTTCAATAATCCATCATAGGCTCTGACCACATCCCTCACATCCACAAAATCACGAATCAGGGATATATCTCCAGTCATCAATTTGGGAGACGCGGCACCCTCCTTTTTCATCTCCACCAGGCGTTTGGCAAAGGAGGCGATAACAAAGATCTCCTTCTGTCCTGGCCCGATGTGATTGAAGGACCGGGTCATCACAATATCCAGCCCGAAACCCTTCGCATACACCTTGGAGAGCATTTCCTGTGTGACCCGCGCCACGGCATAAGGGCTGACGGGATGTAAGGCATCCTCTTCGTGAAAAAGTGTGTTGCCCCCTGCCAGATCGCCATATTCCTCCGATGAGCCGACGGATAAAATCCTTATCCCGGTATTGACGGAATGAACCGCCTCCAGGACATTTAAAAAAATATTGGTGTTATTTTGAAAGCTTTTCACGGGATTTTGCCAACTAAAGGCAACACTGCTGTATGAGGCCAGATGCAAAATCAAGTTCGGCTGAAATTGGAGGATGCTTTTTTCGATTCCTTCCCGATCCAGCAGATCCATTTTTTCAAAATCACATTGCATATGGTGCAACCGGTTCAGACCAAAATCAGGGGAAACAATATCAACACCCAATACGGATACCGGGCTATGCAATTTCTCAAGGTATTCCAGAAAATGTTTGCCAACGAATCCGGAAAAACCGGTAATCAGATATCTATCCATGAGCAATCTTCACCTTCTTAAGGCATTCTGTTGTTTTTGCAGCCGTCTGGCGCCATGAAAATTGACAGGCATGGCTTTGCGCTTCCGTTACCCGGACTTTCCGACAGTCTTCCTTCCAGGAAACGATTTGAACTATCTGTCGGGCCAAATCAACCGAACTGGTGTGATCAAAGTAACACACCTTATCGCCACCCACCTCCGGGATCGATCCGCATCTTGTGGTCAAGACAGGCACGCCGGACATCATGGCTTCCAGGACCGGCAGGCCGAAACCTTCGTAAAGTGACGGAAAAACGAAAAGGTCAGCCCCTTGGTAGAGGACAAAGAGGTTTTCATAATCAACCTGCAATAACCTCTGGATGCGGGAAGGATCCGGCACTTTGCTTAATGCCGTCTGTACTTCGGATTCTCCCAGGCGCGGCTTCCCGACCAACACCAATTGATGGGGAATTTTCTTCAGGATCCGGCCGAAGGCCTCGATAAGCGCATGCACATTTTTATGGGGGTAGGTGTTCGCAATGCAGAGAATATAGGGCTTCTCAGAGGGCAGCAATCTTTTCAGTCTTTGTCGTTTTATATCGGCGGGAATGGGTTGGGCAAAGGCCGGGTCTGCAGCCAAATGGACCGCCCGGACCGATTCCTTCCGGGCATGGGTAAAAGTTAGGATTTCTTTGCGGGAAAATTCAGAGATGGTAAGGATACACTGGCAACGTCTTACCGCCATCCGCACGAGAATATCCGTAACGATCCTCGCCAAAAAGGTCAGATCCTCCGGATACCTCCGGTACTGCATGTCAGGAATGGTGACTACTTGGGGACAGGGAACAAAGAACGGCGCCGTATAACCCGGCGACCAGAGGAGGTTCACACGGCTACGGGCAACCCGAAAGGGCAGATCGATCTGTTCCCGGATGATGCGGGCGTAGCGGTTCATCGCCCGCAGCGGCAGAGGATCAAAGGCGAATTGGGGAAATTTCCCGAAAATTCTTCTGAGGTACCCGTCATTCTCTCTGTTCGTGAAAAGAACCCACTCGATGTCGACAAAGGAATTCGCCATGGCAAGCAGGACCTCCCGCAGGTAGGTTTCCGTTCCCCCTACCTCCCCGGGAATGAGAAAGAGTGTGTTAACCCCGATTCTCATCGCGGTCTCTTTTTCCCTTTGGAAACAGCCATCAGCGTATAGGCGCCCACGATGCCCCAGCGCACGATCCCGTGGATCCAGGTCTGAGGCGCGAGCCGGCCGGCATCCCTCGCCGCCGCCTCAAACTCCTCCTGGAACTGTACGGCGAATTTCCTGGCGCTGATGGAGCCCGGATGCCAGCGGAAATCCGCCAGGGGCGGACCCGGCACATGCGCCGCACCGCCTTGCCGCCAGAGGCGCAGTATGAAATCATAGTCCCAGGCGGCCACCATGTCTTCCCGAAGAGGGCCGGCGGCCTCCAGTGCGGAACGGCGGAAGAACATCGCCGGCTGGGAGATATAGTTGAGGCACTGGATGGTGAATTGGGAAGAGATCGGGAAAAAGGCCTCCTTGAAACGGGTGATGCCCCGGCGGATCTCCCAACCCTCCTCATCGATGATTCGGCAGGCGCCGAAACATAAGGCCCTGTTGGCATGCACAGCCATGACCTGGACAACCCTTTTCAGGGCGCCGGGAAGATAGCGGTCATCGGCATTCAACCAGGCGACGATCTCCCCCGAAGCGAGTCGCAACCCTTTGTTGATGGCTGAAACCGGCCCCCGATCCGGTTCGGAGATGATCTGCGAGATATCCTCCTCGTAACACCTGATGATCTTAAGCGAATCATCCGTGCTGCCGCCGTCGATCACAATGTACTCCAGATCGACGCCGGATTCCTTCTGGGATATGACGCTCCGGATCGTCTCTTCCAGAAAGCGGCCGCCATTCTTATTCGGCGTGACAATGGTGAATTTCATGGATATTATAAGAGCTTTATTTTAGGAATTACTCCTGAAATTCGGCGCACTCATTCCTGCGAAAGCAGGAATCCTTTTTCGGGGACAGATTTGAAATCTGTCCCCGAGTTCCCTAAAGCTCTCAAATCATTTTTCTGCTTTTACCTGGTCTTTAATGCGTTTGACATGCCCCCGGCCTAATCCCTTCACCTCGCAGCCGAGCTCGAAGTAGCGTTTGATTTTTTCGTCGTCGAGGATGCCGAAGCAGTCGATGACAGCCACGGGGCGGCCCGTCATGGCGATCACTTCATCGGGGTCGAGGGTCATGTAGGCCTCGTGGCGGACGGCCAGGACTACGGCGTCTACGCCCTTGAGCGTGGCGCCCAAATCATTTTCCACCTTGCTGTCTTTCAGTTTATCCTGGTTACGGAAGAACCTCGCCCGCGAAAGGCCTGTGGCGGGATAGGTATCCTGTTTCTCCAACTCCCACCAGCGCTTCACGTACGGGTCATGGATGGCGATATCCGCACCCATTTCCGTGAGCTTGCGGACAACGATCTCCGAGCCGCTGTAACGGGTGTCCCCCACGTCCTCCCGGTAGGAGGCGCCGAGGAGGGCGATCTTCGAGGCGGCGACGATCTTCCCCATGTTCCGGAGGGCGTCCCGGATGAGTTCCGCCACATGGAGGGAGCGGGTGTCGTTGATATCGATCGCAAGCGGCGTGATCTTGAAGATGTCGTCCTCGAAGCCCATGAGGGTCTGGTAGGACCAGACGCCCAGCCCCCCGTCCTTGGGCAGGCAGTAGCCGCCGATCCCCGGGCCGGGGAAGATCATGTTGGAGTGGGTGGGGCGGACCTTGATGGCCTTGATGACCTTGATCAGATCGACGCCGTTGCGCTCCGCGAAGAGGCTCCATTCGTTCAGGAAGGCGAGGATCGTGGCCCGGTAGGAGTTCTCCACGATCTTGCTCGTTTCGCTCTCGATGGGGCGGTCGAGGACGGTCAGAGGGAACTTCTCGACGTTCAGGATCTCGGAGAGAAACTTCACGACCTTTTCCTTCGCCGGTTCGTTGATCCCGCTGCAAACCCGCCAGAAGTCGCGGATGGAGGCGACGTACTCCCGGCCGGGCATGACGCGCTCGTAGGAGTGGGCAAGGAGGGGCTCCGTCGCAATCCCGCGCCCTTCGAAGGCCTTCTTCAGGATCGGGTAGGCTACGTATTCGGTGGTGCCGGGAGGCACGGTGGTCTCGATCAGGACCAGGCAGTGTGGCTGGATCTTCTCGCCCAGGACCTTGAGGCTCTCCTCCAGGGCGGCGATCTCGGCATGGCCCTGGCGGCAGTTGCCGAGGGTCTCCTTGAAGTAGTCGCACTGGACGTCCACGACGATCACGTCAGCAAGGCAGAGGGCCTCGTAAGTGTATGTGGCGGTTAGGGTCTTCTTCTCCAGGACGCAGCGGGCGATCATCGGGGCGACCTCCGGGTCCTCCGCCTCCACGGGGGCGACGCCGCGGTTCAAAAGCGGAATCTTCCAGTAGGAGCGCGTCGAGGGGCGCTGGACACCGATGACGAACTTGCCGGGCTGGCCGGGGGGTAAAGAAATGGGGACAGATTTGAAATCTGTCCCCATTTCTTTACCTGGCTTACGAACGGAGTCAGCGATGATCCCGGCCATGACGGCCCCCACGAAACCGACGCCCATGACCACGACGATTTCGTGATTCTGTTTGCGGTGCTCCGCTGCGAGGTTCTGGAGGCGGCGAAGTTCTGCGGCTTCATCCGCTGGAGTGGGAAGGGGAAACTGCTCGCCCGAGGGGGCAGTAGAGGTCGTTTCGGTCATGGACGGCTCCTTTTTTTGTGGGGAATGATCCTTCTATTGCACAGCCCTGATATCGCCCAATTTCCACACGATGGTGATCATTGCCAGCAATGTATAAAAAACGACTTCCGGGACATGACTGAAGAACGGCTCAAAAAATCCTATCACCAGAACCGCGACAAACGCGGCAATCAAACGCCTTCCCCACTGATCATCCTTCCCCTGTCTAATCGAAATCCAGCCCATTTTAAAACAAGCAAATAACATATAGAGAAACAGCGCCAGCCCGATCAAGCCGGTCCGAATGGCAATGCTGAACGGCCATGAATGGGGATCCGAGTAGATCGATAAGCTCCTGTATTTTTCGGGAACCCGTTTGCTGTAGGCCTCGATATCGATGTACTTTCCACAGCTGTAGGCTTCCATCCCGAAGCCTATGCCCATGACGGGGTAGTCCTTGATAATTTCACAGTTGAGATAATGGATGCTCAGTCTCCGCAAAATCGTGTCCCTTTCGGTCAGACGGTCCTTGAGCGAGGTCATTGTCGTGATAATCAATACGATTCCCAGACAGGCGACCATGATTTTCTTGTTTTTGAAACAGAGGATGATGATGGATAGAAACAGGGCAAGCACGGTGCTGCGCGCCTGTGTCAGAATGCATATCACAAATGTGGAGAAGAGACAAATGACGGAAACCGCTTTCACAGATAAACGGTTCTCCGTAATGAGGTGATGGAGGGAAAAGATGGCGGCAGGAACCGCAATGATACCCACCCAGTTGACCGCCACTTCCGGGAGCCCCGTCACCAGCTTCGTTGACAGCGTGTGGCCGAGAATCCCGTAAAAATAAACGATATCTCCTATGGAAAACAGGGTGGCGGAAACAATGATGATCCCTGAAAGATAAAAAAGACGCTCCCGGGAATGGAAATAATTGATCAGAATGTAATAAAATACCATGTATTTCAGTAGATGCATCTGATAATCATGGATGCTGTTTTCCTTGTCGAGGGCAAAGAAAAGACCGATGAAGGCCCACAGGGCAAAAAGGAGAAAGGGGATCGTCAGCGGCGACCTGAAGGAGAAGTCAAGCTTCCTGAAGCAGGCCAGGATGAGGATCATGACGACGGAACTGTAAAAGCAGATCTCCTTGATGGCCGTCGTGTAAGGCAAAGGGTTTAAAAAGATGAACAGTCCCATGAGTGCGGGAATGCCAAGATTTAATCCTTTGAAGATTTTTTCTCTCGTTGTCAATTCATTCAATTGCTGCATCCTATGAAAATCCCCCTCTCCCTGTTATACCTCCCCTCGACGGGGGAAGGAAAGGTGGGGGTGATTTTCATCCTTCGTTGTGCCTGCGCCGGACATGGGGGTTATTCTCATCTATCCCTGCGGTTCGAGAACGGTCCCGGCGATGGCGGCCTGACCCGATTGATCACAGCTCCGCTCCCTGGATTCCATCCGGATCCTCCCGCCGTAACGACTGTACCATCTGATGATTCAATTTACTTAACCGTTACAAACTGTTGCCGCTTTGGATCTGTTCCTCGGAATCGGCGCCGCTCTCCCGCATCTCTTCCCGCAATTGCCGGATCTCCAGTTCCAGATGTTCGTACTCCCTCATCTTTCTCTTGAGAAAAAGGTAGGTCATCCGGCCCTTTTCCTCGATGCCCCTGGGGGTCAGGCAATAGAGATATTTGCCTTTACTGCTGGATTTCTTGAAATTCTCTACCTTGACAAAACCCTTCCGGACCAGGGCGTTGATGAGGAAGTTGACCTTGCCGAGGCTGATCCCCAGCCGGGAGGAGAATTCACGCTGGGTCATTTCGGGCGATCTGTTGATCTCCCGGAAGATGCGGAGCGCCTCCTCATTTTCGAGTCGATCGGGCAGTTGAACGGACATCCCTTTTCTCCATCACGTTCATTCTGTGAACATCGCGAAAGCTAATAAAATTGCCCTTGAAAGTCAAGATAAAAATTAGGTAATTGCATAAGTGCCAATAAGTCCCCTCCCCCCTGGTGGGGGAGGGTTAGTGTGGGGGGAGGGAGGGGGAACATATTTGGAAGAGTTTTGCAATGACCTCAAATGTAATGGAAAAGGTGCAAGGGCTTTGGGGTCGGCGAAACCACTCGAAGGGTAGGCCGTGGACCGTCAGGCCGAAAGGGCCTCACGGAGGACGGCCTGAACCCGCTCCGCTGTCAGGGTGTCGAGGCAACGGCTCACCCCGCGGTCGTCGCACCCCTTTTGACGGCAGGGAACGCATTCCATGTCGGGGACGACGACGCGGTTGCGTTTCCCCGGCGGCGCCCAGTAACGCCAGTCGGAGGGGCCGTAGAGGGTGACTGTCGGCGTTCCCACAGCGGCGGCGATGTGCGGCGCGGCGCTGTCCACACCGATGTGAAGACGGCTTAGATGAAGGATGCCCGCCAGCTCGGCGAGCGTGGTCCTGCCGGTCAGGTTGTAAACCTTACCGGCGCAGGAGCGGCCCAGTTCATCGGCCCTCTCCCTTTCGGCCGGGGAACCGACGACAACGACGACCATGCCGAACGCCTCCCCGAGCCAGTCGATAATTCGCACCCATTTTTCCGGCGCCCATTCCTTGTAGGACCAGCGGGAGAAGGGATTCAACGTCACCCACGGACAAGCCTTCCCCACATTTTCACCCGTCAACAGAATCCGGAGAGATTCCCCGCCGCACACCGGACAAGAACCGCTGTTCGTCCCCCGGACCATTTCCTGTGCATCGGCGGGACAGGCTTCCGGGTCTCCAGCAGCCGTCGATTCAGAAACCGCGGCGATCCCCTCCTCGGCGAGAATCTTTTCTGCTCGACGTTTCGTCTCATCGGAAAGATCGAGCCGGGGAACCGCATTCAGGGCCTCGATCCCGAAGGCTTGGAGGATACAGAGGGATGAGTCGGCGGCGCCCACCGCCATAGGGAGAGCCGTCGGCGCCACGAGATGAGTGAACAGCCGATTCCGCAGACCGGGAAGCATCGCCAGGTAGAGGGCGGCGCGGATCGGCGCCCCGGTCAGGAAGGCCATGTATCCCCCCCGCTCATCTCCCCGAAAGTCGAAGACGAGTTCAAACCGCTCCCGGCGGAGCGCCCGGATCAGACGGAGCGACTCTCCGGCCCCCTTCCGGACCTCGAAGATCTTCGGCGGCAATGTACCCGCCGCAAGCAGGGATCCGTTTCCCTCCCGGAGCAGAACGGCGACCTCCGCGCCGGGATAGGCTTCGCGGACGGCCTGAAGGGCGGGAAGCGACCAGACGACGTCGCCGATGTCGCCGAGTTGGATGATCAGGATGCGCCTCATCTGCGGCGGTTTGTTATAGCGATCTGCAATATTCATGGGTCCGTCTCAACGCACTTGTGTTCATTCCGTAAACATCGGGCCGAAGCCAATCACATCGCCAGATCAGGGGACAGATTTCAAATCTGTCCCCCAGATTGCTTCGCCGCTGCGCTCATCGCAATTACAATATCAGCAGGGAACCGCTGCCATGCCTGCGTTCAGGTGCATCCCCGGAGGTGCCACACGATTAGACGTCCATAGACCGCCCACTTGTCGCGCAGCTCCCGCCTCAGTCCCAGCGTCAGAATCATCCCAGCGGAGGTCAGAAACCAGTCCAGAACCAGCCGCAGCAGGATCACGATGCAGACCGCAATATAACAGGGACGACTCCTCCATTTGCGGAAGAACTGGTAGCGGGAGCGGTAAAACTCGATGCGGGAGGGGAAATTCCGGCCGATGCTCTGCCCCTGGAGATGGTAGATGAAAGCGGTCGGCACATGCAGGACCTTCCAGTCGGCCCGCCGCATCTGATAGGCCCAGTCCGTCTCCTCAAAGAAAAAGTGATAACGCTCGTCGAACAGCCCGACCGCATCCATCGCCGCCATACGGACCATGAGGCAGGCGCCGATCCCCGAGTCAACCTCGACGGGCCCCGAATGGCTGTATCTTTTGCTGGGAAATCGCCGCGGAAAGAGGTATTCGAGCAGGGGCGTGTTGGTCATGAGCGTGAGCACCGAGGGGAAGGCGGCGATGGAATTCTGCCGGCTGCCGTCGGCGTTGAGGATCTGGCCGCAGGCCATCGCCGCCTCGGGATGGTTTTCCATGCAGGCAAAGAGCTCGGAAACGGCATTTTCCGTGAGGACCGCATCCGAGTTCAGCAGGAGCGCATAGCGGCCCGTCATGACCCGGAGGGCCTGATTGTTGGCTGTTCCGAAGCCCCGGTTTTCGAGGTTCTCGATCAAACGGACCCGGGGGAATCTCTCCCGCAGCATCGCCGCGCTGCCGTCCGTCGATGCGTTGTCCACGACGATGATTTCATGGGACAGGCTTCGGACGGTCGTCTCGACCGAATCCAGACACTGCCTCAGAAGTTCGCGCGTGTTCCAGTTGACGATGATGATCGAGATGTCCATGTCCAGCCATTCCCGTGTGAAACCTTTGAAACTGGGTTATGGGATTGCTTTGTCGCTCTGCTCCCCGCAATGACATGGAGCAGAGATACTAAAGGTCTCAGATCTGCGACTTTTTACGGGTTCATCCGGCGGAGGCGCCCGAGGGTGGAGGAATCCGCCCCCCTCGGCCCCTTTCCGCCGCCCGCCGGTTCAGTTCGCTCAGTTTGGCGTATTTGAAGAACTTGTTAACCGCGTCGGTCACGGCGAGCGTCAACCCCTCCGGCCCGTCCAGGAAACCTCCCCGGAGTAGATAATCCTGGAAAAAGGTGAGCTTTGCCCTCAGCAGTGCGATCCAGATCGTGGACCGCCTGCCCGCCGCGAAGGTCTCCTCCGCGCCGAGGGTGGAATAGCGGTCGATCTTCCGGATGATCCGGCCCAAATCGCCCTCTGTCCAATGCTCGATCGGGGCCTCAAGGGGCTCCACACGTCCCTCGACGGCAATGGCTTCATGGACCGCGGCCTCCGTCAGGCGGCCCTGCCCTCTCCGGAAGAGACGGACCACGCGGTTTGGCCACCATCCCGCGTGGCGGATCCACCGGCCCTGGAAGAAATTTTTTCTCGGGAAGCTGCAGCCGTTTACGTTCCCCGGGGAATCGATGATCTGCCGGATCACGCGGGCAGTCTCCGGCGGGATCCGTTCATCGGCGTCCAGGACGAGGATCCAGGCCTCCCGGCACTGTTCGACGGCGAACTGCTTCTGCGGCCCGAAGCCACGCCACGCCTCGCTGAAGACCTCGCAGCCGAAATCCGAGGCAATCCGGAGCGTCTCGTCTGCGCTTCCGGAATCCACGACGACGATCTGTCGGGCGAAGGCGACGCTTCGCAGACAATCGGGAAGGTTCTCTGCCTCATTTTTTACGATCATGGCCACGGAAAGCGCTATCCTGTCATCCATCGCACCCATATGACCTCCGATCTTCCCCCCCTGCCGCCGCCCCGGGGAAGAGGGCGGATTCCTCCGTAACGACAGCCCTTTTCTTATCACACCTCCCGGGTAATATCATGGCATTCACCGAGTTCTTTACACAACCTTCGAAACCGGGTACCGGAAGCGAGAAAGGAGAAAAATCTGATTTCAAATCCCTCTCACCGAACGCCTATGAGGTTCATCAGGCTGAAGACTCTCTCGCAGCGCCCCGGCTCGCGCCGGAGCCTGAACTTATTCTTCCAGGCCCTGAGTCGCTTCCGGTATGGTTTCAGGGGATCGTTTATAACGATCGGGATCCGGCCGCGGGATCCGGTTCGCTCTCCTTGAGTTTCCTGAGGGTGTACAGCCGCACCCCGTTCGACTTGTCCTCGCGCGCGTTCATCATGTTCAGGACATGCCCGGCATCGAGGACGGGGATGGAATGCCGCTGCGCCACATCGACGCAAACCAGCAGGGCGCCCGCACCCGCGCCTGCCAGACAAAGATCCGCATCGGGCGGAATGCTCTCCATGATCTCGTTTCGCACCTCTTCCCACCGCGTGGCGACATACTCGGCGGGAATTTGTATAAAAACGATCTCCGGCCGGCTCCCGAAGCGGGCGAACCATGACCGGCACGACTCCGGGTCAAAGTGCGAAGTGAGGATGCCCAGTTTCCTGCCGTCGACGAGACGGGCGAAAGCCTCCGACGTCAGGTAGGCATAAACGGCATAGAAGGGGATGTAGTTTTCACCGTTGAGTTCGACGTCGCTTGCGCGGAGAAAATCCAGGAAGGAGATCGAGGAGCGTTCCTCCGGACCGCGGAAAAACGAGAGGAGACCTTTCTTTCGTTTGTGGCTGATATTGCCGGGAAAGATCAGGGGCGCCATCTTCCCGCCCGCGGCAAGCCGCCTGAGGGCGTCGATGTGCAGGGGCATCGCCCTGCGGATGGCGCCGACCGACTCGGCCTGCCGGTAGAGGCCGTTGCAGTCCAGGGTGAGGTTGTAGAAGGCGTACTCCCCGTCGGCGAAACGGACGACCGGGGCGGGACGCCGCTCCGCCAGGCCCCGCCGGACGTAATCGTGCAGCCATTCCAGGTAATCGGCCCCCTTCTCCACGCCGCGGTGGAAAAGGCAGGTCTCTTCCTCCAGGATCTCGGGCGCGTAGGCCTTAACGACCGGCCCGTTGTCAATGTCGGGCAGATCGAGCCGGGCGAAGCGGAACTCCCCTCCGGCGGTCAATATTCGGAGATAATCTCCTTTTCCCTTCATGAATAAGCCCTTCTACGTTTTTAAGTTCTTTCGCGCGACAACCGCATAGCTGTGTCCCGAATAGCAGCGGGCGACCAGCCGGGCGATCAACTTGGGAACCAGCGCCCGTTCGAGCTTCTCCTTGACGGATTCGGACAGGTAGCTCTTCCGGCGAATGGTTCTGAAGCCGTGTTTCGCCAGGAGTCCGCACAGGGTCTCCGGCGTAAAATGGTACAGATGAAAGGGAAGATGCCACCCCTTCCACTTCTGCCAGGCATACCGGGCGTCCGTCGCGGTATAATTCGGAACGTCCACTACCAGCAGACCGCCCGGTTTCAACCACTTCTGCGTCTTTTGCAGGTACAGCTGCGGATCGGGCGCGTGCTCGAGAAAATGCCACATGGTGATGACATCGAACGATGCCGGCGGATAGTCGATCCCGTCGACGGTCCCTACGGCCACCGGTATCTTCAGATTATCGCGGACGTAGGCCACAGAATCCGCCGAGATATCCATCCCTTCGACTTCATAGCCCCAATCGCGGCAGACCGCCAGGAAGTAGCCCATGCCGCAGCCGATGTCCAGGAGCCTTCCGGATCTTTTCGCACGGCGAAAAAATCGGACCCGATGGGTCTCCTGTGAAAGACGCCGTTTCATCCCTGGCGAGCCGACTTTAAGACCTATGCCGTATAGATCCGCTAAATAGCTGTTTTGGTAAAGATCGCCCAGCTCGCGCTGATCGGGACGGGGATCCAGAACACCCAGGCCGCATTCTTTACACCTGTGGACCGTCCACTCACCCTGCAGGATGAGCGGCTCCCGCTCCGTGCTGCCGCAGAGGATGCAGTTCGTATCGGCGCGTTCCATGCAGTCAGGTCCTTCCTTCTTGATTCGACGACTGGAGCGTTTCACAAATGGCCCGGTATTTGGTCCGCTTCCCCTTCCCTTCAGTCCCGCGCCGGCCCCAGAAGAAAGGCAGGGTCAGGGCGAGCGCGACCAGCCGAAAGCGGGCCTTGAACAGATCGGCCTTCCGGATCTGGGCAACGGTTTCCGGAAGGTAGTGCTTCCGGTAGAACAGGTACTCGGCACGGGTCTTTTTCTTCCAGATATCCGCGGGGATCGACTGCCGCTCGCTCTGTCCGCCATGGTGGATCACGGCGGCGCTTTCGATATACCCGATCTCGTAACCGGCCCGGCGGATCCTCAGGCAGAGATCCTGGTCCTCTCCGTAGAGGAGGAAGTCTTCATCGAAACCCCCAAGCCGCCGGATCAGGTCGGTCCGCGCAAACATGCTGGCGCCCATAACGCAGGCGATCGCGCCTTTCAAGCCGGCTATCTCCGACTTGGCAAACTTCTGGCCGGGGTATCTCAGGGAGATGGATTCCTGCAGGCTCCCATCCGGATTGAGCATCTTCGTACCGGCCAGACCGACCTGTGGATGGGCGTTCATGAAATGGATGCCATCCTCCAGGACGCCGGCGCCCTTCAACCTCGCATCCGGGTTCAGGAAATAGAGATAGCGCCCGCGACACAGCGGCAGGACCTGATTGTTGGCCGCGGCAAAACCCCTGTTTTGGGGATTGACGATCAGATGAACCCGAGGATAACGGTCGCGGACCATCTCCGCGCTCCCGTCCGTCGAGGCGTTGTCGACAACGAAGACCTCTCGGGAGGGGGCCGCGTCCTGGCCTAAGGATTCGAGGCATGCCCCGATCAGGTCGGCCGTATTGTAGTTGACAATGATGATCGAAACTTCCAGAGGTTTCACCCTTATATCGATATCCCGATTCCATTGATGATCCTTCTAACACAAATTTGACACTTTCTCACCACTATTCTCAGGATCCCGGGATGCGCTCGCGATATTCCGTTTCACGATATGCCTTGACCGCTCACATAGTCCGCAAGGCCCATCTCCGTTTTGATAAAAACGTGCATGAAGGGGGGTGTTTTTTTACGAAGCCGTTATGCGCTGATCCGCCCAGATCTCCTCATAGACGGTTAGAACCCGGGCGAAGACCATATCCCAGGAGTTTTCTCCGGCCGTTTTCAGCGCCTCCCGGCCCATCCTTTCCCGGGTATCACCGTGCAGCATCGTCTCGATCCTTTCGGCTATGACTTCCGGATCGGCGGGATTCTCGACGACGAATCCGTTTTCCCCCTCCCGGACGATGTCCCTTGCCCCCACGGAGCCGCTGATCAGAACGGGCAGGCCTGCGGCCATCGCCTCCAGGACGACCATCCCAAAGGTGTCGAAACGGGAGAGCATGGCGTAGAGATCCCCCGCGAGGTAGAACTCCGGCAGTTTTTCCCGCGCGACGGCGCCGGCGAAGACCACGGCATCGCTAAGTCCCAGCTCCCGGGCCAGTCGACCGTAGGCCTTCTGATCTCCCCGACCGATCACGAGGAGCCGGAACCGCGATTCAGGCTCCTTTTTCCGGAGACAGCCGAGCCCTCGCAGGATGTGATCGAGCCCCTTGATGGCGAAATTCATCGAAACAAAGAGGATCAGGGGTTCATCGGGAACGATTCCGAAGCGGCCCCGGATCTCCCGGCGGCAGCGCTCCCGATCCAGCTTCGCGTAGGGGGACGCGTCGATTCCAGGGTGGACCACCGTCACCCGCGCCGGATCGATAGGGTATTCACCGAGAAAAATCTTCCGGGTCAGCTCGGAGACGGCCAGGAACCGGCGGCAACCCCCTTCGGAAACGAGGCGATCTTCCACGCGGGCGAGCGCGCGGTCGAAGAGGCTCATCCTCTTGCTGCGCACCTCCCGGACCCACCAGCGGTGGGGGATGCCGTGCATGGTATAGACGTCGGCCCTGAAGATCCGGTCATGGGTGTGGATGAGGTCGAAGGGACCCGCGGCAGAGATCTCCCGCCCGGCGAACCAGGCAAAACTTGTCGTTGTCAGAAACTTCGGAAAGCGGACGATGGGAACCTGATGGAAAGCGATCCTTCCGGAGGAGTCCGCCCAGCGGTTGGCAAAGACGTGGACCTCGAACCGGGGGTCGGCGGCAATCCGTTCGGTGAGCTCGGCGGCGAATCCCTCCGCCCCGCCCACCAGACCGAACTTGGGGATCACCACCGCTATTCTCCGTTGCTCTTCCATCGCCCCGATCCACCGTCCATGAGCAGAAAATCCGATTGATCCCAACAAAAGGCGGGGTGCATGAAAGCATCCCCGCCTTCGGAAGATCGTTTGTCGATCAAAAGGATTACTTCACCTGATACTCCTTGATGATCTGGATCATCTTGACGAGCTCTTCCTGCGACAGCTTGCCGTTGTAAACATACCGGCAGATCCGTTCTTTGTCGAGGACCACCCCATCGTAGGAGTCGTTCTTCAGTCCCCAGAGGTTGAGGATCGTATAGTCGTAATCCAGCAGGGCGATGGCCCCCGTCTTCTCCTGCTTGCTCTTGATCATCGACTTGATGATGAAATTGGGGAGATTGGTCGCCTTCAGGTTGGCGAACCCGAAACTCTCGTACCGGGTCTTGTCCAGAGCGCCGGAATCCCGCTCTTTTTTCAGGGCGTCCTCCACATGATTGTTCAGATCCTTCTCGTCGGGATCGATATACGCGATATAGAGGACCTTCCCTTTGAACTGCGGGTGGTCCAGCGAGTACTCCTTCCCGGTCGGATCCTTCAGTTTGAAGTCCGGGGCCTTGTCCCCGACCTTGAGTTCGGCCGCGACGGCCGAGGAAACGGTCCACAACAACACGAGCAACAACGCAAATACGATCTTCTTCATACCTTCCCTCCTTGATTGAATGAACCATTGTTGAAGACAGAAAACGTTAACATCTGCGGACCTGATCTCGACTTTCAGGAAACGCCTGAAGTCTTTAAAGGCCTGTTGAAAAAGTCACTGATCCAGGCTGTTCAAAAACGTCTGGATGCAAGGCCCCCGAAATCCTGAGCCGCGAGGCGTACTTTCTGGTACGTTGAACGGCGAAGGATGAGGGAAACGCAGCAGACAGGCGCTTTTCAACAGCCTGTTGAAGGCCATGGCGGTTCCGTGCCCAGATGGGCGTTTTTGTGAAGTTTTTGTATTATAATGAAAATGCGGGGTTCAATCAAGAAAAAAATCGGAATCAATCACGGCTGCACGCATTTATTGCTCCGGCAACAATATATGTCAAAATATGTCAAAGCTGTCATTCCCGCGAAAGCGGGAATCCAGAATTGGACTGGATGCCGGATCAAAGCCTGCCCCGGACTCGATCCGGGGTCCGGTATGACATTTGATATGTTTAATTGCCGGAGTAATAATCATCCGGGCCGTCTTTATTCTGTTGAAATATTTTCGCCTCCTGTGCTAAGCAGGAGCGAAAAATCCAGGGGTTGAAAAAAGGTCATGAGTCTGGGAAAGATGCTGGCGGAAAGCGCCGGAACCTATGCGGAAAGAGTGGCCGTGATCCACGGCGACCGCAGGATCACCTATCGGGAACTGGAACAGGCCGCCTGCGCCCTGGCGAACCACCTGCGGTCACTCGGTCTGGACAAGGGAGACAAGGTGGCGCTGATGCTCCCCAACTGCCCGGAGTTCATCATCGCCTATTTCGGGATCCAGAAGATGGGCGGCGTCGCCGTGACGCTGAACGTCCAGTCCACATCCTACGAACTGCGGCACCTTCTGGGGAACAGCGATACGCGGTGCCTGATCACGCAGGGGATGCTCGCGAGGCGGTTCGAGGAGATCCGGGAGGAACTTCCCCTCTGCCGCCACCTCATCACGACCAACGGACCGGAGGAGGATTCCCCCTTCCGGGAGATCGTCGCGAAGGGTCCCTTTACGACGGAGATCCCGGGGCTCGAAGACAACGATCCCGCCGTCATGATCTACACGGCGGGGCTGACCGGAAAGCCGCTCGGCGCGGTCCTCACCCACCGCAACCTCCTGACCCAGTCCCTGCTACTCCGGACAATCGCCCACCGGACCGAGGAGGACATCGGACTCGCCGTCATCCCCTTCTTCCACTCATTCGGGGCTGTGGCCAACATGCTGACGCCCCTCCGGATCGGCGCCGGGGTCGTCCTGATGGAGCGCTTCACGCTCGACGGGATCTTCGGCGCGATCGAAAAGGAAGGCGTAACCTATATCGCCGCCGTTCCCCGGCTCTTCCTCGGCATGTTCTTCCACGAGGGGGCGGACAAATACCGCGTCGATTCCCTGAAACTCTGCGTCACCGGCGGGGCGGCCATGCCCGCGGAGTTCATCCCGGTGTTCGAACAGAAATTCAACGTCAAAATCATGGAGGGCTATGGTCTCACCGAGGCATCGCCCGTCTCCTCCTTCAGCCGTCTCGACATGCCGCAGAAACCTGGCTCCATCGGGATTCCGATCCCCGGCGTCGCCGCGAAAGTCGTCGACGAGGAGGGCCGGGAGCTCCCTCGGGGAACCATCGGCGAGATCATCCTCCGGGGCGAAAACATCATGAAGGGATACTATAACGACGAGGAGGAGACCGCCCAGGTCATCAAGGAAGGCTGGCTCTACACGAGCGACCTCGGCCGGATGGACGGGGACGGCTACATTTTCCTCACCGGCAGGAAGAAGCGGATGATCATCACGAGCGGCTTCAACGTCTATCCCCGGGAGACTGAGATCGTCCTCGGCCTCCATCCCGCCGTGCAGGCGGCCCGCATCGTCGGCAAGGAGGATCTCCTGCGGGGGGAGATCGTCAAGGCGGTTGTTGTGAAAAAACCCGGCGCGGAGATCGAGGAACGGGAGTTGCTCAAACACTGCCGGACCTACCTCTCCTCCTACAAGGTCCCGCGTGAAATCGAATTCGTCACAGAGATTGGAGAGTAAGCATGGAAAAGGTACCCCAGAAGTTGGAGCAGAAGATGGCGCAGAAATACGCCGGCCTTCCCGTGGCGGGACTCGGCGAACGAAAACCCGATTTCACCACGCTGGACCGGAAGAGAAAGTCTGCACCGGGTCTCCGGGAAGTCGTCCTCGTCGAGGCCTGCCGGACGCCCTATGGCCGCTTCGGCGGGGCGCTCAAGGGATTCACCGCCCCGGAGCTCGGCGCCCTCGCGATTAAAGAGGTGCTCCGCCGGACAGACGGCAAGGTCCGGCCGGCCGACGTGGACTACGTTTTCCTGGGACAGGTCGTCGCCGCCGGAAGCGGCCAGGTCCCCAGCCGCCAGGCCACGATCCTGGCGGGGCTCCCCGAATCGGTGCCCAGCATCACCGTAAACAAGGTCTGCTCCTCCGGGATCAAAACGGTCGATCTGGCCGTCCAGATGATCCAGCTCGGGCGGGCCGAGATCTGCATTGCCGGCGGCCAGGAGAGTATGACCAACGCTCCCTTCGGCCTGACGGAGATGCGCTGGGGAAGCCGTATGGGTCTCCCGTCCCGCCCCGTTCTGGACCTGATGGTCAACGACGGCCTCTGGTGCGCCTTCTACAACCGCCACATGGCCCTCCACGGCTCGGAGGTGGCGGACGAGTTCGGTTTCAGCCGGGCGGACCAGGACGAATGGGCCCTCCATTCCCAGTTGGCCGCCGTTGAGGCGATGAAGACGGGGCGGCTGGACGACGAGATCTTCCCCGTCGAGATCCGGGACGGGAAAAAAACCACCGTCTTGAGTCAGGATGAGGGTCCCCGGCCGGAGACGACGATTGAGGGGCTCGCCAAGCTGCCGCCGGTCTTCGGACACAAGAGCACTGTCACCGGCCTGCCGGGGAGCGTCACCGCCGGGAACGCCCCCGGGGTGAACGACGGGGGCGATGTCTGCCTCCTGATGAGCGCCGAGAGGGCCGCGGAGTTAGGGCTCACACCCCTGTGCACAATCCTTGACTACGCAGAGGTTTCCCAGCCGCCGAAGGACATCGCGACGGTTCCCGGCCTC
>Ga0247842_10000786_pt1 | contig 60422 bp, 53 predicted proteins | sample LaCruzMarch2015__3_FD_192411 | JGI IMG/M metagenome (GOLD analysis project Ga0247842, IMG submission 192411) | Freshwater microbial communities from meromictic Lake La Cruz, Castile-La Mancha, Spain - LaCruzMarch2015_19m | ecosystem: Environmental > Aquatic > Freshwater > Lake | place: Spain... | reverse complement strand
GGCGAACTTTTCGGGTGTGAACGGGTTATGGATGCGGTGAGCACTTTCGGTGATGTTGAATATTCTTGGGATGTCCATTGTGAAAAATCTCCTTACGGGTGTGGATATATTCGGTCACGGCCTAACGGGTGGCGAAGCATCCGCCACCCGTTAGGCGGACGAGCGTAGCGAGAGCTCGCGCTAGCGAGCGGTCCGCTTATCTGAGAATTCAGCGGTCGGCTTTGCAGATCCGCTGAAATGATTGGTCCTGCTCGCTTTTTAGCTTGTTTCTAGCGACCAATTATCTTCGTGCTCCTTCATTTCTTTTAACTGCTCGAATGATAATCTGCAATAGTCCTCATGGCTGCTATTTTTTATCTGTCCTTCCATCTTCGCCTTAAGAGCTGGAACGATCCATGAACGAACAATTTCATTTGATTTGAAAATACAAACAAGAAAATCAAACGTATCATTGGTGCTAAATTTACAATGCTCAGTGTTAAACGATTCCTTTGATGTGGTCCGGGTTTTTACACTTACTTTTTTCAACTCACCATTGAGATCAACTGCAAGATCATACTCTGGCCAATTATCCGGCATCTTTGCGGCTGCTCGTCCTGCAAAAATAAATTGACTCAATGCGTAATATTCTCCTGCATCGCCTAGCTGTTTTTTTGTTAATTTGCTCATTGTATTCTATCCCTTATGTCAGCAGAACGAAAAAATCAGCGGGAGGCGGGCGTAGCCTGCCGATCCGCTGTATTGTCTTGTTGGCTTTTAATTCGGTGAACGATACCAGAAGTGAGGCAGTGAAAAGCCAGCATTGTTTCAAAACATTGATTCAAGTCGGGCAAATAGCTTGTCATAGACTTCACGCTCATTAGTCGAGAATGGAAGCGGCACCCACGGTGTAGATGGGTCTATATTGCGTTGGGGGACACACATATTTTCTACATCTTTAGGGATTGGATAACGCCCTGCCCACTCCACAAAGGCTGTTAATCGTGTAACTAAATCTTCCTCCTGAGGACTCAGCGTAACCCCTGCCTCCTTCAGTAATTCCTTTTGATTGTGACCTGAACCAGACCATTTCCTTAATTTGCCGTTTACCACTGCGGGCGGATTAGCCTTCGCAATAAGCCCTTTTGCTACGTTTTCGATGCTTAGGCCGTATAAAAGCATTGCGCAGCCAACGATTTCAAGATTGTGCAAATTTTGCAACTCATCATGAGACACACCCTTAACCAGCTTTTCCAGGTCGTCAGCATAAGCATCAAAAACGAGATCGCCACTGCGTTTTAATCTTTGCGCTGCAAGGAGCCAGAAAACGGCATTATTCCCCTTTACCTTAAATTGTTCATCAATTATTTTTCTTGCCATATCAACATTGTCTTCCAATTCATCGCTCAACAAGCCAACAGTGTAATAGACGGAAAATATTCCACTTATTACGATATTGAGGTAGCAAACATGGAAAATAAACCGAAGTTCCGCCCTAATCCAAATCTCAAGTTAATGGACCAGGTTCGAGAGGTCCTTCGTTATCACCACTGCGCTTATCGCACGGAGCAGACCTATTGTCAATGGATGCTTCGTTATATCCACTACTTCGACGGCAAGTCCACCCACCGTGATGACCCAGGCCGAGGTTCAGCGCGTTCTTTCCGTCATGGCGGGTAAGCCCCTGATGGCAAAGCTGATATATGGCAGCGGACTACGGCTGATGGAATAAACTTCCGCTATGTGCTGGGGAAAGAAACGGTATTACAGATACTCATCCCGCTTTTTTTCTTCCAGTATCTCCACGACCTTTTTCACCTCCTGGGAGGCCCCCCGTTTACAGATCAGCAGGGCGTTATCCGTTTCCACGACGATCAGGTCCTCGACATCCACCAGGGCGACCAGCTTCTTGGGGGAATAAACCAGGGAGTTACGGGAGTTCACGCTGATCAGGCCTTCCCGGTTCCGGGCGGCGATTCCCTGATCGTCCTTTTCCGAAACCTCCCAGAGGGCGTCCCAACTCCCCACGTCGGACCAGCCGAAGTCCGCGGGAATGACGAGGGTGTTTTTCGCCTTTTCCATGACGCCGTAATCAATGGAGATGGAGCGAAAACGGCCGTAAACGTCGGCGATGACCGTTGCCTCCGCCGGCGTGCCCAGGGCCTTGTCAATATCGAGGAGGCCCGCATAAATATCCGGCAGGGAGGCCGCCATTTCCTTGAGAATGGTCGCGGCCTGCCAGATGAACATGCCGCTGTTCCAGAAAAACCCCCCTTGGGCGAGAAAGGTTTTCGCCAGTTCGACATCCGGTTTTTCCCGGATGGACTTGACGGTAAAGATGTTTTCACCCCTTTCGCGGGCGGCAAGTTTGCCCTCCTCGATATAGCCATAGCCTGTTTCCGGTCCCGTCGGCCGGATGCCGATCGTTACCAGATGATCTCCCCGGGCGGCCATATCGGCGGCGGCTGCCAGAACGTGGCGGAAGTGCTCCTCATCGGCAATCAGGTGATCCGAGGGCAGGACGGCCATCACGTCATTTCCCGCCCGTTTGCGGACCACGAGAGCCGCCAGGCCGATGCAGGGGGCGGTGTTGCGGCCCACCGGCTCGATCAGGATATTCTCCGGCGGGATTTGGGGGAGTTGCCCGATCAACTCCCGGGCGTGACTGGCCCCGGTGACAATGAGGATCTTTTCCGGCGGCGTCAGGGGGGTGATCCTTGCCACGGTTTCCTGAATGATGGTTTTTTCGCTGCAAATATCGAGCAGGTGCTTGGGAAGGCGATTTCTGCTCCGCGGCCAGAACCGGGCGCCCTTGCCTCCCGCCATGATGACGGCGTACATGATTTATATTTATCCTTTCTGTGTGGGGTGTTGTTCTTTATTAGCACTAAATGGAATGTTTTGCATAGCTGAAAAGGGGATATTTCCCAAAATACTCCTGACGTCCGGGCCGCCCGGAAGTAGTGCTTAGATAGCTAGTATTTTTTAGCAGGTCCCGAAAAAAGGGTTTCTAATCGCGATCATTAGATAATGGTTTTATCCCTTCCGGCATACACTACTAATTTAGTCGATTAGCCCCCGGTTGCGAATGTTGTGGTTATCCCTTAATGAAGATAAGAACTTCTGACCTGTGAGAGGATATGTTGGCTGTTTTGCAAATCCCTGCTAAAAATATCCTTGGACTTTTCAGAACTTTTTGACAATAGAAAATACAGCATAAAGTATCAACATCAATAAGAATATCGGATTTTGTTACGTATAGCTTCCTGTATCCACAAATCGTCAATCTCGGCGAATATACTGGATTTCAATCAGCAATATTCAAAAAATCCGAACTCAATCCTGATAGTGGTACGAGTAAATGAGGCTGGACAATTGTGTAAAGTTTCTATAAAGTTTGGGATAATATTGTTGACAATCGCCAAAAAAAGGGGCAAACTGCCTTCACGTAAGGTTCAGTAACGTAACACCTTTTTATCATGATAAGGTGAAGTGATGGTGATTCTCTACAAAACCCCGTGTCTCAAACAAGAGGGCGGGGTTTTGCGTTTTAATCTTCCCTGCTAATGGGTGACCTTATGAAAGATGATGAGAAGACAAAGAAGCAGCTCGTATCTGAACTGACGGAATTGCGCTCGCAAAATGCCGTGCTGAAAAAATCGATAACCGGAAGTATGTCGGCTGAGTTTGTGGCCGAGGAGGCCGGTCGCTATGCCGAAAGTATTGTGGAAACTGTTCGAGAGCCCCTTTTGGTCCTGGATGCGGAGCTGAAGATCATCTCGGCAAACCGCAACTTTTACAGAACCTTTAAAGTTACGCCTGGCGAGACGATCGGAAGTTTCATCTATGACCTTGGAAACAAACAATGGGACATCCCCAAACTTAGGGAGTTGCTTGAAGAAACCCTTCCTCAAAAAGAAGCGTTCGACGACTTCGAGGTTGCCCATGATTTCCCGGACAGCGGTCATAAAATCATGCTCCTCAATGCCCGCCGAATATATCGGGAAGACATCGGCGCAAAGATGATCTTTCTCGCCATTGAGGACATCACCAAGCGCAAGCGGGCGGAGGAGAAGCTGCTGTTCAGAAATGTCCTTTTGTCCACCCAACAGGAAGCCTCACTCGACGGAATCCTGGTGGTGGATGAAAAAAACCGCATCCTCTCATACAACCGCCGGTTTGTCGAGTTGTGGGGGCTCCCGGCAAAGCTCGTCGAAGACAGAGCTGATGAACCGGTTCTGCAGTTCGTGACAGCTCAGATGGCGGATCCCCCGTCGTTTCTCCAGCGCGTTCAATACCTCTATGAGCACCGACGGGAAACCAGCCGGGATGAACTTGTCCTGGCGGACGGCCGGTTCTTTGACCGTTACTCGGCGCCGATGGTCGGATCGGACAAACGATACTTCGGCCGCGTCTGGTATTTCCGCGATATTACCGAACACAAGCGGGTCGAAGGGGAACTTAGCCGGGTGAACCGTGCGCTGCGGATGCTCAGCGACACCAATCAGGCGCTGATTCACATCACGGATGAAGCGACGTTGTTGAACGAGGTCTGCCGGATTGCTGTCGATGTGGGCGGTTATCGCCTGGCGTGGGTCGGTTTTACAGAGAACGATGAAGCAAAGACCGTGCGACCGGTAGCCCATGCCGGCTTCGAGTCGGGATACATTGAATCTGCCAACGTTACCTGGGCGGATGACGAACGCGGTCGCGGCCCGGGCGGCACCGCAATCCGCACGGGGCTGCCGTGCGTGGTGCGCAACATTCCAGTGGACCCTTCCTTCGCTCCCTGGCGGGAGGAAGCTACTCGGCGCGGCTATAAATCCATCATTGCCTTGCCACTAATTATTGAAGGCCAAACGTTTGGAGCGATAGGCATCTATTCCGTTGAGGCGGATGCATTCGATGCCAAGGAAGTTGAAATTCTGAAAGAGCTGGCGGATGATCTGGCATTTGGTATCACCGCGCTGCGCACGCGGGCCAAGCGGGACCTGGCGGAGGAAGCGCTGCGGCATTCGGAAAAAGAGAAGACAATCCGGAACCAGATTGCGAGCATTTTTCTTACTATCCCTGATGAAGAGATGTATGGAGAAGTTCTGGATTTTGTTCTCAGGGTGATGAACAGCAGGTTCGGCATTTTTGGATATATAGGGGAAAAGGGGGATCTTGTCATCCCGAGTTTGACCAGAGATATCTTGAGAGAGTGCCAAGTTCCCGGCAAGTCCATCGTCTTTCCATCCGATTCCTGGGGAGACAGCCTCTGGGGCAGGGCGATCAGGGAGAAAAAGTCCTTCTCTTCCGATGGCCCCTTTCATACACCCGAGGGTCATGTACGCATTGATCACTTTCTCGCGATACCGGTCGTCTATGGACAAGAGAGCATCGGACTGATTAGCGTTGCCAACAAAGAAGGCGGATACACCCATGAGGACAAGGATTTGCTGGAGCGCATCGCCGGCTATGTTTCGCCCATCCTCAATGCCAGATTACAAAGAGACATGCAGGAGCGGAAGCGCAAGCGGGTGGAGGAGGCGCTCGTAACAAGCGAGTCCAAATACCGCAACATCTTTGAAAATGCTATGGAAGGCATTTACCAGGCGACGCCGGAGGGGAGGTTTAACACGGTCAACGCTGCTTTTGCTCGGATGGCCGGCTATGACTCACCGGAGGAATTAATTGAAGCTATCGAAGACATAGGGACCCACCTTTATATTCATCCCGAAGATCACAAAAAATTCTTGGAGATCATGGTAGCAAGAGGCATTGTTGAGGGTTTTGAGGTTGATTTTTTCAAGAAGAACGGAAGCACGTTCTGGGTTCTCGTCAATTCCCGTGCAGTCAAGGATGATCAAGGGGAAATTCTCTACTTTGAAGGAATCATAGAAGACATTACTCTTCGTAAGCAGGCCGAGAAAAAACTTCAACAGACCCTTGAAAATCTCAGGAAGGCGTTTAGTGCGACCGTTCAGGTATTGGTGTCCGCCGTGGAATCAAGAGATCCCTATACGTCCGGTCACCAGCTCCGGTCGGCCGATCTTGCCCAGGCTATGGCCACGGAAATGGGACTTCCTCAGGATAGGATTGACGGCACCCGCATGGCGGGTAGCATTCATGACATCGGGAAAATGTCGGTCCCTTCTGAAATATTGTCCAAGCCGATAAAACTGACTGAGATCGAGTTTTCCCTGATTAAAGAACATGCCCGAACGGGGTACGAGATGCTGAAGGATGTGGAATCCCCCTGGCCGTTGGCCGAGATCGTCTACCAGCACCATGAGCGGATGGATGGTTCCGGTTATCCAATGCACCTGAAGGGGGAAGAGATCATCATGGAGGCTCGTATACTGGCCGTTGCCGACGTGGTGGAAGCCATGGCATCCTATCGGCCCTATCGTCCTGCCTTAGGGTTAAATGCGGCACTGGCGGAGATTGAGAACCATAAAGGGACGCTTTATGACGCAGATGCGGTGGATGCCTGCCTGAGATTATTCAGGGAAAAAGGTTTTCAACTTGAAGGGGTATGATTTCAAACGGTACTCCTCACAGCAATTCTGAACTGAGAATCATTGACTCGTAGATGCCGTCTTTTTTGACAGACACCTGTTTCCCTTCCTGTTGATTATGAAGCTTACGAAGCCGCCTCCCGACAATTCAAAATGGTTCTTCTGTCCGTTACATCCATCATGGAAGACTTCGGTATTGATGAAGGGGATATTTCCCTTGATAAATTCTCCAATCGGAGTATTATGCAATAGCAGTGTCAATCTGTTAGTCAAATAAGGAGGATACGACGCCATGACCAATACGCCGATCTATGAAAAGGGCAAACTCTACGACATCTCTATCATCGATTTCCGGCGCGATCCCGATCAGCCCCGGAAATATTTCGATCCCGAGGCCCTCGATGAATTGGCCGCCTCCCTTCGCAAGCACGGCATCCTGCAACCCGTCCTTTTCCGTCCCGGCGAGCAGGGTTATGTGATTGTTGTGGCCGGGGAGCGGCGCATCGAGGCGGCCAAAATGGCCAGCATCAACGTGATTCCCGCGATCATGGTCGAGGGCAACGCCGATGAAATCGCCTTGGTGGAAAATCTCCAGCGCAAGGACCTGATGCCCGTCGAGGAGGCGGAGGCCATTGACCGGATGATGAAGAAGTATGCTTACAAACAGGAAGATCTCAAGGGTATCGTCAATAAATCCCAGTCCATGATCTCCGAAATCCTTTCCCTCAACCGCCTGCCCCAGCAGATCCGCGATGAATGCCGCAGCGATCCGTCCGTGCCCCGGGGGGTCCTGATCGCTATTGCCCGGAAGAAACAGGAACGGGCCATGTTACGGCTTTACAACGAATACCGGGAGAAGGGCCTGAGCCGGGAAGAAATAATAAAAGAAGGAAGCGACCGCAAGGGCAAAACCGCCGCGCAGTATGCCGCACTGGTGCAAGGAATGGATAAACGCCTGGGAGAACTGGACAGCAGCGCCTGGACGGAAGAAGAGAAGGGGCCGTTTCGGGACACCCTCACCAATCTCGGGGAAACGATAGCCTTACTCCTCAATCCGGAGTCGCCAACGCCCTTGCGTCCCAAGGACAAATCGCGGATGTTGGCGTGAATTCATTATTTAGATCAGTATCTTAAGTCGTATCGTCGCGACGATATTTTTTTGGCGGGCCTTTTGAAGGGGTTGTCCTATGAGTTATTAAAAGCCCTGACAACTGAACGATTTTTAAAATCTTGTTAAGGTGTAGAATCTCCTTCCGCGATAGAGGACGGGGGAGGAGGGAAAGGGGGATGTTGAGCGTGCACAGATGGCAGCAAGTGAAGGTGATGCGGAGCAACCAGTAGCGGCGGTGTCCAGCTTCGTGGTCGCATGTGTTCGTTCTTTCATGTCCACGCCATGGACATGTTCAAATAACGTGTCTATGAAACGATTAATTATCGACACGTTATTATTTCATGTCGATGTCATCGACATGTTATTGTGACAGCAATCCATATAGATCCACATTCAGATAAAGTGTTTCCTTGCCGATTTTGTGAGGTTTCAGAATCCCGATTTTCTCTAGTTCCTTAAGATATTCTGCGGCTGTCTGGCGTCTTGCTATCCCTGCATCCACTAGAAATTGCCCCTTGGTATAGGGCTGGCGGAAGATCGTTTCGATCAGTTCCTTGGAGTAGACACGGGCGGGCAGTTTTCCCCTGGCCTTTTCCATCGTTCCATTCATCAGCGCCCGAATCGCCAGGGTACGCTCACGGGTAAATACGGCGGTATCTTTGACAGCCTTCAGCATGAAGAGAATCCACGGTTCCCATGAGCCCTTCTCGGTTACCTGACGCAGGAGGCGGTAGTAGTCATTCTTATGTTCGATGATGGACTTGCTGAGATAGAGGACCGGCAGATCCAGCAAACCGTTCAGGACGAGGAAGAGAATGTTGATAATTCGCCCGGTCCGTCCATTACCGTCGGCGAAAGGGTGAATCGCCTCGAATTGATAATGGATCAGGGCCAGTTTGATCAACGGGTCCAGGTCGTCCTCGGCATGGATGAAATCCTCAAGGTTCTTCAACTTATCACGGATAACGGTTTCACCTTCCGGGGGTGTGTAGATAACGGCCCCGGTTGCGGCATTGGCGACGGCTGTTCCCGGCATCCTGCGGATGCCACCCGAATGCTCTTTAATCGTCCGGGCAAGCTCTATGAACAGGTTGGTAGTGAGAACCGGCCGGTCTTTTAAGGTGTTGTATCCTTTCCAGAGGGCCTCCCGGTAACGGAGGACTTCTTTTGTTGACGGATCGGTTTGTTTTGTCTTCGCTGTAAAGGCCTGGAACAGCGCGTCACTGGGGGTGATGATATTCTCTATTTCAGAACTGGCCTTCGCTTCCTGTAAGATCAGGGAGTCCACCAGCAGTGCCTGATTGGGAATCGTATTGCAACGGCCTTTCAATTCCGCCAACGCGCTCCTGGCGGCGATGGTCTCCTTGAGGATCGTCTTAGTTTCAACATCGACCTCGGGCGGAAGCGGCGGGAGATCGTTATAGGGAACATTTGCATTATACGCCATAGCCGTTCTCTTCCAGATCGGTCCAGATGAGCTTATCCAGTATATTTTTTAAGCGAGTCGCTGCCCCGTAATTTCGATAGGGTTATCGTTAACGGTGGAACAGATAAATACCTCTATCTCGTTTATGTTTGATAATCAAGATAGAATCTTTTTTCTGCCGGATGATAATAAATGTTTGTCTGATCGAAAAGTGTGGTATACTCACAAGCAATATCCAGGAAGGAAATATTTATGACATCCGTAGGAAAAAACGTCGACGCCCTTTGCACCAAGTGCGGGATGGCTCTCGCCCACATCGTTCTTTATGAAGTACGAGGTGTGATTGCCCAGGTCAAATGCAAGACCTGCGGGGCTGAGCACAAGTATCGGGGATCGAAACCCCGGACGAAAAGTAGTGAAATCACAAAAGAGCGAACCCGGCGCGTTGGAACAAAGGCAGACGAAGAGAGCAGACAGGCGGAAGCAGCGGAGACACAACGCTGGCTGCAAAGGCAGCAGGAGTTAAGCGTGAATGCCTCCATTGTGGATTATCGCATGGCCGGCCGATATCAAAGAGGGGATGTGATCAATCATCCGTCCTTCGGGATCGGTTTCGTGGAAAAGATCCTGGCCGAGCAGCGGATGGATGTCCTTTTCAAGGGCAACCTGAGACGCATGGTCATGAATTATCACGCCCCGGAAATGGCCAAGCACTAACCTTTCACCTAAGAAATCCGCCGGCAGCCTGGACCGGAGATGCGGCTGCGGCCCCCCGTCTCCGGGATGACCTGTATCTGGGCGCTGATCCGATCCTTAAGGGCGGCGACATGGGAGATGACTCCGATGAGCTTCCCGTCCCGGCGGAGGCTGGCCAGCGTCTCCAAAGCCGTTTCGAGGGCGTCTTCGTCAAGGGTTCCAAATCCTTCATCGAGAAAAAGGGAATCAACACGCACATTCCGGCTGGCCATCTGTGAAAGGCCCAAGGCCAGGGCCAGGCTGACGAGGAAGCTCTCGCCGCCGGAGAGGTTTTTCGTGGAGCGGATCTCCCCTGCCTGGTAGTTGTCGATCACATTGAGTTCCAGCGGCTGCACGACGTCCCTAAGGAGCAGGTAACGGTCCGTCATCTTCCGGAGCTGGCGGTTGGCGTGGGAGATCATCATCTCGAAGGTCAGCCCCTGGGCGAAATTCCGGAATTTCTTGCCGTCCGCCGAGCCGATCAGCTGATGCAGCGTATCCCAGCGGAAGCATTCCTTTTTCTGTGCGTCGAGCTGCCGGAGGCGTTCCTGCTGTTTTTTCTTCATGGATTCGTTATCCTGCAAAGTTTTGATTATACCGCCGATTTCCAATCTGATCTGCTTGAGGTTCCCATCACAGGAACTGATGTCTTCCCGAAGCGTTGCGAGGGGTTGATCTGTCAGGCGTTTTTCCCGCGCGGCGGCGAGGGCCGCTGCTTTGTCCCTTTGGCGGGCCGCCAGTTCGGTTTTCTCTCTGATGAGAGACTTTTCTCTCTCTGCGAGCTTTTCCCGCACCTCTTCAGGCAGGCAAGATAAGACGTAGTCCTGCTCATCCGCAAAGCCCGCCTTGCTTATCCGCTCGGCCAGTTTCTCCCCCGCCCCCGCCAGCTCCACGTCCCGCTTTTCCGTTCTTTCTTTCAATCCCCCGCTTTTCTCTGAGAGGACAATGATTTCCTTCTCTATCCTACCGTTCTTCTCCCTTGCCTGTTCCAGGGATTTACCCGCCTGGTCAACGGCGGCGGCCAGTTTCTTTTCCTCAACATCGGGGTTCCGGTCTCCGAAGATCTCCCGGCGGGAGGAAAGGAGAGCTGCATATGCGGCCGCTCCTTCGTCGCGGTCTTTGCCCCTAGTTGCCAGTTCCTTTTCCAGGCTGTCCAGCAGGGCGATTTCCCTGTCTATTTCCCCTTTGATTTCCCGGATTCTATTTCCCCCGGCGGTTTGTCGCACCTCCATATCCTGCCATGTATTCCGGCGCCGGGTAAGGCCTTCCATGACTGCTTCGAGGCTGGCGATGGGAAGCTCTTTGATTCCAAATGGTTCGACATCAAGCCGCGCTAAGGCTTGGACCTGAGCTAACTGTTCTTTCTGGACGGCCCCTTCCATAAGCAGCCGTTCCTGATCCCGGTCCGCCGCTTCAAGCTTATGCCGGGCTTCCTGCCGGGCCTTGCCGGCGGCGTCAAGTCTTGTCCGGATCTTTTCCAGGTCTTTTTGCGCCGCCAGGTCCTTTTGGTGATTCTCCTCGGCAGCGCTGATAAGCGCGGCGATGCTGTCCATGTTTTCCTTCAGGCCCGCAAGCTGACCGTTCAATACCTCGATGCACTGTTCTGCAGCCACCGGGAGATGCAAATCACTCAGGAATCCGGCGCATAGTTTTTCGTCCTCTGCCAGGGCCGCCAGCTTTTGGGCCCGGTCTTTTTCTCCATGTTCGATAGCCGCGGCCGTCTTGATTTGTTCGGCTTCCTCCGAACTCAGCCTCTTGGTCAACAGACCGAGCTCGGCCTTCGCCTTTTTCAGCTCCGTCTCCGCAGCGCTTAATGCGGGGATGTTGCCCTGGGCATAGGGATGGTCTAAAGCGCCGCACAGAGGGCATGGCCGGCCGTCGATGAGGCTTTTTCGGTCCTCTTCCAGGCTGCGGATGCGGTTCAGGAGTGTGGCCCGGGTTTCCAGAGCGGCGATGCGTTCTTCCATGACGGACTTTTTAACCGTAATGGTCTTAATCTCTATGGCCAGCAGCCCCTGTCGGGCCTTTTTCTCTGCCAGTTCCTTCGCGAGGCCGCTGATAGATTCATGGGTCGTCTCCATCCGCGTAGCGATCTCGACGGTTTTTGTCAGGGTGAGTTCTCGGTCTTTCAGTTTGTCTCTGTCGTTATGCCACTGGCTGAGTTCACGCCCCTGCAGGAGCTCGCCAAGTTGTGCGGTGAGGAGATTGACGGCGCTTTGCCTTTCCTCGAATTCCCGGCATGTTTTTTCGTAAGCGTCCTCGCGCTTCCGGCGCTCCGCATGGATAACCTCGATGCTTGCCGCCTTAAGGGCCATCTCTTTACAGGTACTTTCATGACGCGCCGCGATCTCCCGGAGCGAGGCAAAGCCCCGGCGAATAGCTGCCAGATTGGCTATCAGGCCGGCGTCAGGGGCATGGGCCTGCCGATATGCATGCACTGCCTCCAGGTCCTGCTGTACTTTTTTCAGGTCCTCCCGACCCTTTTCCAGTCGGCGGCCATGTTCCGACCGCCTTCTTTCCACTTCCTGAAGCGCCTTTTCCTTTTCCTCTCCCTGCTTCTTCATTTCCCTGAGCTGAGTGTCGATCTCGCGGGTCTTTCTGATGACCTCCGCCGCCGCGGACTGTTCATGACGCGCCTCCGCCAGCCGAATCTCGGCGGTGTTTTTTATTGCCCGGGCGTCGGCCCCGGCCTGCTCAGTTTCCGAAAATCTGACGACGACGGCGATGAGCTCTTTTTTTTCATTATCCTGCTGCGTGCGCAGATTCACGACCGAGCGGTAATCACTTTCCAGAACCAGGGCCTGGCGGGATTTCACCAGCCTTCTTGCCTCCGGCGCAAAGGCTGTCTGGCGCTGCTCCCAGTCCTGCCATAGCTGAGCCAGATCAGCCAGTTCCTTCTCCATGATGACCAAGCCCTCAAGCCAGCTTACCGCCTGGCGGAGGTTTTCCCCTTCCCGGTCCAGTTCGGCTTCCCGGCGCTGAATTACTGCCAGATTGTTTTGAAGACCTTGCTCGGCGTCGCCGCCAAGAATCTGTATTCCGGATAATTCAGCCTTGAGGGTTTCCAGGCGGGTACGTTCTTCCGTCCTTCGTTCATGAACCTTCATGGAGATCAGGCTGTAGATTTCCGTGCCCGTGATCTGTTCGAGGATCGGCGCCCGGGCGTCGGATCCGGCTTGAAGAAACGCCGCGAATCCCCCTTGGGCGAGGAGCATCGAGCGGGTGAACCGTTCGAAGTCCATACCCGTGACCTTGGCGATGAATTCACCCACCTGGGTGATTCTTGACTCCAAAACGACGCCGGAATCGGTGGCGGCAATTTCATGTCTGGCCGGCTGCAATTCCCCGTCGTAGCGTCTCCGGGCGCGATGCTGGCTCCAGTGGCATCGGTAACGCCCCTTTTGCGTCTCGAAGTCAACCTCGGCAAAACATTCCCCGGCCTGCCGCGACATGATCTCGTTGCTGCTTTTCGTGACCTTGTCAAGGCGGGGGGTCCGTCCGTAAAGGCCAAGACAGACGGCGTCAAGGATCGTGGTCTTTCCTGACCCGGTGGGGCCGGTAATGGCGAAAATGCCGTCGGATGCATAATCGGGATGGGTGAAATCCACCTGCCATTCCCCGGTAAGGGAATTCAGATTCTTGAACCGGATGCCGAGAATTCTCATTTCTTCTTACCTCCTACTCCGCCCGGGAGTCTGCTTCCTCCAGGGAGACGACAATCTCCCGATAGGCCTCCAGGAGGGCCGGATGCTGATCTTCCTGGACTTCATTGGCGGCAAGGCAGCGCTTAAACACCTCGGTCGCATCCAGGTCATCGAGAGTTTCGCCCTCGTCCGTCCTGCTCAGAGCCCGTTCCAAGATGCGGTTGTTCCTGATCCGGAGGATCTCGATGTCCGTCCCGGCGACAGCCTCATCCAATCGCCCCCGCAGACTCCCCGCGATCTCGTCCCCCTCATAGAGGATTTCCAGCCAGGCGCGGCTCCGGCGGGACTTCAGTTCATCAATTTTCCCGGAAATCGTCGGCCAGTCTCCGGTCAGGGTCAGCAACTCCTGGAACCGCGGCGTCGTGATATTTGTAATCCGTGGTTTATTCTCGGCAAACTCGATCAGGACGACCATTTTTTCCTGGTCCGCTTCCCCGAAGCCGACGGGGAGGGGTGAGCCGGAATAACGGATAAATTCCGAACCGCCCACTTTCTGTGGCACATGGAGATGCCCGAGGGCCAGATAATCGATGTTCGAAGGAAAAATATCCGCTCCGACTTGGGCCAGGGCGCCGATATAAAGCTCCCGCACCCCGTCGCCGTCCATGGTCTGACCTCCTGCCGTGAACAGGTGCCCCATGGCGACAATCGGCGTTGGTTTGTTGATGAGGCCGCGCTGCTCTTCGGCGGCTTCGCAGACACGTCGGTAATGGGTCCTGATGCCTTCGACGATCTTTCTTTCCTTGTCCGCGACGCTTTCTCCCGCCTCGGTGGTGCGGATATCCCGGTCCCTGAGATAGGGGATGGCACAGACGATGAGTTGCGGATCACGATCCGCTCCGCTCAGGACGATGACTTCCGCGGCGGGGGGGCCGGAAGCGTCCCCTACGACATGGACATTGAGGGATTTCAAAAGTTCCCGGGGGGCGTTCAGAAAGGACGGTGAATCGTGATTGCCGGCGATTATGACCACCTGGCGGTGGGCAGCGGCGGCCGTCCGGCAGAGAAAACGGTAGTACAATTCCTGGGCCCGGTTGCTGGGAGTACTGTTGTCGAAGACATCGCCGGCGACGAGGAGCACATCGATACCTCTCTCTTCAATAAGACCGGCCAGCCAATTCAGGAACGCCTCGCCTTCTTCATATCTTTTCCGTCCATATAGGGAGCGGCCAAGATGCCAGTCGGAGGTGTGGATAATTTTCATAACATTCCTATTGTTGACGCCTTCGCAAAAAGTCGTATTTCGCCTCAAATTGTCATTCCCGCACAGGCGTGAATCCGGAGAACGCATACATCATAGGAAATACTGGATTCCGGCTCAGGTCCGGAATAACAGCATGTGAGTGTTTGAGATTTTTTTCTGGCATGAAAGCCGGAATTATTCAATCAGAAGATGCACGTCTAACCATGATCCGGGATGATGAGACGGTCCATGCGGAAATAAGGAAAAGATTTATCAACAGAAGCTTTTCAAATCAAAGGGCAGCAACATGGCGGCCCTGGAAAAGCTCATCCCGAACCCGGGCAATCTCTTCATCTTCCAGGTATTCTTCAAATCCCATCATCCTGTCGATAATTCCGACCGGCGTAATTTCCACAATCCGGTTTGCCACTGTGGAGACAAATTCACGGTCGTGGGAACTGAAGAGCACCACCTCCGTGAAGGCGATGAGACCGTTGTTGAGGGCGGTAATCGATTCGAGGTCCAGATGATTGGTAGGTTCATCCATGATGAGGGCGTTGGCGCCGGTAAGCATCATTCTGGAGAGCATGCAGCGGACCCGCTCGCCCCCGGAAAGGACGCGCGTCTTTTTCAGCGCCTCTTCTCCGGAAAAAAGCATCCTGCCGAGAAATCCCCTGGCAAAGCTCTCGCCCTCGGCAGGGGGTGAATACTGGCAGAGCCACTCGACCAGATTCAAGTCATTGTCAAAGTAGGTATTGCTATCCTTAGGGAAATAGGTAGGGGTTATCGTCACTCCCCAGCGGAAGCTCCCGCTGTCCGGCATAAGCTCTCCGGCCAGGATCTGGAAAAGGATCGTCTTGGCCTGGCTGTTGACCCCGACAAAGGCGATATTATCACCCCTGCGGACATTCAGATTGATGTCGGTCAAGACGGGCCGTCCGTTTATTGACTTTGAAAGCCCCTTTATTTCCAGGATGATATCACCGCAAGGTCTTTCGGGTTTGAAGACGACATAGGGGTATTTCCTTGAAGATATGGGTATGTCTTCCAGGGTAAGCTTCTCCAGGAGTTTTTTCCGTGACGTGGCCTGCTTCGCCTTGGAGGCGTTGGAACTGAAGCGCCGAATGAACTCTTTGAGTTCATCGGCCTTGTCAGTTGCCTTCCGGTTATCCTCCTGCTTCTGTCTCAGGTGGAGCTGGCTGGCATGATACCAGAAGTCGTAGTTTCCCACGTAGACCTTGATCTTGCCAAAGTCGATATCCGCAATATGTGTGCAAACCTGATTCAGGAAGTGTCGGTCATGAGAAACAACAATCACCGTATTCTGGAAGCGGCTCAGAAATTCTTCCAGCCAGGCGATAGACTTCAGGTCGAGATGGTTGGTGGGCTCATCGAGGAGCAGTACGTCCGGGTTACCGAAAAGCGCCTGGGCCAGAAGCACCCGTACCTTGTCACCACCCTCCAGTTCCTTCATCTTTCTGCCACGCAGATCTTCCGGTATCCCGAGGCCGTTTAAAAGAACTGCCGCCTCGGCTTCGGCTTCGTAACCATTCATTTCGGCAAAATCAGCCTCCAGCTCTGCGGAGCGAATGCCTTCTTCCTCCGAAAAATCCGCCTTGGCGTAGATTACCTCCCGTTCGGCCATCACTTCATAAAGCCTGGCGTGCCCCATGATAACGGTGTTGAAAACCGTTTCCTCATCGAATGCGAACTGGTCCTGTTGTAATACCGCCAGCCTCTCTCTGTGGCCGATAGCGATTTCACCCTTGTCCGGCTCAACATCGCCGGAGAGAATCTTCAGAAAGGTAGATTTCCCCGTGCCGTTGGCGCCGATGAGACCATAGCAGTTTCCCGGGGTAAACTGGATGTTGACGTCTTTAAAAAGAATCCTCTTGCCGTAGGCGAGGGTTATGTTTGATGCACTTATCATGTATTGATCCGACTCCTTTTCAAAAAAATAAAAACCACAGGGAGGGTCCCTGTGGTTTCAGGTGACGGGTACCTATACTATAAATCCTGGTATAGCAACCTTTTTCTTGACAGAAATACCTGGCGCCTGCCGCAGGGGGCAAGAGCTGATGATTATGAAAGAGCTGTCTCGGGGTATCGAAATTATTACTCCGGCAATGATTCGGGGTGCCGGAAGTGTTCATAGTTTCAAAAAGGGTTAGATCTATGGTATAGACATCGGATAAAGATTCGATCTTTCCTGAAACTATCCGGGAATCTTTGCCGCAGCACATTTTATGAAAACAGGAGTTATTCGTGACTAACTATCCGCAATTAGTGCTGAAGAAGGGCCGTGAAAGGTCCCTCGTTGGAGGCCACCCCTGGCTTTTTTCCGGGGCCGTGGCGAAAATAAAGGGCCGTCCCGAACCGGGAGAGGTAGTGGCGGCGACAACGGCAGAAGGACAACCCCTGGCCCTTGGCTTCTACAATACCCAATCCGACATTGCCTTCCGGATGCTAACCAGGGACGTCGCCGCGACGGTCGATCAGGGATTCTGGCAACGTCAGCTCCGTAATGCGGCGGCCCTGAGAAATAGAATCATGGCGTCAGATACGACGGCCTGTCGACTGGTCAACGCCGAAGGAGACGGTATGCCCGGCCTGGTGGTGGACCGCTATGGAGATTATCTCGTCATGGTCGTAAGCACCGCGGGTATGGAAAGGCGCCGGGAGGCAGTGATCGAAGCCCTGGTTGGGGAGTATCGGCCCCTTGGCATTTTGGAACGGAGCGATGGTCCGGCGCGGCGACTGGAAGGCCTTGCTGATCGCGCCGGCTGGGTTTGGGGGGAGGAGGCCCCGGAACGCATTTCTATCCGGGAAAATGGCCTCACTCTTGAGGTGGACATCCTTACCGGCCAGAAAACGGGCTTCTTTCTTGATCAACGGGACAATCGCAGTCAGATAGGATCGCTCAGCAATGGGTTGTCGGTCTTGAACTGTTTTTCCTACACCGGGGCCTTTTCAGTTTACGCCGCCCGGGGCGGGGCGAAACGGGTGGTCTCGGTCGATTCATCGGAGCCGGCGAACGAAACGGCGCGGCGTCATCTGGAAATGAACGGTTTTCCCGCGGAGGCCCATCCGGTCCTCCGGGGGGATGTCTTCCAGTATCTGAGGAAAACGGAAGAGTCCTTCGACCTGATTATCCTGGACCCTCCCGCTTTTGCGAAAAGCCGCCGGGAGGTTCAGCACGCCGCCCGGGGATACAAGGACATCAATCTTCAGGCCTTCCGGCGCCTGGCGACCGGAGGAATATTAGCGACCTTTTCCTGTTCCAACGCCATAGATGAAGCCCTTTTTGAAAAGATCGTCCTCGGCGCCGCCCGGGATGCGGGCAAGACCTTACGGCTGTTGAAGAAGCTTGCGGCCGCCCCGGATCACCCGACAAGCCTTGCCCACAGCGAGGGGCGCTACCTGAAGGGCCTGCTGGTGAGCGCATTGCCATGAGGGGGCGAAGAACCTTTCAGCTCATTGTCCTGGGTCTCGTTTGTCTTCTCCTGGGAGTGGGATGCTCAAGCCGGAAGGCCTACACCCCCCCGTACAAGGCCAAATCGGTTCCGGTCAAGAAAGCGCGGCAGGCAAAAGTTAAAAAAGCCTTGCCCAGGATGGGCTATACCATCCAGGCGGGTGCCTTCTCTCAGCCGGAAAACGCCGCCCGCTTCACTGAAGTCCTGAAAGATAAAGGTCTGGATGCCACCTTTTTTGCTGCCAAAACAGGCCTCTATAAGGTTCGGATCGGGAATTTTGCCGCCCGGGAAAGCGCCCTTAACCAAGCGGAAGCCCTGAAGATATTAGGGCTTATCGAGGAATATTATATAGTCGCCCCGGAGGAGTATGCGGTCTCCAAAGTCAAGACGCTGGGGGATGATTATCTCCGCAATGAGATTGTCAAGGCGGCGCGGAGCTTCCTCGGCGTCCCCTATCTGTGGGGGGGGACCTCCCCGGAAGCGGGATTCGACTGCAGCGGGCTGACCATGACGGTCTATCAGCTAAACGGCGTAGATCTGCCCCGGACATCGGGGGAGCAATTCGGAACGGGAGAGGATGTGGATAAAGATGAACTGCTCAAGGGGGATCTCGTCTTTTTTGTTACGGCGAAGGGAAGCAAGGTTTCCCATGTCGGAGTCTATATCGGCGGCGGCCGTTTTATCCACGCTCCGGGAAAAGGCAAAAAAATCCGTATCGATTCTCTGTCTAACGTCTATTATCATGAACGCTACCTGGGAGGACGTACTTATATTTGACGTGTTCGCAAAAAGTCCCAAAATCCACTCTTCCGCAGGGAGAGGGTGGGGTTAGGGCGAGGTTAATTTTGACAGTATTTAACCCCATCTCCACTCTGACCCTCCCCATGAAGGGGAGAGAGGAAATTACCTTTTGCGATTCCGACACAAAAGATTTGACATAAAAGGTTATTTCCATCATACGGGTACGGATTTCAAATCTGTTCCCGCATAATGTGCATCACAGGAGGTGTGATTGATGCTTGAACTTAAGGATCTCTATTTTTCCGTGTCCGGCCGGAATATCATCGACGGGATGAGTTATACCTTCGAAGAGGGCAAATTTTACAGTATCACCGGCCCTAACGGAAGCGGCAAGACAACCCTGGCCAAACTCATCATGGGTATCAACCCGGTAAGTTCCGGGTCGATCAGTTTTCAGGGGAAAGAAATTTCCTCCTTATCCATCACGGAGCGGGCTCGGGAAGGAATTGCCTACAGTTTTCAACAGCCTGCCCGTTTCAAGGGCATTACCTTCCGGGACCTCCTGGCCATAGCGGCGGGAACGGACGACGAGGCGATGCTCCTGGCTCTGCTGCGGCGGGTCGGTATCTGTTCCCTCTCCTTCCTCGATAACCCCGTAGATGCAAAGCTGTCCGGGGGGGAAATCAAGAAGATAGAATTAGCCACAACTATTGCCCGGAACCCCAAACTCGCCATCTATGACGAACCTGATACGGGCATCGACCTGTGGACGATCCAGCCGATGGTCCGGCTTCTCAAACGGGAACAGAAAGAACACGGAACGACGACGGTGGTCGTCAGCCACAACCGGGCCTTTCTGGAGGCGGCGGACATTGTCCTCATGATCAGCGAGGGCAAGCTTGTTTACAAGGGGGACCTGAAGGGCGCCCTGCCCATGCTTAATGACCTGAGTGTGTGCAATTACCGAAAATGCGTAGGTGATAAAGATGTTGGATGCTATCGATAAGGATCTGTTGAAGAAGGTTGCGGATCTCGAGGGGCTGCCCAAAGGGGCCTTCAATATCCGCAAGAACGGCAAGCTCCTGAAGCGGGAGGTTTCGGCCAATATCAACATCGAGTCGAACGCCGACGGTTCGGGGATCATCGTTACCATCAAGCCGGGGACCATCAACGAATCTGTCCATATCCCCGTTATCCTCAGCCAGGCGGGCCTCTTCGACGTCGTTTATAACAATTTCATCATCGGGGAAGGGGCCGACGTGACCATTATCGCCGGTTGCGGTATCCATTGCGGCAGTCTGGAACCGGAGGGACACGCGGGGATTCACGAGTTTCGGATCGGCAAAAGGGCGAAGGTGAAGTATGTGGAAAAACACTACGCCAGCGGTCCCGGCCGGGGACGGCGCACCCTGAATCCGACGACGAAGGTCTTTCTGGAAGCGGGGGCGACGGCGGAGCTGGAGCTGACCCAGATCGGCGGGGTGGACGAGGCGAACCGGGCCAACGAGGCGACCCTGGGGCCGGACAGTCTACTTCTCATTACCGAACGGGTCCTGACGGAGGGAAGCCAGAAGGCGGTCTCCGCCAATACCATCATTCTGGCGGGGGACGGCAGCCGGGCCAACATGATCTCCCGTTCCGTGATCAAGGGGGACTCGGAGCAGGATTTCTATGCCACGATGGAGGCCCTGGCCCCCTGCTTCGGTCATATCGAGTGCGACGCCATCATCATGGATAATGGTCGGAACGAGACGGTGCCGTCTCTGAAGGCCCGCCATCCCGACGCGGCGCTTACCCATGAAGCCTCCATCGGGAAGATCGCCAGCGACCAGCTAATGAAACTGATGAGTCTAGGGCTGACCTACGACGAGGCCGTTAACCGGATCATTCAGGGATTCTTGAAGTAAGACTAATCCTATCATTATAATTAAAGGAAAATCATATGAGCATGAAAATTAAAAACCTTATGGTGACCGGCGGCTGTGGATTCATCGGCAGCAACTTCATCCGGTATCTTCTGACACAGAGCGACTTTCAGGGGCGAATCATCAATATCGATACCCTCACTTATGCCGGGAATCCGGAAAACCTCAAAGGTGTGGGCAAAACCTGGCCCGGCCGATATATCTTTGTCCGGGCCGACATCTGCGACCTCGGGGTCATGAAAAATATCTTCGCGGAATACGGGATCGACGGGATCTGCCACTTTGCCGCCGAGTCCCACGTGGATCGTTCCATCAAGCGGCCCGACAGCTTCATCTTCAGCAATATTGTCGGTACCTTCAATCTTCTTGAGATCGCCCGCGGCCTGGGCGATGCCTTTCGGATATTTCATCACATCAGCACCGATGAAGTCTATGGCAGTCTTGGCCCGGTTGGCCTGTTTACCGAAGAGACGCCGTACCGGCCCAACAGCCCCTATTCGGCCTCAAAAGCGGCCTCCGACCACCTGGTCCGGGCCTACCACGAAACCTTCGGCCTGCCGACGACCCTATCGAATTGTTCCAATAACTACGGGCCGTATCAGTTTCCGGAAAAACTTATTCCCCTCATGGTCTTGAACGCCCTGGAAGAAAAACCCCTCCCCATTTACGGCGACGGCAAGAACGTCCGGGATTGGCTCTTTGTGACGGATCACTGTGCGGCTATCTGGACGATCATGAAAGAGGGCGAAAGGGGAGAGACCTACAACGTCGGCGGCGCCTCGGAGATCGAGAACATCGTCATTGTCAACATGATCCTGGAAATTCTGGACGAGATCAAGCCTCGGGAGAATGGTAAAGCAAGGCGGGACCTGATTACTTATGTTAAGGACCGCCCCGGGCACGACCGCCGTTACGCCATTGACTTTTCCAAACTTCAGCAAGCCCTGGGATGGGAGCCCCGGGAATCTTTCGCCACGGGACTCAGGAAAACTATTGAATGGTACGTGAACAATCGTGACTGGTCCGACCGGGTCCGCTCCGGGGAATACCAGCACTGGATCGATGAACAGTACGGAAAATAGCTTATTTTGAATTTGATTAACGGAGGTATTTTATGAGCAAAGTATTCCAATTGAGAGTGGAAGACGGCATCGGCGTGGCGACCTTCGACGTTGTCGGCGACGCCATGAACACCTGGACAGAGGCGGCCTTTACGAGTTTTGCCGAACTTATGGGGGAACTGGAGAAAGAGAAAGCCCTGAAGGGGATCATCTTCATTTCCGGAAAGCCCGATAATTTCTTTGCCGGGGCGAATCTCAAGATGATCGCCGACCTCGTGAAACCGGATGAGGTGCGGGAGGTCCTTGAACTTTTCCATGGTGCATTCCGCAAACTCAACGATCTGAATCTGCCTATTTTGGCGGCCATCCACGGCCACTGCCTCGGCGGCGGCCTCGAATTCGCCCTGGCCTGTACCGCCCGGATTGCCAAAGAGGGGAAGTCTACCCTCATCGGCCTTCCCGAATGCAATGTCGGCCTCTTCCCCGGCGGCGGCGGCACCCAGCGTTTGCCCCGGCTGATCGGGTATCCCGCCATCGAGCTGATCCTGAAAGGGACCATGCTGCCGGCGGCGAAGGCCTTCGATCTGGGGATCATCGACCGTATAATTCCTGCGGACACCGATCTCCTGAGGGCGGCAAAGGCTTTTATCCTGGAGATGATTTCCGGGACGGCTAATCTGAAAAGACCGGAACATGATTTCTCCCAACTGGACGAGATTGTCGAAATGGCCCGTCAGGCAGTTCTCAAGGCGACCCGTGGACGCGTCCTCCCGGCGCCCATGCTGGCCCTGAAATCCATCCATGACGGCCTCAAGGTTTCCCTGGCGGAAGGACTGGAAATCGAAAAGGCGAATTTCGTCGATGTCGTTATGTCCAACGAGGCTAAGGGGAGTATCAACACCTTCTTCATCAAGACCATGACGGACAAGCCGAAGGCGATGATGACCAGAGGATTTACGCCCAAACCTCTGAAGAAGGCCGCCGTCCTTGGCTTTGGGACCATGGGCCGGGGGATCGTCATCGATATTATCCGGAACATGCAGGTGCCCGTGGTCGTGAAAGACATTCCCGAGGCCCTGGAACCGGGGAAGGCCTTTGTCCGGAAGATCCTCGACGGCATGGCGGAGAAGAAGCGCCTCAAGGGAGCCGTGGACGATTACATGAAGCTGATCATCACTACGACGGAGTACGGGGAGGAGTTCAAGGACGTGGACATCGTCGTCGAGGCGGTCTTCGAGGACCTCAAGATCAAACAGCAGGTCTATCAGGAACTTTGTCAGGTGATTACCGGGGATTGCCTCGTGGCGAGTAACACCTCTTCCCTGGCCATCAAGTCCATGGCCGGACTGGTGACTAACCCGGAGCGTTTCGGCGGCCTCCATTTCTTTTCTCCCGTCTGGCTGATGCAACTGGTCGAGGTTATCCGGGGAGAGCAGACGAGTCAGGAGACCGTGGACAACCTGCTGAATTTTGCCGCCGCCATTAAAAAACGCCCCATCGTCTGCCGGGACAATGCCGGCTTTGTCGTGAATGCCCTCCTGTTCCCCATGCTTCTCGAGACGTTCCGGTATGTCGAGGAGGGCAATGCCATCGAAAAGGTCGATCGGGCCATGACGTCATTCGGGATGCCCGTCGGCCCCATCCGCCTGACCGACGAGGTCGGCATCGACGTTCCCTACAAGATCTTCAAGGGAATGGGGATTCGTCAGGAGACCCTGGCCAATGTTGTCGAAGCGGGGCGGATGGGATTGAAGAAATCCGAGAAAGGCTTCTTCCTTAAAGACGGTAGCGTCGACCCGGAGATTCTGCCCCTTATTGCCAGGAAAGAAACCCGGGAATTGACCCGGGAACAGATCCAGGAAGGCCTTCTCGAAGCAATGGTGAAGACGGGAAAAGATCTCCTGGACAGGAAGGTTGTCGATAACGTGCGGATGATTGACGTCGGCATGATCTGGGGCGTTGGCTTCCCGGCGGACAAGGGCGGTCCCATGAAGTGGGCGGACCTGACCGGCATGAGTCGGCGCTTGTTTGGGCAAAACTTCTATTAAATAAACATGACGCCCTTCCACCACCCAATGGTGGAAGGGCGCTTCTCGTATTTCCCGGCCTTTTCCCTTTACTGGGAAGATATTCAACTTTTTTATGCAAGACAGACACAAGACAAAACAGCAATTGATCGAGGAACTGGTATCCCTGCGGGCCCAGCTTGAAGCGAGAAAAGGCGGAGGCGGGGAAACGGTCCGTTCCGAGGCGAGTCCGATCATTCCCACGGAACTCTATGCCATGATCTTCGATCAGTTTCCTCTCGGTATCTCTGTGATCCGGAAAGACGGATTTTTTATCTATGTCAATGCTGCTTTCGTCAAATTGACCGGTTATACACTCCCGGATATTGACAAGGAGAAACAATGGTTTCAAAAGGCGTATCCAGATAAGGAATGTCGGCGCAAGGCCTTGTACGTTTGGGTAAAGTATCAGACCCAGCAGGTAATTACCGAAAAGGTGTTACAGGTCACCTGCAAAAATGGAAAGACAAAATCCATAGAATTCAATATGATTACCGTCACAGACGGAACAGTGATTTCCATACTGACGGATGTCACAGGTTGCGTAGAAGTTGAGAAACTACTCAAGGAGAGAGAAAAACAGTGGCGGCTCCTGTTGGACACTATGAACGAAGGTTTCATCACCGTGAATGAATTAGGCATTCCCGTCTTTGTCAATCAGCGTTTCTGTGAAATGACGGGTTATACGCAGAAGGAACTTGTTGGCCGTCCCATCTCCGCCTACCTGGATGCTGAAAATCTTCGCATCTTTCAATCGGAATTTTCTCGGCGATCCAATGGGCGTTTTAGCCCTTATGAGATTGTCTTCATATGTAAGGACGGTAGCCGCATGCATTTTCTCATGTCTCCCCGGCCGCTTTACGACAGCAGCGGGCGGTTTGCGGGCAGCTTCGGGACCTGCATGGATATTACGGAACGAAAAGTAATGGAGAAGGCGCTTAAGGAAAGCGAGGAGAAATTTACCGTAGCTTTCTATGAAAGCGCCATCCCGATGGCCATCACAACCATCAAGGACGGTCGATATGTTGATGTGAATGAGGCATTTTCGAAAACCATGGGCCTTACCCAAGGAGAAATTATTGGAAACACATCTACTGGTGTTGGATATATAACGGTGGAACAAAGATCGGTTTTTGTAAACGAAATCAACCAAAAAGGATACGTGGAAAACCTTGAGTTACAGGTGAGAACTAAGGACGGAGAGCTCAGATATGGGCTGTTTAACTCAACACGGATAAAAATCGCCAATGAAGATTATTTTCTGACAATGGTTACAGATATCACCGATAAGAAACGCTTGGAGGAGTTACTGCGGGAAAGCGAGAATAAGTACCGCACGATTGTGGAAAATACCAACGATGCGATTTATATTCACGATTTCGAGGGCAACATTCTTGATGTGAACGACAACGCTTGCCGGATGGTAGGCTATGAGCGGGACGAACTTGTCGGCGCCAATCTCGCGAAGATCGACGAGGATTGGCGCGGCCCGGTAAATGTGGATCTCGATGTGCTTCTTGTGGATGAAAGAAATGTTTTCGAGCGGGAAAATATTCGCAAGGACGGGTCGGTGATACCCGTGGAAGTCAGTGTGAAAGTCGTTAGTCGTGAAGGAAAAGGCATCGTAAATGGATTTGTAAGAGACATCAGCGAACGTAAGCAGACCGAGGAGGCACTGCGGAGAAGCGAAGAGAAGAATCGCGTATTACTCGATAACACGATGGATGCAGTTGCACGTTACAGTTTGGATGGGACCATATTGTTCAATTCTCCGGCCATTTCCGCGATTATTGGTTATACGCCAGCGGAGATGGTTGGGACGTCAGGATTTAACTACGTCCACCCTGATGATCGATCTTACGCCCAGTCGGTGCTGACGAGAATCGTTGAAAATGGTGAAAGCGGAACCTACGAAGGACGACTGCTTTGTAAAGATGGTCAATATAAATGGGTTGAATTTGGCGGCAGGGCTTTTCTGGATAACTTGACGGGTTGCATGGAAATTATCGGGGTGATTCGCGATATCTCGAAGCGTAAAAAGATGGAAAGGGAGCTGCGGGAACGCAAGGAGTTCCTGAAAACCCTGGCCAATAGTCTGCCCGGCGTCATCTATCAGTTTTTTGTGCGACAGGATGGCGACATGGGATTTCACTACATCTCAGAAAGAGCCGTTGATGTATTGGGAGTTGACAATAATCTGCCGGATATATTTAAGCGGGTATCTGCCTGTATACCTGAAGAGGATAGGTCAAGGTTCGTGGAATCGATTCACCATGCCGCACTCACCGTCAGCAGGTGGGAATATGAGGGCAGATTTATTACGCCAGCAGGGGAAGAGAAGTACGTCCGCGGTGTTTCCATTCCCGAGCAGCGCCCGGGAGAGGTTGTTTTCAACGGGATGGTGCTGGACATTACCGAGCAAAAGCGTGCGTAGGATGCCTTCGAGGAAAGCAGGAAACATCACCAGAATCTCGTAGAAAGCATCAACGAAAGCGTTTGGGAAATCGACGCCACCGGCCGCATTACCTATATAATCCCAAGAATCGAAAAACTGATCGGATACGAGCAGCAGGAAATAGTTGGGAGATTACCTTACGAATTCGTGTGTGTTGAGGATATGGAAAGGCTCAAAGGGCGTTTCCATTATTTCTTCGATGCTGTCGAGGGAATAATTGTTCATAAACATTGATTAGGTCCTTCATGGAGGAGGCTATGTCCTTTCTCGGATATGACGTTATTACATGCGATGAGGGGGCGACGCAGGCGTATATGGAAATACGTCGAGGAGCCGATGACGAAGCCAACGAAGATAGCGCTTTGATTTGGAAGCGGAATCACTTCTGATACCGGCGCATAATACCCCATACTTCGGAACAGGCCCGTTGGTAGACAGGTTCATCGACCGAATCCTTGAAGTTCGTATAATCAATTTCTTCTGTATACTTTTTTAGCACATCCACCACTTCCTGGCGGGGAAGTAGCGTCCGGTATAAGTAATCGCGGCTGGTTGTCTTTGTAACCCTGGCGCCGGGAAAGAGATTCTGGATATGATCGGGAAACCGGGAGCGGACGATCAGCGTATCCGGGTCGCGGAAGTCCTGAATGATAGACAGGAATCCTTTATTAGTGAAAACCCACATTATATTGTCCTTGATAAAAGCATTCGAGGATGACAGAGCATTTTGCAATTAACTCGATCGTGATACTTTTTATGCCTTCCGGCGCTTCCTTCCGGAAGCGGGAGGTGGTGGCTGTTCCCGTGCCACGATTTCCTCGGCCAGGGCGAGGTAATCCTTGGCGCCGTAGCTTTTCGGGGCGTAAGCGAAGATCGTCTGGCCGTAGCCGGGAGCCTCGGCGAGACTGATATTTTCCCGAATGATCGTCTGAAAAAGCTTATCGCCGAAGCGTTCGCCGATTGTTTCGATGATGCCCTTGTTGAGTTTTCTCCGGGCGTCGTAACGGGTGCCGATGATCCCGGTAATATCGAGGTCTTTGTTGAGGCGCTTTTTGACCGTATCGATTGTTTCGATGAGCTTGCTCATCCCCTTGAGGGCCAAAAATTCGGTCTGCAAAGGGATAAAAATCTCCTGGGCGGCGGTGAGGGCGTTGAGGGTCAGGATGCCGAGGGACGGCGGGCAATCCATAAGGATAAAGTCGAAGTTGTCCGACTGGCCCAGGGCCTCCCGCAGGAGAAACTCCCGGCCCGGAACCCCGGCCAACTCCATCTCCAGACCCGCAAGATCGAGGGAGGAAGGAATCACCGCGATTCCGTCTATCTGGAGAACGACATCGGCGATCCGGCGGTTGCCCTTAAAGACGTTGTAGATGGTCTGGGTGAGTTCATGGGCCTGTATCCCCAGACAGTAACTGAGATGCGCCTGGGGGTCGAGGTCGATGAGGAGTACTTTTTTACCGATTCTTTCCATTCCTGCGGCGATATTCAGGGTGCAGGTTGTTTTCCCGACGCCGCCCTTCTGATTGCATAAGGCGATGATCTTGCTCATGGGGCCTCCCGATGTTATTTTACATGAAAGCGCCAAAGGTCAGGGCGTTCCTGTCCAAGACGACCTTCATTTTTTCATGAATCAATTCCCGTCCTTTTTCGGCAAAAGGCTGATAAACCAGGAGCGAGTTTTCAATGTTTATCTCCATACGACTGAGATTTGCGAAGAACATCCGTTTATCCGTCACGATGTTGCCCAGGGTAATGATAACGCTTTCCACCGCTTCTTTCAGGGGCAGGGTTGCCGGATAAACCGGTTGGGTCGGAATCGTCTCCACGTAATCATCGTCAGGCTGGTAAATGGTGATCTGCCGCGCCCATCTCAAAAAGAGGGCAGGATTGATCTTGAATGCCGGGGCCCAGAAGAAGACCGGTTTTCCTTCCATATCCGGTGTGACGGGTTTGGGGAGGTTGGCGATACGGACCAGATCGGCAAGCGAGGCTATGGGAATCCCGGCGAAACGGAGCTTCATGCGCCAGAAGGGCAGATAAAGGAGATTGGTTCCCGATCCCTCCATAACGGCAAAAGGGATACTCTGAAGAGATGTGCCTTCACAGGACCACATGGATTGGCAGTTCTTGCAGGTCAAAAGCAGGGTGTCCTTGGCCCCTTGCAGGTCCTGACCGCAGTGGGGGCAAAGGGTGGGAATAAACCTGGTATGGTCCCGTTCCGATGGGTTCAGGACCGGGTACATCCTGCGGTCGTCGTCCGTCCAGGGCACGGCCGGTCTCTGAGTGAATGCGTCATGTAAGACATTGTTTTTCAAGACCATGGGGGTGTAGATGAGACTGACCGTATCGCCGATGAATACATCATGGGACTGGGCGCCCGGGGCCGGAGTTCCCGGGGGAAGTACCTGTTCCGCCTTCAGCGTTGGCCTGAGGAAATCGCCCGGCGTATCCGGGGTGAGAAACCGCAGCTTCATGGCCTGTGGGCGCACCCCCAGAGAAGGGACCAGGCCTTCGAGGGGAAGTGCCTTGAGGCTTGTATCGAAATAGCGGTTTGTGGTCTCCAAGGGCCTGATCGTGTAGGCGAGGCCGCGGATCCGCCAGTAGGGCATATAGATGAGGTTATCCTGAGGGGCAGCGGGAATGTAGTAACGAAAAGGCCCGGTCGAAACTATGAACAAACGGGTCCGGCAGAAGGTGCAGTCCAAAAGGCGGTCTGTTTCCTCCATGATTACGGGCCCTCCGCACTGGGGGCATTGATGCTGAATCTGCCAGTTAGATCCGTTCACCGCATTGGTTGCAGAACATGGAGTTAGACAGGTTTTCCGTTCCGCACTTCAGGCATTTCTTTGGTTGAGGTTTTTGTTCCACCTGTTTGCCGCACTGGGTACAGAATCTGGCATTGGCGGCGAGGTTTTTCCCGCAATGAGGGCATTGCTGGAACACAAGGATCTGATGACCGCAACTGGGACAGAATTTGGCCTCTTTGGTGATTGTCTGCTGACAGTCCGGACAATGGAAGACCTCGACGGTGGGCGCTGCCGACCCCGTCGGTGACGGACGGAAGGCATCGGCGAACATGGCGGGCATCATGAATCCCATCCCCATGCCCATGGCGGCCCCCGTTTCTCCCTGATTCAGGGAGGCGTTTTCCAGGGCCATGGCGGCCTTCATTTTCAGCAGTTTATTAAGATCATCGAAGACACCCAGCTTGCTTTTGTCGTCGATGGCCTTCTGTACCTCCGGAGGCGGGGTGATGGAGTTGACATACAACGACGTCAAACCAAGGCCAAACTGGTTGAAATCTTTCGTTAAAATGTCTTTCAGTCCGTCGGAGAGCTCATTGTAGCGGGCGGGAAGATTGAAGATCGTATCAATGTTTTCTCCCATGAAGTCATTGAAACGGGAGACGATAACGCGATTCAGGTATTCGGAAATTGCTTCCGTGGTATAGACGCCCTGGGTGCCGACGAGACTGTTGATAAACAGGATCGGCTGCAGGATGCGGATATTGAACACCCCGAAGGCCCGCAGACGGATCAGACCCAGTTCCGCATCACGAAAGGCAACGGGATCCCTCGTTCCCCAAGTCAGGTTTGTGAAGATCTTCAGATTGGCGAAGTAGACCTCCGCCCGCAGGGGACTGGTCATGCCCCAGGGCAGGCTGAGGATCTTGGTCAAAACAGGAATGTTTGCAGTTTTCAGGGTGTGACGTCCGGGGCCTAAGGCGTCGCAGGCTTTGCCTTTATAAAAGAATACGGCTGCCTGGCTTTCCCGGACGGTCAGTTGGGCTCCCCACTTGATTTCTCCGGAACCCTCCTGGGGGATTCTTTGCACCATTTGTTTGCCCGATTCATCAAACCACTCGATCACTTCCAGAAAGACGACATTGTCCGTGCCCATGATCTCCACCCCTCACGTTTAAATAAAGATTTCACGAATTTTATAGAGAAAGGACCTGGTCATGTCAAGGACAAAGCTGTCCTTTTAAGTTGATATTTTTACTGGAATATTATAAAAGTTACCCCATGACTGATTACGAGACGACATATCCCCGTATCTACAAGGGCATGGCGCTGATTGCCGATCCGATCCACCAGTATGCCTGTTTTACCGTACCGGACGGGAGCGATCGGACGGAAAAAACGGAGAAGGACCTTATCGATTCACCCTGGCTACAGCGGTTGCGGCGGATATACCAGTTGCAGAGCGCCCGCTGGGTCTATCCGGCGGCGGAGCATACCCGGTTTCAGCATTCCCTGGGGACCATGCATGTCGCGGGGGAATTTGCCCGGTCACTTTACCCGAGTCTCCGTGAAATATGTGGAGAAGTACCCTCGGCAAGATATGTTGAAGAGCTCCTGCGCGTCGCCGGGTTGCTCCATGATGTCGGCCATGGTCCCTATGGGCATTTTTTCGACGATCATTTTCTGGATCAATACGGAATCACCCACGAGGACTTGGGGAGGCAGATCATTGTCAGCAAACTTGGCAGAATTATAAGGAAAATCAATAGAAGTCCCTCCGGACCGTTTGCGGAGGGTGAATTATTGGACCCCCTTCAGGTAGCCTATCTCATCAAAATGCCTGGTGATATTCAGGAACCGGTGCCCCCGTGGCTCCCCTTTCTCCGGCAGCTCTTTTCGGGGATCTATACGGTGGACAATCTCGACTATGTGCAGCGGGATGCTTTCATGTCGAGCATTTCCCTCGATATGGTGGACATTGCCAGAATACGGTATTACTCCTTTTTTACCGACGCCGGCCTGACCCTTCATGAAGCCGGAATTTCAGCCCTGCGCCGCTTCCTGAACGCCCGGTTGACTCTCTACGCCAATGTCTATTTCCATCGGACCACCCGGGCCCTGGATCTGCATCTCCAGGAGATATTCCGGGATACAATGAAGATCCTCTTTCCCCGGAATCCCCTGGAGGATCTGGATGCTTATGGCCAATTGGATGAATGGTGGCTGTTCGATGCGGTCCGGCAATGGCCGAGTGATGAAGATCCTGCCAGGAAAAAACTTGGCAAGGAGTGGCAACGGCTATACAGTCGGCAGGTGAAGTGGAAGATGTCTTTTTCAACGGAAATATCCCTCGAAAGCGTTCAGAAGGGCACCCGCTTTTCCGAGGCCGGGGATTATGAAAGACAGATCAGAAGCTGTCTGCCAAGATCCCTCAAGAATCTGGCTCTGCGGGTTGATCTGGCGACACAGGACCCGCGGCCGATCAATCCCATGGCGCAGACGGACAAGCAGGTCAATATCTTCAATCCCGCTGTGGGTCGTACCTCTCAGGAACCCCTGCGGGACATCTACCGTTTTATTCCGGCCAGGATTGTTCATTTCCGGGTCTTTTCGATGACTCACGACCATGACGCCGAGATTACCATGGCGGCGGAAAGCGTTCTGGATAACCCCCGGACGACGTCCAGAACAAATATTTAATGAGGATACAGGGGGATTTTTAGATGCATTTTCAGATGAGAGGTTATTAAGGATGTTCCCGCCGGAAACAACCGATATGACGCTGTTTGTCCGGACCTCCGGAGAGGAGGTGGATCAGTGGAACCGGCAGCGGATAGTGGATACCCTGATCCGCGAAACGGGGATTGACCTCGAAACAGCGACGGCCATCAGTAAAGATGTGGAAAAAGGCCTGTTTGCTTCCGGGGTTTCTGTTCTGACAACGTCTCTGGTCCGAGAACTCGTAGACGCAAAACTTGTGGAACGGGGATTGGAGAAGGCCAGGCGTATGCATGCCCGCCTCGGTTTTTCTCTGTATGATGTCGATCGCCTCATTCTGCATCAGAATAAGGAAGACGCCAACGTCCCCCATGGCCCCGAAGGGACAAATCTTGTTCTGGCGCAGGGAATCAAGCGGGAGTATGCCCTCCACAGCATCTTTCCACAGGAAATAAGCGACGCCCATATTCTTGGGGATTTCCATATCCATGGATTGGGATATATCGACCGGCCTTTTGCCATCTGTCAATCCTTGGAGTATCTGAAAAAATACGGCCTGAATCTTCCCCGTTCCCTTACCGTCGCCAAGCCAGCTAAACATGCGGAAGTTCTTCTGGCCCACATGGTTCGTTTCGGCGCCATTCTGCAGGGGTATTTTGCCGGTATTATCGGCTGGAATTTCGTGAACCTGTCTTTTGCCCCTTATCTGGAGGGTATGTCAGATCGGGAAGTACGGCAATTAGCCCAGATGCTCGTCTATGAGTTTTCTCAATTAACGGCGGCCCGGGGAGGGCAGGCCATGTTTACTGACATTCACGTCTTCTGGGAGGTTCCCGAGTCTCTCCGGGAGCTTCCCATGATCGGTCCGGCAGGGGAAATCACAGGGCGTTCCTGCGGGGAATATGAGAAGGAAGCGCAACGCTTTGCCTGGGCCCTCTTCGATGTCTTTAAGAAGGGAGATGGCACTGGCAAACCTTTTATCTTTCCCCGGCCTATTGTACACCTTACCCCGCGCTTTTTTGAAACTTCCGGTCACGAAGACTTCCTTCGCCATGTCTGTGAGGCCACCGCCGCTATGGGCAATCCCTGTTTTGTCCTGGAGAGGAGGAGCGAAGAGGATGCTCTCTGTGCCTTCGGTATTCCCAGTAATCTTGATGAAATGGAAATACCATGGCGGGGGCGCTATGCCGCCCTCCAGAGCATTAGCCTCAATCTGCCCCGTCTGGGATACCGGGCCGAAGGGGATAACGAGCGGTTATTTAAGAGTCTCGAAGATATCATGGACCTGGCAGCCAGTGCCCATGATCAGAAAAGGGCATTTCTGGAGAGGTTGCTTTCCTATGGAGATCAGGGGCCCTTGTCCGTGCTGGCAATGAATCTGGATAGGTTGCCCTATCTGCGCATGGATCGCGCATCTTACCTGCTGGGCATGGTGGGGTTGAATGAACTGGTACAGATCCATACGGGAAAGCCCATGCATGCGTCCTCAGAATCCTTTGATTTTGGGTTTAAGGTAATAGAATTTATGGAAAAACAGGCAGCGGAACTCAGCACCCGGCATGGAATCAGGATGGTTCTGGACCAGCCGCACGCGGAAACAACATCCCACCGCTTTGCCCGTCTCGATCTTCGCTATTTTTCTCCCCAGGCGGGCCGCCATGTGCGGGGAAATATGGTCAATGGATGTCTTTATTACACAAATTCAACGCATATCCCTGTTTCTGCCCCATTAAAACCGCAGGAACGGATCAGCATGGAGGGTCGCTTCCATCCCCTGATCAAAACCGGGGCTGCTAGTCAGTTATGGATAGGGGAATACGAGCCTCCTGCCGGTGATTTGGCAGAATTCCTCATCTGGGCCTACAGGGAAACGACTTGCCGTCAACTCATTTTTTCCCCCGATTTTACCACCTGCCTGGATTGCGGCAAGACCACCCGGGGGCTCAAGACGTCATGCAGCCACTGCTCATCGGTAAATATGGACGGTATTGCCAAAATCACCCAGTATTACAGTCGGGTGTCGGATTGGAACAAAGGGAAGCTTGCCGAACTACAGGACCGCTTCCGCCAAGAACACTTCTCCTGAAATCCTTCTTTTTATTTCATGACAAACCCTGGAGGTCCTCCCTTTTATTCTTCTCCTGACCTTGACACGGGAGGGGGGGATAAATATATTAGCGCCGCTTTGAAGGCAGGGAGAAATGGAAGACCTCATCGTAAAAATTTTTAAAGAGAGCAGTCAGCTCAAAGAAAGCTTTGTAAACGATAATCTTTCGATTATCGTCCGGGTTGTCGATGTGATGACGGTGGTTTTGAAGGCAGGAAACAAAGTCCTGATCTTCGGGAATGGCGGCAGCGCCGCCGATGCCCAGCACCTTGCTGCGGAATTCGTCAATCGATTCATGATCGAGAGGCCGCCGCTGCCGGCTATTGCTTTGAGCACAGATACCTCCATAATAACCAGCATTGGCAATGATTATGACTTTTCCGAGATCTTCAGCAAGCAGATTCGCGCTCTCGGGCAGTCAGGAGATATCGCCTGGGGAATAAGCACCAGCGGGAGGTCAAGAAATGTCTTCAAGGGGCTGGAACAGGCAAAAAAGATGGGATTGATCACCCTGGCCCTGACGGGAAAGGATGGGGGAGATATAGCGGGCATAGCCGATTATTCTCTCAATGTTGCCTCCGACAGCACCCCCCGGATTCAGGAAGTGCACATTACCGTGGGGCACGTCCTCTGTCAGATGATCGATCTCAAACTCTTTCAGAGACCGGATATTAAATGAAGACAGTTATAGAACGGTTGTGGGTTACTTATGGTAAAGAAGACAAAGAAAGATACAAAGGACAGCATCGGTGTAGAGGAGGAGGTTGAGGCTCCTTCACGGACAGAGGATTCGAAGAGCCAGGAAGATCAGGATAACCAGACCCTGAAACTTCAGGAAAAGATCAAGGAAGCTGCGGAAAATTATGACAGATATCTGCGCACCGTAGCGGATCTCGACAACTATAAAAAACGGGCCGCAAAAGAGAAGACGGATGCGATCAAATACGGCAATGAGACGCTTATCAGGGACTTGCTTCCTTTGATAGACAATCTTGACCGGGCCTTGAAGCATGCAGAGACCTCACGCGATTTTGAGGCCTTTAAGCAGGGATTGGCGATGCTCCATGCGCAGCTCATCTGTTCCCTGGAAAAACACGGCGTGGAAGCAATCGACTGTGCAAGCAAGGTTTTTGATCCTCATTATCATGAGGCTCTGATGCAGGTAGCCAGTGCGGATCATGAGACCAATCAGATCGTGGATGAGTTGGAGAAGGGGTATCTATTAAACGGCAGGCTGCTGAGGCCGTCCAAGGTTTCGGTATGCAAGCGGCCCGATGAGGGCAATCAATAAAAAATAAGTTGCAGGTCCTGAACAGGACATGAAGGAGGAGGAGTAACCATGGGAAAGATTATCGGGATTGATTTGGGAACAACAAATTCCTGTGTGGCGGTCATGGAAGGCGGTGACCCGGTTGTAATTGCAAACCAGGAAGGGAACCGGACGACCCCGTCCGTTGTTGCCTTTACGGAGAGTGGAGAAAGATTGGTTGGGCAGGTGGCCAAACGCCAGGCCATCACCAACTCGGAAAATACCGTCTATGCAGTCAAGAGGCTGATCGGGAGAAAGTTCAACTCCAGGGAGGTCCAGTACGACAAGGGCATCAGTTCCTACCGGATTACCGAGGCGCCCAATGGTGACGGCCAGATAACGGTGCGAGGAAGGGATTACAGCCCTGCGGAAATTTCCTCGATGATCCTCGTCAAGATGAAACAGACGGCGGATGATTATTTAGGCGAAAAGATTACCGACGCCGTGATCACTGTTCCGGCCTACTTCAATGATTCCCAACGTCAGGCGACCAAGGATGCCGGCAGGATAGCCGGCCTTAATGTGCGCAGGATCATCAATGAGCCCACGGCGGCAGCCCTGGCCTATGGTCTGGACAAGAAAAAGGAAGGCAAAATTGCCGTATTTGACCTCGGAGGCGGGACTTTTGATATCTCTATCCTGGAGATCGGCGACGGCGTCTTTGAGGTGAAGTCCACCAACGGTGACACCCATCTGGGGGGAGAGGACTTTGACCAGCGTCTGATTGATTTTCTGGCCACGGAATTCAAGAAAGATCAGGGGATTGACATCCGGAGTGACCGGATGGCACTCCAGCGCCTCAAGGAAGCGGCGGAAAAGGCGAAGATCGAGCTTTCGACGGCCATGGAAACGGACATCAATCTGCCGTTCATCACCGCTGATGCATCGGGTCCGAAACATATGAATATCAAGCTCACCCGGGCAAAGTTGGAGGGTCTCGTCGAGGACCTCATCGAGAAGCTGGAGGCGCCCTGTCGTATAGCCCTCAAGGACGCCAATCTGTCCTCTCAGGAGGTATATGAAGTCATCCTCGTCGGCGGTATGACCCGGATGCCGCGGGTGCAGCAAAAAGTAAAGGAAATTTTCGGTAAGGAGCCGAGTAAGGGTGTCAATCCCGATGAAGTCGTCGCCATTGGTGCGGCCATTCAGGGCGGCGTCCTGGCCGGTGATGTTAAGGATGTCCTCCTGCTGGATGTGACGCCTCTGTCTTTGGGGATCGAGACCCTGGGCGGCGTCCTGACCAAACTGATCGAGAAGAATACGACTATTCCTACCCGGAAGAGCCAGATCTTTTCGACGGCGGCGGATAATCAGCCGGCGGTAAGTATCCATGTCCTTCAGGGAGAGCGTCCTATGGCGGCAGATAACCGTACCCTGGGCCGGTTTGAGCTCGTCGGCATCCCCCCGGCGCCCCGCGGGTTGCCGCAGGTTGAGGTGACCTTTGACATTGACGCCAATGGTATCGTCCATGTGTCGGCAAAGGATCTGGGCACGGGCAAGGAACAGAGCATCAAGATTACCGCCTCCAGTGGTTTGTCGGAGGAAGAGATCCAGAAACTCGTCAAGGATGCGGATGCCCATGCCGAAGACGACAAGCGGAAGCGTGATCTCGTAGAGGCGAGAAATCAGGCCGATGCCTTCGTTTATAGTGTGGAAAAGAATATCAAGGAATTCGGCGACAAGATCGACGCCGCGGAAAAAGCCAAAATCGAAGACGCCATGGCGAGAACCAAAAAGGCCATCGAGGGCGACGACGTTGAGGCCATCAAGAAGGCCCAGGAGGAACTGACGACGGCCTCCCACAAATTGGCCGAGGCGATGTATGCTAAAACGGCAGGTGAGCAGCAGCCCGGTCACGGGGCCGGCGCGGGGGCTGGGGCAGGCGCCCAGGCGGGCGCTCAGCCCGGGGGAAAAAAGGACGACGATGTCGTCGACGCCGACTTCGAAGAGGTAAAATAATACAATCACCCACCCTGGTAAATTAATGTTCCCTTATGCCCGGAAGTTTGTTAAGAAACTTCCGGGCTTTTTATTGAGGTGATGATGCGTTTTCTTCTTACCAATGACGACGGGATCTACGCGAAAGGATTGGCTTCCTTATATCAAGAACTTTCCCGGGATGCCGAGTGTCTTGTTGTCGCCCCGGAAATCGAACAGAGCGCCGTCGGGCATGCCATTACCATCTTTCGGCCCCTTATGGTCCGGGAGGCCCGAAAAAACGGGACCGCGCTTGGTTATGCCGTAGCGGGGACGCCGGCGGACTGCGTCAAGCTCGGCATTCGGGAATTAGCCGAGGGGCCCGTCGATCTGGTCGTTTCCGGCATCAACCGCGGAGCCAATGTCGGCACCAATGTGCTTTATTCGGGAACTGTGTCCGCGGCGACCGAAGCGGTCATTCTCGGTGTACCGTCCCTGGCGATATCCCTCGATTCCCACAAGGAGGCGGATTTTTCTTTTGCCGCCCGTTTCGCCCGGAAAATGGCGGCCTTCATCCTCAGGCATGCCTGGAAAGATATCGCTGTCAACGTGAACATTCCTGCCCTGCCGGAAGCGGAAATCAAGGGTGTTGTCGTCGTCAAGCAGGGACGGGCGCGACTGCTGGAGAATTTTGAAAAACGGGTGGACCCCCGGGACAACATCTATTACTGGTTAGCCGGGGAGACTCATTTGGCTGATGACGAATCCCCCGATTCCGACGCCTGTGCCCTGCGCCGGGGTTACATAACCATCACTCCCATCTATTATGACCTGACCCGTTACGATGTGCTGAAGGAACTTGGCGACAAGGTAAAGGCTGATAAAGAAAGTTTCTTTTAAGCCCATCCCCACCCTAACCCTCCCCTTGAATGGGAGGGAACCAAACGGTAAAGAAACTATTATTGCCCACCCGAGCCCTTGAAAGGGGGTGGGAAAATTACTTTTTGCGAATGCGTCAATCTCAGCGGGTCAACAGCACCGGGATGGTGCTCTTGCGAATGACCTGGGAGGTGGTGCTGCCGATGAAAAGCTCGTGCAGGCGGTTACGCCCGTATGCCCCCATAACCATGAGTTCGACGGCCCCTTCCCTGATGAATTGCAGGATTGCCCGGTCCTCCTTTCCTCCCATTACGATCATCTCGCAGTCGATCTGAAATGCTTCGAGATACGTCTCGGCCTTCTTTGAACATTTCGCGGCCCGGTCCTGGTCGTCCGTGACCATGAGAATCGTCAGGGGCCAGGCCATCTTGTCGGCCAAAAAAACGGCTAATTCCAGGGCGTGCTGGGCGGGTGAGCTGCCGTCATAAGCCAGGCCGATACTTTCGATGTCCTGATAGGACTGGGGGGTGACCAGTACCGGTTTCCCGGCGTGACGGACAACGGCCTCGGCGGTAGAGCCAAGAATGCCGCCCTTGGTAATATGGAAGTGTTCGCCCCGCTGGGCCAGAATGATCCAGTCGTGATTTTTACCTTCCTCGATAATCGCCTCGTTGATGATCCCGACCGCCTTGCGCGTTTCCGCCGGAATCCCTCCCTGGGTGCACCGCTCCTCGAAGGCCTTCAGGATGACGTCTGCCCGATCTTCGAGACCCTTTTCGATGACCGGGTAGAATTCCTGGTAGGGCGGCAGACCAATAGAACCGGAGATATCGGTAATCACCGGTCCCTGAATCAGGTGAACATCAATGACGTGCAGGCCCGTTAGCCTTGCCTCCAGACGTTTGCCGATGTAAACGCCATAATCGATGGCCGTGTTCCCGTAATCGGAACCGTCGGTGGGAATCAGAATCGTCTTAATCATGATGGCTCCTTTCCCTGTTTGCTGAAATCTCCGAGATTTTTCATCAGATCATCTACCATTTGTTCTCTTTCCCGGACATCATGCTCGTCTTCTTCCATTTCTCCCTGGTCCTCGATCTGTGATTTTTTGATTTCCAGACCGTTCTCATCATAGAAGTGGAATTTGCCGGCAAGCTTGCCGTTACGGTGGATGGCTTGCTCTCTGATCTTGCCGTTCTTGTAATAGGCGAGGTATTCCCCCTCCCGCTTGTCGTTTTTAAAACTTCCTTTTTCCCGGATTTGCCCGTTTTTGTAATACGAGATATAATCGCCTTCAAAAAGGCCGTTGCGGAAGTTTTCTTCGTCCTTGATCTGTCCGCTACGATAATAAAGCAGGTATTTACCTTGGAGCTTTCCGGCTTCGTTGTAGTATTCCTCTTCCCGGGTTTGCCCGTTGTCATAACAGCAGACATACTTGCCGACGAGATGGTTATCCTTGAAGGTCCCATGTTCACGAAGCTGTCCGTCCCGATAGTAGGACGTCGCTTCCCCGTTTTTCACACCCCCGCGGAATTGCATGCGGACCATGATCTGGCCGTTGCCGAAATAAGAAGTATACTCCCCTTCCGGCTTACCGTTTATAGTAAAGCGCCGTTCAATGACCTGTTCTTTGTCATTGTGATGTATTTCCTCTTTAAGATTTTCCTTCAGGGACATGGGTTCGGTCCTTTCCTTGCCAGCATATAGGCGAACCGGGGGCTTGTGTCAATTGTGAATCTTTACCAAATGATCAAACATGATTTCTCAGCATCAGTTCCACCGGATGAGGGTCAAGATAGGTCTGTTCCTTGAGATAGGAAGAATCGTATTTTCTGACATAATGGGTTATGAGGGTCACCGGAACGATCAGGGGCAAAGCGCCCTGGCGATATCTTTCAAAAATATCGAGGAGTTCCTGTTTTTCGTCTCCGGTCAGTTGCGTCTTTAAATAGCCCATCATCATATTCATGAGGACATTTGTATGCTTCTTGGGGGTGGCGATAAGTTTCAATCCCTCCATCATGGTCTGGAAGTATTCCGACACTGTGTCTGAAAGGGATTTTTTCTCATGATCAGCGACGATACGGCCCAGAACGGTCAGATGCTTCTGACTGTGAGACATGAACAAGAATTTGTGACGGCGGTGAAAAGCTTCGATATCCCTGATCTTTATTTCCTGACGGGTCATCTCGCGCCACCGGTGGTAAACAAATACCCGGGCGATGAAATTTTCCCGCAACACGGGATCGTGAAGCCGGCCGTCATCCTCAACGGGCATCAACGGGAAACGCGCCATGAACGCCTCGGCAAAAATACCTGTTCCCCGGCGGGAAGGAACTCCCGCATCACCGTATACCTTGACGGCTGTCATGCCGGAACTCGGGGATTTGCTCTTGAAAATGAAACCGCAGAGCGCTTCTTTTGCCAGGGAGAGTAGTTTCTCCCCCGCCCAGGCCTGCATCCCGGCGGTATGATCGATCCCCGACCGGATTGTCACAAGACGGGGCGCGGCGGGATCGCCGACCAAGCGCATGGCCTCCCGGGGCACGGGCAATCCATACTCGACCTCCGGACAGACTGGGACCCAGTCAAAATAACGGCCCAGGGTCTGGGTAAGATAACGGTCCCATTGATGTCCCCCGTCGTAACGAACATTCTCCCCCAAGAGGCAGGTGCTGAGTCCTATTTTGATCTTTTCCATTGCGGCGGTCCATCCGTTTTCACAGGAATGACTGAAAACGGCAATTTCCTACTTTTGCGAGAGTGTCATTTAATGACATCCCCATTTCCCTTCCCGGTCCGGGGAATACCGATTCTGGTCGCCAGTTTCCCCTCAATGGCATTGCTGAAACTCCTCTGGGTATTATAAGCAAAAGTTATGTCGCCTTCCCCGGAAAACCTTTCCAGTAGTTGCTCCGAGACTCTACTGGATGACAACCTCCGGGAAAGAGGATCGCAAAGATACACGGCGGTGAGCGTCACGCCATTATCACCAATTGCTGCAAGCACGCGGGGGTCCAATCCCATATCAAGCACCATATATTTTTCCGACGCCTTACCCATTGTCTCTTTTGCTCTTCTGCCTCTATCTTCGCTTTCGGTGGCCACGATCTCTTCAAGGATAGTTCTGGCTTTTTTCCAGTCGCTCTCGAAGGTAACGCATACCTCAATGACGTTCCAGATGTATTCAAACAACCCTTTGGTGAAATTGACCTGAGGCTCTGTAAATACGGTGCTATTCGAAATCTTTATAAGCCGTCCCGTTCGCATGTCTTTGGAAACCCCAGCGGTTCCCGATTCCATGAGCGTAAACTGAAAAATATCAATGTCGATTACATCCCCCGCATAGTTCCCGACCTGAACCCGGTCACCTGTTTCGAAGGGTTTCCGGACAAGAATAAACAGCCACCCGGCAATGTTCGTAATCGGGTCCTTCAGGGCAATGGCGAGACCTGCCGACAAGAGACCAATGAAGGTGCTCAGGGAATGAAAATCTCGCAGCCAGACAAAGGCAAGGAGGAGGACGAGAACAAATACGGAGCAGTATGTAGCCGCCTTTCGCCAAAGGAATTCTTTTTGCTTTTCATGGGGGATCCGGAGAAATATTCTTACCAGCGCCCAATGAAGAAGGACAAAAAAGGCAAAGGCCAACGCGGAATCAAAAAGCCTGTCGTGAAGCCCCATGCTATCTACATATGCAAGGATGTTTTTCATAGCCACATTATATCAACATGTGCCGCGATAAAAGCGCTTATGGTTACAAATTCCCTTCTCAGCCTTTTTCCCTCCAGGCTGCAAACGCTGTCGCCAGGGTTTCCACGGCCCCGGCGGCTGTGTACGACTGCATATTGATCACAATGTCATACCTGTGGCTGTCGTTGATATCGGCATGAAAATATTTCTGCATGAATGCCTTGCGTTGCTCTTCAATATTCTGGATGTAACTTTTTGCATCTTCTTTCCCTGTTTGGGTGCAGTTCTTGATTTTCAGATCCTCTGGACCGATAATCCGGACGCGAAAGGTCTCTTTTGGTTGGAGAATAAAGTTCACGCCTCGGCCCAGGATGATGGCATTCCCATGCAGGCTGATTGTGCTGACTACCCTGGTCAGTGCCTGAAGATAGCTGTCCGGTGATAGATAACGTCCTGCAAAGAGGGAGTTCAATATATTTTCCCTGAGCGTCAGTTCCTTTTCATCAACGGTTGCGATTACCTTCTCGCTCATTTCCGCACTTTCCGCTACCATATGGAGGATTTCACTATCCATCAGATCCATGCCCAACTTGCTAGCCAGATCGTGAGCAATCTGGGAAGCGCCGCAACCTGGCTCACGGGAAATCGTGATCACCGGTTTAGGTTCCGAAGGCGCCTTCCCTTGTTCATACCTGTATGAATTCCACTTGGCAATCTGGCTCTCCACTAGGTTCCAATTCTCAAGATTTTCGCTCATTGACATTTCTCCTCTCGTCTTTTATTGGATCGTTATCGTTAACAATGTAATTCTATAGCACTGTAACGCAACAGTGCCAAGAATTTTCTGGCGCGTATTTATTAAGCCCATTTGACAAATCCGGAATTTTCTCGTAGCCTGTCCGTATGAATATTTACGGGAGGTAAAAATGCTCGGATCAAATATCTTATCCTGGGAACTGCCCTGGAATCGCAAAACCGTCGGAGTGTTGCTGATGCTCGTGTTCCTGCCCAACATCCTCAGCATGGTTAATTTTACAACCCCGGGGGGGGTAAAGATTCATACCTTTCAATTGGCCATCTTCCTTGCTGCATCGCTGTTGGGTCCCTTGGGAGGGCTGCTGTCCGGCTTGATCGGATCGCTCTTCTCAGCCTTGACCTTGTCTAATCCCTACCTCATGATCGGCAACGGCATCCTAGGGTTCTTCGCCGGTTGGTTTCTCCGGCGCGGCATCCGCCCTTTATTTGCCGTCTGGGCGGCCTTTTGCCTCCAGTTGTTTTGGTTGATCCCGGCGGATTATTTTCTTGCCGGCCTTTCCCTATCCTTTATCCAAAATCTGGTGCTGATGCTGTTCCTGTCTAATACCCTCTGGGCGATCGTCGCCGCCCGGCTGAGCGGGCTGCTGAAAAGGTGGCTTGCGTGACAAAACCGGATTTTCAGGACTATTCTCTCGCCATGTTCTGCGATGGGAGCAGGGTTTTCACGTCCAGTGAGCCGGGACTAAAGCCCCTGGTGGAGTGGTTGGAGATCTACCGGGGCAAGTATCAGGGCTGTCTCCTCCACGACAAGGTCGTGGGATTGGCGGCGGCGAAACTGATTGTCTATTCGGGGCTTATTTCCGAAGTGGTCACGGGGGTTTCCTCCGCGCCGGCCAAATATTTTCTGCTTGATCGTGGGGTTTCCGTCCGTGCGGCCCTGTGCGCGGATAATATTCTGACCAGAGACGGCACGGCGATTTGTCCCGGGGAGGTTATTGCCCTGGAAACGGATGACCGGGATGAATTTCTCATGAGAATCTACCGGATGGTCAAGGTAAACATAGACGATTATAAGAATTGCCGCGGCCAGTGCGGATATACCCCCTGGTGCCGCGAGTGCATTGAATCAAGAGGCCTTACAGCAGAAAGTACGACATCGAATTTTTAAATTCCACCTTCAGTATCCCTCCCCTCCAAGGGGAGGGCAGGGTGGGGATGGGGTGATCGACACAAAGTCATTCCCCTATTTTATCGGGATAACCGAGATTTTTGATCAATAGGATTGTCATTGTCAATAAGGAGGTAACAGCCATGTCCTTTTCCCGCGATCAAGCTTTATCACTGCTCCATGAGTACATCAAAAACGATAAAATGTTGGCCCATTCCTACGCCTCCGAAGCCGTCATGAAGGCGCTGGCCCGCCGCCTCGGTCAGGACGAGGAAAAATGGGGACTTGCCGGCCTCCTTCATGACCTGGATATCGAACAGGTGGGCGGCGATCTGGCCGTGCACGGTCTCTCGGCCGTAAAGATTCTGACGGGAAAAGGGATCGATCTGGAGATCATCGACGCTATTGCCATGCACAATGAAATGGCGACGAAAAAACCCCGGGAGACCGTTTTCCAGCATGCCTTGGCGGCCGGAGAGACGGTGACCGGCTTGGTCATGGCAACGGCCCTGGTTTATCCCGATAAAAAGCTCGCCAGCGTCAAGGTCAAATCCGTGACCAAGCGGATGAAGGAGAAGGCTTTTGCCGCCTCGGTAAACCGGGACAACATCCGGGAATGTGAAGAAATTGGTATTCCTCTTGATGAGTTTGTGCAGATTTCCCTGACGGCGATGCAGGAGCAGAGCGAGCAACTGGGTATGTAAAACGTAAGCTCAAATTGCAAAGTTTTATTTCGTTGTTCCCGCAACGATCCTGAGCGGGAATCCGTTTCTAAATGCTGGAGGAACCATATCTCCGATAAAGGTGTTCGGGGATGACAAACAGTTTTGCAATTACCCCTTGATTAAATGTGATAGTGAGGAGTTTGAGAGTGGAAAAACATGGGGAGGCAGTGAACAATCGCGAACCGTCACCGGAGATCGGTGAACTCCTTGGCCTGATCAGGACCCTCCGTTCCCCCGCGGGATGCCCCTGGGACCGTGTCCAGAAAGAAAAAGACCTCGGGCGGTACGTGCTTAGCGAGGCCTATGAAGTGATCGATGCCATCGCGGAGGGTTCGCCGGCAGACCTCCGGGAAGAGCTAGGGGACCTGCTCTTCCAGATCCTCTTCCTTGTCGTGCTGGCGGAAGAACAGGGACATTTCAACCTTGCCGGAGTGGTCCGGGGGATATCGGAAAAAATGATTCGCCGCCACCCCCATGTCTTTGCCGACAAGTCGGTCCGGGATGTCTCCGAGGTGAAGGCCAACTGGGAGCAGATCAAGGCGACCCAGGAGCATAAGGACAAGCATGCAAGTCCGCTTTTTGATGGCATATCCCGTTCCCTGCCGGCCCTGTCGCGGGCCCAGGACATAACCGCGCGGGCCGCAACGGTCGGATTTGACTGGGAAAGAACGGATCAGGTCATCGAGAAGATCGAAGAGGAACTTCAGGAACTAAAAGAAACCATCCGGCTGAAAGATCAGGACGGCACGGAAGAGGAGATCGGTGATTTCCTTTTTTCTGTGGTCAATCTTTCCCGATTTGCCAATGTTCAGGCCGAAGAAGCTCTGCGCCGAACCACGGGTAAATTTCTGAGACGGTTCCAATATATCGAGAAACGGTTGCAGGAAGAAGGTATCAGCCTGGAAGAGGCTACCCTTGCCGCCATGGACCGCTTCTGGGATGAGGCGAAAGGTTGAATATTTAACTCACATCGCCGCACCGATTGACGAATCATCGCAAATATGCAAAACCTCAATTGATACTCAAGAAGATGGAGATCCTCAAAATGAAGAATATTTTCCTCGCCTTATTGCTTTTTATCTGCATTTCCTCCCCCCTTTACGCCGCCCAATCCACCATTATGGATGTTGAGGGCAATGCCTGCATGGGAGATGACAAATCGAGAAAGCAAACGGAACAGGCGGCGATGGCTGACGCCAAACGGAATGCGGCGGAGAGGGCCGTGACCTATTTAAGAAGCGAAACGCAGGTGAAGGATTTGGTTGTTGAGAAGGATCTCATCGATGCCTATTCTCATGCCGCAGTGAAGGTCATTCAAGAGCTGGAAAAGTCCTGGTACAAGGATGCCGCCACCGGTGAATGCTACCGGATAAAGATCAAGGCGGAGATCGTTCCTGATGAAAAATCCCTGATAAAGGCCGCCCAGGTAAAAGACTTTACCGACGATCCGGCGGCACCGCTGAAGGTGAAATTATGGACGGACAAGCAGGAGTATAAACAAGGTGAAAAGATAAAAATTTACCTCAAGGGCAACAAACCCTTTCATGCCCGTATTTTATACAAGGATACGGCCGGCAATCTACTTCAACTCCTGCCTAATCCTTATCGGAGCGAAACTTATTTCAACGGCGGCATCATATACGAGATCCCCTCGGGAAACGACCGTTTCGATCTGGAGGTCTCGCCTCCCTTTGGTCAGGAAAGTATCTCGTTATATACAAGTACGGCGCCGTTAGGGGATATTAACCTGGCGGCCCAGGGCGATGTATATCGGGTGATGACAAAATCGACGGATGTGTCCCGCCTGACCAGGGGCGTGAAGGTTCAGGAAAAAACAGGTGGCAGGAAGGATTTACCCTCCGAGTTTTCCGAGGAGGTCTTGTCGATTAAAACCGGGCAGTAGCAATAATAACAAATCTAATCTTACTTACGGGGAGAAATCAGGCGATTTATCCGCGTGACATCAATAAGGAGCAGCAACATGACTGAAGAAAAAGTGGGAACGGGAACGGCGGCAACTGGCGGAAGCGAGGCCTCTACGACGGAGGAGGAATTTGGGGCGCTGTTTGAAAAAGAGAACAAAATGCCGGTAAGGCTGAAGCCCGGCCAGAAAGTAAAGGCAACCATAATAAGTATTTCCAATGACATGGTATATGTTAATCTGGGCGAGAAGAGCGAAGGTGTCATAGAGTTGACTGAGTTCAAGGATGCCGATGGGACCTGCGCGGTAAAGGAAGGCGACGAGATAGAGGCCTACTTTCTCCATGTCCGTGACGGAGCAAAGAGACTCACAACCCTCAGGCACGGGTATTCGACCCTCGATATGGCCGAGATCCGCGACGCCCATCAGGCGAACCTGCCGGTTTCCGGAAAGGTTAAAGCTGCCGTGAAAGGCGGATTTGAGGTGATGGTAGGCGGTGTCAGATGCTTTTGTCCATTTTCCCAAATTGATTTGAAGCGAGACAAGGACAGCGAGACTTACGTCGGCCAGACCTTTCCTTTCAAGGTTGTTGAATTTGAAGAAGAAAGCCAGAACGTCGTCCTTTCACGACGGGTTCTGTTTGAAGAAGAAAGACGGGTGCAGGCCGACCGCATCAGGGAGACCCTTACCGTGGGGGCGGATCTGATCGGCACGGTTCGTTCGCTGGCGAATTTCGGCGCCTTCGTAGATATTGGGGGAGTGGATGGTTTGATACCTATGAGCGAGATGGCCTGGGACAGGACGGAGAAGCCAGAGAATATCTTGTCTCCGGGGCAAGAGGTAACGGTAAGGGTGATCAGCTTTGATTGGGAAAAGGATCGCTTGACCCTGAGTCTCAAGGCCCTGCAGACTGATCCCTGGGAGAGTGTGGCTGCGAAGTACCCGTCAGGCAGCAGGGTAAAGGGGCCTGTCGTCAGGCTTACCACCTTTGGCGCCTTCATTAATCTGGCGCCGGGAATAGACGGCTTGATCCATATTTCCAACTTTGGGGCGGGAAAGCGCATTAATCACCCCAAAGATGTGGTCGAGGTAGGCCAATTGGTAGAACCGTATGTGCTTGCCGTTGATCCGCTAAAGCGCAAGATTTCCCTGTCTCTGGAAACCCCGTCGGGGGAAGAAGAGCCTTATATTCCTGAGTCGGGAGTTGTCGGGGAGGGTGCTTCCAGGGGCTTTGGCAGCTTTGGGGAACTACTCCATAAGCGGCTGCAGAAAAAGAAAAATATGCCTTGACTTTACGTAACCAGGAAAGTACCATTTACAAGTATCCTGTGCCTCGCTATGGTCTTTAGTCAGTGCGGTACAGTTAAAGTTGAGTTGTAATAATTTGAAGTGCAAAGGTGGCCACCGTGCTCTTTAGAGTCTTGGTGGCTTTTTTGTTTCTGTCATATCGGAAATTCGACATGCAGTTTTCCATCTGAGCCCCTATGCTTAACAAATGTTAAAACGATTAAAAATTTGCCTCATCAACCCAAAATTTGAGCCATCCTACTGGGGACTGGATTATGCATTGCCCCTCTATCCAGGAAATAAGCAATGTACCATGACCACAGGCGCATTGCCTCATCTCGCCGGACTTATACCAGATCATGAGGTTTATCTCCTGGATGAAAACGTCGAGAAGATCGATTTCAAGATTCTCAAGGGTTTCGATGTTGTCGGTGTAACCGGGATGGTTGTCCAGAGGAACAGAATGAAGTCAATTCTGCGCAGGCTTTGTGAAATGGAAATTTTCACCGTCGTAGGCGGCGCTTACGCTTCGGTGAACGAAGCCTTTTTCGAAGGTCTATGCGATGTGGTCTTTTCCGGTGAGGCGGATGAGACTTGGCCCGAATTCGTGGAGGAATTCGCAGCCGGGAGAGTGCATAAGAATCTATACAAACAGGGAAATCGGACGATTATGACTGCCTTGCCCAAACCGCGATACGACCTTCTCAAGGTTAACCGTTATGCTTCCGGATCGGTTCAGTTCTCCCGGGGTTGCCCTTTTCAGTGTGAATTTTGCGATATCATTGTGACCTTCGGCCGGCGCCCGAGAACCAAGGAGCCCGAGCAGGTTCTTGGAGAACTGGAAGACATGCGTAAGGTGGGGTTTTTCTCCTGCTTTATCGTGGATGATAATTTTATTGGCGACAAGAAGGCGGCAAAAGCACTGCTCCGTCTCATCATCCCGTGGCAGGAGAAGCACGGCTATCCGCTACGACTTACGACCGAGGCGAGTATCAACCTGGCTGATGATGCGGAGCTCCTTGATCTGATGTATCGGGCAAATTTTCGCTCCGTCTTCATAGGTATTGAGACGCCAAGAGTGGCCTCGCTTCATGGGACAAAGAAGTTTCAGAACACGTCGGGCGGATCGCTGGAGGAGAAAATGGGGCGAATCCGTAATGCAGGTCTGGACATCAACGGCGGATTCATCATCGGGTTCGATCAGGATGATATCACCATCATGGAAGAACAGTTCCGCTTCATTCAGGATAACGGCATCCTGCTGGCGATGGTGGGCATGCTCGTCGCCGTGCCGAAGACGCCCCTCTTCAAACGTTTGGAGTTGGAAGGCAGATTAAGACTGGAAGACCCCAATTGCAATATCGTACCCAAGCTGATGACGCCTGGGGAACTCCAGCAGGGTTACTGGAATCTCCTCACCAGGCTCTACAGCCCTAAAGCCTTTCTCGATCGTTACTTCCGGGTTTTTCTGTTCCCTGAATTCAATAGAAAGCGGGCGGAAATATGCGTCAGAGCCAATGAAGGCAAAAATATCCCTACTTTAATCTATGGTTTGATCCTGCTATGGAACCTGTTCCGGGCGCTCTTAAAGGACGGCAGCCTGAGAACCGTGGGGAGTATTTACGTTCGCTATTTTTTTGGACACAGTGTGGGTTATCGAAATGATATCGTTGGTTTTGCCCAGTACATGAACCGATGTGCAACCCACTGGCATTTCTATAAATTCACCCGGGAGGGTGTGGCGGGCCGGCTCCGTCTTTTCAATTCCGGATAACATAATATCTTGCTGTTAAACTGGGCGATGAAAAATAGAACCGTCCTCATTTATGAATGCGAAAGGCGTTTCGCACTGTAAACTTCCCTTCCCAAATTTTCTCCTTTTTAACCGTCAGGATGAGGGCTGGCAAGCCGGATCCTGAATAGAAAACAATCAAACATTTCTGATATTTATGCTTTTCACGCCGCATTTTATGCGGCTTTGGTATGAATGCTGCTTGTGGGCAGTTGACAAACCTGAAAAGGAGAGGATCTTATGCCAATTTATGATAAATCCGTAGCCGTAGTATTTCCGGGACAGGGCGCTCAGCGTTCGGGGATGGGGAAGGATTTTTACGAGCATCTGCATGTCTGCCGGGAGACTTACGAGGAGGCCTCCGACGCCCTGGGTTGGGATGTCGGAGCGATGTGTTTCGGAGCGGACGAGCGGCTGGATCAAACCGAATTCACTCAGCCCTGCCTTCTGACCACCGAGATCGCCATGTTCCGCGGCCTCGGCGCCCTTTATGATTTGTCGCCCCGCCTTTACGGCGGTCACAGTCTCGGCGAATTTACGGCCTTGGTGGCAGCGGGAGTCATGCCTCTTGGCGATGCCGTGCAAATCGTTCATACAAGAGGCCGCCTGATGCAGGAAGCCGTTCCCGCCGGTCTGGGCGGTATGGCGGCGGTGATTGCCGACGATCTTGATGTGGAGGAATTAGAGGGAGCCCTGTCGGATCTGCCCGTAGATATCGCCAATGTAAATTCTTCTCGGCAGATCGTCATCAGCGGCCATGCCAGCGCCCTGCCGGATGCGGCGGTGAGAATCACCGATGTCATCGACGAGGATACAGATTTGCGCTTTGTCCCTCTCAATGTCAGCGCCCCTTTTCACAGCCGTTTCATGCGCCCCATAGAGCGGGAATTTTCCGGCCTCCTACAAACCATGGGCGATGATGTAGATGCCAAAAAGGCCGTGGCGGTAACCTCAAATTACACCGGCAAATTCCATACCCGCTATCGGGAGGATCTATTGTGCTATCTCACCTATCAGTTGGGAAGCAAGGTCCGCTGGTGGGAGAATATGGATGCTATCGCCGCCGAAGCCGATATGATCTATGAAATCGGCCCGGGACGGCCGTTGCGTGATTTTTTCAAGACTATCGGTGTAAACTGCCTCTCCGTGACTACCCTGTCCGCGGCGACGCGCATTTTTGGGAGTAATTGAAAGATGGAGTTCAATTTATCCGATCATCAACGCATGTACGTGGAGACGGTCCGGCGCTTCGTTAAAACGGAGATCCTCCCCCATATCCTGGAGATGGACAGAAAACACGCCTTCCCCTTCGAGATTATCCGCAAGGCCTGGGAGACGGGAATCCTGAATCTGAGTATCCCCGGTGACATCAAAGGATATGAAATGGATGCCGTGTCCTCCGCCCTCATTATCGAAGAGCTGTCTTACGGCGATTCGGGGATTGCCACCTCGGCCATGTGCAACGATTTGGCCAATGCCGTCATTGCTCAGCACGGGGCCGGTCCGCAGCAGGAGACCTTCCTGAGGCCCTTTGTCGATAACCCTCTCCTGGCTTCCTTCTGCCTGACCGAGCCGGGGGCCGGTTCCGACAACAGCGCCATGACAACGTTCATGAGCCGCCGCGAAGACGGAACCTATCTTCTTAACGGGGCCAAGTGCTTCATTACCAATGCCTCCTACGCTTCCCAGTTTACCGTCTTCTGCAAGGTGGGGAAGCCAACGGGCAATTTCATGGCCTGCGTCATCGTTCCCGTCGCGGCACCATCTCCAGAGGAACTGGCCGGAGGGTTTGAGCAGGGGAGAGAGATTACCCTGCCCACGGGCGGGAGCATCGCCGTCGGCAAACCGGAGGACAAATTGGGCCAACGGTTGTCCAATACCGCCGCCGTGACCTTTGAAGATGTTGTTATCGCGCCCAAACAGATTATCGGCGACCGGCGTCTGGGTTTTCGGTACGTCATCGACGTCCTCGACTATGCCCGGCCCATGGTGGCAGCGATCGGTGTCGGTCTGGCCCGGCGGGCCCTGGATGTTACCCTGAACTACACCCGGGAGCGCAAACAGTTCGGTCAGCGGATCTGCGACCTTCCCGTGGCCCGGGATACCCTGACGGCCATGTGGAAAAAGGTTGAATTAGCGAAGCTGGCCCTGATGAAGTCTGCCTGTGCCCTTGAGGAGAAGGCGGAAGACAGGGGCCTTTATGCGTCCCTGGCAAAGAATACCGCCGCCGAGGCGGCCCTCTTCTGCGCCAACGAGGGACTACATCTCCACGGCGGCTATGGGTTCATGACGGAGTACGAAATCTCGAAACTGGTTCGGGATGCCCATATCATCGATATCTATGAGGGGGTTCGAGAGGTGCAGAACATGATCATCGGCCGGGAGATTTGCTGATAATGCTGTATTTGCACGGGCTGGGACACTTTCATCCGGAGAATGTTATTACCAATAGGTTCCTGGAAGATCTCGACATCGGGACCAGCAACGACTGGGTCCTGGAACGGGTGGGAATCCGGGAGCGACGGACGTCTCTTTCCCTCGCTTACATCCGGGAAACGAAGAATAGCGACACCCGGGCGGCTTATGAAGCCAGTAGTTACACAAATGCCCAGACCGGGGCGGCGGCGGCAAGGCAGGCCCTTGCCCAGGCGGGTATCGCTCGTGAGGACATCGGCCTGGTGATTTCCGGCAGTTCAGCCCCGGATCATGTCACTCCATCCGAGGCCGCCACCGTGGCGGCGGAACTCGAAATCGAGGCGCCGTGTTTTGACATTAACGCCGCCTGTGCAACCTTCGGGGTTCAGTTATCCTTTCTGAGCAAGATGAGGCCGGAGAGCCTGCCTCCCTATGTTCTGGTCGTCAACCCGGAAAATCTGACCCGTTGTATCGACTATTCGGATCGCAATACGGCGGTCCTCTTCGGAGACGGCAGTGCGGCCGCCGTGGTTTCGGCAACAATACCGTCACGATTACACCTGCTGGAGAGTGATTGCGCCTCGAAACCGGCGTCATGGCAGAAGGCGATTATTCCCCGGACCGGTTATTTCCGGCAGGACGGAAATGCTGTGCAGGGCTTTGCCATCCGCAAAATGACGGAGGCGGTTCGGATGTTTCAAGAGGCTTATGGAGGCAACGGTCACCGCTTCCTGTTTGTCGGTCATCAGGCCAATCTGGGCATTCTAAGCACGGTCTGTGAGCGCTCCCTGGTTTCCGATGACTGTCACTGGCGCAACGTGACTATGTTCGGTAATACCGGATGTTCCGGTGCACCGGCCGTCGTTAGTCAGCACTGGCAAGATCTTAAGCCGGGTGACTGCCTGATCATGGCCCTGGTCGGGGCGGGGCTGACGTGGTCGTCTTTGATGTGGCAGATGTCCTGAGGAGCATTTTTAGATGAAATATGAAGAGTTCCGAAGCCGGGAAAGTTTTAATCTCGCCGATCTGATCGCCTTTTCCTATGGTCGATTGGTGGAAGATCCTCCGGAGGGTTTTGACGCCCGCCTGCCGGCGCCTCCTTTCCTCATGATTGATCGTATCCTCTCCCTGGAGGCGGACGGCCGGAAAGGGAAGATCATCGCGGAGCAGGATATCCATCTGGATGCCTGGTATTTCCAGTGTCACATGCCCGGAGATCCGGTCCAGCCGGGCTGCCTAGGGGTGGACGCCATCTGGCAGCTTCAGGGTTTTTATGGCGTCTGGCGCGGCGGCCTGGGGGCGGGGCGGGCTCTGGGCTGTGACGGGGTGACTTTTACCGGACAGGTCCGGCCCTATCACCGTGTCGTCCGCTACGAAATCGGCGTCCGTCGTTTTTCTTCCCTGGCGGAATCAGGGGCCAGCGTTATTATCGGCGACGGTACCATCTCCGTGGACGGGGAGTGTATTGCCGAGGTTCACCAGGCCCGCACCGGTCTTTTCCGGGGCATCGTCTATAGCGATTATCCGTGGCTGCCGAAAAAAGAGGTTTTTTAAATGGAAGACAGAAAAATAGCCGTGGTCACCGGCGCTGCTACGGGAATCGGCGCCGCCTGCGCCCGGGCGCTTGCTGCGCAAGGTTTCATTGTCGGGATTCACTATCGTCAAAGCGAGGAGGCTGCCCAAGCCCTCTTGGCGGAACTGGGTCCGGGCTTCCTCCTCAAGGGGGACCTGACCAGGACCGAGGATATTGATGCCATGGTGGAGCAGATCAAGACCATCGCCGGCCGGGCTGATGTCCTCGTTCATAATGCAGGATTTTCCCTGAATGCGGATATCAATTCCATGCGTTTGGAACAGTTCGATCAGCAGCGCCTCCTGACGAGAGGGGTTTGGTACCTGACGAAGCGCGTTTTACGGCAATTCATGCTCCGCCGGAATCAGGGACGGATCATCAGCATCAGCAGCGTCGTCGGCCATACGGGCAACGGCGGACAGATCCCTTACACCATGGAAAAGGCCGCCCTCGATGCCTTTACAAAATCCCTGAGCAAGGAATTGGAAGGACGAAACATCCTGGTCAACGCCGTGGCCCCCGGGTTTATCGCCACGGAGATGACGGCGGACCTGCCGGAAGAAGTTCAGCAGCGGATTCTGGCCAATGTTCCCCTGAAACGCATGGGGAGGCCGGAAGAGGTGGCGGAGGTCGTGGCCTTCCTCGCTGCCGGCGCAACCTACATTACCGGATCGGTGATTCATGTCAACGGAGGTCTCTATGGCGGCTGATGATGTCTTGCGGACCCTGATCCTGAACGCCGTTCCCCAGCAGCCTCCGTTTCGCTTTATCGAGGAAATTATGGAAATGGACGGGGAGGGCATCACCGGCACCTATCGCTTCCGCCGGGATGAATATTTTTATCGCGGTCACTTTCCGGATCGGCCCGTTACCCCCGGCGTTATCCTCATCGAGGCCATGGCCCAGACGGGGGTGGTTGCCCACGGTCTGTACCTGTCCATGGCCAAACTGGGGGTGTCCGTCGAGGAGGTGAAGAAGATAACAACCTTGTTTACCTACGCCGATGAGGTGGAGTTTTTAGGGATCGTCGCCCCCGGAGAGCGGATCATTTTCCGGGGACGGAAAATCTATTTCCGCCAGGGTAGCCTGAAAGCGGCTGTCACCGCGGAGCGGGAAGACGGAGAAATCGTCTGCCGGGGAACCCTTGCCGGCAAAGGGGTGCTTACGGGGCTCTAAGACGCCGACGTAATAAAACATTTAGAGGTAAATTTTCAGATGGGGAAAAGAATAGTCATTACGGGCATGGGCGTTGCCGCCCCGAATGCCCACGGGTTGGAGGCTTTTACCGAAGCCTTAAGAGAAGGTCGTTCCGGTATCCGTCACATCACGGAGCTGGAAGAGATGAACTTTGGCTGTCAGGTCGGGGGGATTCCGGAAAATTTCGAAGCCGTGCGCAAAAGCTATTTCGATCGCGAAAAGCTCATGTCCATCAATGATAACATCGGTTACGCCTCCGTATCGGCCATCGACGCCTGGCGGGATGCAGGATTTGAGGTTCCCGATGGCGATGACGACCGGGTGCACTGGGATACGGGCGTCATTCTGGGATCGGGAATCGGGGGGATGGACACCATCGCCCGGAGCGTCGTCCCCATGGTAAACGAGGGCAGAGTTCGCCGCATGGGGAGCCGGATCGTGGAACAGGTAATGAACAGCGGCACGAGCGCCCGCATTGCCGGCCTGCTGGCTTTAGGAAATCAGGTAACGTCCAACTCTTCGGCCTGTTCAACGGGCAATGAGGCCATTGTCGAAGCAATGTGGAGGATACGTATGGGACTGGCGAAACGGATGCTGGCCGGAGGTTCCGAGGGCGCTTCCCCTTATACCTGGTCCGGATTTGACGCCATGCGGGTGATCTGCCGGAAATTCAACGACCAGCCGGAGCGGGCCTCCCGTCCGATGAGCGCCACTGCCGGCGGTTTTGTCCCTGGGTCTGGGGGCGCTGTCCTGGTCTTGGAAGATCTCGAGACGGCAAGGCAGCGGGGGGCCAGGATTTATGCCGAGGTTGCCGGAGGGGCCGTGAACTGCGGCGGCCAGCGGATGGGAGGGTCCATGACCGCCCCCAATCCCACGGGGGTGCGACGCTGCATCCAACAAGCTATTGCCGATGCCGGAATATCGTCCCATGACATCCAGGCGATCAACGGCCATCTGACGGCTACCTATGCCGATCCCATGGAGGTGAAAAACTGGTCCGAGACCCTGGGGAGGCCGCCCGCCGATTTCCCCTTCATCAACTCGACGAAATCCATGATCGGTCACTGCCTGGGTGCCGCCGGGGCTATTGAATCTGTTGCCGTCGTTCTTCAGCTTCACCGGGGATTTATTCATCCCTCGGTGAACAGCGAAGATGTCCACCCGGATATTGCGGCCTTTGCAGAGAAGATTCCCCAGCAGGCGATAGACATGCCCGACCTGCGCGTTATTGCCAAGGCTGGCTTCGGTTTCGGCGATGTAAACAGTTGTCTGATCTTCAAGAAATGGGAAGAAAATTAAATTAATAAAAAAGGAGTTTTAAGTATGGAAGAAAATAAGATTTTTACGGAGATGATCGAGATCCTGCGGCTGTATGCGAAGGATAAAACCCACCTGGACCAAGCGACGATGGCGACCCACATCCTCGATGATCTCAAGGTGAATTCGGCCCGCCTCGTGGATGTCATCATCAAGTGCGAGGATGTCTTCGGGATTACGATCGAGGACGATGAGGCCGACAAGATCCGCACGATCGGAGACGCCGTGGACTTGATCAAGAAAAAACTATGACCTTTACGACGGTTTTTCATCTCCGCCTGCAGTCCGCCTTAGGTTCTCTGACCTCCTGGCTCCTGGCGCCCCTCTATTTTCTGTTCATGAGATGGCGGGGCTACCGGATCAGAGGCCTGGATAAGATCCGTCGCCGGTGGGCCGGGCTTCTGGAGAGCCACAAGGGACCGTGGCTGATCTGCGGGAATCATCTTACCCTGATCGATTCCGTGATCATGATCTACGCCCTCGTGTCTCTGAGAGGGCACATCACGGCGTTCCACCGGCTCCCCTGGAATCTTCCGGAACGGGCCAATTTCCAGCGGAGCCTTTTCATGGCGGTCCTGTGCTATCTTTCGAAATGCATTCCCGTCAGCCGGGGCGGCGACCGGGAGGAGATGCAGGCGACCCTTGCCAAATGCAACTATCTCCTGGAGCGGCAACAGATCATCATGGTCTTTCCCGAAGGAACGCGCTCCCGATCGGGGCGCGTCGATACCGAGAATTTCTCTTACGGCGTGGGTCGTTTCCTTCAGGATCATCCGGATTGCCGTGTCCTTTGCGTTTATCTCCGGGGGGACGCTCAGGCATCGTACGGAGACATGCCCGGTCGCGGCGAAACATTCTCGATAACCATGGATGCCTTCCTGCCCCGTATGCCGGATAGGCAGGGATTAAGGGCGCAACGGGACCTGGCGGGGCAGATTGTTCACCGCCTGGCCCAAATGGAGGAAGAATACTTTGACCAGCATCGGCAACGATATTGTAGATTTGACCAGTCCGGACAGCATCGGGAAAAGCCGGGACCGGCGCTTCATTGCCCGCGTCTTCACTCTGGAAGAACAGGAACTGATTGATCGGTCCGAGTCTCCCGATACCACCCTCTGGATGTTCTGGGCGGCAAAGGAAGCGGCTTTCAAGGCGGTGAGTAAATTGAAACCGGGACTGAGCTTTATACGCCGGGCGTACGTCGTCACGTTGCCCCGGAACGAAGATTCCCAAAAGGCAGCCACAAACCGCCCTACAGTCAATTGCCCCCATCTTCCGACCGAAGAAAACAGCCTTGGTTGCGGTTGCCGCCGTGAATCCGCTCATCGGAATGAGCCCGGAAAGCCGGCACACATCCTTCTGAAGCAAACAAACGGCGATACGATGTCAATTCAGGAGCGCGGTGTGGTTATGACGCCGGCCGGTCCCGTGGATGCTTTCTTCACGCTGTCATCCCACCGCATTCACTGTGTCGCCGCCGTGAGAAACGGTCATGGCGGCGCCCCGGCGGTTACTCCGGTCCAGGTTCTGGAGGAGAGAAGGGATGGACCCTTTGATCCGTCCGCAACCGTGCGCCGGGCGGCGATCCATCATCTGGCATCCGTTCTGAAAGCCTCCCCTTATTATATAGACATCCGCCGCGATAAAACGCCTCATGGCTACGGAGCGCCCCGCGTCTTTGTCGAAGGAAGCCGGACGGATATCGACATCAGCTTGAGTCACGACGGCCGGTATATCGCCTTCGCCGTTCACTATTAGGGGCCGCCGCCGGGGAAAAGTTTGTATTAAAATGGGATTCTGTAGTTGACGATCACTCGGTAATCCTGCATGTCCTGACCGCCCATGGATTTGTCCTGGCTTACAAAAGCCGTTCGCAGGCGAATCCACAATCCATCCAGAAGTTTTTGAAAACGGTAATCCACGGTAAAATCGAGCTCGTTCTGACTCGGTGAAGCGTGGGGGCCTGTCTTCGGGGTGGAAGAATCCGTAAAGCTGCTGAAGGCGCTCAAGCCGTTTATTCCGAGGGAAGAAAAATCGTAGGAGAGACCGGCAAGCCAGGTGTTCTCCCCCGCCCGGTTGTTGTCCTCCACGATAATCGAGGTGAATCCGGGATATCCTGCCCAAGGGTTGATTATGTCATGATCGTTGGAGGTAGCGGTATAGGCAAAGGTCAAACCGAATCCCTTCCATTTGACGATTTCCTGCACCCCGACCATCCCCGTATTAAACGACCCTGCCAGGGCGTTTCCTACATTCTGTTGATTTAAGAATTGTACGGAGGTCACGAAAGCGAGGTCGTCGTTGTATTTCCACTCGCCGTCTCCCCGGGCATAAAGAATATTCATAAGATTATAGCAATAATATTCCCATATGTTCAGCTTGTAATTCTTTGCCGGTTCAAATACCACGCCCGCCATGGTTACCGGTTCATTAGTACCCGTAAAGCCTGCTGCTTCGGACATGCTTTCAAAGGATGTGTTTGTCTTTGGCTTAATTTTGGTAACATAGGAAGCAAGCAGGGTAAACAGCGGGAGGTCCCTGCTCGTGATGGTATAGGCCTCAAATGTATTGGGTGTCATTCTGACATCGTGGGGGTTGATAAAGGGGGTATCCAATTCCTGTCGAAAAACAGTCAGTTCCGTTTTGGAGACTTTTCCCTTCAGGTATGCATCACCCAGCGCCGTGTAACCATTTTGCTGCGGGCCAAGTATACCGGCGCCGCCTTTATCCGGATCGGTGAATATCAACCCCTGAGATGTAAACACCGTCAGGCCGACCATCAGGTTATGCCACCAGGGAGTCTGGTAACCCAGCCAACCTCCTATTGCCAGGGATTCTTGGGGGGAAGCAGTGTCATATGACCTTTTTATGTAATAAGAACGAATGTTTAAATCAAATTTTCCAATATCGAGTTTCCCCGGATCATCCGATGCGTATAGCCCCGGCACTGCTGTCGTTGCGAGCAGGATTATCGTTGCGAGTAGTGACCTAAAAATAGTCTTCAGGAATTCCATAGGTATTGCTTTCATGTATAGCGTTTCGCTTCTAAACCTGACAGTCCAAGGTTCCCGATCTTCAAAGTGTATAAATTTGATTAACTTGGCTGAAAATAAAAATCAATACGTATTTAGTACCGTCCGTTCCTCGTGGACGTCTCAATGTTCCCTGATCATAATAACGGACGGACTGACCGGGAAATTGTCCGGACTGCCTTGGTGAGAGTGGTCTGAAGATGATCAGGACGATCTGGCCAACGCTATTTTGGGTATTCACAGGCAGACAGGGGAGCTATCGATGTACTCCATTAAGACCTATCGGAGTCCGATAATATCTTGGGCATCTCCTTGGGCTAAAATGCATCAGCATTGACAGGAAATTTAAATGAGGTCTGTCAGGCCGATCCGATGTGGGCCTGGTGGGTCACGTGGGATCCTTCGCCCAGCGAGCGGGCCAGAGTCATGAAGTTATCGGGCAGGGGGATGTCCCGTTCCGCGATCAGAATGCCAAGATCTCTGGCTTGGGTGAGCATGATGGTATTATCCAGACCTTCCTGGCTGTCGCAGAGAAACTGGACACGCAGGGCATCCGTCAGGGGGATTCTCAGTTCGGGGAAGTCATCGGCAATCCTCTTCATTCCCTCGTCGATGAGGGGCCGGTTGGTGATTGCAAAGGACAAAAAAGGTTCTTCCTGATTCGGGGTACAGAACAGCTCATTGATCATGGCGCCGGTCAGTTGATTGATAAAGGTTCGCTCCTGATGGGGATAGCGCTCGGCTAATCCGTTTCTCATGGTTTTGAAGAGGACCATCTTGATGATATGAATTCCTTCTCTCAAGATGGGGATCAGTCTGTTTTCCAGTTTCATTGCACCGCCTATCTTATTCATCAGACGTTGAAGCGGAAGGAAATAATATCGCCGTCCTGAACGACATAATCCTTTCCCTCTAGGCGCAGCTTCCCGGCGGCCTTGGCAGCGGCCAGGGTTCCTCCGCAGGAGATGAATTCTTCGTAGCCGATTACCTCCGCCTTGATGAATCCCCTTTCAAAATCCTTATGAATGGCGGCGGCGGCCCGCGGTGCCTTTGCCCCGGCGGGAATTACCCAGGCCTTGACCTCGTCCTCCCCCACGGTGAAATAGGTGATCCTTCCTAGCAGACGAAAAGCGGCCTGGATGATGCGCACAAAAGCCGGTTCAGTCATATTTAGGGAATCCATGAATTCCTGCTGCTCTTCCGGTGAAAGTCCTGCCATTTCCGCTTCCAGCTCACCACAGATACCGATCACGTGATCTGTCAGCCCGGTCTCTTTTTGAAATGCCGCCGCTACTCCGAGACGTTCCTCCGTAACATTGAGGACCACCAGCTCCGGTCGCAGGGACCAGAAAGAAAAGCTCCGCAAAGTGTGGCGTTCTTCGGCGGTCAGAGGAAGATCTCGTAGGGGCTTGCCCTGTTCAAGCTGGGTCTGGAGGCGGGGCATCAACTCCACTTGAAGAAGCTCCGCAGGCTTCAGAACCTTTTGGGGCACTTTCTGGAGGCGCTCCCG